>Ga0213872_10001713_pt1 | contig 13794 bp, 10 predicted proteins | sample VelepicomBERX_R2_FD_160071 | JGI IMG/M metagenome (GOLD analysis project Ga0213872, IMG submission 160071) | Rhizosphere microbial communities from Vellozia epidendroides in rupestrian grasslands, the National Park of Serra do Cipo, Brazil - RX_R2 | ecosystem: Host-associated > Plants > Roots >...
GCGTATAGACTCGATTGTAGTAGTCAAACAGCATCGGCTGAGAGAACTTCTTCACCGTTTCCTTTGTGCCGAGAATGGGCTTACCCAGCCCCTGCCCCTTCCAGAAATTGCTGATAAACGTCTCGTACAGCACGAATTCCGGCTGATCGGCCTCCATCTTGATTTCTTCAAGAATCACGCCTTTTTCTTTCTCGATATCTTCTTCGCGGAATAACGGGTTCAAAACCAGGTCGGCCAGAATATCGTGGGCGAGCGGTAGATGCTCATCCATGACCTTGGTATTGAAGCTGACCAACTCCTTGCTGGTGAACGCATCCAGTCCGCCCCCTACCGAGTCGACCGATCGGGCGATCTCCTCGGCCGACCGGTTTTTGGTGCCCTTGAAGACCATGTGCTCGATGAAATGCGAAATTCCGTTTTCTGGCCCCCGCTCAATGCGCGAACCGCTACCGATCCAGATGCCTAGTGAAACGGAGCGCACATATGGCATCTCTTCCGTCACAATTCGAATTCCATTAGGCAGGGCAGCCTTCTCAATTATCCGAGTGTGAGGGCTAGCAAGAACCATAGGACACGCCTTTCCAAGGTACACGACGATACACTAAAACCAGATGCTGCAAGTAGTTGAGGGCGAGACGCTGATCGGGATGGATCTCTCCGACTTACGGAGCCTGTTCGGCCCGGAGCAACCTGCTTACCGCGCCCGACAAGTATATGATGCGCTATACAAAAAACAAGTAGCGAATTTGTCGGATATTTCCACTTTACCACAAGCCTTTCGATATCAATTACTTACCTCTCTCCCGCTAGGTCTGCCGGAAGCGGAGCATCGCTACGATTCAAGCGATGGAACGCGCCGCTATTTGCTCCGCCTGGAAGACAATCGAACCGTCGAAGCCGTCCTGATGCCTGAGGAGGGTCGTGACACCATCTGCATTTCAAGCCAGGTCGGCTGCCCGGTGGATTGTAGGTTCTGTCTTACCGCATTGATGGGGCTCGAAAGGAATCTCACCGCGGGCGAAATCGTCGGCCAGGTCCTTTATGTCGCGCGCCACAACGGTCTGAAAGCGACAGACACCCGCATGAACGTGGTCATGATGGGAATGGGCGAGCCGCTGCTCAACCTCGCCAATGTCCTCAAAGCCACCCGGCTCCTCACAGACCCCGAGGGCATCGGCATATCGCAGAAGCGAATCACGGTCTCGACCTCCGGCATTGTCCCCAAAATCGAAGAACTGGGACGAGCTGAAATCCGACCCAAGCTCGCTATCTCGCTAAATGCCTCTCACGAGGAGCAGCGCCGCGAGTTGATGCCGATCACTCGCAAATATCACCTTGCGGATCTCATGAAAGCTTGCCGGGCATACCCTCTGCGCCCCTGGGAAAAGCTCACGTTCGAATACGTCTTGCTAAAGAACGTAAACGACACGGATGCTGATGCCCGCCGCGTCGTCCGTCTGCTTTCACACTTGAACTCGAAAGTGAACCTGATCGCTCTGAACCCCGGCCCGGGCATTCCCTTCGAAACACCCGACCCGGAGCGAGTTCACAGCTTTCAACAAATCCTCCGCCGCTCGCTTCCCTGCTTTGTCCGCAAGCCGCGCGGGCGTGATATCTACGCAGCCTGCGGCCAGCTCAAGCGTGTAGCTTCAGATCTCGTGACGATCGTCTGACAGATACTACATCCCGGTTTTGGGATGAGAAGCAGTGCTTCCGTCGGTCATGTGGAGAACCCACTTGATCGCTTCGAAATACATCGTCTTAATGTCAGGATCGTCCCACGCTTCCGTGGTGTGGCCCAGTGTCGAGTAGAACACCCGGCCGTTGCCGTACATCTTCGACCAGGCAACGGCAAAGTCATGGTCCGTCCGGTGCACGCGCGGATTGTTGTAATCCAGCTTCGAAGCATCCAGGCTCAACAGAACGTTCACCTTATCGCGCGACCAGGACTTCGCCTGATAGATCTCGTCGCGTTTGTTGAACGCATGCGGGAAATGCCGCACTGCGGGGAAATCAGGAGCTTCGTTGATGATCGGGGCATTGAAAGTCATCCAGGGATGCTGGTCAAACCACCCGCCGATCATCTCGCCGTATTCCGGCCAGTCGTAGTTGGAATCCAGCGCGGCGTGAACTCCTACGAACCCTTTTCCGTCATCATGGATGAAGGACAGCATGTCGTGCTTCTGGTCCTCGGGCAGGTCCATGTTGCCCGTCGGGGAGGTAAACACCAGCGCATCGAAGTAATTCAGGTTCTTGCGGTTCATGCCGCCAAGATCCTTCTTCGTAAGGAGCTCGTAATCAGTCCGAAGCGTCGCTTCCCACAGCTTCGTGTCGTGGCCCATCTGCCAGATTGTCGCCATCGCGTTCGGAATCGAGTCGTGCTCGAAGCCCTTTGTCGCGCCGATCACCAGGATGTGCGCAACCCGCTTTGGCGGAAGCGGCTCAGGCGCCGTCTGCGCCTTCACCCTTCCCGCATATCCAAAGATTCCCGCCAGCAAAGCCGTTGAAACGGCTAGCATCAAAGTACGACCGTATTTCATAAGACCTCCGCAAAGGACTCGGTTCCTTATCGCGTCTCTCAAGAAGGAAACGTTATCACAGCAACCTTTCTGAGCCCCCGCCAGTCTTAAGAAACGTGGATTGCCCGGCTCCGGCTGGACCCATGGAATCTTGTCCGGCTTCTTCCATTACCTGCTCCGGTTTCTCTTTCATCTCGGCTACCTCGGTCCGCTGATAATGGGAATTCTGGACTCTTCGTTCCTGTTCCTTCCTTTCGGAAATGATCTTCTGGTTGTGGCTCTCGTTGCACGGCATCATGACGGATACCCGATCGTTGTCCTCACGGCGGCAGCCGGATCCGTCATGGGCGTATTCCTCCTTGACCTCATCGCACGCAGGCTGGGCGAGGAGGGCATCCGCAAACTCGCGGGCAATAAACGATACGAGCGCCTGAGGAGAAAGATCGGGCAAAAAGGCGCGGCGGCTCTGATCGTTGGCAGCCTTGCTCCGCCGCCCTTTCCTTTCACGATGGTGGTAGCCGTTAACAGCGCGCTGGACTACCCGCGCCGGCGCCTCCTGCTCGTCGTGGCAGCTGGCCGCGCGGTCCGCTTTCTTATCCTGGGCGCGCTCGCAATCAAGTTCGGCCGGACGATCATTCGCTGGTCGAACTCCGAGGGCTTTAAGAACGTCATGATCGCCTTCATCCTGATTTGCCTGGCAGGCAGCGCGTACTCCATTCACAACTGGATTCGAAAGGGCCGTCCCAAACGCAGGATCCCGCCGAAAGACCAGCCGGCCCGCGCCTGAGTGTCCTGCGTGTGCTGTCGTGAGTTCTTCGAACACGATGGATCATAATTGTTCCTTACACCCGTGTATCAACTGAGCCGAATGATAGTGTCGCCCGCTATCTTGCGAAGTTCTATAGCCATTTCTCGCCCCGCTAAGGGCTAAGCACTAGGGAGCCATTTATGTGGATCGTCCGCCTCGCACTCCGGCGCCCTTACACGTTTGTCGTCCTTTCGTTGATGTTATTCATCCTCGCGCCGGTTGTTATCTCGCGAACGCCGACGGATATTTTCCCTAACATCGATCTCCCCGTCGTCAGCGTCGTCTGGCAATATGCCGGCCTGTCCGCGCAGGACATGTCAGACCGCATTGTCTATATCACCGAACGTGCTCTAACCACGACGGTCAACAACATCGAGCACATCGAGTCCCAATCGATGAACGGCATTGCGGTAGTGAAGATCTTCTTCCAGCCGCACGCGAATCTTTACGCCGGCATCGCGCAAGTCACGGCCATCTCACAAACCCAGTTGAAGCAGTTGCCGCCCGGCACTACGCCGCCGCTGATCATCAGTTACAACGCGTCCACCGTGCCTATCATTCAGCTTGCGCTGTCCGGCCGTGGTCTCAGCGAACAGCAATTGAATGACCTGGGCCAGAACTTCATTCGCACGCAGCTCGTGACGATCCCCGGCACCGCCATTCCCTACTCGTACGGCGGCAAGCAGCGCGAAGTGATGGTCGATCTCAACACGCAGGCGCTTCAATCAAAGGGTCTCGGGCCGTCCGATGTTGTGAACGCCATCGGCAACCAGAACCTTATCCTGCCCGGCGGCACTTCCAAGATCGGCACGCTGGAGTACGACGTTGAGATCGAAGGCAGTCCTGCCAGTGTCGCCGAATTAAATGATCTTCCCATCAAGAGTCTGAACGGAACCACCATCTATGTGCGCGATGTCGCGCACGTACGGGACGGCTATCCGCCTCAAACGAACGTCGTGCGCTCCGACGGGCAGCGTGGCTCGCTCATGACTGTCCTGAAATCGGGAGACGTCTCCACCCTCGACATCATCGCGGGCATCCACCGGATGCTGCCGCAGATCGCCGCGACATTGCCGGCTGAACTGCGCATCACGCCCATTGCCGACCAGTCGATTTTCGTGCGTGCCTCGATCAAGGCCGTCGTCCGCGAAGCGGTAATAGCGGCCTGCTTGACGGCGGTCATGATCCTCATCTTTCTGGGCAGTTGGCGCAGCACGTTGATCATTGCCATCTCCATCCCGCTCTCGATCCTATGCTCGCTCTTCGCGCTCAGCGCGCTCGGCGAAACCATCAACATCATGACTCTCGGCGGTTTCGCGCTTGCTGTAGGCATCCTGGTCGATGACGCCACGGTCGAAATAGAAAACATCAATCGCAATTTCGAGATGGGCAAGGAGATTGAGCAGGCCATTCTCGACGGAGCCGCGCAGATTGCTGTTCCGGCGTTCGTATCCACCCTCAGCATCTGCATCGTGTTTGTGCCGATGTTCTTCCTGACCGGCGTGGCGCGCTATCTCTTCGTTCCGCTCGCCGAGGCCGTGTCGTTCGCCATGCTCGCTTCTTATCTGCTGTCGCGCACCATAGTGCCTACTATGGCCAAGTACCTTCTCAAGGGGCACTCGCATCACGACGCGTTGTCCCATGCCAATCTGCGCAATCCGTTCACTCGTCTGCAGTTGATGTTCGAGAACGGCTTCGAAAAGGTGCGGCTCGGCTATCGTTCCATCCTCGAGAGGTGCATCCGTTATCGCGCTGTTTTTACTACCTGCTTTCTCCTGGCGTGCCTCGCCTCCTTTGCGCTCATCCCATGGCTTGGCCAGGACTTCTTCCCTTCCTCCGATAGTGGTCAATTCCGGCTGCATGTCCGCGCCCGCACCGGCACTCGGATTGAGGACACAGCCGAGATCTTCGACGAGGTCGAAAACCGCATTCGTCAGATTGTCCCTTCAAACGAAGTTGTCAACATCCTGGACAACATCGGACTCCCCTACAGCGGAACGAACACCTCCTACAGCAACAACGGTACGATCGGTCCCGCCGATGGCGACATTCTCGTTTCTCTTTCTGAACATCATCGCCCGACGGACGACTACGTCCAGGAGCTCCGTCGTCGCCTGCCCGAAGAATTCCCCGGAATACTCTTCTACTTTCTGCCGGCAGATCTGGTGAGCCAGATCCTGAACTTCGGCCTTCCCGCTCCAATCGACATTCAGGTCTTCGGGCGTAATCTGGAAGCAAATCGCGTTTTTGCGGATCAGCTCCTGCAGCAGGTGAAGATGATCCCCGGCACGACGGACCTGCGTATCCAGCAGCCCTTCAACCAGCCCAAACTATTTGTCGATCTCGATCGCACCAAGGCCAATCAGGTCGGCTACAGCGCCCGCGACATCGCCGGGAACGTTCTGGTCTCCCTTAGCGGCAGCTTTCAGACTGCTCCCACATTCTGGCTGAATCCGCGAAACGGCGTCAGCTACAACATCGCTACAGAGTCGCCGCAATACCAAACGAATTCCCTCCAGGCTCTCAACAACATTCCCATCGCCGTTCCGGGTTATCCCTCGCAGATCCTGGCGAGTCTTGCCAGAATTCGCCGCGGAACGGGACTCGCGACCGTGACGCACTACAATATCGCGCCGGTCATCGATCTCTACGGTTCTGTAGAGGGTACCGACCTCGGAAGCGTCGCCCGTCAGATTGATCAGATCATCGACAAGAACAAGGCGAAACTCGTCCGCGGCTCGAGCGTCATTGTGCGCGGCCAGATCGAGACCATGCGCTCCTCCTTCCGCGGCCTGATTGGCGGCTTGGCCTTCTCCATCGTCCTCGTCTATATGCTCATCGTGATCAACTTCCAGTCCTGGCTTGATCCATTCATCATCATCTCTGCTCTCCCGGCTGCTCTTGCAGGCATCGTCTGGTTCCTCTTCGTGACACATACAACCGTGAGCGTCCCGGCACTCACCGGCGCCATCATGTGCATGGGGGTGGCAACGGCGAATAGCATTCTGGTGGTCAGCTTCGCGAAGGAACAGCTTCCCGATGTCGACTCCGCGGCGGATGCGGCGCTGCTGGCGGGATTCACCCGCTTCCGGCCTGTGCTGATGACGGCGCTCGCCATGATTATCGGTATGATGCCGATGGCTCTGGGGCTCGGCGAGGGCAGTGAGCAGAACGCGCCCCTCGGCCGCGCCGTGATCGGCGGTCTGTTGTTTGCCACTGTGGCTACGCTTTTCTTTGTCCCCGTGCTCTTCAGCCTGCTCCATAGCAGGCGGAGGACGGCATAGCCGGCGCCATGTCACGCTTTCGAATCATCCTCGGCTTAGTGATCGTGCTCGTGATCGTTGCGGCCGTTGTTGCCTCCGGAATCATCCCCCGGGTGCGAGTGCAAAAGGCGCTTCGCGCGGAAACCGAGCGCGCCGCCGAGCCTGTCGTCACCGTCTTTCGTCCCACTCGCGGAAACCCTGCCGAAGAGGTCGTGCTTCCCGGTAACATTCAGGCGTTTGTGGACGCGCCCATCTTCGCCCGTACAAACGGCTATCTGAAGCGCTGGACTCATGACATCGGCTCCCACGTCAGGAAGTCGGAACTGCTCGCCGAAATCGACAGTCCCGAAGTGGATCAGCAGCTCGAGCAGGCAAAGCACGACTTAGCCACCGCGCAGGCGAACCTTGCGCTGGCCCAGATCACCTCGAAGCGCTACGTCGATCTGTTTAAGACAGATTCCGTAGCGAAACAGGATGTCGATAATGCAGTTCAGAGTGCTGCTGCACAACAGGCAACCGTCAAGTCGGCCCAGGCCAACGTCGATCGGCTGCAACAACTGGTAGATTTCGAAAAGGTCTATGCACCGTTCGACGGCGTCATCACCGCGCGCAATACCGATATAGGCCAACTGATTAACTCCGGCTCCGCCGGTGGCCAGGCGCGGGAACTTTTCCATATTGCCGCCATCGACAGGCTGCGCGTTTTTGTTCAGGTGCCCCAGGTGTACTCGCACGACACTGTTCCGGGCATGCAGGCGGACCTAGCGCTTCCCGAGCTGCCCGGCCGCCGCTTCCCCGGCAAACTCGTTCGCACGGCAGACGCCTTCGATCCGAACACCCGCACCCTGCTCGTGGAGGTGGATGTGGTCAATTCCACCGGGCTTCTGTTCCCCGGCGCATACACTGAGGTCCATTTCAAAATCCGGCCCAGAGGTACGACTTTGATCATCCCCTCAACATCGCTAATCTTTCGCGCTCGAGGTCTTCGCGTGCCGGTCATCGTAAACGGCAACAAGGTGGATCTTCTGCCGGTGACGGTCGGCCGCGACTTTGGCAACACGATCGAAATTGTTGCCGGGCTTCCGGACAATGCTTCGGTGATCGCCAATCCCCCCGACTCGCTGGTCGAAGGCGAGATTGTTCGTATCGTCGCGGCAAAGGAGACCAAGGAAATCGAAGATTAGCCCACACTAGGGATTTCTCATCCGGGAACAGCACGTAAGCCGGCACGGCTTTCAGCATGAGGGAATACAATCTGAATCAGGAAGACCGGATGCTTCTTCAATTTCCTACAACAAACAGCCCGACAGCGGATCTGACAACGACCTATGATGCCGTCGTGGTCGGCTCGGGTGCTGCGGGCGGAATGGCCGCGCACGTCCTCACGTCGCACGGACTGAAGGTGCTTCTTCTCGAAGCCGGCAAGCAGCAGGACACGAGCAAAATTCTGCACTCCATGCAGTGGCCCTACGATCATCCGCGCCGTGGCCGCACGCCGCCCGATTACCACGCGCTCACTGTGAACGAGTACAACATTCGGGACTACACGCAGAAATCGCCTTTCCCGCACGTCGAATCCTACGTTCAAGGTTGGAATTTTTCGGACTACAGCAAGACCCTCGTAGTGAATGAAAAGGAGAATCCGTATACCGGCACGCGTTACGCCTGGGTTCGTTCGCGTGCAGTTGGCGGCAAGACGAACATTTGGGGCCGCCTCGCTCTGCGCTTGTCTGATTACGACTTCAAAGCGAAAGATCACGACGGCTGGGGCGAAAACTGGCCCATCTCCTACGCCGACATCGCGCCCTACTATGACAGGGTTGATCGCTATCTCGGTGTTTCGGGCTTTCCTGAAGGCCTGCCGCAGATGCCTGATGGCCAGTTTATGCGGCCCATCAGGCTGACCTACGCGGAAATGCATCTCCGCCAGACGCTGAAGGGCATGAACCGCGTGCTCACTCCCTATCGGGCCGGCGTCGCCACCGACACCCTGAAGCACAACAAGTACCGCAGCCATTGCTACAGCCGCGGCGCTTGCAACCGGCACGTCGGCGGCTGCGATATTCACGCCGCATTCGATTCTCCCACTGGCCTCATTCGCCCGGCAATGGATACGGGAAACCTGACGCTCCGCCCCAACTCCACGGTCTACGAAGTTACCGTCGATAAGGACACAGGCAAAGCTACCGGCGTTTCCTTCCTCGACAGCGAAACAAAGAAGAGCTATCAGGCAAAGGCCAAAGTGGTCGTACTTGCAGCCTCTACCCTCGAATCTGCCCGCCTGTTATTGCTCTCGAAATCGAGCACTTATCCAAACGGCATTGCGAACTCCAGCGGTCACGTGGGACACAATTTCTGCGAACACGTCATGGGGCCGTCCATCTCCGGGTTCATGCCTGAGTTGGTAGGCAAGCCCCGAACGCTCGATGACGGCAAGCCCGGGAACTTTTACATTCCCCGGTACCGCAACATCGACAGCCGCCAACCCGACTTCATTCGCGGCTATGGGTTCGAAGGCGGCGCGGGATGCACCATGATCCCCGGCACCGCGTTCAACACCCCGGGCTTCGGGGAAGAGTATAAGAAGAACGTCCGCCGCTACGCCGGTGCGACCATCGATATGAGCGGTTTCGGCGAAGTGCTCGCCCGCTACGAGAACCAGGTAAGCATCGATCCGGAGATGAAAGACGCTTGGGGCGTTCCCGTGCTGCGCTTCAATTACACGTTTTGCGAGAACGAGCGCAAGATGTGCGAGGACATGGTCAAGACCGGCCGGGAGATGTTTGAAGCGGCCAAGTTCGAAATCCTGTCGGCCGATGGCAGAATACTGCCGGAAGGGTGGTCCATTCACGAGTTGGGAACGTCCCGTATGGGCAACGAACCCAAAACCTCGGTTCTAAACCAGTACGAACAATCGCACGACGTCAAGAACCTCTTCGTGGTGGATGGCAGCAGCTTCGTCACCGCTTCCGCTCAGAATCCGACCTGGACCATCATGGCTCTGTGCTGGCGCTCCTGTGACTATCTGGCCGATCAGCTTAAGAAGGGAGAGATCTGATGGACACGAATCTGAACCGGCGCGATCTCATCAAGTTGTTCACTGCGGCCGCGGTCGCCGGACCGCTCGCGCTCGCCGCGCCCGAACCGGGAGCTCCTCTTTTCTTCACGAAAGACGAGTTCGCCATGTTGGACACGCTGACAGAGCTGATCATCCCGACCGACGATCATTCCCCTGGCGCTCACGCTGCGGGCGTGGCGCCATTCATTGACAAGACCGTGGCAGAGGCGTTTCTCCCTGAAGACAAGACGTCGTGGCGGAATGGTCTCGCGGCGGTCAACGAGATCTCGCAAACGATGTTCAGCAAATCGTTTTCGCAGGCAAGCCATGAGCAGCAGATCGAATTGCTGAAGAAGATTTCGCAGAACGAAAAAGAACCAAAGACCGAGCCTGAGAAGTTCTTTGGACAACTCAAGGAAACTACAGCGTTCGTTTACTACACCACCTCCATCGGAATTCATCAGGACATCGAGTACAAAGGCAACGTCATTCTTGAACAGTTCGTTGGCTATCTGCCGAATCAGGAACTCCCGCCCGTTTCCAACCTCGGCTGATCGTAGGACCCTCGAAAGAGCGGGCTTACCGGGTCATCACAGATCCGCGAAGAACTATTTCTTCATCTGAGTCAATCGTTTAGTCGCCCGAATTGGCGCGGGCTGCTACTCATGCGTACGAATCCTTGAGTCGGCGATGAAAATGCGCCACTAGAGGAGGCCTGACTCATGAGCGTAGTGCTCGCTTACAAGAATTTCGCTGCGAACCGGAACATCAGTCACATCGGTTTGGGCGTCGCCGCCATCAATACCGCCAAGGTGCTGCGCCGCGATGGCATCCGGACCGCTGTCTGGCCTGTCCTCAGCGCCGGTGACCTGCGAACAAGGCTGCAGTCTGCGCCGGCCGGACATGTAATCATCTCTGCACCCTGGATCCCGACCCTCGAACTGCAAGCATTAGCAAGCGATTTCCCGGACACGCATTTCACCGTGAACTGCCACTCGAACGTCGGTTTCCTGCAGGCGGACCGGAACGGCGTCAGGCTTATGCGCGAAACAATGGAACTCGAAATGGGGAACGCCAATGTCCACCTTGCAGGGAACAGCCGGCGCTTCTGCAACTGGGTCCGTTCTGCGTTTGGCGTGCCTTGCGCTTATTTGCCCAATCTGTACTATCTGGATGACCGCGCCGTTCCACAATCGAAACCCTTTAGCGGAAGCGCGCTGCGCGTCGCGGCGTTTGGCGCCACGCGTCCTTTGAAAAACCTGATGAGCGCTGCCGGCGCGGCACTCGAAATCGCGCGCCATCTGCGCGCACCCCTCGAATTCTGGGTTTCCGCTGGCCGCGCGGAAGGCGGCGAAGGCATCCTCGCGGCTTTGAAAGAGATGCTGAGCGGCTTGCCCGGCGTCACGCTCGTTATGAACGGCTGGCAATCGTGGCCCAACTTCCGCCAGACCGTCGCCAGTATGCATCTCCTGCTCCAGCCCAGTTATACGGAATCCTTCAACATGGTCACCGGCGATGGAGTGGCAGAGGGCGTCGCTTCTGTGGTCTCGAGTGCCATCGATTGGGCTCCCGCCGATTGGAAGGCCGATGTGGATAACGTGCTGGATATCGCTCGTGTCGGCCGCCGCCTCCGCGCCGACCCTCGCGCCGCCGAGGACGGGCGTGTTGCGCTCGAGTCGTACGTCGCCGACGGACTCAGCGCCTACCGCCGGTTCCTGGCTATTCAATGAGCATACAGTCACCATAGGAGAAGAACCGGTAGCGCTGCGCTACCGCGTGGCGATAAGCGGCTAGTGTGAGGTCGCGGCCCGCAAATGCCGCAACAAGCATGATCAGGCTCGATTCCGGCAGGTGGAAGTTCGTTAAGAGGCCCCCGGTTCCACGAAAGTGGAAGCCAGGATAGATGAACACGTTTGTGTGGCCTTGCATAGCCTGCAGTCCACCGCGGAGAAACGCGGTCTCCACCGTGCGCACGCTGGTGGTTCCCACGCAAAACAGCCGGGTGGCCCGTCGCATCACCTCGGCGTCTCGTTCGGCGATTTCAAAATACTCTTCATGCAGCCTCACTTCGTTCAAATTCTGCTTGCGGAGCGGAGCAAAAGTTCCTAAGCCGACGTGCAAAGTCACGTAGGCGATCGCCGCGCCCGCCGCCCGGCAGTTGTCGAGCATTTTCGGCGTGAAATGCAGGCCTGCGGTTGGCGCCGCCACAGATCCTTTTTTCTGTGCAAATACCGTCTGGTATCGCTCGACATCCGTTGGGCCCGGCTTCCTCCGGATATAGGGCGGCAGCGGAGTCTCTGCAATGCGTGCCAGGGCGTCACCGATCTTTTCTTGGCCCGCGAATCGTATGACCCGCTCCCCGTGATCGCCGTGCGAGATTACTTCGGCCGCTAGGTCCCCATCCAGAACAATGTGATCGCCGGTCTTCAATCGCTTGCCGGGTCGGACAAGCACGTTCCAGGTAGTCTCATCCTCATCCAAAGCGCGCAGCAGGAAGACTTCCACCTGCGCTCCCGAGCCCGTGTTGCGCCTACCATGCAAGCGGGCCGGAAAAACCCGCGTGTTGTTCAGGACCAGGCAATCACCTGGACGAAGGTACGTGTGGAAATTGCTGAAAACGTCGTCGCGGAATCGATTCTTCTCCCGCGACGCGACGAGCATGCGGGAAGTATCCCGCTCCGGATTGGGCTCTTGAGCGATGAGTTCTTCCGGAAGGTCATAATGAAAATCAGAGACTTGCAAATCAATATTTTAGGAATTGAGAGTTCGTGTGACGAGACGGCTGCGGCAATTGTGGTTAACGGGCGTGAAATTCGTTCAAGCGTGGTCGCATCTCAGCTTGCCACGCATGCAAAATATGGCGGCGTGGTACCTGAATTGGCCTCCCGTGAGCATTTGCGCGCAATCGTTCCAGTGGTACGTCAAACCCTGCAGGAAGCAGATTTCGAGCTGGAAGACCTCAACGCAGTCGCTGTCACTGCAGGTCCGGGGCTGGTCGGTTCGCTGCTTGTCGGCGTGACCTATGCCAAGGCTCTCTGCTTTGCCCGCGACCTTCCGCTCATCGCGGTGAATCACGTAGAAGGGCACATCCACTCGGTTCTGCTGGAGCATTCCGAAATTCCGTTCCCGGCACTCGCCCTGGTTGTAAGCGGTGGCCATACGCATCTGTTTGAGATCCGCGCGCTAGGTGAGTACCGGCTGCTCGGCAAAACACGCGACGACGCCGCCGGCGAAGCATACGACAAGGTTGCCAAACTTCTCGGCTATGGCTACCCGGGCGGCCCGGTCATCGATCGCCTGGCACCCTTCGGCAATCCCCAGGGCGTGCGTTTCTCCCTCGCGAAAATGAAGGGCAATCCCCTCGACTTCAGTTTCAGCGGCCTCAAAACCGCGGTACTCCGTTGGACCGAGCAGCACGATGTCGCCGATGAGATCCATCGCCGCAAACAGATGAAGCACGCGAGTTTCGACGAGTGGCTCGCCGCCACACCGCAGCCGACCCTGGATATGCTCGCGAGTTTCCAGCACACAGTGATCGAGGAATTACTCCGGCGCGCTACGAACTCCGCTGAAGAGATTGGCGCGGAATCCGTGATTGTCGCCGGCGGCGTCGCGTGTAATGCGGGTCTCCGCAGGCAAGCCGCAAGGCAGGAAGGCCTTACGTTCTACTTCCCTTCCGCCGGGCTCTCCACCGACAACGCCGCGATGATTGCGGCTGCAGCGTTTCCCAAATACCAGCGGAAAGACTTCGCCGGGTTCGATCTTAAGGCGCAGGCGAGCCTGATGTTAGCTTGAGGTATGGGCCCAAACGCTCCCGGCCAAGCGCCGAAATTGCCGATCGCCGGCGTCCAGAACATCGTCGCAGTCGGATCTGGGAAAGGCGGCGTCGGAAAGACCACTGTCGCTGTCAATCTCGCCATCAGCCTCGCGAAGCTTGGCCACAAAGTTGGCCTGCTGGATGCCGATGTCTACGGCCCCAATGTGCCCCTGATGATGGGCATTCAGGAAGTTCCGCACGCCATCGGCCAGCGCATTCAACCCCTCCAGGCGCACGGCGTAAGACTGATGTCGATGGCGCTTCTGAATCCCGGCGACAAACCGCTTGTCTGGCGCGGACCCATGTTGAACAGCGTTATCCAGCAATTC
>Ga0213872_10001714_pt1 | contig 13793 bp, 26 predicted proteins | sample VelepicomBERX_R2_FD_160071 | JGI IMG/M metagenome (GOLD analysis project Ga0213872, IMG submission 160071) | Rhizosphere microbial communities from Vellozia epidendroides in rupestrian grasslands, the National Park of Serra do Cipo, Brazil - RX_R2 | ecosystem: Host-associated > Plants > Roots >...
GAATGCATGTGTCAGCGCGTTGCTGCTGGTCCGGCAGGCGCGAACTACTGCACGGCGCGTCTCGGACTTAACTTGGGTGTTGGCAAGGGAAAGCGCAGGCGACAGATTGTCGAATGATCGACAATGTGTAGTTTGGTCAATCCATGAAAAAAGGCGTTAAGTGCTTGTCACTCAACGCCTTTTTTACGCCCGGAGAGGTGGGCGGCTTGTCTTTCAGGAGGCCTTTTTGCGCCGGGAGGTGGCCGCGAGGCGGGAGAGCATCGTTTCCCAGAATTCGCGGTCCTCTGACGAGCTGGAACGCTCGAGATTGACCCAGGCGGCTGCCTCTAGAGGATCGACGCCCGCAAGCTCTCCAAGCCGCATGGCTACTGGGTTCTCGGGCTGCGAAGCGCCGTTCCGGTAGCGGCTCATGGTGGGCTGCTTGACCTTCAAAAGCTGGGCGAGACGGTAGTCGGAAACATCGCCCTGGCGCTTTTTCGCAAGGTCGAGCAATTCGGCGGTGGAAAGCATGGAAACCCCCCGGTTTCGTGGCAGTGCTACTACAGGCCGCGAGACTATTCCGATTGCATTCAGGGGTCAATTGCATACCGATGTTGTATGCATTCAGGGCGTGTGTGTATCGTCCGCCCCGCTGACTGCTCTTTCCTCCCCCCGGCTTCGGTGGTCAGCGCCCATTCAACGGTGGTGACAGGGGCGGGCCTCACGCCTTGAAAACGGCGGCCCGCCCCTAGGCACCCTAGGGCGAAGGGGGGAGGGGGCACCGGGAGATTCCATGCGTTCCACGCTCAAGGCGAACAAGGGCGCCGTCTACGTGACGGCCGCCGAGAAGGAAACCACCCCCGGCCGCGTCGGCGTCGTGCTGATCGTCGGCCCCAACGGCGACCCCGCGCAGAAGGTGCTCGGCCTCGACCTCGACCCGCACCAGGCGGCCATGCTCGCCGACGAGCTGGCGCGCGCTGCACAGATCGCCTTCCGCAAGGTCGAGGGCGACCAGTCGCGTATCGAGCGCGCTGCGCTCAAGGCGGCCTGAGGTCAGAGGTCGTTGTCGGTGGTCTTGGGTGGAAGCGTGAACCGCAGATCGGTGCCGTTCGAAGCGTTGAAGTGGACCCATCCCGGGACCACGGCGACTTCCTTCGCGGGGACGCCGTTCACGGTCGCGGTCCGCTTCTGGAAGCGGCGGACCTCGATCGGCGCGCCGCCTTCGGGCGGCGTCACGAGGTACTTGACGACATCGCTGACGGCGCCCTCGATCCCGACATCAACGGTGCAGATCCCCTCGAAAACGAACCGCTTGTCCACGTACATGCGGCACTTGGCGCGGTACTCGCGCATGGTGTCGGCGTGGGCGGTGGCGGCGACGAGCGCCAGGGTCAGTGCGGCAGCGATTTTCAGTTTCATCGGGCGTCCCCCTCCTTGGTGTCGGGACGGCCGAGTTTAGGCGGGGTGAAACCATGAGCGGACCCATTCCACGCGCCGTCGCCGAGGCGGCCACCGGCCACGCGCTGCGCGCCGAGGCCACGCACCGCGGCGTCAGCATCGGCCAGATCGTGCTTGACCGAGCCCGCGCGAGGCTGAGCGCCAACGTCAAGGCCGAGAAAGGCGTAGGCATGCCGGGCCGCGTCTGGGCCGCGATCCCCGAGCGCACGCGCCTGGTGATCGTCATGCTGGCCTGCGAGGCCGCGGGCGAGGCCCAGCGCCTGTGCCGCCAGCCCTGGGCGAGCTTCAGCCCCGACGATCAGGGCCGCATGGCCGCGGCGGCGCGAACGCTGTCGCGCGACCTTTCCGCGTCGGCGTCGCTGTTCTGACCATGATCACAATCGCGACCGAAGGCGTCTGCATGCAGCGGTCGGGGCTGAAGTTCAACTGGCGCGGATTCCACCATCTCGGAAAGGTCGGCGACGTGATGCGCATCAGCGAAGCGGCCCAGGGGCGCGATGCCTTCAAGACCGCTGTGTACGCTTACGCTAAGGCGCACGGGCTCAGGCTTAGCTGCATTCATGCAGACGGCTTCTACTGGGTACTGCGCACAGCATGACAGGCATTGCCGAACGCCTGGCCGGGCTGGTCAACCCGGCCTATCGCGACCTGCCGGCCGTCGAGTGGGCGCCTCACCAGATCGATGCGCTGGCGGCCCGCATCAAGGCCGCGCAGGACCGCGCCGCGGCCTGGGAGCGCGACGCCATCGAGCAGATGGCGCGTATCAGCGACGAGCGCGCCGCGCGCGCCGTCCACGGCCATGAGTCCGACTCGGAGCTGCGCCACCTGGCCGGCCGCCGCGCGACACTCATGCTCGACCGCATCGCCGACACGGCCGAGGTCGTGACGCTCGACTGGCTGAATTTCGAGCTGGTCGGCCTCGGCGCGCGCCCGCTGCCGGCGTTTGACGCCGGGCGCCCCTACGCCGAGCAGCTGCAGGGCGCGGTGAAGCGGGCCACGTGCCCGCTGTGGTGGCGCCGGCAGCTGCGCCGCGCGTGCGTGCTGGCCCGCGAAACCGAGGCCATGCGCCGCGGCGAAGTCTGCGCGCGCCGCCGCCAGCCCTACGTCACCGACGACACAGTGCGCCGCTTCGCGCAGGCCGACCAGCGCAACCGCGCGATGCTCGAGGCGACCGAGATGGAGAGTGCCGAGGGCGAGACGATCAACCTGCTGCAGGCGGTCGACGCGAGCGTCGCGAACAAGGCGATCCGCCGTGGCGAGCTGATGACGCGCATCAAGGGCGCCGAGGAATGGGCCGACGAGCGCGGCATGGTCGGCATCTTCACGACGAACACCTGCCCGAGCCGCTTTCACGCGCAGCGCATGAAGGGCGGCGCGAACCCGAACCATGACGGCAGCACGCCGGCAGACGGCCAACGGTGGCTGACGCGCACCTGGGCCCGCGCGCGCGCCGCACTGCACCGCCGCGGCGTGCCGTTCTTCGGCTACCGCGTGGCCGAGCCCCATCACGATGGGTGCCCGCATTGGCACATGCTGCTCTGGTGCGAGCCCAAGCACGTCGAGCAGTTGCGCGCGACGATGCGCGACTACTGGCTCAAGGACCAGGGAGACGAACCAGGCGCCGAGCTGCACCGCTTCAAGGCCAAGGCGCTCGACAAGGGCGGCGCGGTGGCCTACGTCGCGAAGTACATCAGCAAGGGGATAGACGACGCCGGCAGCATCGGCGCCGAGGGCCACACCGACGAGCACGACGGCGAGCAAGCCGACATGTTCGACGGCACGGCCACCCGCGTGCAGCGCTGGGCCGCGGCCTGGGGAATCCGGCAATTTCAGGCCATCGGCCAGCCTCCTGTGACCGTATGGCGAGAGCTGCGGCGAGTGTCCGAACTCGCCGCACAGGGCGCCTCCGATCCCGTCAAGACCGCGCACGGCGCCGTCAGCAGGGTAGGGGGTCGGCGCGCGTGCTGGCGCACCTACATGGAGGCCCAGGGCGGCGCCATGAAGGGCCGCGACTGCCGCATCCGCGTGATCGACGACGGGGAGCCGCGCGAGGGCCGCTACGGCACCGAATACCGGCCGCGCCCGGTCGGCGTGTACGACGTGCGCCGGCCGGATGACTGGATCTTGAGCGACCGCAAGGAATGGAAGCCGCGCGGGAGCTGGGCCGAGGCTGAACGCGTGCAAATGCGCGGCTGGGCGTGGAGCGCCGCCGCAAGGCCGAAGGCCGCGCAGCCTTGGACCCGTGTCAATAACTGTACGCGCCGAGGTGGCGCGGCATCGCTCATGAGCACCGGGCTGGTCGGCCTGATGCTCCAAAAACCGGAGCCGGGGGGCTCAATCCACAAGGAACCCCCAACATGTCCGGTATCACCAAGCTCGAATCCGCCGTCAAGTCCGAAGCCGAGGCCGTAGCCCGCGGCTTCGACTCCCTCGGTGCGCGCATCAAGTCCGTCGAGGCGAAGTTCGTCGAGGCCATCGGCCACCCGTTCACGCCCGCGCCGCTGAAAACAGCACTGCCCGACCTGATGGGCATCCTCGAGGACCTGCGCCAGGAACTCGCCGAGCAGCGCAAGCCCTGTCCGTGCGAGGGCAGCGCGGGCACGGCCGCAACGCTCGCCGTCCAGACCGTGGCCCAGCTCGCCGCCGCACCCGCGGCGCAGGCGAGCGCAGCGCTGGCGCCGCCGCCCGCGCCGGCCGACCAGGCGCAGCAGCAGAACGGCACGGGCGCCTGACCATGGCGGACGCAAAGCCCAAATCGGTTCTGATCGGCTTCGGCGTCTGCCCGCTCTGCGCGGGCAAGACGCACGTCAAGCGGATCGACGCGCCCGGCAAGCGGCCCTACAGCCATTGCCTCGACGAGCACGACAAAGGGTGCTCGCACACCCACTACGCGACGAACGCGCAGCAGGATGGCCTCATGCGCGGGCTGATGCGTCCGATCAAGCCGCTCGAGCCTAGCGCTACGCCTAGCGCGGCGCCCGCGCCCGCAGCTACTCAGGAGCCCGCCCCTACGCCTACGCCGCCTAGCGCTACGGCACCGAAGCCCAAGCGCCGCGGCCTGTTCGACATCTAGGGAGCCTAGCCATGGACGTGAACAAACTCGAAGGCCTGGGAAGCCTGGTCGACGAAATAGACGCCGATGACCCGCAGGCGAAGGCCGAGGAACAAGCCAAAGCGCAAGCTCAGCAGCAGGCCGAACTCGACGCCGACACCAAAGCGCGCGAGTGGGGAATCGTCGCCTTCACGGTCGGCCGCGCGCTGTCGATGCTCGAGCCCCAACTGCTCAAGGTCTACACCGAGGACGCCTGCCTCGACTGGGGGCGCTCCGTCGTGCCTGTCGCCGAGAAATACGGATGGGACGGGCCGGGCAATGTGCCCGAGCTGGGCCTGCTCATCAGCACCGCAGGCCTGGCAGTGCCGAGCTATCTGCTCATCCGCGCCAAGCTCGACGAGATTCGCGCACTGCGCCAGGCGGCCGAGGCCGCACAGCGCCAGCGCGACCAAGCGCGCACGGTCGACAACGGGGGCGGCGATGGCGGCTGATGCAGAGGCCCGAATCTGGGCCGTGATCGGCGCCAGCGGCACCGGAAAAGGCCTGTGGACCAAGCAGCAGCTACGCGCGATCGACCCGCCGCGGCTCGTCGTCTGGGACTTCAAGAACGAGTATCAGGAGTTCACCGGCGAGAAGCCCAACGCGCCGGCCAGGTCGACGCTCGCCCAGGTCCGCAAAGCCATGATCGAAGCCGGCCACGACGGGCCGCTGCGCATCCGCTATGCGCCGCGAGGCGCGGGAGAGAAGGCCCTGCGGCGCGAATTCGAGGGCCTCTGCGAGCTGGTCTATGCCTGGGAAAACTGCGTCTTCGTGGCTGAGGAACTCGCCAATGTGACGACGCCAGGATGGGCGCCTGCTGCGTGGCGAAAGATGACGACGAGCGGCCGGCACGCGCGCGTCCACATCATCGGAGCGACCCAGACCCCTGCGCTCGTCGATAAGTCTTTCCTTGGGAACTGCACGCTGATCCATTGCAATGCGCTGCGCGAGGCGAACCACCGCAAGGCGGTCGCGCGCTCGATGGATATTGACGAAGGGCGGCTCGCGAAGCTCCTGAAATTCGAGTATCTGGAGAAGGACTTCGACACGGGCGAGGTGACGTTCGATCGCGTCGAGGTGCCCAAAAAGCCACGCGCCGGGAGGCGCTAGAGCACACCGCGGCGCCCCTAGGAGGCCTACGCCTACGCCTAGGGGCGCCGTGCCCTCTTCACGCGCCTCGAGCGGGCCGGCAAGGTGCGAGCCGTCAACCACTCCACCACGCAACCGGACAACCCGCCATGAAAGAAAAGCTGATCTTTGCCGCCGAGGTCCTGATCGTCTTCGCCGTCACCAAGTTCATCCAGCAGAACGTCATGCAGCTCCCGATCGTCGGCGCCTACCTGCCTGGCGCAAAGGCCACCAGCACCACGGCCACAACGTCGTCCTGATCCTGGCTGACGCCAGCTCCGACGCGCTTCGATCAACCTGAACAGGACATTTCCCCATGGGCTACAAGCTCCAACTGACGAACCTGCAGAACGTCGTGCCCGGCAACGTCGCCACCCTCAAGGTGCCGACCGGTCCGGGCGCGCCGACCTATGACCAGATTCAACTGGTCCTCGGCGGCGGCATGCTTCCCGCGCACATCGTCTCGATCCGCGGCAAGGCCAACGGCCGCATCTTCCTCGACGAGAACGGCGGCGGCGCCGTCATCAATGAACGCGAGGCCTACCGTGGCATCTACACAGATGCGACCTTTGTCATGGTCGACTTCACCGAGCCGCGCGCCCGCAATGGCGCGGCCGAGCAGCTCGTCGCGGCCGTCCCCGGCTCGGCGCTGCAGGACCTGACTTTCGAAATCACGATCGCCGCGGCAGCCCCGGCCGGCGGCACCATCCAGGCCGTCGCGAACTACCGTCCGCCGACGACGAATCCCTACATCCGCAAGCTGCTGAGCGTGAGCCAGGGCTTTGTGGGCGCGGGCACGCTCAGCGCGCCCAACGTGCTCTACCTGCCTGTCGGCTCGGCCGGCGGCAAGATGAAGCGCGTCTGGCTGCGCGAGCCGGCGCCGGGCGTCATCACGCACGCGCAGATCCGCATCGCGAACAACGTCGTCTACGACATCGACCGCGCCGCGGCCGAGGCGGGGCAGAAGCGTTTCAACCTCGTGCCGCAGTCGGGCATCTTCGTGCTCGATTTCATCGAGGACGGCAACCTGGCCGGCCTGCTCGACACGAGCAAGGCGCCGAACTGCGAGGTCCGTCTCGTCACCAGCGCGGGCGGCCAGTTCGTCGCCGACTACGAGCTGATCGACCCGATCGGCCGCCTGTAATCGGAGGCGCCCCATGTCGGGAATCACCGATTTCAGCGGCGACGGCAGCGGCAGCGACGGCACGGACGGTAGCCTGGCGCTGCCGGGCTACACCGATGGCAGCACGGGCATCGCGACCGACAGCTCGTACCTGACGCCCAAGACGCCCGACACGGCCACGACGAACGCCATTCAAAGCATGGCGCCCGTCACGTCCGCGAACACGACGAGCGACTCGGGCTGGTCGAGCTTCTGGCAGGCGACGCTTGGCGGCGTCATCCAGACGGCGGCCAAGGTGACGGCGGTCAAGAACGGCGTGCAGCCGACGACGGGCCAGCCCATCGTCGCGCGGCCCCAGACCAACGCGAACGGCTTGCTACTGATCGTCGGCGTCATCGCCGTCGTGATGCTCGCCACGCACAAGGGGTAACGCATGGCCGGCTTCATGGGAGGCGGCGGCGGCACCAGCCTGCAGACGAGCACGAGTTCGACGGCGACCGGCAAGCAGTCGGGCATGTTCGACGACTCGGGCATGGTCGTGAACTACGGCAGCGGCAGCGCGGCCGGCGCCGCGACCAGCAGCGTCCCGGGCTGGTTCTACCCGGCAATCGCAATCGCGGCGGTCCTATGGCTGACGCGCAAGCGCTGAAGGTCCGCCAGCTCGACGCCGACGAAGCGGCGCGCCGCCTGGCCGGCGTCGAGCGACTCGACCCGAGCGGCATGACGCCCGACGCCGCGACGCTCGCGCGCTCCGGCCGCGCCTACGCGGTCGAAGGCGAGGGCGCCGATGCCGTCTACGTCGTCGCCGTGCGCAACGGCGTCGCGTTCGTCGTCGCGGCAAAGGGCGGCGGCGAGCTGGACCACACCGACCTGATCGACAGCGTCATCACGGCGCAGGCGCGCGGCCTAGAGGCCGTCGCCTGCCAGACCGCCCGCCCGGGCCTCGTTCGCAAGCTGCAGCGGCGCGGATGGCGCGTGACGGGCTGGGTACTACGGAAGGAACTCGCGCCATGAGCGGCATGTTCGGCCTCGGCGACTCGAAGTCCTCGAGTTCGCAAACCACCAGCAGCATCGACGGCCGTGTCGTCGGCGGCAACGACTCGACGAACGTCAGCCTTTCCGGGAACACCGGGCCGGTGGAAGTCACAACGACCGACGACGGCGCCGTGAACAACGCGCTGCAGCTCGCGCTCGCGGGCGTCGAAGGCGCAAACCAGACCAGCCAAATGGCTCTCAGCTCGAGCGGCGACCTCATGAACGGCGCCCTGCAGGCCGTGAGCGCGCAGCAGGCCCAGTTCACCAGCGCCATCGAGCAGATCAAGACCGGGGACAAGAGCCTCGAAATCCTCATCGGCGGCGTGGCCGTGATCGCGATCGCGGCCGTGCTGATCTTCAAGAAAAAGGCCTGACATGCAATTCACGGTCAACCTGACGGCCGGGCAGAAATTCACCCAGCAGACCGCGGGCGCGCTGTTCGTGCTGATGGACACCGGCGCTGCGGCCTCGATCGACGTACGTTTCGTCGCCGGCCCGCAGGAACTCGAGCACATCACGACGGGCAAGCGAGGCCTGAAGGCGCGCATGCCCACGCCGACGCGCTTCACGGCCGTCGAGTTCATCGCGCCGACGAACTGCACCTGCCTCTTCGTCATCAGCGACGGCCTGATCGACATCAACACCACGGACGGCGCGAGCGTCGCGGCAACCATCCTGGGCCTGCCGCTGCCGGTCAGCAATGACCGGGGCTCGCCCGGCAACCCGATCTACATCAGCGGCGAAACGCCAGGCACCGGCCCGGCCAGCGCAGTCCTCAACGATGCCGCGGTCGCGGTCGACGCGAGCGGCGAATCGCTGCTCGCAGCGGCGACGAACCGCGTGCGTGCTGTCTTCGCGAACCTCGGCGCCTCGCCGGTCGCGATCGGCGCGCCGGGCCTGACCTGGGCGCAGCGCGCCATCGTGCTGCAGCCCGGAGACACCTGGGTCGAGGACCGCGCCGCAAACCTCGCCTGGTCGGCCATCTGCGCCGCCGGCACGAACACCAGCGTCGGCGTGCAGGAGGTGACGGCATGAGCGCCCTTTGGCAGTCCGTAACTTCGCGCATCAACGCGCTGATCGCCTCGCTCGCCGGCACGGCCAGCGCAGGGCAGGGCGCCGGCCAGGTCGGCTTCCTGTACGCGCTGGCCTACGGCGCCGGCACGCTCGGCGCCTGGCTGCAGGGCCTCGCGCAGTCGACCGGCTCGACCTTCGTCGGCTGGATTCAGGCCGGCGTGGGCGCCGTGCTGCGCACCATCCAGAGCAAGCTGCGAGAGTCCGTCAGCGTCATGGACTTCGGCGCCGTCGGCGATGGCGTCACCGACGACACCGCGGCCTTCACCAAAGCGCTGGCGACCGGCAAGAACGTCTTTGTCCCCGACCCGCCGGCGGCCTATCTCATCACGGCCACGCTGTCGCTCGCGACCGCGTATCAGCGCATCTTCGGCAACGGGTGGAATGCGAAGCTCAATTTCCAGCTCACCGCGGCCGGCCCCGGCATCGCGACGAGCAATCCGACCGGCTGGCAGTCGATCGAAGGGCTCTATCTCAACGGCGTGTCCAACGTCACCAAGGTCATCAGCATCGGATCGCCCGATTTGTCGGTGCTGCGCAACTACGTCTACAACGCGACGCCGACCGGGCACGGCATCTACCAAGAGGACGAGAACACCGGCGCGAACACCTACGTCTTCGACGCGCGGATCGACGGCAACCTGATCTACGGCCAGCGCGCGGTGGGCACCTACGGCATCCGCCTGGGCCTCAACCATCAGGGCTCGAAGCTCCTGCGCAACTCCGTCCAGAACTGGGGCTACCTGATCTACGTGAACGGCGCGACCTCGATCACGACGATCATGTTCAACATCCTGCAGCGCTCGGACATCACGGGCGCCGTGCCAGCGGCGATCATCATCAGCAAGGCCGGCTCGGGCATGCCTTGCTACAACATCGGCATCGAGCACAACTACTTCGAACAGAACCTGGTCTGCGTCTACGCCGACGACTGCGACCTCGAGAACCTCTGCGTTCGAAAGAACTACGCCTATCGCAACACGCCGAGCCAGGCCGGCTCGTCGTTCTATTGCACCGGCGTCAACACCAACGCGGCCTCCTGCCGCATCGTGCTCGACGACAACCGGTCCGACGGCTTCGCCTACTTCGCGACGCTCAATGACCAGTACTCGGCGAACATCACTTCGGGTCGCAACAACACAGTCGTCAACAACGTCGGCTACGTGGCCGGCACCTTCGCCAGCTCGCTCTACAAAATCCGCGAGCACAACGCCTACTTCGGCGCCGTCGCAAGCACCGGCGCCTTTGCGTCCCAGGGAACGACGCGCGTCGAAATGCAGACCGGCACCTTCCGCATGTTCCTGCGCTGGGACCCGCACGAATACCTGGAGTCCATCCAGTTCAAATACCTGCCGATCGGCTCGACGCCCAACGTCACGGTCAACCTGCACCAGGTCACCGGCGACACCGACACGGTACTGCTGACGACGGGACCGGTGACGGCCGGCGGCGTCGTCACGCTGGCGGTCAACGCCTATGCGGCGGCCGGCAGTCACTACTACCTCGAGTTCGTCTGCGCGCTCGGCGGCGGGACCACTGCCTACTTCTACCCGGCCCAGCTCTGGCTGCGCGACTGACATGCGGCCCGTCGTCAAGCTCACCCTGATCGCTGGCGGCGTGCTGCTGCTCGCGGCGCGCCAGCAGGGCGGACAGATCGACGCCGCCGACGGCGACGTTACCGGTGGCTTCAGCGTCGACGCGCTGACCGACAACCTGCAGAGCTATTTCTACCAACTGACCGACCAAGGCACCAACGTGGACCCGAACACCGCCGCCGCCAACCTCTCGGCCTTCCTCGCCATGATCCGGCAGAGCGAGGGCGCGGACTACTCGACCTGCTACGGCTACAGCCACACCATCCAGGACTTCAGCGACCATCCGGCCGTCACCGGAGAATGGACCGGCGTCGTGCTGCCCGACGCCATGTGCGCGAACGCGGGCTACTCGCCCGGCTGCAAGAGCACGGCCGCGGGCGGCTACCAGATTCGCAAGCCGACCTGGGTGACGGTGCGCGACAAGCTCGGCCTGACCGACTTCAGCGCGGCCAGCCAGGACCAGGCCGCCATTCAGCTCATCAGCGACCGCGGCGCGCTCGGCGCCGTGCAGTCGGGCGACTTGCAGACCGCCATCACGCGCTGCCGCAACGAATGGGCCAGCCTGCCGGGCAACAGCTACGGGCAGGGCGGTCGTTCGCTCGACCAGCTCACGGCCTGGTATCAGACCTCGGGAGGCACCCTCGCATGAAGCTCAACCTGTCGCCCTCGCACCTGGCCACGATCGGCGCCGTGCTGTTCGCCGGCTACGCGCTGTATGAGTTCACCAAGAAGCCCGGCGGCGTGCTGAGCACCCAGCCCGGCCAGCAGCAGCGCGACGCGGGCCTGCAGACCTTCCTCGACCAGCAAAGCGGCTTCGTCACCCAGTCCTTTAGCTCGCTCGTGCAGAGCGATCCCACGGCCAACCTGTTCCCCTCGAGCTGACCATGAAAAACCATCACATCGTTCTGATCGCTGCCGGCGCGCTCGCGCTGTTGTACGTCTACGGCAAGAAGAACGCGGCGCCGTCGACCTCGACCGTCACCCCCACCGCGCAGCAGGCCAGCGTCGACCCGGCGTTCTGGAACTACGCGGGTAGCTGGCAAGTCTGATGAAGATCGCCGACGTGGAAGGCGACGCGATGCTGCTCGCGGGTGCAGTCGCGCTGATCGCGGTCTGGTACGTCTACAAGAAGGGCGCCGGGACCGTCGCGCAGAGCACGGCCAACGGCATCGCCTCGGCCGCGACCGGCGTCGTCACCGGCGCTGCCGTGGGCACGGTCACCGGCGTGGCCGATGGCGTGAGCCAGGCCATCGGCATCCCGACGACGGAACAGACCATTCAAGACCCCGCGCAGGCGCGCTGGGTGATCGACAACTATGGGTACTGGACGGCGAGTTCCTGGTGCGGCGCCGTGGCGTTCGCCAAGGCTGCGCTGATGGACAGCGGCAGCGGCACGCCACCGCCGGCCAATAGCCCCTTCATGCTCGCGCACTCTGGCAGCTCCGACGTGGCTGTGAACTCGAGCACCCCAATCGACACTTCAGGGAGCCTCTGGTGAGCATCCTTTCCGACTTCGCCAAGGCCGCCAGCTCGGCGGCCGACGCCACGCCCGCGGGCGCCATCGCAAAGACCGTCGCCGCTGGCGTCGCGACCGTGCTCGACCACGTTCTGCCCGAGGACCCGGCCACGCGCGACGCCGCGGCGCTGAAGGTCATGGAGCTGCAGTCACAGGGCACGTTCGACCAGCGCGCCGACCTGGCCCTGAAAACCGGCCAGCTCGAGATGGGCAAGGCCGAGGCCAGCAGCTCCGACGGCTACACGTCGCGCGCGCGGCCATCGTTCCTCTACGTCATGTATACGCTGCTGCTGATGGGCATCCCCATGGGTGTGCTGTCGGCCTTCAACCCGCACGCCGCGCAGGCCATCGCCGAGGGCTTCAAGGCCTGGCTGACGGCCATCCCCGATAGCCTCTACGGCCTGATGGGCGTGGGCATCGTCGGCTACACGGTTTCGCGCAGCGCAGAGAAGATCAAGGGGGCCGCTTGAGGACCGATATCGTCAAGGCAGCGGCCGGCGCGGCCGTGGGCGCGCTGATGGCCTGGACGGGCCATAGCTTCACGATCGACGGCCAGATGCATGCGTTTCAGGCGCAGCTCGACCGGATCGAACTACGCCTGGACAAGATCGCCGACGTGCAGCAGAAGGCGGTGAGCAAATGAAGGGCCGCATCATCCCGACGGGGACCGAAGTCGCGCACCAAGCGCTGATGACGATCGCGGTGACGATCGTCGTGCTGCTCATCGTCAGCGAAGTGCCAGGCGTCAAGGCCTGGCTGAAGCAGAACGCGGACGGCCTACCGGTCTGATTGGCAGCTCGAGCTGCAGCGGGTCGTTCGCGGCCCCGAAGTCGCCAAGCGCCAGCAGGCGCGACAGCTCGCGTCGTAGAGCGGCGTTGTCCCGCCTGAGCGCGTCGACGTGGCCGGCCGCAATGGTGGCCCGCGCGTGCAGATGCGCGTCAAGCTCCGAAGTCCCATAGGGCGTTATCCAGAACAGCGCCAGGCGCACAGACACCGGCGCATGATCGGCCGCAATCCAACGGCGCACGGTGCGCTCGTGGACGCGAAAGGCGCGCGCGAGCTGCTGCGCGCTCGGCCGCGGATTGAGAGTCTCGAGAAGCTGGGAAATCGACGGCAACGACGTTGCGCGCGGGAGTCTCTGGATGGGCATTTGACGTTCTTGCTATTGGTGGATTGGTCAATACGGTTCCTCTCCGATTGACACAAAACGAAACATAGCGCATGCCGGCGAAACCTTAGAGCCAGAAAGTCGACAATGTGTATTATGTCAAATAACAGACGCTTGACCGGATCGACGGCGCTCATGTTGATGTGGACGCAGGCTGACGCAGTAAGGCGACAACATTCCCCACACCAAAAACGCCGCTTTGCGACAACAAACGGTACCCTGACCGGCCATTTGCGACAAGAAATCAGTTCCTATCCTTGGGGGGCGGCTTCTGGCCAAACATGATCGTCGCCACGATCTTCTTGGCTGCGTCGGCCTGTATTGGGTATGACGGCGAACGCAATTGCAGCGAGTGCCATGCCCATCAGCGAGGTACACGTGAAAAGCGCCTGCCAGCCGAACGCTGCGATCAAGTGGCCACCGATCAGCGGGGCCAGCGCGGTCGCAGACAGTATGGAGATGAGAAAGACTTTGACCGCTGCGGGCTGTTCATTGGGTTGAAGTTCGGCTCGCCGCCTCGAAGGGGTCGGGCACAACCCGCCGCAGGAGCGACCCGACGCCTTCGCAGATGCCGCCCTCGCCTTGCTGGATCAACGTCCGCGCTGATCCACCTTGTGTGCGCCGAGCCG
>Ga0213872_10001715_pt1 | contig 13790 bp, 16 predicted proteins | sample VelepicomBERX_R2_FD_160071 | JGI IMG/M metagenome (GOLD analysis project Ga0213872, IMG submission 160071) | Rhizosphere microbial communities from Vellozia epidendroides in rupestrian grasslands, the National Park of Serra do Cipo, Brazil - RX_R2 | ecosystem: Host-associated > Plants > Roots >...
GGTCGTGCCGGCAGCGCTGCGGCGCGGGGCGGTGCGGGACGACATCAAGGGCGCGCCGAGAAGCACAGCGGGGCCGGGCGCGCGCGTGAGCGCGCTTCAACAAACTAACTCGGACCGTTTGTCTGAGCGCAGCGTAGCGAAGCGAGTTCGGTCCGGCCCGGCCCCGCGAGCATTCGAGGGAAGTCGGCCTGAAAGGCCGACCGCTCCCGCGGAGTCCCGCACCGCCCCGCGCCGCAGTGCTGCGAAGCTCTACGCGCCGCAGCGCTGCTTGCTCACCAACCGCATAAGCAAACTACAAATCAGTCGCACTCACCTCATCACCGCACTCGAAAATTCGGATTCCGAATAAAGAGAACCACAGGACCCGAGGGCGTGAACTTCCAGCAATTGCGATCGGTGCGCGAAGCGGCGCGCCTTGGCTTCAATCTGACCACCGTGGCGGAAGCGCTGCACACCTCGCAACCAGGGGTGAGCCGCCAGATCCGCGAGCTCGAGGAGGAACTCGGCGTCGAGATCTTCGAGCGCGCCGGCAAGCGCCTCACCGGCCTCACGCCGCCCGGCAGCACCATGCTGCCCATCATCGAGCGGCTGCTGCAGGAAGCCGAGAACCTACGCCGCGCCGGCGCCGATTTCGCCGCGCAAGGCAGCGGCACGCTGACGATCGCCGCCACGCACTCGCAGGCGCGCTACGCGCTGCCCACGGCGGTGCGCGACTTCAAGGCGCGCCATCCCGAGGTCTCGCTGCGCCTGCACCAGGGCTCGCCCAAGCAGGTCGCTGAATTGCTGTTGGCCGGCGAAGCCGACATCGGCGTGGCGACCGAGGCGCTGGCCGACTACGACGACCTCATCGCGCTGCCAAGCTACCAATGGACGCACAGCGTCGTCGTGCCGCCAGGGCACCCGCTGCTTGGCGATGCGGCCGAAGGCCGCGCGATCACGCTCGCGCGCCTGGCCGAGTTCCCCATCATCACCTACGAGCCTGGCTACACGGGCCGCAGCCACATCGACGCGGCCTTCGAGCGCCAGGGCGTCGACTTCAAGCTCGTGCTCTCGGCCATGGACGCCGACGTGATCAAGACCTACGTCGAGCTCGGCATGGGCGTGGGCATCATCGCGGCCATCGCTTTCGACGAGACGCGCGACACCAACCTGCGCGCGCTCGACGCGCGCCATTTGTTCGAGTCGAACATGACGCGCCTCGCGCTCAAGCGCGGCAGCTATCCGCGCGCCTTCGTCTACGACTTCATCGAGACCTTCGCTTCGCCGCTCACGCGCGAGCTGGTCGAGCGATCGCTGGCTTCGGCGCCCGGCACGCGCTTCGAGATCTGATCGGCCTCCGGGCTGCGCTGCTGGAAGCGGCGCCAGTCCAGGCTCTCCACGTCGCCGAGGAAGTCGCGCACGAAAGGCGTGGCCGGCGCCAGCACCAGGTCCTCGGGCGTGGCGATCTGCTCGACGCGTCCGCCGTTGAGGACGACCACGCGGTCGGCCACCTCGAGCGCTTCATCCTGGTCGTGCGTGACGAACAGGCTCGTCACCGGCACCTCCTCGTGCAGCTGCCGCAGCCAGCGGCGCAGCTCCTTGCGCACCTTGGCGTCGAGCGCGCCGAAGGGCTCGTCGAGCAGCAGCACGCGCGGCTCGACGGCGAGTGCGCGCGCGAGAGCGACACGCTGGCGCTGGCCGCCCGAGAGCTGCTGCGGATGCCGCGCACCCAGGCTGTCGAGCTGGACCAGCGAGAGCAGCTCGTCGACGCGGCGCTTGATCTCCGCCTCGCGGGGACGCGTTGCGCGCGGCCGCACGCGCAGGCCGAAGGCGACGTTCTCGAACACGCTCATGTGGTTGAACAGCGCGTAGTGCTGGAACACGAAGCCGACCTGGCGTGAGCGCGCATCGCGGGCCGTCACGTCCTCGCCGTGGAACAGCACTTGGCCGTCGTCCGGCTGCTCGAGCCCGGCGATGATGCGCAGCAGCGTGGTCTTGCCGCAGCCCGAAGGGCCAAGCAGGGCGACGAGCTCGCCTTCCTGGACGTCGAGATCGAGCCCGTCGCAGGCCAGCGTGCCGCCGAAGCGCTTGTGGATATTGCGGACGCTGATGCTCATTGCAATGCTTTCCGAAGTTGATTCTGAAGACGGCGCTCGACGAGAAACTTGAGCGCCAGCGTGACGAGCGCCAAGCCCGCCAGCAGCGAGGCCACGGCGAAGGCGGCGGCGAACTGGTAGTCGTTGTAGGCCACCTCGATGTGCAGCGGCAGCGTGTTGGTTTCGCCGCGCACGTGGCCGCTGACGACGCTGACCGCGCCGAACTCGCCCATGGCGCGTGCGTTGCAAAGGATCACGCCGTAGAGCAGCGCCCAACGCACATTGGGCAGCGTGACGCGGCGGAACATCTGCCAACCGCTGGCGCCGAGCACGTGGGCAGCTTCTTCCTGCTCGGTGCCTTGCGCCTGCATCAGCGGGATCAGCTCGCGCGCGACGAAGGGCACGGTGACGAAGACCGTCGCCAGCACGATGCCCGGCAGCGCAAAGATGATGCGCACGTCGTGGTCCTGCAGCCAGGCGCCGAACCAGCCCTGCAGGCCGAAGATCAGCACGAAGATCAGGCCGGCGATGACGGGGCTGACGGCGAAGGGAAGGTCGATCAGGCTCAGCAGCAGGCTCTTGCCCTTGAAATCGAACTTGGCCAGGGCCCAGGCCGCGGCCAGACCGAAGGCGAGGTTCAGCGGCACGCTGACGGCCGCGGCGATCAGCGTGAGCCTGAGGGCCGCGAGCGCGTCGTCGTCGAGCAGCGAGGCGACGTAGACCTCCCAGCCTTTCTTGAGCGCCTCGGCGAAGACGATCGCCAGCGGCAGGAACAGGAAGAGCGCCATGAAGGCGAGCGCAGCACCAACAAGCGTCCAGCGCAGCCAGCGCGGTTCGGAAATGGCCGGGTTCATCGTTCCCCCTGGCGGCGGCGCGTCCAGGCCTGCAGCACGTTGATGGACAGCAGCAAGGCGAACGAGGCCACGAGCATCACCACGGCGATCGCGGTGGCGCCGGCGTAGTCGTACTGCTCGAGCTTGGTGATGATGAGCAGCGGCGTGATCTCGCTGATCATCGGCATGTTGCCGGCGATGAAGATGACCGAGCCGTACTCGCCGACGCCGCGCGCGAAGGCCAGCGCGAAGCCGGTCAGCAGCGCCGGCACCAGCGTCGGCAGGACCACGCGCGTGAGCGTCTGCCAGCGGCTCGCGCCCAGTGTGGCGGCGGCTTCCTCTCGCTCGTGGCTCAGCTCCTCGAGCACGGGCTGCAAGGTGCGCACGACAAAGGGCAGGCCGATGAACACCAGCGCCACCCACACGCCCAGCGGCGTGAACGCTACCTTGAAGGGCAGCCACTGGCCGACCCAGCCGTTCGGCGCGTAGAGCGCCGTCAGCGCGATGCCGGCCACGGCGGTGGGCAGGGCGAAGGGCAGGTCGACGAAGGCATCGACGAGCCGGCGCAACGGAAAGCGGTAGCGCACCAGCACCCAGGCCACGAGCAGGCCCGCGCCCGCATTGAGCAGGGCCGCGAGTGCGGCCATGCCGAAGCTCAGCCGGTAGGAGGCCAGCGCGCGCGGCGAGGCGACGGCGTCGAGGAAGGCCGAGCCGCTCAGCGTCGAGGTCTTGATGAAGGCCGCCGACAGCGGCAGAAGCACCAAAAGGCCCAGGTACAGCAGGGCCAGGCCGAGGCTCAGGTCGAAGCCCGGCAGCACCGAGTGCTGCCGGCCGAGCAAGCGCGAGAACGGCCGCGTCCAGGGAACACTTGCGGCCACGGCTTACTTCTTGGTGTAGATCTGGTCGAAGACGCCGCCGTCGTCGAAGTGCGTCTTCTGCGCCTTCGTCCAGCCGCCGAACACGTCGTCGATGGTGAAGAGCTGGACCTTCTCGAACTGGCTGGCGTGGCGCGCGGCGACCTGCGGGTCGATCGGGCGGTAGAAGTTGCGCGCTGCGATCTCCTGGCCCTCGGGGCTGTACAGGTACTGCAGGTAGGCCGTCGCGACGGCACGCGTGCCGCGCTTGTCGACGACCTTGTCGACCACCGACACCGGCGGCTCGGCCAGGATGCTGATGCTCGGCGTGACGATCTCGAACTTGTCCGGGCCGAGCTCGTGCGTGGCGAGATAGGCCTCGTTTTCCCAAGAGACCAGCACGTCGCCGACGCCGCGCTCGGTGAAGGTCAGCAGCGCGCCGCGCGCGCCCGAGTCGAGCACCGGCACATTGCCGTACAGCGCCTTGACGAAGGCCTGCGCCTTGGCCGCGTCGCCGCCGTTCTTCTTGAGCGCGTAGCCCCAGGCGGCGAGATAGTTCCAGCGCGCGCCGCCCGAGGTCTTGGGATTGGGCGCGACGACGGAGACGCCGGGCTTGACGAGGTCATCCCAGTCGCGGATGTGCTTGGGGTTGCCCTTGCGGACCAGGAAGACGATGGTCGAGGTGTAGGGCGCGCTGTTGTGCGCGAGGCGCTGCTGCCAGTCGGCCGAGACGAGCTGGCCATGTTCGTTCAGCGCATCGACGTCGGCGGCCAGGGCCAGCGTGACGACGTCGGCCTGCAGGCCATCGATGACCGAGCGTGCCTGCTTGCCCGAGCCGCCGTGCGACTGCTTGATCGTGACGGTGTCGCCCGTCTTGGCCTTCCAGTACGTGGAGAAGGACTTGTTGAAGTCCACATACAGCTCGCGCGTCGGGTCATAGCTGACATTGAGCAGCGTGATGTCGCGCGCCTGGACGGCGCCGGCCAGCAGCGCGGCGGCCGCGAGGAACAGGAACTTGGAAGCGGAACGGGACATGGAGCAGGGCCTTGCCTTGTTGGAGTTCAGGCCATGCTAGGGAAGCCCCGTATGCCGGGGAACGAAGCAAAACGAGGCTGCTTATGCGCTTCTCGTCTTTGGCTCCGTCATCAGGTAGGCCAGCGCGACGAGCGGCAGCGCGATGCCCAGCGCCGAAGCCCAGGCCCAGCCGCCATGCGCGAAAGCCCAGCCACCGGCGGCCGAACCGATCGCGCCGCCGGCGAAGAAGGTCGCCATGTACAGGCCGTTGAGCCGGCTGCGGACCTCGGCGCCGAGCGCGAAGATGGCGCGCTGGCCGACGACGAGATTGGTCGTCACGCCGGAATCGAGCACGATGCCGGCGGCAACCAGCAGGCCCAGGCCGAGCTTCGAGCCCGGCGCGGCCAGGTGCGTCATCAGGTAGGCGCCCGCGACGAGCAGCATGGCCAGCACGGTGGCGGCGCGCGAGTGGCCGCGGTCGGCCAACCGCCCGGCGATCGGCGAGGCGATGGCGCCGGCCACGCCGGCCAGCGCGAACAAGGCGATGCCGCCCTGGCTGAGCCCGTAGGTGCGGGCCAGCAGCAGCGGCGTCGTCGTCCAGAAGACGCTGAAGGCGCCGAACAGCGCGGCGTGATAGAGCGCGCGGCGGCGCAGTACCGGCGTACGGCGCATCAGCCCGGTCATGGAGGCGAGCAGGGCGCCGTAGCGAAGCGTGGCCTCCGGCCGGCGCTGCGGCAGGTTCAGGCGCAGCATCAGCGCCAGCAGCGCCATGGCCGCCGTCGCGGTGAAGAAGACCACGTGCCAGGCGCTGAGCTGGGCGATGAAGCTCGCCACCGGCCGCGCGAGCATGATGCCGGTCATCAGGCCGCTCATCACATTCCCGACGACGCGGCCGCGATGCTCCGGCGGCGCGAGGTGCGCGGCAAAGGGCACGAGCACCTGCGCCGCCACCGAGACCATGCCCAGCGCCAGCGTCGCCGCGAAGAACTGCGCCGGCACGCTTGATAGCGCCAGCGCGAGCGAGGCCAGCGCCGCCAGCACGAGCAGGGTGCAGACGAGGCGGCGCGTCTCGATCAGGTCGCCCAGCGGCACGATCAGCAGCAGGCCCAGGCCGTAGCCGATCTGCGTGAGCGTCACGATCAGGCCCGTAGCCGCCGGCGCCAGGCCCAGCGACTGGCCGATCGGCCCGGCCAGCGGCTGGGCGTAATAGAGGTTGGCGACGATGAGTCCGCAGGCGAAGGCGAGCTGGAAGGTCATCCAGCCAGAGATCATCGGCGTGTGGGCTGTCTTGGGCAGTGCGTGGGGCGCGGAGGGCGGCGCGGCGGCGGTGTCTTGCATGGCGGCCGGGAGGATCGCACGTCTTGAATAGCCGTGCGTGGCCGCGGTCTCTGCTACATAGACGCGGCCAGCATGGCGCGGTAGTCGGCCGCACTGGCCTCGCGCGGATTGGTCTTGTGGCAGTGGTCGACAAGGGCGCGCTCGATGATGCGGTCGAACAGGCGCTCGCTCACGTCGAGCGCCGCCAGGCCCGAAGGCAGGGCGAGCCGCGCGTTCATGGCGGCCACGGCCTTGGCCACGGCCTCGCCACCCGCGTCGACATCGGCCATCCCCATCGCGTGCGCCATGCGCTGCAATCGCGTGTCGGCCTGCAGGTGCGGATGAACCGCGTTGAAGCGGATCACGGCCGGCAGGAAGATGGCGTTGAGCGTGCCGTGGTGCAGGCCGGGCATCAGGCCGCCGAGCGCATGGCTCAGCGAATGCACGCAGCCCAGGCCTTTCTGGAAAGCCAGTGCGCCGTGCAGGCTGGCGCTCATCATCTGAAGGCGCGCACCCAGGTCGCGACCATCGCGCGTGGCTGTCTCGATGTGGGCCCAGCCACGCCGCAGGCCTTCAAGCGCGATGCCGTCGGCCGGCGGGTTGAAGGCCGGCGCCATGAAGGTCTCCATGCAGTGCGCGATGGCGTCCATGCCCGTGGCCGCGGTCAGGCGCGGCGGCAGGCCCAGCGTCAGCTCGGGGTCGCACAGGGCCGCCTTGGGCAGCAGCACCCAGTTGTGGAAGCCGAGCTTGCGGCCGTCGTCGACGATGAGGATGGCGCCGCGCGCGACTTCGCTGCCGGTGCCGGCCGTCGTCGGCATGGCGATCACGGGCGCGACGGCCGCGGTGATGCGCGCCGCGCCGCCTTCGATAGTGGCGTACTGGGCGAGCGGCCAGGCATGCGTGGCGGCGATGGCCACGCCCTTGGCCAGGTCGATGCTCGAACCGCCGCCGATGGCGACGAGGCCATCGCAGCGCGCCTGCGCGTACAGGTGCGCCGCCGCGCGCACGGCGGCCTCGGTGGGATTGGGCGGCGTGGCGTCGAACACGGGCGGCTCGCCATGCGCGGCGCGGTAGGCCGTGAGTGCCAGGTCGAGCACGCCGGCCGCGCGCACGCCGGCATCGCTGACGATGAGCGGGCGCTTGATGCCGATGCGCTCGCACTCGGCCGGCAACAGGCGGCTCGCACCGGCTTCGAGCTGGATCTGCGTGAGGTACTGGATCAGCGGCATGGCGGTCTTTCCCGACTCTGAAACTCACGTTGGGCTCTGGCAAACTGCTGCCGTTATATGCCCTGGAGTCCTGCTTGAGCAACGTCCCGCCGTCGATTCTCACGCCCCGCATGGCGGCCTTGCTCGAACGCATTCACCGCGCCAATCGGCCGGCTTTTCACAGCCTCTCGGCGCGTGAGGCCCGCATCGCCTACCTGATGGGCGCCGAGATCCTCGACCTGCCGCGCGCACCGCTGCCGCGCGTCGAGGAGATCGCCATCCCTGGTCCCGCCGGGGCGCTCGCCGCACGGCTTTACGCGCCAGCGCCGCGCGAGGCGGGGCCCTTGCCGCTAACGTTGTATTTCCACGGTGGCGGTTTCACCATCGGCGGGCTGGAGACGCACGACAGCCTGTGCCGCCAGCTTGCGCTGCGATCGGGCGCGGCCGTCATCTCGCTCGACTACCGGCTGGCGCCTGAACACCGCTTCCCGGCCGCCGTCGACGACTGCTGGGCAGCGATGCGCTGGCTTGCCGAGCAAGGCCACACGCTCGGGCTCGACGGCGGGCGCCTCGCCGTCGGCGGCGACAGCGCTGGCGGCACGCTGGCGGCAGCCAGCGCCCTGCACGCGCGCGACATCGGCCTGCCGCTGGCGCTGCAGCTGCTGGTCACACCCGGCACCACGGCCTTGGCCGACACGCCTTCGCACGCCCGCTTCGCGCGCGGCTACCTGCTCGACGCGGAATCGATCGCCTGGTTCTTCGCCAACTACATCGACGCAGCCGACCGCCACGACTGGCGCTTTGCACCACTGGAAGCTGACGACCACGCCGGGCTCGCGCCGGCCTGCTTCGTGCTGGCCGAGGCCGATCCGCTCGTGGACGAGGGCGTCGGCTACGCCGACCGCCTGCGCGCGGCCGGCGTCGACGTTGACCTCGAGATCTTCCGCGGTGTCACGCACGATTTCATCAAGATGGGCCGCTCCATCCCCGAGGCCTCGACGGCCCTGGACTTCTGCGGCCAAGCACTGAGAAAGGCTTTGTTCCCATGACCACCGCCATGCCTGAATTCGACGTCCGCGTCGGCCGCTGGGCCGAGCTCGGAACCGACGCGCGCGCTATCCGCGAAGCGGTGTTCGTGCAGGAGCAGCGCATTCCCATCGAGCTCGAATGGGACGAGGCCGACGCGCACTGCCTGCACGCCGTGGCCTTCGATGCGGGCGGCCGCGCCATCGCCACCGGCCGCCTGCTCGAGCACGTGCCGGGCGTGGCCAAGATCGGCCGCATGGCCGTGCTGCGCGAGGCGCGTGGCCTGGGCGCGGGCCGCGTCGTGCTCGACGCGCTGATGCAGGGCGCGCGCGGCCTGGGCTACCAGGAGGCCCTGCTGCACGCGCAGCTCTCGGCCAAGGGCTTTTACCTGCGTGCCGGCTTCGAGGCGCGTGGCGCCGAATTCGACGAGGCGGGCATCCGCCATGTCGAGATGATCAAGGCGCTCTGAAATCTCAGGCAGGCCGGAAGCGCTCGACGTGGCGCGTGCCGGCGATCAGGCCTTCGAGCGCCGCGGCCATGGCGCGCTCGCCGGTTTCGGCCAGCGGTCCGGTGTGAATCTCCATCCAGGTCGGGGGATCGCTGCTGCTGCCATCGTCCTTGAGCAGCAGCCGCACCTGCGGGAAGCGCGCCGCGATCTCGCGCAGGCGCTTGGCGTCGCGACGTGCGAGCTTGTAATAGACGTAGAGCTCGACCTCGTCCACGAATGTGCTCACTCGGCTTCGGTCAGCGCGTAGGGCAGGGCGCGCGGGCGCAGCAGCGGGCCGTCGGGCGCGCCCAGGTGCAGGCTGCCGCTGGCGAGCGCGGCGATCTTGGTCTCGGCCAGCAGCAGGCTGTGCCCGCCGCGCTGCGCGCTGTTGGCGACGAGGCCCGCGGGCTGGCCCGGGTCCTCGCTGTGGAAGATCTCCTGACCGGGCGCGGCAGTGCCGTCGGTCTCGTAAAGATAGGTGCGGCGCTTGAGCGTGCCGCGGTACTGGCTGCGCGCCACGACTTCCTGGCCCGGGTAGCAGCCCTTCTGGAAGTTCACGCCGCCCAGCAGTTCGAGGTTGAGCATCTGCGGCACGAACTGCTCGACCGTCGCGCTGACGACGCTGGGCAGGCCGGCCGCGAGCTCGCTCCATTGCCAGTCGTCCGCCGAGATCACCGGCAAGTTCGGCGCAGCGGCCGCCGGGCCGGCCACGAGCCAGCGCGCCTGCGTGCCGTCGTCCGGCAGGCGGATGCGCGCGAGCTCGCCGTCGCGCTGCAGCTGCCAGGCCGGCGTGGCGTCGGCCGCGTCGATCGCGCCCCACAGGGCGACGTCGGCCGTCGCGTCGCTCAGCTTGCACTTGGCGCGCAGCACGAACATCGACAGGCGCTTGAGCACGGCCGGCAACAGTTCCAGCGGCAAGGCCAGGAGCACGGTGTCGGCGTCGGCCTTCCAGCCGATCAAGGTCGCGAGCAGCCGCCCCTTGGCCGTGCAGAAGCCGGCGAAGCGGGCTTGGTCGGGCCCGAGCAGGGCGAAGTCCTGGGTGAGCTGGCTGTGCAGGAACTTGGCGGCTTCCTCGCCATGGGCGCGGATCACGCCCCAGTCGGTGAGGCGCGCGGCCCCGTTGGTCGTCGTGGTCATGGGCGGAATTATCATCACGCCCCCGATGAACCTGCTGCGCCGCCTCTTTTTGACCTTGCTGCTCGCCCTGGCGGGCCTTGTTGCCGCCGTGGCGTGGTGGCTGAACGCGCCCCTGCACCTGGACAAGTCCAGCGTCGAGCTGTCGATCGAGCCCGGCACGCCGCCGCGCGTGGTGGCGCAGGCCTGGATCGACGCGGGCGTCGACGAGCCAGCCTGGGCGCTGTACCAGTGGTTCCGCTGGTCCGGCCAGGCGCGCCTGATCCGCGCCGGCAGCTACGAGATCCAGGACGGCGCCACGCCCCGCAGCCTGCTCGACAAGATGGTGCGCGGCGACCAGACGCTGGAGCAGCTGCGCCTGATCGAGGGCTGGAACTTCCGCCAGGTGCGGGCCGCGCTGGCCGGCGCGCCCGATCTGCGCAACACGACCGGCCAGATGAGCGACGCCGATCTGATGGCCAGCATCGGCGCGCCCGGCATGGCGCCCGAAGGCCGCTTCTTCCCGGACACCTATGCGTACAGCCGCGGCGTCAGCGACCTCACGGTGCTCAAGCGTGCCTACCGCCTGATGCAGGAGCGCCTGGCGACCGCCTGGCAAGGGCGCGCGGAAGGGCTGCCGCTGAAATCGCCGGACGAGGCGCTGACGCTGGCCTCGCTCGTCGAGAAGGAAACCGGTACCGCGGCGGATCGCACCCTGGTGGCGGCGGTGTTCGTCAACCGGCTGCGCATCGGCATGCCGCTGCAGACCGACCCGAGCGTGATCTACGGCCTGGGCGCGGCCTACGACGGCGCACTGCACAAGCGCGACCTGCTGGCCGACACGGCCTTCAACACCTACACACGCGGCGGCCTGCCGCCGACGCCGATCGCCATGCCGGGCAGCGCATCGCTCCAGGCGGCGCTGCATCCGGCGCCGAGCAAGGCGCTGTACTTCGTGGCGCGCGGCGACGGCAGCAGCGAATTCAGTGAAGACCTCGCCGCGCATAATCGCGCGGTCGACAAATACGTGCGGGGGAAGTAGCGCCGTGGCGGCCAGATTCATTACGTTCGAGGGCATCGACGGTGCCGGCAAGTCGACCCACATCGAGGCGTTGCGCGAGCGCCTCGCCCGCAGCGCCGAGGTCGTGCTGACGCGCGAGCCCGGCGGTACGCCGCTGGCCGAAACCCTGCGCGGCCTGTTCCTGCACGAGCCGATGGACGACCTGACCGAGACGCTGCTCGTCTTCGCCAGCCGGCGCGACCACCTGACGCGCGTGATCGAGCCCGCGCTCGTAGCCGGCCAGACGGTGCTGTGCGACCGCTTCACCGACGCCAGCTTCGCCTACCAGGGCGGTGGCCGCGGCATGAGCCTGGAGGTGCTCGGCACGCTGGAGCAGTGGGTCCAGGGCACGCGCCAGCCGGACCTGACGCTGTGGTTCGACATCCCGCCGGAGACGGCCGCCGCACGCCGTGCCGCCGCGCGCGAGGCGGACCGCTTCGAGCAGCAGGACCTCGACTTCTTCGAGCGCGTGCGCAAGGCCTACGCCAGGCGCGCCGACGCGGCGCCGCAGCGCTTCGAGCGCATCGACGCGAGCGTGTCGGTCGCGGGCGTGTGGCGCCAGATCGAAGCCGTGCTGGAGGCGCGCGGATGGTGATGCTGCCGTGGCTGGAGGCGCCGCTCGACGCCGCGCTGGCCCAGGCGCGCTCGCACGCGCTGCTGATCCAGGGCCCCGAGGGCGTTGGCCAGTTCGAGCTGGCCATGGCGCTGGCGCAGAGCTGGCTCTGCGAAAACCCGACATCGACGGGCCGCGCCTGCGACGCTTGCGCGAGCTGCCATCTCTTCAAGGCGCGCACGCATCCCGATCTGCGCGTGCTGCTGCCCGAGGCGCTGCAGGTCGCGCTTGGCTGGACGGACGACGGCGACAGCGGCCGCGAAAGCAAGGCCAAGCCGAGTCGCGAGATCAAGATCGACGCCGTGCGCTCGATGCTCGGCTTTGCGCAGGGCTCGAGCGCGCGCGGGCGCGCCAAGGTCGTGGTCGTGCACCCGGCCGAGAGCCTGAACACGGTGGCGGCCAATGCGCTGCTCAAGACGCTCGAGGAGCCGGCCGGCCAGCTGCGCTTCGCGCTGTCGAGCGCGGCGCCCGAGAGTCTGCTGCCGACGATCCGCAGCCGCTGCCAGCCGCTGCCGGTGGGCCTGCCGGATGCGGCGCTGGCCCTGCCGTGGCTGCGCGAGCGCGGGCTTCCCGACGCCGATGCCCAGGTGTTGCTGGCCGCAGCCGGCGGCCGGCCCCAGCAGGCGTTGGGCTGGTTCGAGGCCGGCCTGCGCGCCGAGATCTGGAAGCGCCTGCCGCAGCAGGTCCGCCGAGGTGAAGCGCTGGCGCTCAAGGACTGGCCGCCGGCGCAGGCCATCGGCATGCTGCAGCGCCTGTGCCACGACCTGTTGCGCGCGGCACACGGCAGCGCGCCGAGCTTTTTCCCGGCCGAGGCCCTGCCGGCGACGCATCAGGTGCAGGCGCTCCACGAGTGGGCCGCGAGCCTGCGCCAGGCGGCGCGCCATGCCGATCACCCGCTGAACCAGAACCTGCTGCTCGAGTCATTGTTCGCGCAGGGCCAGCGCGCCCTCGCTTAGACTCCGCCCCATGGCCGACTCCAAGTCCCCGACGTCCACCGGCATGGGCCTGCCCGTGCCGACCGCCGGTGCCGCCAGCCCCACGGCCGGCGCGCGTCCGAGCGTCATCCAGCTCGTCTTCAAGGAGAAGGGTGCGCTTTACGCGGCCTACATCCCGGCCTTCGGCGACGGCGGCCTGTTCGTGCCGAGCACGCGCGAGTACCGGCTCGGTGACGACGTCTACCTGCTGCTGTCGCTGCCCGAAGACAACCAGCGCTATCCGGTGGCTGGCAAGGTCGCGTGGATCACGCCGGCCAACGCCTCGGGTGGCCGCACCCAGGGCGTCGGCGTGCGCTTCCCCAACGACGAGAAGACGCGCCTGATCCGGGTGCGCATCGAGGAAATCCTCGGCACGCAGATCTCGTCGAGCAAGCCGACGCAGACGCTTTGATTCCGGCGCCCTGACGCCTTGCTGCAGTGTTCATCGATTCCCATTGCCACCTGAGCTTTCCCGAGCTCAAGACCCAGCTCCCCGAGATCCTGGCCGCCATGCAGGCGGCGCACGTCGAGCAGGCCGTGTGCATCTGCACGACGATGGAGGAGTTTGCCGACGTCCATGCGCTGGCGCTGGCGCATCCGCAGCTCTTCGCCTCGGTCGGCGTGCACCCGGACAACGAAGACGTGCGCGAGCCCGGCGAAGACGAGCTCGTCGAGCTGGCGGCGCTGCCCCGCGTCGTCGCCATCGGCGAGACCGGCCTCGACTACTACCGGCTCGAGGGCCGCTCGATCGAGGACATGGAGTGGCAGCGCGAGCGCTTTCGCACTCATATCCGCGCCGCGCGCCGGGCGCGCAAGCCGCTGGTCATCCACACCCGATCCAGCGCGGCCGACACGTTGCGCGTGCTGGTGGAAGAGGGCGGCGAGCAGGCGGGCGGCGTGTTCCATTGCTTCACCGAAAGCCTGGACATCGCCCTCAAGGCGGTCGAGATGGGCTTCTACATCTCGTTCTCGGGCATCGTCAGCTTCAAGAACGCGGCCGACCTGCGCGAGGTCGCGCGTGCGCTGCCGCTCGAGAAGCTGCTGATCGAGACCGACAGCCCCTACCTCGCGCCCGTGCCCTATCGCGGCAAGCTCAACCGGCCGGACTACGTGCCGCACGTGGCTGCGGCGGTGGCGGCCGCCAAGGGCCTGCCGGTCGAGGAAGTCGCGGCGCAGACCACGGCCAACAGCCGCCGGCTGTTCGGCCTGCCCTGAG
>Ga0213872_10001716_pt1 | contig 13789 bp, 15 predicted proteins | sample VelepicomBERX_R2_FD_160071 | JGI IMG/M metagenome (GOLD analysis project Ga0213872, IMG submission 160071) | Rhizosphere microbial communities from Vellozia epidendroides in rupestrian grasslands, the National Park of Serra do Cipo, Brazil - RX_R2 | ecosystem: Host-associated > Plants > Roots >...
TTGCGCGATGTCGTGATAGGCATCGAGCAGGTGGTTTCTGACTTGCATCATGAGTTGCAGCGACAGCTTGGCTTCTTCCAGATTGATCATGACCTGGTGAAGATTGCTCGCGTCGCCAGCCGCAAGCTGCTGAACGCCCATGTCGGCAGACACCAGCTTGTCATTCAGCCCGGCAAGCTGATTGCCAAACCAAGCACTGAATGGGCTGTTGACGGCGCTGGCCATGTTGTCCGAAACAGGCGACAGGGCGGGCAGCTGGTCGGCGGGCAGGAAGGAAACGGCATCGATCTTCGTGGCGTCGATCATTGTCAGGAGCCTCCCAGCTCAAGTGCTTTGAGCGCCATGGTCTTGGCTGCGTTCATGGCCACCACATTGGCTTCGTATGCCCGCAGCGCGCTCGAAAGGTTGACCATTTCCGTGACCTGGTTGATGCCCGGTTCGGCGACGAACCCCTTGGCATCGGCATCCGGATTGCCCGGCTCGTACACCATGCGCGGCGGCGTGGGCGTGGTCTCGACGCCGAGCACGGCGGCGCCATGCAGCGCGGCGTTCGAAACCTGCTCAAACGTGGTCGAGAAGCTGCTCGCCGACTCCGTCGACACCACATGCAGCGGTTGGTAGAGTGTGCCGTCTGGCCGCTTGCTGCTGTGGATATTGGCCAGGTTGGCCGCAGTCACGTCGAGCCGTAGCTTCTCGACATTCATGCCCGAGGCGCTGATTGCAAACGCGTTTCTGTAGTCCATTAACGTTTCCCTTCATTGATGGCCGCGCCCAGCATGGACATGCGGATCCCGGCTACCTTGAGTAGCGCCTCGTAATGCACTGTGTTTTCTGCAAGCTTTGCGGTTTCGAGGTCGAGGCTGGCTGTGCGGTCACCTTCTGGCAGCGGCTTGCCGCGTACCAAGGTCGGCTGGATGCCGTGCAGCATGCCCGCGTCGACCTTGCCGCCCGAGGCGATCGTCTGCCGTACGGTGTCGAGCTGCTCTTCAAAGCTGACACGGGCCGGCGCGTACCCGGCCGTATTGATGTTGGCGATGTTGTTGGCGATCGCCTGGTGGTTGAGGCTTGCTGCATCCAGCGCCAGCTTTAGCAGATTGCTCGTGACCGCTTCTGTTTTCTCAATCATCAAATGCTCCCGATTACTGAACGACCAAGTCGGCATGCAGCGCACCTGCAGCCTTGATTGCCCGGAGTACCGAAATGATGTCGCGCGTGTTGGTCTTGATTCGCGTCAAGGCCTGGATCAGGTCGGCGACGGTATTGCTCGATGCACCCACATAGCCGCTCTCGCCGTGTTCTTGCACGTCGACACGCGAATTGGCTATCGTTTGGGTGCGTACATCCGGCCCGGTCTGGCGGACCAGGATCGGTTGCGACACGGTGTTGTCGGTTACGATCGAAATCTTCAGGTCGCCATGCGAGACGACGACCTTCGCGATACGCACGTCGCCGCCTGAGACAACCGTACCGGTCCGCTCATTGATTACCACGCGAGCACGGCCATCGGGCTCGATGTCTAGCCGCTCAACGCGGGCGATGAAGTCGACCAGATGCGTACGATCCGGCACTTTGATCTCGATGGCCTCGGCGTCGCGCGGTTGCGCGATATTGCCGCCCAAGGCAGCATTGACCGCTGCTGCGACACGCGAGGCCGTCGTGAAATCGGCGTCGGCCAGCGTAAAGGTGAGCTTGCCCTCGTCATCCAGCACATGTGCTTTCACGCCAATTTCGACGCTCGCGCCGGACGGGATATCGCCCACCGTTGGGTGATTTTTCTGCGCGGTATTGCCATTCGCCTCGTACTTGTAGCCGCCGACTGAGATTGCACCCTGCGCCAGGGCATAGACCTTGTTGTTGGCGCCCTTGAGCGGCGTAATCAGCAGGCTGCCCCCGGCTAGGCTTCTTGCATCGCCGACCGAGGTGACGGTCACATCGATCGTGTCGCCCTGGGTCGCGACTGGCGGCAGGTTGGCCGTGACCATGACCGCCGCCGTATTGCGACTGAAGACATCGTCGGGCGAGATCGCGACGTCGAACTGCGCCAGCATATTGGCGATCGATTGGCGGGTGGCCTTGTTGCTGCTCGAGTCCCCCGTGCCTGCCAGGCCGGTGACCAGCCCGTAGCCGACCAAGGCGTTCTCGCGCCAGCCTGCGAACTTGCCCAGGTCCTTGAGGCGAACGGTTTCCGTCGCCGCAAGTGCGGAGGCGCTGGCCAGGAGCAGCAATGCGCCAAAACCCGCGCCAAGGGTACGAATCAAGGTACGCATCAGAGTCCTACCATGGTGAAAAATCGGGACAGCCAGCCCGGCTTCTGGTGCGCCGCCAGGTCGCCGTCACCCAGATAGCTGATCTTTGCGTCGGCGATGCGATTGGATGGCACGGTGTTGCTGTCGGAGATATCGAGCACGCGCACGCGGCCTTCGACCTTGATCTCCTGCCTATCTGAGTTGATCGCCACCACCTGTTGGCCGCTGATCCACAGGTCGCCGTTGGACGCCACCTTCGTGACGGTGGCTGTGATCTGGGCCAGCAAGGCGCCGCTGCGTTGAATCGTGCCGCCGCCGTCGAACGTCGCATTCGCCCCCAGAGAGCCTTGGTGTTGATGGTTGTCCGCGCCCGCCTGCAGGCCGACGCCGCTATTGCGCTGTACCGCAGTATCGGCGCTGGTCCGTGCGCTTGAGTTTTCGTAGATCATGATGGTGATCACGTCACCAGGCAGATGCGCACGCTTATCCGACGCGAGCGGGCGATAGGTCTGCTCGTCGTAGAGGTTTTCCGCGAGCAATCCGCCGCTGCACAGCAGGCACAGCGCAGAAATCAGTGCAGCCGAGAAACGGCTTGAGAAATGGCTGGGTTTCATGGGTCAGTTACCTTGACTTGGCCGGGTGCTACGACCAGGGCGAGAATGGGATCGCTGGCTTGCGCCGCACGTACTGGAATTCGCTGGCCCGGCAGGCCATCTTCCAGCGCGATGCCGCTTGATTCGAGCACGACTGCGCCTTGCGCGACTGAGATCGCGACGCGCTCCCCTTGATGCACAGCGGGATTGGGTTCGACCTGGTCGACCGTCAGGACTTCGCCTGCCACAACGCTGCGTTTCAGCCGAGCATGCACGCTGTCGCACGTCGTCGTGAGCGCGGCAACGTCAAGCGGGGCGACGTCCTGGGGCACCTGAGCCGCATTGTTGCAATCGAGGGTGGTGCCCTTGGGTAGGTCGCGCCGGGCGACGAGCGTCGCTACCGTGTCGGTCACCTTGAATCGCGTAGGTACGGCTCGGTCAAACCGACCATCGAGATAGAGATCGACCCATACCGTCATTTGGTGATATGCACGGCGATCCTGGATCGGCCGAGGCCGCAGATCGACCACACCGTGCGCAAGCGCCAGCGGGGGCGATGGATCCAGAGGGGTGATGTCCAGCGTGTGCCCGACCGCTAACAGCGAATCCCGGAGATGCCGCTGCGCGAGGGCCACGACGGCAGCAGAGTCGAATGTCGTCGTCTGGGTTTCGATCGAAACGGCTGGCGCGCCATCCAACACAACCGACGCGGTAGTGAGCCCCCGCATCAGATGCGCGATTTCGTCCCGTGACAGGTGCAGGGTGTAGCCCGGCTGCGGTGCTGGCGCGATGGGGGATGCGGCGAGCCGATTAACGCTGTCTCCATTGCCGCCGCTCAGGGTGGCAATGTCGCCGAGCAGCACACTGTGCGCCTCCACCTGCACTGAAGGGTTGAGCGTGACGTGCAGCGCGACGTCGGCTGCCTGTGCAAGGCTGGCCGAGTCGGCGAGGATGGCAAGGAAGAGGTATCGGATCCAGCGCATCAGCGACGCAGATTGTTGGTCAGCGACATCAATTCGTCCGATGTCTGGATCACCTTGGAACTCAGTTCGTAGGCACGCTGAGCCACCATCAGGGCCACCATCTGGTTGACCATGTTGACGTTGGAACCTTCGAGCGATCCTTGCGCCAAGAGCCCTGTACCTATCTCGCCCGGCTTGCTGTAGACCGGCTTGCCGGAAGCTTCCGTCGGTTGGTAGTTGCCATCACCGAGCGGCTTGAGTGCCCCTGGGTTGCTGAAGCTCGCCAACTCGATCTGCCCGACCTGGATGCCTTGGGGGGAGGCCGCCGTCGTGGCTGTCACCATGCCGTCTGCGGCAATGCTGATGCTGGTCGGGTTGAGTGGCAGTCGAATGGACGGCTTGAGCTCGTGCCCCTGCGAACTCATGAGGAAATTGTCCTTGCTGACACGCAGCGTACCGCCCCGGGTATAGGCATGCGTACCGTCGGGCAGCGAGACTTCGAGGAAGCCGTTGCCCTGGATCGCCACATCCATCGGGGACCCGGTTTGCGTCAATGTGCCCGGTGTGAAGTCCTTGCTGACGTTGGCCACGGCGACGCCTTCGCCATACGGATTAGTCGAAACGATCGCATCGTTGTCCGCCCCTGCGGGATGGTGGCCAGCCGGGTCGGCGTACATCATTTCCTGAAAACTCACCGTGCTGGTCTTGTACGCCGGGGTGTTCAGGTTGGTCAGGTTATTGGCGATGGTATCGAGACCCAGTTGCTGAGCCTGCATACCGGTCGCTGCGATATAGAGTGAATTGTTCATGCGCGTGCCTTGTGCTGTCGGTCAGGAGATGGGTTCAGAACTGCCCCAGTTTCTGGATGGCGGTGGAAAGCTGCTCGTCGTAGCCCTGGAACAGCTTCTGCTGGGATTCGAAATGCCGGGAGGTTTCCATCATGCTGACCATCTCGTGCAGGGAACGACATTCGAGCCCTCAAGATAACCAGTATGCAGGGTGAGGTTGGCCTCCACAGGTGCGGCGGCTTGGGTCGCGGGCCTCAGCATGCCGTCCAGGCCCTTTTCCAGGCTGCGCTTGTCGGCAAAGTCGACCAGCCGGATCTGCCCCAGGACCGTCACGCCATCGCTGACTTCACCGCTGGCTGCGATGGTGGGTGTGACGGAACCGGACACGACAATCTCACCACTTCGACCCTGCACGGTGAAGCCCTGCGCCGTGACAAGGCGACCACGTTCGTCTAGATGGAGGCTGCCTGCGCGCGTGTAGGCGAGGCCGCTAGGCGTCATGACTTCGAGGTATCCCTCGCCCTCAAGGGCGATGTCGAGTGGGTTGCCAGTCGACTTGACCGGGCCTGCCGAATGATCGGTGGCCATGACCAGCGTCGGCAGCGTGACCTGCACGCCTTGTGTGCCCTTGCTCGGTGCGGTACGTTCCAACACCTCGTCGAACGACTGCGAAACGCTCATCGTCCGCTGATACCCAGGCGTGCTGGTATTGACGACGTTCTGGCTGATCGCGTCGAGACGCAGCAGGTCGTTCTGCATGCTTTGTACCGCTATGGTCAATGCGTCGGCCATGATCGATTCCTGTTCAATCTATTGTGTTGGGTGAAGCGCTACGCGCCTGGATTGAGCGTGACCGCACCAAACGAGCGCAGCTCCAGATGGGTCGGGATCTCCGCCAGCGACAACACCCGAAGACCCGGCGCCATGCGTTCTGACAGCGTGCGGATATGCCGGCGCAGGTCGGGTGCGCAGAGCAGCACCGGTTGCGCGTTGGTCTTCATCATCTTGTCGGCCTGTACCGCAAGTTGGGTGACAAGCTGCTCGGCAAACTTGGGCTCTACGGCCAGCGCGCCGCCGGACTCGGCGTCCCGCAGGCTCTGCATCAGCCTTTGTTCGATGGACGGGTCGAGTGTCATGACCTGCAGATAGCTGTTCCCGGCCTGCAGCGCTTGGCAAATGACTGCGCCCAGCCGCTGCCGAACCATTTCGGTCAGATACAGTGGATCCTTGCTGGCACGTACCTTGTCGGCCAGGGTTTCGACGATTGCTTCAAGATTGCGGATCGATACCTTCTCCCGCAGCAGGTTTTGCAGCACACGCTGCACATCGCTGATGGACAAAGCCGTCGGAATCATTTCTTCGACCAGGCCCGGCTGCGCTTCGCGTACTCGCGCCAGCAAGCGTTCCGTTTCCTTGCGGGTCAGCAAGGCGGCCGACTGCTGGCGCAGGACCTCGCTGAGATGGGTCATGAACACGGTGGGCGGATCGACCAGCGTGGCCTTTTGCGAGCGCGCCAAGTCTCGTTGGTTCGCTTCGATCCATACAGCCGGCAGGCCGTAGGTCGGCTCTTTGGTTTCGATGCCCGGCAGCGAGCCTTCGCTCTCTCCGCTCGGGATGGCCAACCAGCGGTCTGGCAGGAGCTGGCCTCGCGCGACGGTGACGCCGAAGATTTCGATCTCATATTCGGTCGCCGCCAATTTGGGGCCGCTCCGGAATCGCACGCTCGGCAGCACCAGGCCCGATTCGACGGCGTATTGCTTGCGGAATGCGCCGATGCGCTCCATTAGCAGTGCATCGCTGCTGTCGAGCATGGGGACCAGGTCCGCGCCGAATACAATTTCGATGGCTTCGACATCCAGCATCGCGTAGGCATCCTGGCTCTCGGCAGGGATCGCGTCGGTCGACGCGGGTTTCTCTGCGGCAGCGTTGCCCGGCTTACGCTTGAGCAGCATCGCCAGGATGAAGATCGCTGCGAGCACCAGGGCAGGCAGGGCGGGTATGCCCGGTAGCATGATCAAGGCCAGCAGGGCGAAAGCCACCAGGAGCATGGTCCTGGGGAAGGAGGTGATCTGGCGAAAGGCCTCCATGCTGAGATTGTCGTCGGACGCTGAGCGCGTCACGATCAAGCCCGTGCCGACCGAAATCACCAGGGCAGGGACCTGCGTAACGATGCCGTCCCCAATAGTCAGTAGCGTATAGCTCTGCAGGGCCTGTCCCCAGTTCATGCCCATCTGCATCACGCCTATGATGAGGCCGCCGATGATATTGATCAGCATGATGATGATGCCGGCGATTGCATCGCCTTTGACGAACTTGCTGGCGCCATCCATCGCACCGTAGAACGCGGCTTCCTTGCCCAGGTTCTTGCGTCGGCGTTGCGCTTCCTGCTGGTCGATGAAGCCCATGTTCAGGTCGGCATCGATACTCATCTGTTGCCCAGGCATGCTGTCGAGGGTAAAGCGCGCCGCCACTTCCGACACCCGCTGCGCGCCGCTGGTGACCACGACGTACTGGACGACGATGAGGATGAAAAAGACGATCAGGCCAATGACGTAGTTGCCCCCCACGACATAGGAGCCAATGGCGCCTATCACCCGGCCCGCATCGGCATCACGCAGGATGAGGCGGGTCGCGGCGACGTTCAGCGAAAGGCGGAACAGCGTGGCGATCAGCAGCATGGATGGGAAGGTCGAAAACTCGACTGGTTTCGCCATATAGAACGTGAGTAGCAGGATCAGCAACGCAAAGCTGAAATTGGCGAGGATCAGAAAATCGAGCAGGGCTGCCGGAATGGGCGTGAACAGCACCATCAGGATGCCCAGCACGAGCATGACCATCACGATGTCGGTGTTTCGCCCGAGGATCTGGCGCAGCGCGTTCATGCGGCGGCCCTCGCGCCTTGCTTCGATTGCCTGAGCGAGTACACCCAGAGCAGAATTTTTGCGGTCATCGGGTACAGGTCTTCCGTCAAATAGGCGCCCGCGTTGATCTGCTTGTAGATGGCACGCGCCAGCGGTGGATTTTCGACAACTGGGATATGGTGGCGGCGAGCTACTTTCCGCATCTTGGCCGCCAGGTTGCCTGCGCCTTTGGCGAGTACGCGTGGCGCGGGCATCGAGCCGTGCCTGTAGGACAAAGCGATCGCCAGATGCGTTGGATTGGTAATCAATACGTCAGCGTCCGGCAAGCGGCGCAGCGCCTTGCTTTGCTTAAGGAACTCCACGCGAAGTTGCCGCAGCCTGGAACGAATGCGCGGGTCACCTTCGCGTTGCTTGTGCTCGTCCTTGACCTCGCGCTTGCTCATGCGCATCTTTTTGCCGAAGTCCCATCGCGCATAGCCGATGTCGATCAGGGCAAGGACTAGGATCACCATCAGGAGCTTGAACAGCAAAGGCGCAACTTCACGCATGACAAGCGTGCCGTGGGCATGGGCCTCAACCTGATTGAGCAGAAAAAGATGCGGGATGGACTGGCTCAGGATGACCCACAACACCCAAGTCAGCGCGGCCAGCTTCAGCAGGTTCTTGAGCGCGCTGTAGAGTAGGGTGAGCGAGAACAGTCTTTTCAGGCCCGAGATGGGGTTGATGCGATCGAGATTGGGGCTGAGCGGGGAAAAACTGAAGATCGGCCCGACCTGCGCGAGATTGGACAAGATGGCTCCTGCCACGATGGCCAGGAAAACCGGCGCCAGTATGCCAAGGCAGCTTGATACGATGCTCATCAGCCAGGCGGACGTATTTGCGAGTGTCCAATCGTTCCGGTTGGCTTCATGCATCAGGCGTTGCATCAAAGTCAATTCCTGCCGGACGATGGATGCGCCGCTGGAAAACAGAACCAGTACGAATGCCGCCAAAACGGCCGCAAACACGCCTTCCTGGCTTTTTGCCGCTTGGCCCCGTTTCTGCGCCTCTTTGAGCTTGTGGGGTGTTGCGGCTTCGCTCTTGTCCTGTTCTTCGGTCATTTACAGCACCGTCTTCCAAAACAGGAATATCGATGCGAAGACCCGCTTGAACACAGGTCCCAGCAGCGGCATGAGCGTGGCCAGCAACAGGAGACCGCAGGCGATCTTGACCGGAATGCTGATCATGAAGACATTCATCTGCGGCAGGCTGCGGGAGATTACAGCCAAGCCCACTTCGATCAGGAAGATGCAGAACAGCACCGGTGCCGCGAACATCAGGCCCAACGAGAAAATGAGTCCGAACTGGTGCGCGAGGATCGACGGCGGCGCGGCCAGGATACTGCTGCCCAACGGCTGCCTTTCAAGCGAAAAGGCAAAACCGCGCAGCAGCGCGTGATGCGCGTCGGTCGTAAAGAACATTACGATGGCAACGGTGCCGAAGAGTGACGCGACCAATGGCGACTGGCTTTTCGTCGTTGGGTCGAAGACGTTGGCCAGCCCGAACCCCAGTTGCTGATCGAGCAGGTTCCCGGCAAAAGTGAACGCAGCAAACGCACATGCAGCACCAAAGCCGAGCAGGGCTCCCGTCGCTACTTCACTTAGGGCCGAGAGCATGAAGGGCAGTGAGGTCTGGGCCGTAGGGGGCTTGGCGAGCGGGAGGACGGACACAAGTGCGACAGCGAAGGCCAGCACCAAGAAGACGCGAATATGCCTGGGCAGACCAAAGCCGCTCAGCAGTGGGGTCAAAGAGAGCATGACGCCCAAGCGCAGGGAGCACAGGATGATGGACGTGCCCCAGCCCAGGCCGATGTCGAACACCATGGGCTTTGTGCCTAGAAGTAACTGGGGATATTGGCGATTAGATCAGTCGCGTACTTCAGGAGTGTACGCAACATCCAGGGGCCAAACGCCACCATTGCCACGACAGCAGTCACAACCTTAGGGATGAAGGTCAGCGAGGCATCCTGAATTTGGGTCACCACTTGCAGGATGCTGATGATGAGACCGACCAGCAAGGTGAGGCCCAGCACGGGCGCGCAGATGAGCGCGGCATTCCATAGAAGCTGCGAGGCAAGCCGCAGCGCAACATCTGAATCCATATTCCTACCCCCCGCGGAACGAATGTTTCGTCCCTACCAACATTTTTGATCTTGTTCGGCTTGTTACAACAACGTTTCGAGTCCGTAACGCCGTGTGAACAACGACTTAGTGGGGGCGGATGGTAATTTGCACATTCTATGTTGGTCAAACACGTTGCTACGAGCCACATAGCGGCAATATGGTGATTTACGGGAGAGGGAGGTAAAAAATATATTATCAATCAAGACGCTGATGTATTTACAAATTTTCTAATTTAGTTACCTGGATGGCCGCCGCAAGCGGTCGTGAAAATTTGGATTTTGTTTAGTGAAATAACATATAAATACATAAAATATACATATATATACAAATATTGAGATCTTGCGTGTTACCAGTCTCGACTATACGGAGCCTCAAGTGGGGTCTAACTCGGTGCCTACCGAAGTCGGCACAAGAGGGGGTCTCGTCTTGTGCCGCGACAAATTGATACGCTGCCGCCGTGGAGTGAGAGCGGGCCATCGAACTCACGTCCGTGCGCATTACCTATGCCGGCGGCAATATGTTCGCTGGCCTTGGATTCGAATCGACAAAAGTGGTCAGAGCTAATTGGAAGGTTAGGATTGAAGTATGAGGACGCTCGTACAGCATGGAAGAGCTGTCGTTGAACTGAAGACCCTCTCCGGGGTCGTTGGCTATGTTGCGAGCAACATTCCCCTTGTCGCACTTCAAAGACTGGCTGACCGGCTCAAGGCTGACTTTGATAGTAAACAAGACCCAGGGCGCGACGATCCACGCGCTGAGTGAAGAAACACGTATCAAACTTCATGTAAGGCCTGCGGCTCACTTGTACCGAGGCACCTTGAAGATTGCTTTTGGTCAGGTGTCGGGGTTCAAACCATCCTTGACGACCATGTCATGGGGGTGTCGCTAGTAGTTTTTTGATTGAATAGCTGCCGAACTTCTTGTCTTGCAGGCGCGACATAAAACCTGGATCGTACGCCGGCTCGTCGAAGACCATCTTGGTATCCTCGAGCCGCTCCTGCGTGCGCTTCTTCCTCGGTCATATGACTCGAGATGTAACTGCGTTTCCTGGCTGAGTCGAAGTAGCGCCACTTGTACTTGATGATCGGGTAGTCCATGCGGGCATGGTAGCGTGTGGAGAACGAGCGTTCTATTTTGTGTGTGTCCAAAACGTGTCACAGCATGATTACATGGTGACGCGTTTATGCGGTTTCTAGGCTTAGATGGTCACGCGGCAAGCGTAGACAATCGTTTAACATCAATATGTTACAGTTTTCTCGTGGGACTCAAAATCCTCCGCCGCAAGGCGTGCCGGTTCGATTCCGGCCCCGGGCACCACTTGATAAAGTGCTGAATATTAACGGGCTAAGACTTTCGTCTTAGCCCGTTTTCCTTTTGTATTTTTGGTCACTGTGACCATTTTGTGCCAAGAGCCTGTCGATTTGTCGGCTGTGTTAGTGCGGTTTATCAGACGCTAAGTGAACATATCTGCGTTTCGATTGTGAGGACGTGCAGTGTTCCTGCAATTCCGCAAAGGGCTGGAAATCGAGCTGCAATCGCACCATCTGCACCCAACGCTTGATTTGCACTTCGGCAAATATCGCATACTCGTGCCGGGCTGGCCCTGTTGTGCCACGTGATTGACCACGGCACCGGCCCGATTGGCAAGGCCGCAGTTGGCCTGGGCGCACTACCTGCGTAGTCATGCCGAGCGTATCTACCACTCCGGTCAGACGGCCACGCATGAAGCGACCAAGATGATCCTCCGCAAGGTGCAGAAGGGCGAGTTGGGCTGCGAGGACATTTCGGTGCGGCAAATCTACCGCAAGAACTGGTCGGGCCTTGCCGACTGCGAGCAGGTGCAGGAGGCGCTAGACCTGTTGGCCGATACCGATTGGATGCGGCGTGAGGTGCAGAACACGGGCGGACGGGATGCGGTGGTGTATACGTTCAATCCGCGCGGATTGAACGTGGAAGCGAAGCCGTGAAACTGGAGAGGCCGACCGCAAAACGGAAAAGCGGTCGGTTGGGGTACTGCCATAACTGACTGAAGGGCTTTTGGCAGTTATGGCAGTAGAGGGAAGGCCCAAAAGCACATGTACTGGTATCAAATTGACAATGTAGCCGTATCTAATGTGCAGTATTAATTCTTTCCTTCAAATGCGAAATGAAGGCACCTGCGGCTTCTTCGTCTGTGCCCATCCTTGAATATGCAGCCAGAGCGGGGGTGATATAGTAAGCAAGCAATTCAAGTTGATCCTTTCTTGTCGGTAACAAATCTTTAATCACCCTTAAGAAGGTAGAAATGGACATAAATGACAAAAAAGTTTCGTAAGGTGCTGCAGATGCAAATGGAAGCTTACACAAGAAGTGCTGCGCCAAGCGAATTTGATCATTTCTTTTCCAAGATAGATGGGGAATTATCGCTAATGCGTCCCACCATGTCTCACTGGCCTGTGAATAGGCATCCAAAAGATAGGCCGCAGTCTCCGATGATGATTTCTTGGATAGGTCCTCACGTAGCTTATTAAGTCTATTATCCATGATGTCCCGATGCAATTCTTGCTTGATTTCCACAATGTTCAATCTCCTGAGGGATACCCTGAATCGTTGATCGCTGTGCCGCCGGACGCTGATCAACATGCTGGTGACAGCAGATAGTCGAGAAACGGGCGCCGGATTTCCAGAATCGACTAGTAGCAAGCGACTCTAAGCAGTCATTGGCGGCCAGGGAACGCAGACCTTAACGTTGGACATAATGGGCGTCTGGAGGCTGTGCACGGGAAGACGGTCCCGCGGCGCCGAAGGAGCGAAGGATTAAACATCGTCCGCTCCTCACGTTCAGCTGGTGATTGAATCCCGCACTACTGACCAAAATAACTCCCGATCAAATGGTGTTCGATCGTACGGATATCGCAACTCTCCAGCTTCCCCCAAAACGAGAGGGGCTTCATTAGAAATATCACTGAGGGCCACTAAAGTAACTGCACTGCGGCCAAGTTCGACAAGACTTTGATGGAAGATGCCACGCTCAACCCTGTATTGATCTCCAGCAACTCGTAAAACAGAGTTCTTGCTGGTGATATTTGCTCCTTCTTCGGCTTTAATAATCTCTGAGTTCCCATTTGCATAAGCAACCTTGTAAACAATATATTCATCCCCGTCTGTTGTATCATACTGGATATCCTCTACTTGGCCATGCAGTATAAGGCTGGACAAGGTGTATGCATGAGTGTGTATTGGCCAGTCTGGATTTTTTGTGCGCCGCTCGTTGGGCGGCCAGTAATGTACACGCAGTATGTACTGTCCTTTTATTTCTCTTATGACGCAGGAGGAGAACCCAAGTGGATGCCACAGTGGCTGAACGGTAGTGGCAAGGTGATCTATGTTTTGATTAAGAAAATCAAGACTATCTCTGGCATCAATTCTCATAAGGATTCCTCGACTTCTTGCACGCTTCGGCGATCGCCTCTGGAGTTAGTTCTTTGCAAACTGCACCTAGCTTGGCCTTTTCAAGAACACTGGTAACGTCGAGAGCCTCTATTTCTGGTAATTGAATACCAACCCGCATGCCATCTAGCTCAATCTTTCTCGATTGCTCCCGGGCGGTCTGCATCTGAAGATCAAAGTGAGACGCAGTGAAGTGCTTCTTGGTTATCATCAGGGCCGGGCTTCTCCGGTCTTCAACAGTCAATATCATTGCTTCATCATTGGCGTCAATTCGAATTGGATCGAAGCTCCCGCTGAGGAAAATATCGATATCCATCCCGCGGTTTTTTGCGTACCAAGATGCAATAACAATTGTGATTGTCACTTCAAGTGACACGGACTTTGCGTCATAATTTTTTCCCTTGTCGATGGCGTTAATGCTCCCCCTGTATGCAGCGTGCTTTTCACAAAGATCTTGATTTGCTGGATCAATTAGGCATGCAGTTACATGAATATTCGGTCTTGAGGCTAGTGTAGGCAGTACTTTGCTTCGGAGGTAGCGGCCGAAATTTCCTTTATATCGCCATCTTGTTGCAGAGTTTAGTAACACTTCGAATTCCTTTGTGATTCCTTGTGGAGGAATTTCAATGGTTTCACCTTTTTCTTTGGTTGGGATGAATGGATATATCACCAACAATCCAAATAGCACAGTAATGAGCGCAGTGGCAATTGATTTGACTTGGTCAAGAATTACGCTGTTGATTGACTG
>Ga0213872_10001717_pt1 | contig 13786 bp, 11 predicted proteins | sample VelepicomBERX_R2_FD_160071 | JGI IMG/M metagenome (GOLD analysis project Ga0213872, IMG submission 160071) | Rhizosphere microbial communities from Vellozia epidendroides in rupestrian grasslands, the National Park of Serra do Cipo, Brazil - RX_R2 | ecosystem: Host-associated > Plants > Roots >...
CTGGCCAAGCGCATCGAGCGCAGCACCGATCCGCTGCCGTCGCGCGCCGCCGAGGTGCATGCCTTCTTCACCAAGTGGGAGCGCATCCTTCCCGCTGAAGTCGCCCAACTGACCACTGCCTGAGGACCTTGTCATGAACCAATTGATCACCGTGCAGGCCGCCAAGGACCTGATCGCGAAGGGGCGCAAGCTCAGCCTGGCCGGCCCCGAGTCGGCACTCGACCAGATGCCGGCAGGCCAATGGATCGGCGGCACCATTCCCTATTTCATGCTCGCCTCGGGCGGCGTCGTGGTGACCGAAGGACAGGTCTTCGCCACCGACCTGAGCGACCTGGGCGAGATCAGCATCGCCAGCTACGGTGCTGACGAACTGGCCGGCATCAGCGCCAACGGGCCCGAGAACGGCTTTGCGGTCACGATCATCCCCGCGGGCAGCGCCTCGCACCAGAAATTCGCCGCCGACGCGGCCAATTTCGAGGGCGCCTTCCTCAAGCCGACGGTGGGCTGGATCTCGGGCGTGCACCTGTCCCAACTGGGCCAGGTCACGCCCAAGGTGTACGACGGCCGCACAGCCACCAAGTACGAGGACCGTGCGGTGGTGGCCTATGTGAAGCTGCCCGATTCGCAGCTGGCCTCGATCGAGATCGTCAACCTTTTCGAGCCTGACGACGGCGATCTGCTGCAGTTCCAGAGCACCAGCTTCGAGGTGCAGGACTGCCTGGTCAACGGCCAGCCGGCCAACTTCGCGAGCTACATCCGAGGGCGCGGCCTGGAGCAGGGCCAACTGCCCCTGGTGGGCGATTTCGCCGGCGCCCACGTGAATGCCTCGCTGCAGACCGTGGGTGAGGCGGGCGGCAAGGTCGCGCTGTACGCACCGGTGTTTCCGGGGGTCGACTATCGCTTTGCCAAGCCGGTGGGCGACTATGCGGCCGCCTTCAAGGCCAGGCTGGCGCAGCAACAGGCCCAGGGGCTGGTGCTGTCGTGCAACTGCATCCTGAACTTCCTGTTCGGTGAGCTCGAGGGCAAGGCCATCGGCGGTGTCGAGGGGCCGATCACCTTCGGCGAGATCGCCTACCAGTTGCTCAACCAGACCATGGTGGCCGTGCGCGTGCAGTGATTTCAGCGGCCGCGCCGGGCCGACAGGTCGGCGCCGATGCCGGCGCTCCAGCGATCGTTCCAGTCGCGGCTGCGGTCCAGATCGCGCCGGTCGCGCTTGGTGGGCCGGCCCTCGCTCAGGCTCAGGGCCGGCTCGGGGGCCAGGCGCCGCTGTTCTGCCGCCTGTTCGCGGGCGGCCACGCTCTCGGCGGTCTCGCTGTAGAGCTGCTGGGCCACCGGTGCCGGACCGCGCTGGGCACTCAGCCCCAGCACCAGCACCGTGCGCGACACCGGCCCCTGGCGCAGCACCACCCGGTCGCCGGGCCGCAGTTCGCGCGAAGGCTTGGCGGCCTGGCCATTCACCTCGATGCGCCCCTTGTTGATCTCCTCGACCGCCAGGCTGCGGGTTTTGTAGAAACGGGCCGACCAGAGCCATTTGTCCAGTCGCAGGGTCGCAAGTTCGCTCATGCGGCGATTGTGCCTGGGTTGCCGCCGGCTTGATCCTGCGCAAGGGCTGGGCACATCGTCCACCCTGTTCATGGTTGCGTCATCTGCGCATTCCAGACTGCCCTGCACGCCGGAAAGGGCATCGACATGGACAAGAGTCTCGCAGTGGCTTCATTGGGGCAGCAGCGCCTTCTGCTGCCGGTCTGGGTGAGGGCCGCCCTGGTGGCCAACGACCGGCTCAAGGTCTGCCTGTCGGCATTGCAGGCCGCCTGCCACCATGCCGACCATCCCCAGCAGCCGACCATGGACCTGGGCCGAGAACTCGCCGCCGCGGGGCTTGCCAGTGAAAACTGGCTGCTCGAATTGCCCTCGGCGGCCAGCCGCATCGACGGGCGCTGGCTGCTGCCGGGGCTGGAGCGCTTGCGCGAGGCCCTGCGCGAGAACCTCGCCGTGATGGCCCGGCCGGTGCTGGCGCTGGAGCCCGACCCGGGCAGCGACACCTCGTTGCGGGTGCAGCATTGGCAGGCCTGGCTGGCCGAACTGCAGGAAGGCTGGCTGGATGCAGCGCAGCTGCGCAGCCTGACCCACGGCGCAAGCCATGGCGGCGGGACCGACGACAGCCTGCACCAGCTCGTCATGGACCTGCACAAGGCACTCAACCAGGTGGCCCGCGAAGTGGCCACCGAGGTGCTGGCCGGCGCCCACGTCTGGCAGATCGAGGACCGCGACCGCCCTCTGGTCGAAGCCTTCATGCACGGCCTGCGGCGTACCGCACCGCTGAAATTCGACCACCCCGGTCTGGACACCGCCGCCACCCGCGACGGCGCCCGGCTGCTGCTGCAGAACGACATCGGCACCAACGACGCCCATGTGCTGGTGGTGCAGGTCGAGGAGCTGACGGTCACGCTGACCTATTCGGACCTGCATGTGCGCCGCTTCGAATTCTTCCAGGACCTGCTGGCGCCGCTGGGTGCGAACTGGTCGGTGCTCGAGGCGCGCCAGGACGCCCAGCTCAACCAGGGCCTGGCCTACACCGTGGGCGTGGCCACTTTCGCCTGCGCCGATGCAGCCCAACTGGCCCGCACGCTCGAGGGGCTGGGCTCACGCATCGTCTTTCTGATCGACTGGAACCGCGCCCGCAAGCGCCTGCTCCATTTCGTCGGCAAGCCCGCCGCCGTGGCGCTGCTGACCGAGGCTGCGCGCCAGGAGATCGGCCACATGGCATGGCTGCGTGCCGGTGGCGAGCAACTGGTGTTCGCGGCCATGCAGAGCGTGGGCGAGGGCGCCTTCCGCATCGGCGACCGGCTTGATGAGGTGCTGGGCGAGGACAACGCCATGGGCTTTCTGCTCGACCTGATGCGGCTGGCCAGTGCCGCGCTGCTGCATGGGCAGGGCGCCTCGCTGGTGGCCGACGAGGCCCGCCTGCTGCTGGCCCGCCTGGTGCGCCAGCGCAGCGCCGAATTCGATCTGCTCGATGAGCATGCCGCCTACTGCCAGGCCCTGGCCGAGGCATTGGCCCAGACCCTGGCGGGCGATCACGATGCCTTGAAGCACGAGGCCACAGAGCTGGCGGCCCGGGCCAAGGGCTGGGAGCGGCAGGCGGACCAGTTGGTGATGCGCGCCCGCGAACTGGCCGAGCGCCAGCCGCGCTGGCGCCCCGTCTCGCGCCTGCTGGCCCTGTCCGACGATGTGGCCGATGCGCTCGAAGAGGCGGCCTTCCTGATCAGCCTGATCGCCGACCACCACCAGAAGGGCTGGACCCGCGAGGTGCGCGAGGCGCTGTCGCTGTTGGCCCAGGTGGTGGCGCAGGCCACCCAGGACCATGTCAAGGCGCTGGCCGTGGCGCGCCATCTGGGCAGCGAGCACGATGCCGAGGGCCAGGACAACGATGCCTTCCTCAGCGCCAGCTGGGCCGTGCTGCACGCCGAGCGCCGCTGTGACGAACTGCTGCGCGAGGCCCGCCGGGTGCTGCTGCAAAGCCTCAGCGATGCGCCATCGCTGATGCTGGCCAACGACCTGGCCCAGAGCCTGGAGCTGGCCTCCGACCGCCTGCTGGCGGCCGGATACGGGTTGCGCGACCTGGCCTTCGACGAAGCGGGGGCCCGGTCATGATCGCCCCCGACCGATCGGTCTTCCTGATCGGCTGCCCCGACGGCGCCGGCCCCTCGCTGGCGGAGGCCACGCCCCAGGCGCTCGGCTTCAAGGCTTACAACCTCTGGCGCATGGCCGGCCTGGGCCTGCGGGTGCCGCCGGCCTTCGTGCTGGGCACCGCCTGGTGTACCGATGCCGAGAGCCGCCGCGCCGCCTGCGAGCCGCAGGCCTGGCAGGCCGGCCTGCAGGCGCTGGAGCAGGCCTGCGGCCTGCGCCTGGGCGATGTGCGCCGGCCCTTGCTGGTGTCGGTGCGCTCAGGGGCGCCGGTGTCCATGCCCGGCATGATGGAGACCCTGCTCAACATCGGCCTGTGCGAGGCCACCGTGCCGGGGTTGTTGCGCCAGACCGGCCGACCGCGCCTGGTCTGGGATGCCTATCGCCGCCTGATCGCCACCTATGGCGAGGTGGTCGCCGGGCTGGAGGCCGCCGTGTTCGAAGAGGACCGTGCCCGCCTGGGGGCCGACCGCGACGAGCGCGACCTCGACTTCGCCGAACTGCGCAGCCTGTGCCGCAGCCACCTGCGCCGATTTGCCGAAGAGGCCGGCCGCCCCTTCCCGCAGGATCCCGTGAGCCAACTTGGCGAGGCCATCGCGGCGGTGCTGGCGTCCTGGCAGTCGGACCGGGCGGTCGAATACCGCCGCCTGCATGCGCTGCCCGACAGCCTGGGCACGGCGGTCACCGTCCAGCGCATGGTCTTCGGCAATGCCGGCGCTCGTTCGGGCTCGGGGGTCGGCTTCACACGCGACCCCGTCAGCGGCGAGCCCCGACCCTGGGTCGACTTCTTGTTCAATGCCCAGGGCGAGGATGTGGTGTCGGGGCGGCGCAGTGCCCACGGCCATGACGAGCTGGCGGCCCGCCTGCCTGACTGCTGGAACGAGCTGGAGACGGCCACCCGCAGCCTGGAGCACGCGCTCGGCGACATGCAGGACTTCGAGTTCACCGTGGAGGAAGGGCGGCTCTATCTGCTGCAGACCCGCAGCGGCAAACGCAGCGCCCAGGCCGCGGCCCGCATCGCCCTGGACCTGCACGACGAGGGCCTCATCGACACCGCGACCGCTCGGCAACGCACCGCCGACCTGGACGAACAGGCGCTGGGCCAACGCCGGGTCTGCGCCGACGACGGCCAGACCCTGCAGCCCCTGGCCCATGCGGCCAGCGCCGGTCCGGGGGTGGCCTGCGGCCTCATCGCCTTGGACGAAGCTGCCGCGCTGGCCTTGCGCTCGCGTGGCGAGCCGGTGGTGCTGGTGCGTTCCGACGCCGAGACCAGCGATCTGGCGGCCCTCGAACAGGCCGAAGGGCTGCTGACCTGCCACGGCGCGCGCACCTCGCATGCGGCGGTGATCGCCCGCCAGCTCGGCAAGGTCTGTCTGGTCGGCTGCGCCGGGCTGGAGATCGACCTGGCGGCGCGCTGCCTGCGCCTGGGCGGGCAACTGATGCGCGAGGGCGAGGCGATCAGCTTGGACGGCAACGAGGGCGACATCTATGCCGGGCTGGTGCGCACCCGCATCGAGCAGCCCCGCGAACTGTGGGCGCGGCTGCAGCGCCTGCGCGGCGAGCCGCCGGGCAGCGCGCTACCATCCGGGCCATGCCCCTGAAAGACCCCACCGAGATCGCCGCCAGCGCTCTGCCCAGCGACGCCGACAGCATTCTGGCGCTGGCCGCGCAGTCGATGTTCCACCTGTTCTCGAGCATCAGCCAGGGCATGTTCCTGGTCGACCGTGGCGGGCGCATCGTCTGGGTGAACGAGGGCTACCAGCGCTTCCTGCCGGCCCTGGGCTTTTCGTCGATCGGCCAGTTCCTCGGCCACCGGGTCGAAGAGGTGATCCCCAACACGCAGATGCAGCGTGTGCTCGAGACCGGCGAGGCGATCCTGATCGACCTGCTCACCAACAAGGCCGGCACCTTCGTGGTCAGCCGCCTGCCGCTGCGCGACGAAGCCGGCTCGGTGATCGGGGCCATCGGCATCGTGCTCTTCGACCATCCCGAGACCACGCTCAAGCCCCTGATCAGCAAGTTCGCCCGTCTTCAGCAGGACCTGGACGACGCCCGCCGCGAACTGGCCTCGCAGCGCAAGCGCGAACTGGGCAGCGCCGACGGGCTGCGCCGCGCCAAATACACCTTCGCCAGCTTTGTCGGCACCAGTGCGGCAGCGGTCGAGGTCAAGCGCCAGTCGCGCCGCGCGGCGCAGTCGGCCAGCCCGGTGCTGCTGCTGGGCGAGACCGGCACCGGCAAGGAACTGCTGGCACATGCCATCCATGCGGCCTCGCAGCGCGCGCGGGGGCCCTTCGTCAGCGTCAACATCGCAGCCGTGCCCGACACCCTGCTCGAGGCCGAATTCTTCGGCGTCGCGCCGGGCGCCTACACCGGGGCCGAGCGCAAGGGCCGTGAAGGCAAGTTCCGGCTCGCCGACGGCGGCACGCTGTTCCTCGACGAGATCGGCGACATGCCGCTGAACCTGCAGGCCAAGCTGCTGCGGGCGCTGCAGGAGGGCGAGATCGAGGCGTTGGGCTCGAACCGGCTGCAGCCCTTCGACGCCCGGGTGATCGCCGCCACCTCGCGCGATCTGCCGGCCCTGGTGCGTGAAGGGCGCTTCCGCGAAGACCTCTACTACCGCCTGGGCGTGCTGCCCATCCGGGTGCCGCCGCTGCGCGAGCGGGCCAGCGACATCGTCGCCCTGGTCGAGGTGCTGGGCGAGGACATGGCTTTGCGCAATGGCAGCGCACCGCCCGAACTCAGCCCGGCCGCCCTGACCCTGCTCGAGGCCCAGCCCTGGCGCGGCAACATCCGCGAGTTGCGCAATGTGCTCGAGCAGGCCGCCCTGCGCAGCGATTCGGGCCTGATCGATCTGCCTTTGCTGCAGGGCGTGCTGAAGGATTCAGGCCTGGAGCCGGTGCTGGCGTTGCCAACGGTGCGTCTGCCTGAGCCCGCCGCGTCGGTCGCAGACAGCGATCTGCGGGGCCGCCCCCTCAGCGACGAAGACACCGTGCAACCACTGGCCCAGCAGATCGCCGCGCTCGAGCAGCAGGCCATCCGGCAGGCCCTGCGCCACACCGGCGGCAACAAGGTGGCGGCGGCCCGGCTGTTGGGCATCTCGCGCGCCACGCTCTATGGGCGCCTTGGCTGAGAGCCGTCGCGGCGCGCCGGGGTATTCAGCCGCCAAAGTGTTGGAACACCGCCTGGGCCACCCTGGCCAGGGCGGCCTCTCGGACCTCCAGCGAGGCCTTCGAGCCTGTCAGGTACACCGCCACCACCACCGGGGCGCCTGCGGGCGGCCAGTAGACACCGACATCGTTGGTGCTGCCGTGCGGCCCGGTGCCGGTCTTGCTGCCCAGCCGCCAGCCCGGCGGCAGGCCGGCCGCCAGGCGTTTCGTGTTGGTGCGCGTGGCCTGCAGCCATTGCTGCAACTGCCCCCGGCTGCCGTCCGACAGCGCCGGCCCCAGGGCCAGGCGCTGCAGCAGGCCGGCCATGGCGCGCGGGCTGGTGGTGTCGCGTGGATCACCGGGCAGCGACTGGTTCAGGTCGGGTTCGCGGCGGTCGAGCCGGGTGACGGGGTCGCCCTGGAGGCGGGCAAAGGCGCTCAATCCCTCGGGGCCGCCGATCGCGTCCAGGATCAGGTTGCCCGCCGTGTTGTCACTCAGGGTGATGGCCGCCTCGCAGAGTTCGGCCAGCGTCATGCCCTGGCCATCCACCTGTTTTTCTGTGGCTGGCGACCATTCCTGCAGGTCCTGGCGTCCGAAACGGATGCGCCGCGCCAACTGCTCATGGCCCTGATCGACCCGCTGCAGCACCGAGGCGGCCGCCAGCCATTTGAAGGTGCTGCACATCGGAAAGCGTTCATCCAGCCGATGGCCCTGCACCTGGGCACGGGCGGTGTCGAGCACGGCTGCACCCAGGCGCCCCTGGCTTTCGGCCTCGATGGTCTTCCAGGGGATGGCGAGGTCGGAAGCCAGCCGCTCGGCTGCCAGGGCGGCCGGCACCGGGGCGGGGCCGCAGAGCAGGGCGCTGCCGGCGAGCAGGGCAAGGCGGTGGAAATCACGGCGCTGGAGCATGGGGAGTCTTTCTGGGGTTCAAGGTCAACAAAGTCCGGCCGATGCTAGGGCTTGGGGCGGCGGGACACAAACGGCGATTTGCGTCATCAAATCCAAGAAAATCTGGGGCATGAACCTTCCATTGAACGCATTGAGGGCTTTCGAGGCGTCGGCGAGGCACTTGAGCTTCACCCTGGCGGCCCAGGAGCTGAACGTGACCCAGTCGGCCGTCAGCGCCCAGGTCAAGAACCTCGAGCAGCGCCTGGGCCTGCCCCTGTTCCGGCGCCTGCCCAGGGGCCTGGCCCTGACCGACGAAGGCCTGGCCCTGCAACCGCTGCTGAGCGATTCGTTCAACCGCATGGGCGCGGTGCTCGGCCAGTTCGAGAAGGGACGGCTGCGCGAACCCCTCACCGTGGCCGTGGTCGGCACCTATGCCGTGGGCTGGCTGATGCCCCGGCTGGACGCTTTCGTGCGCAACCATCCCTTTGTCGACCTGCGCCTGCAGACCCACAACAACCGCGTCAATCTGGCGGGCGAAGGCCTCGACCTGGCGATCCGTTTCGGCGATGGCGCCTGGCACGGCGTGCAGGCCGACCCCTTGCAGCAGGCACCGCTGAGCCCGGTGTGCGCACCCGCCACCGCGCAGCGGCTGCATTCGATCGAAGACCTGCGCCATGAGACCCTGTTGCGTTCGTACCGTGCCGACGAATGGCCCGATTGGTTTGCGGCCGCCGGTGTGGCCCCGCCGATGCTGCGTGGACCGGTGTTCGACACCTCGCTGGCCATGGCCTCGGCGGCCCTGCAGGGCTTTGGCGTGGCCCTGTTGCCGCCCTCGATGTTCGCGCCTGACCTGCAGCAGGGGCGCCTGGTCCAACCTTTTGAGATGCAGATATCACGAGGCCGCTACTGGCTCACCCGTCTGAAATCGCGCACGCCGGGTCGGGCCATGGACGAATTCAGGCAATGGCTGTTGCAGCAGGTCGGCGAAGGCTGAACTGGGACAGCGAGGGTGGGGCGCAGCGGGGCCGGCCCGTGGCACACTCGGCCACCCACCCCCTTTCAGGAGCCAGCCTGCCATGACTTCCCGCACCATCACCGGCCCCTTCGATGTCCAACTGGCGCCCCAGGCGCTGAGCGCCGTGGCCGACGGCAGCGGCCTGGGCCGCATGTCGATCGACAAGCGCTACCACGGCCCGCTCGAGGCCGAGGGTCGGGGCGAGATGCTGGCCTTTCGCAGCGCGGTCACCGGTTCGGCGGGCTATGTGGCCATGGAGACCGTGCGCGGCAGCCTGGAGGGCCGCGTCGGCAGCTTCGTGCTGCAGCACAGCTCGACCCTGACGCGCGGCGAGCCGGTGCAGTCGATCACCGTCGTGCCCGATTCAGGCACCGAGGCGCTGGCCGGCCTGTCGGGCCGGCTCACGATCACGATCGCGGCCGGGGGCGCGCACTCGTATGGCTTCGAATACCGGCTGGACCCCGTGCCGGCCTGAGGCATCGGTTCCAGGTGGTCAGGGCAGCCGGAGGCGGACCACCGAGGTGCCGTTGACGGCCACCAGCAGGCTGCCGTCGCTGTCCAGCGCCAGGGGCCCCGGCCGGTACAGCGCCCCGGGCAGGGTGCCCATCGACGTGTCGCCCGAGCCAAAGCTGCCGGCCACGGTGCTGACGCTGCCTTGGGGGGAGATCTTGCGGATCAGGTTGTTGCCGGTGTCGGCCACATAGACATTGCCGCTGGCGTCCACAGCGATGCCGGCCGGAGACCGGAACAGGGCTTTCGCGGCGGGCCCATCCGCATAACCGGCCTGGCCCGAGGTGCCGGCCAGCAAGGACTGCGTACCGTAGGTGGTCACCACCACGATGGTGTGGTCGAATTGGGTGGCGTAGAGGTTGCCCGCGCTGTCGGTGGCCAGGGCGCTGGCGAAGGAGATCGTGGGTGCAAACGAGCTTGCCTGCCCGGTGGGGCTGATCTTCAGGACCCCCGACGCCGAATTGGAATTGGCAAACAGATTGCCCGAGCTGTCTGCGGCCAGGTTCGAGAAATACGAGCCGGTCGCAAAGCTGGTGGCGACGCCCTGGATCGAAGTCTTGTAGACGGTCGACGTCGCGAGGGATCCAGAAGTGGTGTTCAGGGCCGTGTACAGATTGCCGGAGGTATCGAATGCCGCGCCGTTGTAGGTGCTATGGGCGCTCGGTACCGATTGCGAGGTGCTGACGGTGCCGCTTTCGGTGAGGCTCCTCAGGGCCGAATTTTCGGCGACAGCGATGTGCCCATTCTGATCGGCCGCCAGGCCATTGATGGCCACAAAGCCTGCGGCGCTGCCCGTGCCGTCGATGGGGCTGGTGAGTGGGGCATGGCCGGCCAGCGTGCTCACCGTGCCCGAGGTGGAGACTCGGCGGATCGTGTTGTTGCCGCTGTCTGCCAGCAGCAGATTGCCCTGCGGATCGAGCGCCAACCCCATCGGCTGGTTGAAAAGGGCCTGGGAGGCGCTGCCGTCCTGGTTGCCACTCTGGCCCCAGACGCCGGCTTCCAGCGAAATGCCTCCCGATGGATCGATTTTGATGAGGGCATCTGCCACATAGGGGAAGCTGACACCGGGCACCGGTTGGAAGTTGAAGGCGCCTGCACTGGCGTGGACGTTGCCTTGGGCATCGACGGCCAGGCCATTGAGGCTGAAGGAGGCTGCGGGAACGGCCTGAGTCTTGGAGAAGTCCGCCACGGTGCTCTGAGTGCCGTTCGGGGTGAGCTTGTAGATGGCCGCAGTCCCTGGAGAGGAGAGCCCGCCGGCCGCACCGACGCCGATGTACAGATTCGAGCTGCCGTCCACGGCCAAGCTCAATGTGCTGGGGGATGAGGGCACCGAAAAGGCGAGTGGGCTGGCCTGCCCCTGGCTGCTGATCTTGTAGATCGTGCTGCTCCCGGCCGCATAGACATTGCCTGCGCCATCGACCGCCAAGGAGCCCACTGTCAGTGAGCTCAACCAGGTGGACACCACGCCGGTGCTGGAGATCTTGCGGATGCTGCTGTTGCCGGTGTCGGCCACCCACACATTGCCTGCGCTGTCGACCGCCAGGCCGTTCGGGTTCGAGAAGAGCGCCTGGGCGGCAGGGCCGTCGCTGTTGCCGGCAATGCCCACGGTGCCGGCCAGCACGGATACCACTCCCGCCGGGGTGATCTTGCGCACGATGTTCAACCCCGGCTCGGTGACATACAGATTGCCCGCACTGTCGCTGGCTGCGCCCTGGGGGGCGGTGAACCGGGCCGCCGCACCCGTGCCATTGAGGGTGTCGATGCGTCCTGCCACCAGGCTGAGGCCGGACGGCTGGGCTGGCGTCGTCGGGCTTGTGCCGCCGCCCCCACCACCGCAGGCGGTCAGCAGCAGGCTGCCGCACAGGCTCAGGAATTGAAGGCGCGCACGTCCGGACCGTGCGCCATTGCGTGGAATGGTCATTTTTTTCTCCCTGACTTTCTCTCCCGCCAGAGTGACCCAGTATCGGGTCGGCTCAACCGGCGGGCGCTCAGCATAGCGTAACCGCGCGCCGCAATTCACCTTTTGATGCAGGGCGGGCGTGCCTGTCATCGTTCAGGGGCCGGCCCCCACACCCTAGCGGATCTCGATCTGGTATTCGAAACCTTCGGCCGAACCCCAGGTGCTGCGCCATTCGATGGGCTGGCCGGCAAAGTCGAAGGCGGTGCGTTGCACATGGATCAGCGGTGCGCCGGAAGGCACGCCGATGTCGGTCGTCCGTGGCGGCAGCGCCTTCTCGACCCGCAGGGTCTCGGTGGCCGAGGCCACCACCTGGCGGCAGCTTCGCTCGTAGAGCGGGTAGAGAAGATCCTCGAAAGCGTCCAGAGGCAGGTCCACGATGGCGCTGAATCGTTGCAGAGGCAACCAGATCTCTTCGGAAAGGACCGGCTCTCCGTCGATCAGGCGCAGTCGCTTGAGTCTCAGGGCCGCCTCGTCGGGACCCAGTCGCAGGGCGGATCGGACCGCCTCATCCGGCTGTCCCGTCTCGCGGCTCAGGACCCGCGCTGCAGGCCGCACCGCCTCACCGCTGCGACTCTTGAAGCGGAAGAAACGGAACAGGGACGAGTCGAACTGGGGCCGGCGTACAAAGGTGCCTCGGCCCTGGCTGCGCAGCAGCAGGCCCTGGGATTCGAGCACGTCGATGGCCTTGCGCAGCGTGCCGATGGAGACCGAGTACGCCGCGCACAACTCCGTCTCGGTGGGGATGGCCTGCTCGGGAAGCCATTCCGAGGCGGCAATGCGACGCGCCAGATCGTCGCGTATCTGCTGATAGCGGGGCAGGCGTCCGTCGGGCGAAGGCATCGGGGCAGGCAGGGTCATGGGGCAAAGGCTTCAGTCGCGCTCGTCTGGCTGCGGACTTTAGCAGTCCTGCCCAGGCTGCCGGCCGGAAGTCTCGGCCTCGGGTTTTCCCTTGGCACCTATCGTCCGGTTTTTTCTAAAATTCATATTGTCATATATATGAATAGATGAATCAAAAGGAGACCTATGCTCGACTGGTATCACCGAAGCAGTCCGCTGGAGCGCAAGACCTTCTGGGCCTGTTTTGCGGGCTGGGGCCTTGACGCCCTGGATGTACAGATGTTCACCCTGGCCATTCCGGCCTTGATGGCCGCCTACGGACTGGACAAGGGGCAGGCGGGCCTGATCGGCAGCGTGACCTTGGTGGCCTCGGCCCTGGGGGGCTGGCTGGCCGGCTGGCTGTCGGATCGGCTCGGGCGCCTGCGCACCCTGCAGTGGACGATCGCCTGGTTTGCCGGTTTCACCTTTCTCTGCGCATTTGCCCAGAGCTTTCCCCAGTTGCTGGTGCTCAAGTCACTGCAGGGGTTTGGCTTCGGCGGTGAATGGGCCGCAGGGGCGGTTCTGATGGCCGAGACCATCCGCGCCGAGAACCGGGGGCGGGCCCTGGGCGCGGTGCAGAGCGCCTGGGCTGTCGGCTGGGGGGCTGCGGTGCTGTTGTTCACCGCCGTCTTCAGTTGGCTGCCGCCGGACCTGGCCTGGCGGGTGATGTTCGGGCTGGGGCTGCTGCCTGCGGCGCTGGTGATCGTGATCCGACGTGGTCTGCAGGAGCCGGCCCGGCCCGCGGGCGGGCCGCAGCAGGCGGCCCCGGGGGCACTGGGCTCGATGGCGCGCATCTTCCAGCCCGGGTTGTTGAAGACCACCGTGCTGGGTGCGGTGCTCGGCACCGGCGCGCATGGCGGCTACTACGCCCTCATGACCTGGCTGCCGACCTACCTCGCCAAGGAACGCCATCTGTCTGTGCTTGGCTCGGGCGCTCATCTGGCGGTGGTCATCGTGGCGTTCTGGTGCGGCTGCCTGGCCAGCGCCTGGCTGATCGACCGCATCGGCCGACGGCGTAACATCGCGCTGTTTGCCGGCTGCTGCGTGGTCACGGTGCTGGCCTATGTCTGGCTGCCGCTGAGCGACGGGGCCGTCCTGCTGGTGGGCTTTCCGTTGGGCTTCTTTGCCGCCGGCATCCCGGCCAGCCTGGGGGCGCTCTTCAATGAGCTTTATCCCGCCGACATCCGCGGCGCCGGGGTGGGCTTCTGCTACAACTTCGGCCGCATCGCATCGGCTCTTTTTCCGGCGCTGGTGGGCTACATGAGCCACTCGATGCCCCTGGGGGTTGCGATCGGCATCGATGCGGCGCTGGCCTATGGTCTGGCCTGCGTGACGGTGCTCGCGCTGCCCGAGACACGCGGCCGGGTGCTGGCGACGGAGCCGGCATGATCACCCGCCGCGCCTTCCACTTCGCCTTGCCCGCCCTGGCCCCGGCGCTGGCTCTCCAGGCCTGCGCCACCCCACCGACGAGTTCTGCCGTGACCGCCATCGATTGCCATGCCCATGTGTTTCTGCGCAGCCTGCCCATGCCGGACCGGCGCCGTGCCCCTTCAGGCTATGACGCGCCGCTGGACGCCTACCTGGCCCAGCTCGACGCCCACGGCATGAGCCACGGGGTGCTGGTCCAGCCCAGTTTCCTCGGGACCGACAACCGTTTCCTGCTGCAGGCGCTGGCCGCCCAGCCCCGGCGCCTTCGCGGTATCG
>Ga0213872_10001718_pt1 | contig 13777 bp, 10 predicted proteins | sample VelepicomBERX_R2_FD_160071 | JGI IMG/M metagenome (GOLD analysis project Ga0213872, IMG submission 160071) | Rhizosphere microbial communities from Vellozia epidendroides in rupestrian grasslands, the National Park of Serra do Cipo, Brazil - RX_R2 | ecosystem: Host-associated > Plants > Roots >...
CCTCCACCGAATGCCTGTTTCTCAAGGGCGAAAAGCTGGAAGATGAATTGACCGAGGCCGCCAAAGATTGGAAGATGACCACCGAGCGGATCCAAAGCCTGAGCGATCCGCAAGGAATAATCCTCCGAGTGAAAGAGGTTCATCGTGGGCCAGACCAAGGTTAGCGCGCCGCGAATCATCGCTGTCGCGAATCAAAAAGGTGGGGTCGGCAAGACCACCACCGCCATCAATCTGGCTACCGCCATCGCCGCCACCAAGAAGCGGGTGCTGATCGTCGATTTCGACCCGCAGGGCAATGCCAGCACCGCGCTCGGCATCGACAAGAGGAATGCGCCGGCCAATTCCTATGACGTGGTGATGGGCGAGGCCAAGATTGCCGCCGCCACCCTGGATACCGGGATTCCCGGTCTCTCTGTGGTGCCGTCCTGCGAAGATCTGTCGGGTGCCGAAGTCGAGCTGGTGGACGCCGCCTCGCGCGAACGCCGCCTGGCCAATGCTTTGAGAGATCTCGTCGATTTCGACTATGTGCTGATCGACTGCCCGCCCTCGCTAAATCTGCTGACGGTGAATGCCCTGGTCGCGGCACAGGCCGTGATGGTGCCTTTGCAATGCGAATTCCTGGCGCTGGAAGGCATCAGCCTGCTGGTCAAGACCATCGAGCGGGTCAAGGCCAGCCTCAATCCGGGGCTGGAATTGCATGGCATCGTGCTGACCATGTTCGATAAGCGCAATAATCTGTCTGACGAAGTCGCCGCCGATGTGCGCGGCTATTTCGGCGACAAGGTCTATAAGACGGTGATTCCGCGCAATGTCCGGGTCTCGGAGGCTCCGAGTTATGGCAAGCCGGTATTGCTTTATGATTGGCGCTGCGCCGGTTCCGAGGCCTATGTGCATCTGGCCGGTGAAGTCTTGAAGCGCGAAAGGGAGTTGGTGGCGTGAATACAGTGGAAGAACCGCGCAAGCGCGGTTTGGGCAGGGGTCTTTCCGCCCTGCTCGGTGAACCGGTGGTGTCGGCTGCCAAGGATTTTGCCGGCGAAGCGGTGCGCCATCTGCCGATCGAAAAGCTGCAAGCCGGCCGTTACCAGCCGCGCCGACATTTCTCGCAGGACGCCATCGACGATCTGACCCAGTCGGTCAAGGAAAAGGGCATCCTGCAGCCGCTCCTGGTCCGCGCCATCGCCGAAGACAGCTACGAAATCATCGCCGGCGAACGCCGCTGGCGGGCGGCGCAGGCCGCGATGCTGCATGAAGTGCCGGTGATCGTCCGGACGCTGGACGATCGTGAAGCCCTGGAACTGGCGCTGATCGAAAATCTGCAGCGCGAGGATCTGTCGCCTTTGGAAGAGGCCGAGGGTTTCCGCCGCCTGATGGACGAATTCTCCCATACCCAGGAGGAATTGGCCAAGGCGCTGGGCAAGAGCCGCAGCCATGTCGCCAATATGATGCGGCTTTTGGGCCTGCCGCAGCCGGTGCGCCAGATGCTGGAGCAGGGCGAGCTGACGGCGGGTCACGCCCGGGCGCTGCTGACGTCGGAAGATCCGGTGGGACTGGCGCAAAAGGTGGTGTCGCAAGGCCTCAATGTGCGCCAGACCGAAAAGCTGGCGCAGGGCGGCGAGGTCAAGAGCGCGGCCAAGCCGCCCAAGGTCGAAAAAGACACCGACGTGATCGCGCTCGAGCGGTCGCTTTCCAATCTGATCGGCCTGCATGTCACCATCACCAGCGCCACCAAGGGCGGCGTGCTGTCGGTGCATTACAATAATCTGGATCAGCTCGACGGCGTGATCGCCCGTTTGTCCGGCCGTTAACGTTTACCGGCCGCGCGGGTCAATTGCAGGACCGCGCGGCCGCAAATCTCCGGCGCCGGCAGTCCGGTGGTCTTGCAATCCAATTCCGCGTTCAGGAGCACGTCCAAGGCGGTGGCCAGCTTTTCCGCGGGCCAGCGCCCCAATTGCCCTTTCATCCGTCCAGCGACGCGGAAATGCGGCGGCGGACGTAAGGCCGCGATGGCGGCTTCCGCGTTCTTGCCGTCCTTCATCGCTCCCATCGCCTGATGCAGCCGGGTGAAATGCCGCTGCAGGCCGCGGATCACGGTGATCGGCGAGGTGCCTTCGTTCAGCAGCCGATCCAGCACGCGCTGGGCGGAGCTTTGATCGCCTTCGCTCACCGCCATCGCCAGATCGTCCTGCGACAGCGCCGCGCTGTCGCCGGTCACCGCCGCCACATCGGCCAGGGTGACCCGCGACTGATCCCCCATATACAAAGCTAACTTGTTGATTTCACTGCGGGTTTGCAGGCGATCGCCGCCCAGATGCTCGGCCAGCCAGCCCACCGCGTCGGGATCGGCGGCCAGACCGTGCGAGCGTAAGCTTTCGGCGATTACCGCGGTCAAGGCTCCGCCTTCATCGGCATAGCAGGGCAGGGCGGCCAGATTTTTGGCGCCTTCCGCCAGTTTGCGCAAATTCGAGCGCGGCGTCAGCTCCCCGGCCTCGACCAGCAACAGCGCGTCCCCCACCGGATTGTCGAGCCAGCTTTGCAAAGGCGTGGTCAGCGCGTCCGAGGCGTCGCGCACCCTTACCACCCGGCGGCCGCCCATCATCGAGATGGCGGCCATCTCGTCGGCCAGGCGGGCGGGATCCTCTTTCAGCATGGCCATGGTGAGATCGGCCATGCGGAACGGGTCGTTGAGATCGTCGAGCACCGATTTGGCCAGGCGGTCGAGCCGCTCCTTGACCAGGCCGAGATCCGGGCCATAGACCAGCACGGCGGGCGCGTCGGGCGCCTTCAAGAAGGCCTCGACGCGATTTCCCGGCAATTTCATTGGTTGGCCGCGGTCTTTTGCTTGGCGGAATTGGTGAAATAGATCGCCAGCCGGTTCCTCACTTCCTCGCAGATCGATTCGGCGGCGCGATTTTGGATGTCGCTCTGCGCCGCGACATTGGCGAAATGTTCGGTGAGGAAGTCGTAGGAGAAGGTTTTCGGGAAGGTGCCCGCCGTCACCGCGGTATTGCCCTCATAGAGGCGATAGAGCACGCGGTAATAGAGCACGTCGCGGGTGGCGGTGTCGTCGGTGCGCAAGGCCTGCTGGGCCTCGGTGATGACATAGGTGACATAGAGGTGATAGCGCGGCTGGGCCGGCGTACCGTAAGGCGTCAGCGCCTTGATCAGGGCGTTGTGGATCAGCTGGCCCTGACGGTCGCGCAAAGGATCGACCTGGATCGAGGCCAGTTCCTCGGCCACATTGGGATCGACCCCTTGCTTGCCGTAAAGCGGGTGGAAGCCGCAGGCGGCAAGCGCCAGCGGCAATAGCAGGACAAAGTATGGCTTACGCCACCACATTGACGATCCTGTTGGGCACCACGATCACCTTTCTCGGCGGCTTGCCGGCCAAGGCCTGCGCCAAATTCGGCACCTTCATCGCCTCGGCTTCGGCTTCCGCCTGGCCGCAATCCTTGGGCAAAAGAATGGTGCCTTTGAGCTTGCCGTTCAACTGCACCGCCACCGTCACCTGATCGTCGACGATCAAGGCGGGATCGGCCACCGGCCAGGCGGCGTCGGCCAGCAAAGTCTGATGACCCAGCATAGCCCACAGCTCTTCGCCGAGATGCGGCATCATCGGGCCAATCAGTCGCGCCAGGACCTCCAGGCTTTCGCGCAGCGCCCAGCCGCCGCCGGCGGACGAGCCATCGAATTCCGCCACCAAATTGGAAAGCTCGCGGATCCGCGCCACCGCCTTATTGAAGTGGAAGCGATCGAGATCCTCGCCGACCTGGTGAATGGTCTTGTGGGTGGCGCGGCGCAATTCATCGGCTTTGGCGTCGAATTCCAAAGGCTTGGCAGCGCCGACCGGTACCAGTTCGGCGCCGGCCACCAGCCGCCACAGGCGATTGACATAGCGGAAGGCGCCGTCGACGCCGGCCTCGGTCCAATCGAGATCGCGCTCGGGCGGGCTGTCCGACAGCATGAAGAGCCGCGCCGTATCGGCGCCATAGCTGTCGATGATGCCGGCGGGATCGACCACATTCTTCTTCGATTTGCTCATCTTCTCGGAGCGGCCCAGCGTGGCCGGGCGGCCGGAAGCGGCCTCGATCAGGCCGCCATCGGGCTGCTTTTCCACCTGTTCGGGGAACAGCCACTGGCCGAGCTCGTTCTTATAGGTTTCGTGACAGACCATGCCTTGGGTCAAAAGCCCGGCGAACGGCTCTTCGATGTCGAGATAGCCGCATTGCTTCAGCGCCCGGGTGAAGAAGCGGGAATAGAGCAGATGCAGAACCGCATGCTCGATGCCGCCGATATATTGATCGACCGGCAGCCAGCGCTTGGCCGCCGCCCGATCGATGCCCTTCGGGCTTTTCGGCGAGGCGTAGCGGGCGAAATACCAGGAACTTTCGAAGAAGGTGTCGAAGGTATCGGTCTCGCGCTCGGCGGGTTTGCCGCAAGTCGGGCAGGGCACATGCTTCCAGCTGGGATGATGCGCCAGCGGGTTGCCCGGCTTGTCAAAGCTGACATCCTCGGGGAGGGTCACCGGCAGCTGGTCTTCCGGCACCGGCACCACGCCGCAGGAGCCGCAATGGATCACCGGGATCGGGCAGCCCCAATAACGCTGGCGCGACACGCCCCAATCGCGCAGCCGGTAATTCACCGTGCCCTGGCCGATCCGGCGGGCTTCCATCGCCTTGATGATCTTGGCCTTGGCCTCCGCCACCGACAGCCCGTCGAGATCGGCGGAATTGATCAGCACGCCGTCTTCGGTGAAGGCTTCGTCGCCGATCGCCATGTCGGCAGCGGCGACGCCCTTCGGCGCCACCACCGGACGGATCGGCAGGCCATATTTGCGGGCGAATTCCAGATCGCGCTGATCATGCGCCGGACAGCCGAAAATGGCGCCCGAGCCGTAATCCATCAGCACGAAATTGGCGACATAGACCGGCAGCGTCCGGCCGTCGATCAGCGGGTGGATCACCTTCAGCTTGGTGGCATAGCCCAGCTTTTCCGCGGTCTCGATGGTGGCTTCCGAGGTGCCCATGCGATTGCAGGTGGCGATGAACTCACTCAGTCCCGGATCGTTCTCGGCCAGCTCCTGCGCCAGCGGATGATTGGCGGCGATGGCGCAGAAGGAGGCGCCGTAAAGCGTATCGGGACGGGTGGTATAGATCTCGAGAGCGTCGTCGCGGCCTTGGATGGCGAAGGACAGGCGCAGCCCTTCCGAACGGCCGATCCAGTTTTCCTGCATCAGCCGCACCCGGTCGGGCCAGCGGTCGAGCTGCTCCAAGCCCTTCAACAGATCCTCGGCATAGGCGGTGATCTTCAGGAACCATTGGCTCAAAAGCCGGCGTTCGACCAACGCGCCGGAACGCCAGCCGCGACCGTCGATCACCTGCTCATTGGCCAGAACGGTATTTTCCTCGGGGTCCCAATTGACCCAGCTTTCCTTGCGATAGACCAGGCCGGCCTTGAGGAAATCGAGGAACATGCGCTGTTCGTGCTGATAATAGTCGGGCTCGCAGGTGGCCAGTTCGCGCGACCAGTCGTAGGACAGCCCCATGCTTTTCAGCTGGACGCGCATCGCCGCGATATTCTCGCGGGTCCATTTGGCTGGATGGGTGTTGTTCTGGATCGCCGCGTTCTCGGCCGGCAGGCCGAAGGCGTCCCAGCCCATCGGATGCAGCACGTCGAAGCCCTTGGCCCGCTTATAGCGGGCCACCACATCGCCCAGCGTGTAGTTTCGCACATGGCCCATATGGATGCGTCCCGAAGGATAGGGAAACATCTCGAGCACGTAATATTTCGGCTTAGTGTCCTGGTCGGAAACCTGAAAAGTGCCTTCAGCTTCCCACCGCGCCTGCCACTTGGCCTCGGTCTCCTTGACGTTGTAACGCTCGTCCATGAAAGAGATCAGCTCTTCTTGATCGGGGCGTTGGCGGCGCGCAGTTCGCGGGCGCGGGTCAGGATGGCGTTTTCCAGATCGATCGAGGTCTTGGCTGCCGGCGCCGCGTCGGCCCAATCGGCGCCGCTCTTCACCTGGCGGAATACCGAGACGCGGATGCCGTCGGCATGCAGTTCGCGGTCGGTGATGAAGATCGACATCTTGAAGCGCTCATTCGGGCTCTCGGGCGGCGAATACCAATCGGTGATGATGACGCCGCCGAACGGATCGGCCGAAGACAGCGGCATGAAGGACAAGGTCTCGAGGCTGGCGCGCCACAGATAGGCATTGATGCCGATACCGGAAGCGCCGCCGCCGCCGCTGCTGTCCTTCTTGTCGCCGGAGCCGCCGAAGATGGAAATCCCGCCTTCGCCGAAGATATTATCGTTCTTCAGACCGCCCCACGCCGGATTGGATTCCTGGCCAACCTGCTTGTCGGGATATTCCGCCTGGAACATGGAGCAGGCGGCGAGAGCGGTAAGGCAAGCGGCAGCGAAACTTGCGCGGAGCGTGCTGGCAATGGACATGGCTTTTTTCAAGACCTCGATAACTGAGCCGCTGCCCAAGGCGCGGCGAAAAATCGTCCTACCATAGGAGGACGCAAGCACCAAGAGAAGTATTTCGCGAAACTCCGCCATCTCATGACATTTTGATGAAGCTCGGGGCGGATTATTGACAGTCAGCCGAAAACTTGCTTGTTTGGGCCGGTTCTGGTTTTTAGTGCCTTGAAAATAAACACAAAAATGTAATGTTATAACCTAGCGTCAGGACGGGGGCGCCGGTGGACGAGCACGGACACGAACACCATCATCAGCATGAGCCTCATGGATCGATGCGCCTTGGCGGCGCCTATCTGTGGATCGGTCTGGCCGCCGGCCTGGTCATCATCGGCCTGCTCTATGCCGGCAAGGCCGGCTGGCTGGGCGGCGGCAACAAAGGCCCGGAAGCCTCGCCGCCGCTGATCGCCAAGGATGGCAAGATCACCATTCCGGCGGATTCGCCGCTCAGGAGCCGCATCGTCACCGCTGCCGCCGGCAGCCGCGAGATCGGCGCCAAGCTGACCCTTCCCGGCGTCGTCGAAAGCGATCCCGGCCGCACCGCCGCCGTGCTGGCGCCGCTGGCCGGCCGGGTGGTCGAACTCAAGGTCGGCTTGGGCGAGCGGGTGACTCAGGGCCAGGTTCTGGCGCTGCTGCAATCCGGCGATTTGGCGCAAGCCTATGACGATGACGACAAGGCGGCGGACACGCTGCATCTGACGGAAGTCAATTTGGCGCGCCAGCAGGAGCAATTCTCCATCGGCACCGCCTCGGCTCGGGACCTCGACCAGGCGAAAAGCGACCACGCCCAGGCGCTGGCCGAATATCAACGCACCCAGACCCGGCTGAAGGCGATTAATGCCGATCCCCGCGACAAGAGCCGATTGATGGCGGTCAAGGCTCCGGTGGCCGGCAGCGTCACCGCGCTTTCGGTGGCGCAGGGCAATATGGTCAATGATCCGACCCAGCCGCTGATGACCATCGCCGATCTGCACAGCGTATGGGTCACCGCCATGGTCCCGGAGAAGAGTCTCGGCGAAGTGGCCAAGGACCAGGTGGCGGAAGTGGTGCTCGACGCCTTTCCCGGTCAGGTGCTGAAGGGCAAGGTGCTGTTCGTCGCCGACACCATGGAGCCCGACAGTCGCCGCAACAAGACCAGGATCGGCTTCAATAATCCGAATTTCTTGTTGAAGCCCAATATGTTCGCCACCGTCACTCTGCAGGGCGCCAAGAAGAGCCAAGTGGTGCTGCCGACTTCGGCGTTGCTGATGAACAATGACCGCACCACGGTATTCGTCGCCACCGGCGATTGGGTGTTCGAGCGCCGGGTGGTGGACCTCGCCTTGGAAGAAGGCACCGAGGTGGGGATCGGCTCCGGCGTCGCGCCGGGCGAGAAGGTGGTGGTGAAGGGGGGCATTCTCCTCAATGATTGACGCCTTCGTAACCTTCTGCCTGAAGCACCGTATTTCGGTGATCGTGGTGGCGATGCTGCTGGCCGGGTTCGGGGTCTATGCCTGGGAGACTCTGTCGGTCGAGGCCTATCCGGAATTGGGCGACGTCTCCGCCCAGGTCACCACCCAGATGCCCGGATTGGCGGCGGAAGAGGTCGAGCAGCTGATCACCGTGCCGTTGGAGCGCCAGATCAACGGCACCCCCGGTCTGTTCCTGATGCGCTCGACCAGCACCTTCGGCCTGTCGCTGATAACCGTGCTGTTCCGCGACGGCTACGAGGATTACTGGGTGCGCCAGCGATTGCTGGAGCGCATCGCGCAAGCCACCCTGCCGACCGGCGCGGCGCCGTCACTGGATCCGGTGGCGGGCCCGGGTGGCGAAATCTTCCGCTATACCTTGGAATCCGACAGCAAGAATTTGCAGGAATTGTCGGAGATCCAGCGCTGGACGGTGATCCCCGCCCTCAAATCGGTGCCGGGCGTGGTGGACGACACCAATTTCGGCGGCTTTACCACCGATTATCAGCTCGATGTCGAACCCAAGCAGCTCGAGCGCTATGGCATCGGCATCACCGACGTGATCAACGCCATCAATAACAACAACACCAATGCCGGCGGCGGCCGGGTGTCCCGAGGCGACCAGAGCTACATCATCCGCGGCGTCGGGCTGATCCGCTCGCTGTCGGACCTCGGCTCCATCGTGGTGACGCAGTCGGGCGGCACGCCGGTTCTGGTGCGCGATCTCGGCAAGACCACGCTCAGCCATCAGGAACGCGAAGGCATTCTCGGCAAGGACAACAATCCCGACACCATCGAGGGCATCGTCTTGATGCTCAAATATCAGAACCCGTCGGAAACCTTGAAGGGCATCCACGCCAAGGTGGCGGAACTGAACAGGCAGCTCGAGTCGCAAGGGGTGCGGGTGGTTCCCTATATCGATCGCGACGATCTGGTGAAATCGACAGTGGCCAAGGTCGGACGCACCATCGCCGAAGGCATCATCCTGGTGTTCGTAGTGCTGATCATCTTCCTCGGCAGCCCGCGCAGCGCCTTCGTGGTGGCGGTGGTGGTGCCGCTTGCCCTGGTGGCGGTGTTCTCGCTTTTGAACCTCACCAAGGTCTCGGCCAACCTACTGTCCCTGGGCGCCATCGATTTCGGCATTCTGGTGGACGGCGCCATCGTCGTCACCGAGGCGGTGCTGCGCCGGCGCGAAGCCACTCCGGATGAGGAGCTCAGCGAAAGCGAGGTCAAGGCCGCCACTCTGCAGGTGACCCGGCCGATCTTCTTTGCCTCCCTCATCATCATCATCGCCTATCTGCCGCTCTTCTCCTTCCAGCGCGCCGAGGCCAAGCTGTTCACGCCGATGGCCTACACCATGGCCTATGCCCTGTTCGGGGCCTTGCTGTCGGCCTTGGCGCTGGTGCCGGCGCTGGCCTATTTCGCCTTCAGGAAACCCGGCAAGGTGTTCCACAACAAGTGGCTGGAACGGCTCACCGAAGGCTATCGCCGCGTCTTGCACAAATGCCTGTTCGAACCCCGCATCATCTATGGCGTGGTGGCGGTGGCGCTGCTGGCCGTGATCGGCTTCGGCGGCACGGTGGGCCGCGAATTCCTGCCCGATCTCGACGAGGGATCGCTCTGGCTGCAGGTGCAGATGCCGTCCGGTATCGCGCTGAACCAGGCCAGCGATTTGGCCAGCGAGCTGCGCCGCGCCGTGCTGAAGCATCCCGAGGTCTCTTTCGTCGTCACCCAGGTCGGCCGCAATGACGACGGCACCGACCCCTGGACCATGTCGCATATCGAGGCGCCGGTCGGCTTGAAACCCTATGACACCTGGCCGGACCATGAATCCAAGAAGGAATTCGTCGCCAAGCTGCAGGCAGACCTGACCCATGACCTGCCCGGCTTTTCCGTAGGCATCAGCCAGCCGATCATCGACGGCGTCAATGATTTGATCGGCGGCGCCCACAGCCCCCTGGTCATCAAGGTCTTCGGCGACGATCTCGACGAATTGCGCCGGATCGGCGGGCAGATCGTCGACGTGCTGAAGGAAACCCCCGGCACCACCAGCACGTCGATCTTCCAGGAACCGCCAATCCCGCAGATCGAAATCAAGCTCGATCACGAGAAGGCGGCGCGCTACGGCATCAACATGGCGGATGTGCAGAACGTCATCCAGACCGGCGTCGGCCAGTTTCCGGTCTCCACCGTCTATGTCGGCGAGCGGGTCTATAATTTGACCGTTCGCTATGCCGAGACCGCCCGCTCGAACCCGTCAACGCTCGGCGATTTGACCCTCAACGCCAATGGCGCGCAGATCCCGCTGGCGCAGATCGCCACGATCAGAAGCCGAGTAGGCGAAAGCGTGGTGACCCGAGAGGGGAACCGCCGGACCCTGACCATCCGCATCGACAATCCCAGCATCGATCTGACCTCGTACCTCGAGGATGCCCAGGCGCGGGTGGCGGCCAAGGTGAAATTCGACAAGGACAAGATCAACCTGGTCTGGGGCGGCCAGTTTGAAAACCAGCGTCGCGCCGAGGCCCGCCTGCTGGTGATCCTCGCCTTGGTGATGGGGATGATGCTGATCTTCCTTACCATCGGCATCGGTTCGGTGCGCCAGGCCCTCTTGATCCTGTCGGTGGTGCCGCTGGCGACGCTCGGCGGGTTGATTTCGCTGCATGTCACCGGCCAGAACCTCAATGTCGCCAGCGGCGTCGGCTTCATCGCCTTGTTCGGCGTCGCCGTGCAGAACGGCATCATCATGGTGTCGAATTTGAACCGCATGCGGAAAGCCGGCCTGGAACTGCACGACGCCATCATGAAGGGCGCCACCGAACGGCTGCGCCCGGTGCTGATGACGGCGACGGTGGCGACCTTGGGCATGCTGCCGGCCGCCATTCATACCGGCGTCGGCTCGGACGTGCAGCGCGGCATCGCCACCGTGGTGGTGGGCGGCCTCGCCATCGCCACCGCGCTCACCCTGTTCGTGCTGCCCGCGCTCTATCATGTCATCGAGCATTGGGCGGAAGAGCGGCACGGTCCGCCGCTGTGGGGGTCGCAATGAGGCGGCTGCTTCTCCTGTCCGCCGCCCTGCTGTCCGCTTGCGCGGTCGGTCCGGATTTCGAGCGACCCGCCCCGCCCGCGGCGCAGACCTACATGACGCAGCCTTTGCCGCCGCAGTATGAGGCGGCGCGCGACATTCCCGCCGACTGGTGGACCCTGTTCCGCTCGCCGGCCTTGAACAAGCTGGTGGCAGCGGCGCTCGCCAACAACCCGACCATGGACGCGGCGCGCGCCGCCCTGGTGCAATCGCGCGAATTGGCCAAGGCGCAATATGCCGCCTTCTTTCCGGTGCTGGCCGGCGGTTTCGACGCCAGCCGCTCGAAGAACGCCAATCTTTCCATCGCCAATCCGACCAATGCGCCGACCGCCTATTACAGTCTCTATACCGCCCAGCTCAATCTGAGCTACATGCCGGACGTCTGGGGCGCCAATCGCCGCGCCGTCGAGGCGGCCGACGCGGCGGCCGAACAAAACCGCTTCCAGTTGGAAGCCACCTGGTTGACCCTGTCCTCCAATGTCGTGGTCACCGCCATTGCCGAGGCCTCTTTGCGCGGCCAGATCGACGCCACCGAGCGGCTGATGGCGATCGCTTCCGATCTGACCGACAAGATCCGCCGCCAGAAGGCGGCCGGCGCCGCCAGCGAGCTCGATCTGTTGGCGCAGGAGACTTTGGAAGCGCAGATGGCCGCCAATCTGGCCCAGCTGCGTAAACAATTGGCGCAAACCCGGGACGCCCTGACCGCGCTGCTCGGCCGCCCGTCGGTAGAGGAGCCAGTGGAGCGCTTCACCCTCGACGACATCGAGCCGCCGGACCAATTGCCGGCCAGCCTGCCGTCGCGGCTGGTGGAACAGCGTCCCGACGTGCGCCAGGCCGAAGAGCAGATGCACGCCGCCTCGGCGGCGGTGGGTATCGCCATTTCCGACATGCTGCCGCAATTCGCCATTACCGGCGGCTTGGGCAGCAGCGCGTTGAAAGCCGGCGAGCTGTTCAATCCCGGCAACGGCTTCTGGAGCGTCGGCGGCTCGCTGACCCAGACCCTGTTCGACGCCGGCGCCCTGTTGCACAAGCGGCGCGCCGCCGATGCCGCCCTCGATCAGGCGGCGGCGCTGTACCGTTCCGCGGTGATCGCCGCCATTCAGAATGTCGCCGACAGCTTGCATGCCCTGCGCGAGGATCAGGCCGCGTTCGAGGCCAGCGCCAAGGCGGAGAAGAGCGGCAAGGCGGCGTTCGATTTGACCCGGCGGCAATATGCGGTGGGCGCCGTGCCGCTGGTCATGCTGCTCAATGCGGAGCAGACTTATCAGCAGGCCGAGATCGCCCTGGTGAGCGCGCGGGCGACCCTCTATTCCGACGTCGCCGGGCTGTTCCAGGCTTTGGGCGGCGGCTGGTGGAACCGTCCGGAGGAGACCCCATGAGCGATCTGGTGAAGCGCGAGGACAAGGACGGCGTGGCCACCCTGACCCTCAACCGACCGGATAAGATGAACGCCCTGTCCAACAAGGTGTTCGAGGCGTTGGATCAGCATCTGAGGATGCTGGCGCGGCAAAGCAACAAGGTCGGTCTGGTGATATTGCGCGGCGCCGCCGGCAATTTTTCCGCCGGTTACGACGTGCCGGAAATTCTGCAATCGGTCCGCGCCCGCGCTAAACCGCATTTTGAAGGCGAGGTCATCGAATATCTCGCCAATATGCCGATGCCGGTCATCGCCGCGGTGCAGGGTCATTGTTCGACCGGCGCGCTGGAGCTGGCGCTGGCCTGCGATCTGATCGTCGCCGGCGAATCGGCGCGCTTTTCCGAAGCCTATTCGCGTTGGGGCCTGACCCCGATCTGGGGTCTCAGCCTGCGTTTGCCGCGCCGGGTCGGCTCGGCCCGCGCCCGCGAGATCATGTTCACCGGCCGCACCTATAGCGGACGCCAGGCCGAACATATCAATCTGGCCAATTACTGCTTCCCCGACGATAAATTGGACGCCGAATTGGCCCTGCTGGCCGCCGATATATTGGCCAATTCCTGGTATTCCAACCAGGTCTGCAAACGCGTTCTGATCGAGACCGACGCCCTGCCGCTGAAAGAGGCGCATGGCCTCGAGATCTTCAAGAATGAGGGTCTGGCCCCCGACGCCGAAGCCAGACTGGCTGCGTTCATCGCCCGCAAACCATCGCGCTGAATAAACCGCCGATCAAAACTGTCCGCCGCCGATTTGTGCAGCGCACAAAATCTTCGCCCAAATTTTATGCAAAGACCGCGAATGGCGCTCTCCGCCGCTTTCGAATCTATACCAATAGATAGGTTGATGAGCCTAGTAGATAGATTTCCCTACACTGTGGCATGAGCCACACACCCCACCCGCATAGGCCTACAAGACCTTGGCTTTTTTGCACCGCAAGATTGACGCGGAGTTCTCCGCCATGGCGCGGCGGCGCCGGCGGCCGGTGAAACTGGCACGCCGCCTGCATTTCAATGTAATGCATTCGCAGTTCGGGGAATTTTACAAATCATAACCGCGCACTTACGCCTTTTTACGGCTTCTTTACTTGCAGTGGAAAATCCAATGTGGCAGGTTTCCGCCGATTTTTGGCAACCGGCTCACTCAATGACCACGCCGTAGCCACGATATCTTCTATCAACAATGGCGTCTCAGTGTATGCGGGCGATTTACTTTTTAAGCGCCTAAGAATTCACCGGGAAATAACTCGCCAAGGAGAGGTTTTACATGCGTAGCTCCGCATCTTATTCCGTGATCGCCTTGCTGCTCGCCGCCAGTGTCAGCGCGCCGGCTTTCGCCGAGTCTTCCGACAAG
>Ga0213872_10001719_pt1 | contig 13768 bp, 9 predicted proteins | sample VelepicomBERX_R2_FD_160071 | JGI IMG/M metagenome (GOLD analysis project Ga0213872, IMG submission 160071) | Rhizosphere microbial communities from Vellozia epidendroides in rupestrian grasslands, the National Park of Serra do Cipo, Brazil - RX_R2 | ecosystem: Host-associated > Plants > Roots >...
GTCTGCGTCACGGCGGCCGTGATGGTGCTCATCTGCAGGCGGTCACGCGCGACGCTCTCGACGCGCAGATTGGTGGACTGCGCGCGCCGCTCGGCCAGCAGGCGCTGGTAGTCGGACTCGAGGCGGCGCGTTTCGGCGCGCGTGTCGTCGATGCGCGTGAACAGCAGTCGCGCGTCGTAGGCGCTGTGCACGAGCACCACGCCGCTGGCCAGCACCGCGATCAGCAACAGCAGGTTGAGCCGGTTCACTTGGCCCCTCGGCGCTTCTCGTGCACGGGCGGCAGCGGCGCTTCGGTGCGCTCGGCCACGCGCAGCACGGCCGAACGGGAGCGCGGGTTGGCCGTCACCTCGGCTTCGCTGGGCTTGATGCGCGCCAACGCGCGCAGTGCGCAAGGCTTGGGCGGCGCGAAGGGCGCGCGGCGGTCGACCTCGTCCTTGGCGTGGCGGGCGATGAAGGTCTTGACGATGCGGTCTTCGAGCGAGTGGAAGCTGATGACCGCGAGGCGCCCGCCGGGCGCCAGCAGCGCCAGGGCCGCGTTCAGCCCCTGCTCGAGCTGCGTGAGTTCGCCGTTGACGTGAATCCGAAGCGCCTGAAATGTGCGCGTTGCAGGGTCCTGGCCCGGCTCGCGGGTTTTGACTGAACGAGCCACGACTTCGGCCAGCTCGGCGGTGCTTCGAACAGGCTGCCCGCCCTCGCGGCGAGCAACAAGCGCCTTTGCAATCTGTGCAGCAAACCGTTCTTCGCCATAGTCACGTATCACCTCGGCAATTTGGCGCTCGTCGGCGCGGTTCAGGAAATCCGCGGCGCTCTCGCCGCGGGTCGTATCCATGCGCATGTCCAGCGGCCCGTCGAAACGGAAGCTGAATCCGCGCGCCGGATCGTCGATCTGCGGGCTGGAGACGCCGATGTCGAGCAGCACGCCGTCGACCTGCGCGATGCCCAGCGCCGCGATCTGCTCCTGCATCTCGGCGAAGCCCGCGTGGCGGATGCAAAAACGCGGGTCCGTGACCCGCGTATCGCCTGAGGTCGCGGCCGCGATGGCCTCTGGATCCCGGTCGATCGCGACGAGTCGCCCTCCCGGCCCGAGCTTTGACAAGAGCAGGCGCGAATGCCCGCCGCGGCCATAGGTCCCGTCGACATAGATGCCGTCGGGACGCGTCAGCACCGCGTCCACGCTTTCATCGAGCAGGACGGTCTTGTGGGTGAAGGGCGAGGCGGCGCTCATGGATCAGAAGGAAAAGTCCTTGAGCACGTCGGGCATGGGCCCTGCCATGACGGCCGTCTCGTGCGCTTGATACGTCGCCTTGTCCCAGAGCTCGAAGTAGGAGCCCATGCCGAGCAGCAGCACGTCCTTGTCGAGGCCGGCGGCCTCGCGCAGCTCGGGCGCGATCAGCAGGCGCGCGGCGGTGTCGATCTCGACGTCCATCGCATTGCCGAGGAAGACGCGCTTCCAGCCGGCCGCCGACATCGGCAGCGCGGCAACGCGGTCGCGGAACGCCTCCCAGGCGGGCCGCGGGAAGACCATCAGGCAGCCTTCGGGATGCTTGGTGATCGTCAGCTGGCCGGAACACAGGGCCTGCAGGACTTCGCGATGGCGCGTAGGGACGGCAATCCGCCCCTTGCCGTCCATGGCCAAGGCATTCGGTCCCTGAAACACCAGATTCGCCACCGCGATCCACCAATCAACACTTTCCACCACTTTACTAACGAGTCGGTGGATGGTCAAGCGAAATATCAAAAAAATCTCAATGGAATCAAGTACTTAGAGCGCATTTTGGAAGAAAACGCCGCGCAAAACACGTTCAAAATGAACGACTTGCAAAAGGGTCTGGAAGTGCTGGATGAGGTTGCGCCCGCCTCGTCACGAGGGGCGCGCGTTCAGGAGAGTGGGAAGACCTCGGCCACGCAATCGCGCGGTGGCAACGCCCGCACAATGCACCCTCGCCCATCGCCATGCAAGCCAATCCCACCACTCCCCGCCGACGCCGCCCCCTGCGGCTCCTCCTGCTCGCGCTGGCCCTGCTGCTGGCGGCCTGCGGCGGCGCCGTGGCGGCAACGCTCTGGCAGACCGACGTCATGCCGCGCACCTGGGCGCGCTGGCTCAGCACGCATGGCGACGAATGGCCTGCCTGGATGCGCAGCAGCAGGCTCAGCCTGGCGCGCGAGCTCGACGATCTCGACCGCGGTGTCCAGGCTTCGCGGGCGAGCTATCCCAGCGCCGCGCCGGCCAGCGACAGCAGCGCGACCCCGCCCTTGCGCACCGTGCGCGTGAGCACGAGCGACGAATTTCGCCACGCGCTCGACGCCGCCCTGCCCGGCGACCTGATCGAACTGGCGCCCGGCCGCTACCCGTTCAAGGGCTCCTACATCGAGCTGAACCACCCCGGCACCGACCAGGCGCCGATCACGGTGCGTGCCGCCGCGCTCGGCAGCGTGCGCCTGGACTTCGACATGGTCGAGGGCTTCCACCTCAGTGCGCCGCACTGGCGCTTTGAAAACCTCGAGATCCACGGCGCCTGCCGCGACGACAGCGCCTGCGAGCACGCCTTCCACATCGTCGGCGCGGCCGAGGACGTGCGCATCCGCCACTGCCGGCTCGTCGACTTCAATGCGCCGGTCAAGATCAACGGCGAGAACGGCCGCTTCCCCGACAAGGGCGTCATCGAGGCCAGCGAACTGCTCGCCACGCGCGGCCGCAACACCGACAACCCGGTGACCTTCATCGACCTCGTCGCCGCCAGCGGCTGGCGCATCGAGGGCAACCTGATCGCCGACTTCATCAAGCTGCACGGCGACCAGACCAGCTACGGCGCCTTCGCCAAGGGCGCCGGCCAGGGCAATGTGTTCGCGCGCAACGTCGTGCTGTGCGAGCAGCGCCTGCGCGGCCTGCCCGGCGCGCGCGTCGGACTCTCGCTCGGCGGCGGCGGCACCGGCGGCCCCTATTGCCGCGACCGCGCCTGCATCGTCGAGCAGGAGGCCAGCCGGATCGAGGACAACCGCATCGCCCAGTGCTCGGACGTGGGCATCTACCTGAACCGCGCCGCGCGGTCGGTCGTCAGCGGCAACCGGCTGCTCGACACCACCGGCATCGACGGGCGCTTCCCCGAGACCGCCGCGGACCTGCGCGACAACATCGTCGACGGACTGATTCGCGTGCGCGACCAGGCGCTGCTGCACGAGCAGGGCGACCGCGCGAGCCCGCGCGTGGCGGCGCTCGCCGGCGCCCACCCGCTGCGCGCGGAGTTGTGCGCGAGCGTGGTGGAGTTCAAGGCGCTGCCGAGCTGCGCCGCGCCTTAAGCCGACGCTACTGGCGCGAAACCGATTGCCGCATCGCCGGCCCGCGTGGCCACGCCGAGCCAGCCCGATTGCAGCAGCTGCTTCTGGCCGTCGAGGTCCTCGCCCGCGACCCAGCGCAGCGCCGCGTCCGCCGGCGAACCCGTCCATGCGGCGCCGCCGATGGGCCGCCACATCACGTGGCGCAGCGAGCCCTCGGCCTGCACGCCGAGCCAGACCACGGCAAAGCCTTGCGCCAGCAGCGTGCGCCGAGACAGCGCGTTAGCCGGCGCGGCGCGCACCAGCAGTTCGGGCGCACCGCGCGCCGCCGCCAGTTGCAGGCGCGCCTCGATCAACGCCGGGTGCAGGCCCTGACCACGATAGGCGGGATCGACCATCGCCGCGGACAGCAGCGCGACGCGGCCGGCGCGCTCGGGCGCCCAGCCGATATCGCCGGCGTAGTTGTCGCGATCACCGGCCTGCGGGCGCGTGAGCGCGCCGTAGCCAACCAGCTGCCCGTCCTCGAAGGCGCCGAGGCTCTCGCCGCGCGCGCCGAAATGGCTGGACAGAAAACTCTCGGCCCCGCCGAACAGGCGGAACATCGCCGGATCGGGCAGCGCCTGCATCACGGCGGCGTGCAGGCGCAGCAGCGCCGGCAGGTCCGCCGCGTCCAGGGGTCTGAGCATGGGCTCTGGGTTCATGAGGGCCTGCCCGCATCGCCGATCAGCTCGGCATAGTTGAACATCGCCAGCGGCGGCAGCACGCCGAGGCGCCGCGCCACGCCAAGATCGATCTGCAGCGCAAAGCGCGACAGGGTTTCGACCGGAATGCGCTGCGGCGGCACGTGCTCGACCAGGATCTGCACGGCCTTGTAGGCCGCGAACTGGCCGACGTTGTAGTAGTGGCTGACGAGGCCGAGCAGCGCGCCGGCCGCCATCAGCTGCTCGGTCGACGCGAAGGCCGGCAGGCCCGCTGCCTGCGCCGCCGGCACGACGAGCTCGCGCGCCTGCGTGTTCAGGAAGGAGTCGGGCGGCATGTAGAGCCAGCCGGCGCCAGCCGCGGCGAAGTCGCGAACCAGCGCCGCCGCGCCCTGGCCGCTGATGCGTCCGCCCGCGTCCACCGCGAAGGGCCGCGCGAGCAGCTCGAAGCCCTGGCGCCGGCCCAGGCCCTGCAGCTCCTGCAGGACGGCGACGGAGTTCGGCTCGTTCGCCGAATACAGCATGCCGAGCTTCTTGAACGCGCGGTAGGCGCTCATCGCCTGCACCTGCGCCGCCAGGCTCGCCATGTGGCTGACGCCGGTCACCGCGCGGCCCGGCGCGCGCAGGTCCGCGACGATGCCGGCGCCCACCGGCGCGGCGACGAGGCTGAAGACGACCGGAATGCCGTCGACGAAGCGCGTGTGATCGGGCGCGTCCCAGCGCCCCACGAGGCCCAGCGTCACACCGGTGCCCCAGGTGTGGATGAGGTCCGGCTTCTCGCTCGGCGGCAGCGCGCGGATCTCGTCGACCACGGCGGGCAGGCGCGCCGGGTCGAGCGCGATGTCGCGCCAGGTGATCTCGACGGGCAGGCCGCGCGAGGCGAAGTAGTCCGCGAAGCCGCGCTCGACATCGGTCCGCCCGCGGTAGGTGATCGCCCAGATGCGCCACGGCCGCGCTGCACCACGTGCTGCCAGCGGCAGCAAGCTGGACGGCAGCGCGGCCGCGAACAGCTCGCGCCGCCTCATGCCGCGCTCCGCCGCGCGAACAGCGCGAAGGCCAGGCCGCAGCCCAGCGTCAGTGCGGCCAGCGCGACAAAGGCGCCGGCATGGCCGATCAGCACCACCAGGGCGCCCGCGAGCAGCGGCCCGCTGGTATTGCCCAGGCGCTCGACGAGCCGATAGGCGCCGAACACAGGCCCGCTGCCGTGCGCCGCGATCTCGCGGCTGCAGACCTGGGCGAGCAGGCTGCTCTGCGCCGCGATCGACAGGCCCTGCCCCAACCCGAGCAGCGCCGTCACGGCGTAGATCGGCGCGATCCCGTGCCAGGCCAGCAGCGCGAAGCCGCCGAGCGAGGACAGCGCCAGGCCGACCGCGACCAGCCGCGTGAGCGGCACGCCGCGCTCGACCCAGCGCGTTGCGTGCGGGAGCACCAGCACCAGCAGCACCGAATAAAGCATCATCGCCCGCCCGGCCACCGAAGGCGGCGCGCCGGCCGCGATGGCATAGACCGGCACGAGGTAGAAGCAGGCACCGGCCAGGATCAGCTTGGCCGGCAGCGCCGCCAGCAGCGTGACCCACAGGAAGCGGCCCTGGCGGAACAGGCGCGCGAAGTCCTGCGGCCTGGGCGCTTCGGCGGCGCGCTCGGCATCGGGCGAACCGTCGCGCGGCAGGCCGCGCACCGCCGCCCAGGCGATCGCCGCCAGCACAGCGGCTGCGCCAAAGCCCCAGCGCGGGCCGAGGTGGTCGGCCAGGATGCCGCCGATGGGCGGGCCGCACACACCCGCCACCGTGATGGCGCCGACGAAGAGCGCGAAGCCGCGCATGCGCTCGGCCGGCGCGGTGTGCGCGATGACGAGACCCTGCCCGCCGACGAATACCATGCCCCAGCCCAGGCCGCAGAGCGCGCGCCAGGCGATGAAGTCGGCCAGCCCCGCCGCCAGCGCCGCGCCGGCCAGGCCGACGGCGCTCAGCGCGGCGCCGACCAGCATGGTGCGGCGCTGCCCGGCGCGCTCGCTCCACGCGCCCAGCAGCGGCTGGCCCAGCGCCACCACGGCCATGAAGACGACGATGGGCAGGCCGGCCAGCACGTCGGGCGACAGCCGGGCGCCGGCCGGCAGCAGGTGGCGCGCGTAGTCGGGCAGGAAGGCGCGCGTCAGCTCTTCGGACAGCATGAAGAGGAACAGCGGCACACGCAGCCGCGCCAGCACGGCCGCCCCCTGCACGCCACCCGCGCCGGCGCCGGTGATGCCGTGCAGCAGCTCGCGCGTCAGGAACATCGCCACGACGAAGACCACCGCCAGGTCCAGCGCCGACTCGAACAGGATGTGCCGGATATAGGCCCCGCCGACCTGCGCCTCGACCGCGCCGACGCGCCGGCCCTGCCGCTCGATGGGCACGACGACGCTGCCGGCGCGCTCGGGCTGGCCGCTGTCGAAGCGCACCACGCCGTCGGCGTCGCGCAGCGCGAGGTAGGCCAGCTCGCGGTGTTCGGTGCGCACGGCGTCGAAATGCTCGCGCACACCGACGAGCTCCGGCAGCGCCAGTCCGTGGTCGAGCGCCTTGCCGACCAGCTCGCCCAAGGAGGCGCCGACAACGGCCGCCTTGCGTTCGAGCTCCGGACGCAGGCTGGCTTCGAACGCGCGCTGCGTTGCCGCGCTCATGGCCAGCATGCCCAGCATCACAGCGACGAGGATGGCCGCCGCCACGCGTTCGCGGCGCTGGCGCACCCAGGCAAGACCGCCGGCCGCAGCGCCCATCGACAAGGCCCAGGCACCCAGCGCAATCAGCAGCAGCCGTCCGCGCATCTGCGCCAGCGACTGCCGCGCGCCGGCCTGCGAATAGCGCACGACGACCTCGCCGAGCTGCTGGTCGAAGCTGTTGCGCAGCGGCAGGCGGACCTCGCCCGCCTCGACTTCGGCATCCGCCGCGTCCGTGCCGAACACGGCGCGGCCCCGCGCGTCCAGCACGCTGATCGCGATGATCTCGGCGTCGGCCGAGCGCTCGCGCGCCAGCAAGGCCGGCGTCTGACTCGCGCCCGTCAACGGAACACCCAGCGCCAGAGCCGCCTCGACGCTCTCGCGCACCGACACCGCCGGCACGCTCATGCGCGAGCGCAGCGCCGCGTCCAATGCGGCCTGGTACTTGAAGTAGCTGAGGAAGGCGCACATGCCGATGCCGAACAGCGCGACGAGCGCCGCCACGCCGATCAGGCGCGCGAAGCCGGCAGAAGTCGGGGAGTTTGCGGCAGGATGTCGTGGGCGGCTGCGGAACATCCGGTGCACACGGGAGCAGGATTGAACTATCGTAGCAGTGCTAACTATCTGCTCACGCTGATCGGGGATCGCATTTCATGGAGGAAGACAGCCGCACCGTGGTCCGCACCGGACCGCGGCCCGGGCATGACGACGACGCGACGGTGATCCGCGCGCCGGCCGTCCCGGCCTTCGATCCCGACGCGACGGTGGTGCGGCCATCGGGCGCTGCTTCAACGCCCATCTCGCGCCCCGCCTCGGTCAACTCCGCGACCAGCACCTCCACCGCGCCCGCGCCCGAACGCCGCCAGCTCGCGCCGATCGCGCTGCAGCCCGGCCACCGCCTGCACGAGTACCGCATCGACGACGTGCTCGGCCAGGGCGGCTTCGGCATCACCTACCTCGCCACCGACGTGAACCTGCACGCGCAGGTCGCGATCAAGGAATACCTGCCGGCCGAATTCGCCATCCGCACCGGCGACAGCACGGTGCGCCCGCGCCGCATCGAGGTCACGGCCACGCTGCTCGAAGGCCTGGACCAGTTCCTCGTGGAGGCGCGCACCTTGGCGAGCTTTCGCCACCCGAACATCGTGCGCGTGGCGCGCTTCTTCGAGGCCAACCGCACGGCCTACATGGTGCTCGACTACGAGCGCGGCCGCTCGCTGGGCGCCTGGTGGCGCAAGCAGCGGCCCGACGACACCGTCCTGCCCGGCATTCCCGAGCCCGACCTGCTGATGCTGCTCGCCCCCCTGCTCGACGGTCTCGCGCTCGTGCATCACAAGGGCGTGCTGCACCGGGACATCAAGCCCGACAACGTGCTGGTGCGCGACGGCGACGGCAGCTTCGTGCTGCTCGACTTCGGCGCCGCGCGGCCGGCGGCGGTCAGCAATGCCGCCGATGCGCCGAGCATCCTGACGCCGGGCTACGCGCCGATCGAGCAGTACCTCGGCGACCGCCAGGGCCCGTGGACCGACATCTACGCCTTGGGCGCCACGTTGTACTGGCTGGTCTGCGGCCAGCGCCCGCGCGAGGCGCCCGATCGCCAGGCCGCGCCGCAGGCCGACCTGAGCGCCGAGCAGGCCGGCGCGGGCCGCTACAGCCCCGAGTTCCTGCGCGCCATCGACTGGGCATTGCGCGTGCAGCCCGGCGAGCGGCCGCAGGACGTGCCGGCGTTCCGGCGCGCGCTGTTCGCCGCGCATGCCGCGGGCCTGGGCCTGCAGGAAGCGCTGGCGCAAGGCACGTCCGATGAAGACGCGCGGCGCGGCGTCGGCCAGGGCCTCGTCACGGGCCTGCGCGCCGGCCTGCAGCGCGCGCTGCGCAGCCGCGTGCTGCGGCCGCCGTCCTGGCCCCTCGCGCTGAAGATGGCGGCGGCGCTGGTGCTCGCCGCCCTCGTGCCCATGGGCATCACGGCCTACTACAACTACACGAGCAGCGTCGAGGCGCTGGCGCGCGCCGAGCGGCGCAACCTCGCCGGGCTGGCGCTCGCCACCTCGGGCCGGCTCTCGCAGCTGATCGAGGACAGCCGCCGCGTCACCGCCTTCGCCGCGCGCAGCCCCGAGGTCGCGGCGCTGCTGACGCACCCGAGCGAGGCTGGCCGGCAGGCCGTGCTCGCGCGCCTGCAGAACTTCGTCGACACCAACCCCGACCTGCACCTGCTGACGCTGATGGACGCGAGCGGCAAAGCGCTCGTCTCGACCGCGCCCGAGGTCGTCGGCGGCAACTACGGCTTCCGCGACTACTTCAAGATCGCCATGGCCGGCCGCTCCAACGTCACGAGCGTCATCGTCGGCGCCGTGGCCGGGCGCGCCGGCGTCTACGTGGCCTACCCGGTGCGCGACGCGGCCAGCCAGGTCATCGGCGTGATCGTGCTGCGCCTGCGCGCCGAGACCATCGGCGGCTTGGTCGACGGCGCACGCAATGCCGATCGAGCGCCTTTCCTCGTCGACGGCGACGGCGTGCTGATCCACGACCGCGACGAGGCGTTGCGCTTTCACAGCCTCGCGCCGCTGTCGCCGCAGACGCAGGCCGCGATCGCCGCCGACCAGCGCTTCCGCCTCAAGCATGTGGAAAGCCTGGGCATGCCCGAGCTCGCCAAGGCCATGGTCGGCGCGCGCCACGAAGGCACGATCGACTACGACTCGACGATCTCGAAGACGCGCGAGGTCGCCGGCTACGCGCCCGTGGCGGGCGTCGACTGGGTCGTCGGCGTGACCGAATCGCGCGCGAGCTTCGAGGCGCCGCTGCAGGCCATCTTCCGCGAGGTCCTGATCAGCCTGGCGCTCGTTGGCGCGGTCTTCGTCGGCCTGGCGCTCTTGTTCGCGCGCTCGATCAGCCGGCCGGTCGCGGCGCTGACGCGCGCCGTCGATGCGCTCAAGCGCGCCGACTACGACGCCGCCCACGTCAAGGTCCGCAGCGACGACGAGATCGGCGTGCTGGGGCGCACCTTCAACGTGATGATCGACGTGCTGAGGCAGCGCGAACGCGAGCGCGGGATGCGCTCCGGGTCTTCCTAGGCCCGTTCAGGCGAGCGGCGCCACCGTCACCGCCACCACCGGCTCCGCGCTGCCGCCGCCGCGGATCACGCCGCGCAGCGGCGCCACGTCGGCGTAGTCGCGGCCCCAGGCGAGCGTGACGTGATCCTGGCCGACGCGCGTGTTGTTGGTCGGGTCCAGTGCGATCCAGCCGTGCCGCGGGCACCAGACCGCCGCCCAGGCGTGCGAGGCGTCGGCGCCGACGAGGCGCGGCTTGCCCGGCGCCGGCTGCGTGAGCAGGTAGCCGGAGACATAGCGCGCCGCCAGGCCGAGCGAGCGGCAGGCGCCGATCATGACGTGGGCGAAGTCCTGGCAGACGCCGCGCCTGAGCGTCAGCGCCTCGGCCGCGCGCGTGCCGACGTGCGTGGCCTCCTGCTCGTAGCGGAACTCGGTGTGGATCAGCGTCATCAGCGCCAGTGCGCCCGCGGCCACGCTCGCCTCGGCCGTGAAGGCACGGCGCCCGAAGGCGGCCAGCGTCGGGTCGAGCGCGATGAAATCGGACGCGAGCGTGAATTCGACGGCCTCGGTGCGCACGGCGCCGGCGTGATAGCGCAGCGATTCGGCGACCTCTTCCCACGGCGGGCTAGCCTCGAGGTCGAGCTCCGGCGGCGGCAGGATGCCGGCTTCGAATTCGCTGCTGACGACGAGGCGCTCGTGGACGCGCGCGTGGCTGAACACCAGCCGGCCGTTGCCCCAGGGATCGAGGCTCTGGCGCGCAACAAGATCGGCCGCATCGTTGATGCCGTCGGGCTGTGGGTCGATGGCCAGGCGCCAGTCGCGCACCTGCTGCTCGTCGGTGCTGCGCGGGCTCAGGCAGGCAAGGTGATGAGCGACCTCGACCGGTGCGTCGTAGTCGTAGGTGGTGTCGTGCCGCACCCGCAGCCAGCGAATGTCTTCTTCGTTCATTGCCAGACCATGCGATCCACGCGACCCACGTGACTGAAGAACTGCCGGCCGATCTGAACCGACAGCGTCAGCGCCTGCTCGCTGGTCTCGGCGAGCAGCTCGTTCAGGCGCGCATGGCGGCCTTCGGCGTCGGGCGTGCCGATGGCGTCGAGCGGCCAGCAGTCCGGCTGCGGCAGGCTGGCGGCAACCTCGGCGGCCCAGTCCTGGTCGATGCGCGAGAGCTTGACGAAGCGCTCGCGCATGGTCCGCGCCACCCAGGCCAGCGAGCGCGGGTTGTCGGTGTCGTGGACGAGCAGGCGCAGCAGCGCGAGCACTTCGCGGCGGCCCTGGAACTGGGCGCGGTAGGTGATGGTCGAGTCGAACAGCGCGAGCATGGTCGCGAAACCGGCATCGCTCCTGTGCAGGCCCTGGCCAAAGCATTCGACGAGGACGTTGCAGAGGAAGTCGAGCCGCTCGATCTGCCGGCCGACCGAGAGCAGGCGCCAGCCGTCGTCGCGCGTCATGCGGTCGGTCTGGCCGCCGGTGATGGCGGCGAGGTGGGTGTCGGCGCGGCCGAGCACGCCGAGCACGGCCGACAGCGGCACGGCCTGGCTGTGCGCGAGCAGCGCGCCGAGCTGCTGGCTGAACTGCTCGCCCGCGTCCTGGATCAGCGCCCACTGCTCGGCCGACAGCCGCTCGCGCAGCGACTGCGCGCAGGACTGGACCGCGCGCAGGTTCCAGGCGACGCTGGTCGTCTCGCGCGTGTCGACCAGCGCATGCACGAGCGCGCGCTCGAACAGGCGCAGCGACTGCTCGGCCGAGGGCACGCTCTCGCCGACCAGGCCGAAGCGCCGCGCCAGCGCGTCGAGCGCGCGCAAGAGCTCGGGCGAGCTGCTGCCGCGGCGGTCGCCGGCCAGGGTTTCGAGCGTGACGCGGGCCAGGCGCACGCAGTTCTCGGCGCGCTCGGTATAGCGGCCGAGCCAGAACAGGTTCTCGGCCGAACGGCTCGTCACGGTCCAGTGCGCGGCCGAGAGCTCGGCGGCCGAGAGCGGCGGCGGCAGGAGGCTGGTCGGATCGACCTCGCCTTCGGTCAGCACCCAGGTGTCGACACTGGCGCTGCCGCCCTGCATCGACAGCCACGGATCGCTCGGGCCGTCATGGCGCTGCGCGACGCGCGTGAGGCCACCCGGCAGCACGGTGTAGCCGCCCTGCTCGTCCGACAGCGCGAAGACGCGCAGCACGTAAGGCCGCGGTTCGAGCAGGCCATCGCGCCAGACCGGCGTTTCAGCGGGCTGCAGGCGCGCCTGCAGCGTGTAGGCGCTCGGATCGTTCTGGATCCGGGCGGCCAGTTCGGCGCGCGCGCCCGGGCTCAGCGCGGCGGCCAGCTGCGGTTTGAAACTGGTGGTCGCGTTGCTGGCCGGGAAGGTCGGCGCGACGACGAAGTCGCGCAGGTTCTCGCGGTGCGCGGCCCAGGCGGCTTCCTCGCCGCACCACCACGAGGTCGTGGCCGGCAGCAGCAGCTCCTCGCCGAGAAGCTCCTTGGATACGCCGGGCCAGAACGCCGAGAGGCCGGGGCTCTCCAGCCAACCGGCGCCCGGCGCGTTGGCGACGACGACATTGCCCGCGCGCATGGCCTGCAGCAGGCCCGGCACGCCCAGGGCGGAGTCGGGGCGCAGCTCGAGCGGGTCGAGGTATTCGTCGTCGACGCGGCGCATCAGCACGTCGACACGCTCCAGGCCCAGCGTGGTCTTGAGGAAGAGCTTGTCGCCGCGCACGGTCAGGTCGCCGCCCTCGACGAGCGTGACGCCCAGATAGCGCGCGAGGAAAGCGTGCTCGAAGTAGGTCTCGTTGCGCGGCCCCGGCGTCAGCAGCGCGACGCGGGCGCGCTCACCCGCCGGCGACAGGCGCATCAGGCCCTGCACGCTGGCCTGGAAGGCCGCGGCGAGGCGCTGCACCGAGAGATCGCGGAAGGCCTCGGGGAACTGCTCGGCAACGATCAGGCGGTTCTCGAGCAGATAGCCCAGGCCCGAGGGCGCCTGGGTGCGCTGGCCGACCACCCACCAGTGGCCGTCACCGCCGCGCAGCAGCTCGAAGGCGACGACGTGCAGGTGCACGCCGCCGCTGGGCCGGCAGCCGTGCATGGCGCGCAGGTACTGCGGATGCGCGAACACCAGCGAGGCCGGCAGCAGGCCCTGGTCGAGCAGGCGGCGCTCGCCGTAGACGTCGGCCATGACGGCATCGAGCAGGCGCGCGCGCTGCACCACGCCGCGCTCGACGCGCGCCCATTCGGCGGGGCTGACGATCATGGGCAGCAGCTCGAGCGGCCAGACGCGCGCCGATTGCGCGCCGTCCTCCTGCGTGCCGTAGACGTTGTAGGTGGCGCCGTCCTCGCGCACGCGCGCCTGGATGCGTGCGGCGCGGGCCGGGAGATCGGTCCAGCCGGTGGCGCCGTTGGCGCCGAAGAAGCGCTGCCACAGCGGATTGAGCTGCTGCGGCCGCGCGCCGGCGCGCATCAGTTCGCCGTGCAGCTCGCTGTAGTGCCCATCGTGGCCGCGCAGCGCCGCCGCCGTGGCCAGCGCCAGCGGATCGGGCGCCTCGAGCGGCAGCAGGCTGCCCTGCTGGGGCAGGTGCTGGGGCGATGGGCGCGGTTTCATGCCGTCATCATGCCTGCTCGGCCGTCTGGCGCCGCGTCGAGTCCGTCACACCTTCCGCCCCGTTCGACGGAGGTCGAGCGTGAACGGGAACTCGAGGCTCGGCTCGGGCGCGCCGGCCGTGATCGGCGCCACGCTGTGGCCCATGGCCGCGAAGCGCGAAAGGCGGCGGCTCTCGGCCTCGTAGGCATTGACCGGGAAGGTCTCGTAGTTGCGTCCGCCCGGATGGGCGACAAAGTAGCGGCAGCCGCCGAGCGAGCGCTGCATCCAGGTGTCGACGAGGTCGACCGTCAGCGGCGCGTGGACCGGGATGGTCGGGTGCAGCGCGCTGGCCGGCTGCCAGGCCTTGTAGCGCACGCCGGCCACGAATTCGCCGACGCGGCCGGTCGGCTGCAGCGGCACGGTGACGCCGTTGACGGTGAGGCGGTGGCGCGGGTCGACGAGGCCGGTGACCTTGAGTTCGAGCCGCTCCAGCGAGGC
>Ga0213872_10001720_pt1 | contig 13765 bp, 9 predicted proteins | sample VelepicomBERX_R2_FD_160071 | JGI IMG/M metagenome (GOLD analysis project Ga0213872, IMG submission 160071) | Rhizosphere microbial communities from Vellozia epidendroides in rupestrian grasslands, the National Park of Serra do Cipo, Brazil - RX_R2 | ecosystem: Host-associated > Plants > Roots >...
GAGGAAGGCCGCCGCCTGGAACAAGCGCTGGGTCAAGCCCGGCAAGCATTGTCGCTGTTGATCGCCCGCAGCGCCGACCGGCTCGGCGAGAGCGCCGCCGCCATCCTTCAGGTGCAACGCACGATGTTAGAGGATCCGGCGTTGATTACCGCAGCCTGCCGGCACATGGCGCAAGGGCACAGCGCGGCCTGGTCATGGCGAGTCTCGATCGAAGACCAGGCCAGCGTCTTGGCGGCGTCGAATCAGCCGGCGGTACGCGCCAAGGCCGCCGACGTGCGCGACATGGGACGCCGGGTTCTGGAAGCGCTGGGAGCCCCGTCCGCGCATGACTGGGCCGCGGCGCTGCCGGCGGACAGCATCATCATCGCCGACGACATCCTGCCGTCGCAGATGGCGCAGCTATCGCCGGGGCGCATCCTCGGATTATGCCTTGCCGGCAGCGGGCCGCAGGCACACTCCGCCATTCTGGCCCGCGCGCTCGCACTCCCCTGCATGGTGGCCGGCGGCGACGCATTGCTGGCCGTACCGGACGGCACCCCGGCGCTGCTGGACGGCACGCGCGGCAGCCTGATACTGCACCCCGCGGCGCGGCCCCAGATGGAGACGCGCCTGGCCGGACCGCCCCCCAAAGACGTCACGCTATTGGCCAATGCCGACACCCCCGAGCAATGGCGGCGAGCCGCCGCGCTAGGCGCACAGGGCGTTGGCCTGATGCGCAGCGAAACGCTGCTGCTCGGCCAGCAGCAATGGCTGGATGAAGAAACGCAATATCAAGCCTTTCGCGCCATGATCGAAGCGCTCGAAGGCCGGCCGTTGGTGATTCGGGCGCTCGACCTGGGCGGCGACAAGGCATGGCCGGCATTGACGCACAGCGAGGAGCACAACCCCGCGCTTGGCTTGCGGGGCGCGCGCTGGCTGCTGGCGCATCCGGAACGGCTGCAGCCGCATCTACGCGCCCTCTACCGGGCCGCCAGTCATGGGCCCTTCTCGCTCATGTTCCCGATGATCACCGCGGTGGACGAAATGTTGGCCTTGCGCGCCATCTGCGAAACGGTCCGCGACACGCTGCGAGCGCCGACACTGCCCATCGGCGCCATGATCGAGGTCCCCGCCGCCGCATTGTTGGTGGACCGGCTGGCGCCGCACGCCGACTTCATGTCGATCGGCAGCAACGATTTGACGCAATACGTCCTGGCCATGGACCGGCAGCACCCGCTTTTCGCCAGCCATGCCGATGCCCGCCATCCCTCGGTGCTACGGCTGATCGCCCAAGCGTCGCGCGCCGCGCAGGCGCGCGGCTGCCCCCTATCGGTCTGCGGCGCGCTGGCGGGTCAGCCAGGCGGCGCACGGCTTTTGTACGGTCTCGGCGTTCGTACGCTATCGATTGCCGCCGCTGAGCTGGCATTGGCCAGCGCCGAATTGGGCGACCAAGACGCCGAAGCGATGACCGCGCTGGCCGATCAAGCGCTGCAAGCCGACACCCTGGCCGCCGTGCGCGCGCTCGTGCGGGAGGATGGCTGATGTATCCGATCATCACCGTCACGCTATGCCCCGCGCTGGATCAGACGCTGCACATTGACATACTGCGCCCCGGCGAGGTGAACGAAGCGGAAAACAGCCATATCGCCCCGGGCGGCAAGGGCATCAACGTCGCCAGTTGCCTGGCGGATTGGGGGCTGCCCGTCATTGCTACCGGCGTGCTCGGCATGGAAAACGCGGCGCCCTTCACCTCGCTGTTCGCGGCGAAGGGCATCTCCAACCGTTTCGTCCTGCAAGAGGGAGCCACGCGCAGCACGATCAAGCTTGTCGACCGCGCCAATGGTCAAACCACGGCCATCAATCAACCGGGACTGGCCATTCACCCCCAGGCATTCGAGGCCTGCTTACGGCAAATCGACCAACTCTGCGCGCCCGGCGTGCTGGTGGTGTTATCCGGCCGGCTGCCGCCCGGCCTGCCCGACACGACCTACGCGAGCCTAGCCGCCCGACTGATGCGGCAAGGCGCCCGCGTGGCGCTCGATTGCGGCGGCCCCGCACTGATGCATGCGGTGCTCGCGACACCCCCGTTTTGCGTCAAACCCAACCGGCACGAATTATCCCAAGCCATCGGGCTACCGTTGCCGGACATCCAGGATGTATTGCGGGCAGCGATCGGCTGGCACCGGCACGGCGTCGAACAAGTGGTTGTCTCGCTGGCGGCGGAAGGCGCGCTGTTTGTTGTCCAGGGGCAGGCCTGGATGGCCCAAAGCCCCAAGGTTCCGGTGCTCGGCAGGGTTGGCGCGGGCGATGCGCTGTTGGCGGGGTGGTTCGCCGCGCAGCACCAAAAACGAGGGCTGGAGGATGCCATGCGGCTCGCGCTGGCTTTCGCGACCGGCAAGCTTGGCCGGGTCGGACCGCACCTACCGAGCTTGCCCGCGGTAAGGGAATTGGCCCGTGCCGTGCGGCTCACCCGGTTGCCTGTTTGATGTTTGCTTTCATCATGGTTGATAAGGAGATCGCTCATGCATCATCTTCTAGTAGTCATCCGCTGCCCGTCGCAGCCCGTTATGACGGAACTGGTGGCTGACGCCTTACGTCGCGCGGCCGTCGATTACGCGGTCGAACTGACCCTGCTACCCTCCGCGGAGGCCTTGTTGCCGGCACATTTCGGCCGCGCGGATGCCGTACTCCTGATCGGAGATCAAACGCCACTGCCCGAGGGCGCGCCGCCCGCGCTGACGCTCACGCCGGAAGACGCGCTGACCGACCCTTCGCGCGCGTTGATTTCGGCCATCGCCCTTATTCCCAGCCGGCCGCTGGGCTTGACGATCGTCGCCGTGACCTCCTGCCCGGTCGGCGCCACGCACACTTTTATGGCTGCGGAAGGGCTTGAGATCGCGGCAAAGGCAATGGGGCACTACATCAAAGTGGAAACCCAGGGCTCGGTCGGACAGCAGAACCCCCTCACCGCCGAGGAAATTGCCGCGGCGGATCTGGTCATCATCGCCGCCGACACGCAGGTCATGCTGGGGCGTTTTGCCGGCAAGCGGGTGTACCGCACCTCGGCCGGCCAAGCGATCAACCGCGGCGCGGAAGTCATAGAGAAAGCCATTGCGGAAGCGGCGCCGCTCGCGGCAACCACCCCCGCAGAGACCGAGAACGCGCCTGCGGCCCATGGCGCGCCAAGCGGACGCGCCACCCCTTACGTGCACCTGATGACCGGGGTGTCCTTCATGCTGCCCTTCGTGGTCGCCGGCGGCTTGATCATCGCCATGGCTTTTGGCCTCGAAGGCATCTATGCCTACGAGGAAAGCCACCGCGGCACGCTCGGCTGGTCGCTCTTCCAGATCGGGGGCAAGGCGGCATTCGCCCTCATGGTACCGGCGCTCGCCGGCTACATCGCCTATTCGATCGCCGACCGCCCCGGGATTGCTCCGGGCATGGTGGGCGGCATGATCGCCGCCAACATGGGTGCCGGCTTTCTCGGCGGCATTGCCGCGGGGTTCATCGCCGGATACGGCACCGACTGGATCGCGCGGCATCTTCGGCTGCCGCGGCACCTGGCGGGGCTGATTCCGATCGTGCTGCTGCCGCTGATGGGAACCCTGCTGACAGGGTTGTTGATGGTATACGTCATTGGAACGCCTGTGGCCTTCATCATGGAAACCCTGACCCGGGGGCTTGCCGGGCTGCAGGGAGGTAGCGCCGTATTGCTGGGCTCGCTTATCGGCTTGATGATGGCCTTCGACATGGGCGGCCCGGTGAACAAAGCAGCCTACACTTTCGGCACCGCATTGATCAGCGCCAACGTTTGCGGCCCCATGGCCGCGGCCATGGCGGCGGGCATGACGCCGCCGTTGGGCGTTGCGCTGGCGACCTGGTGGTTCCGCGACCGGTTCAACGAGGAGGAGCGTCAAGCGAGCAAAGCCACGGCCATTCTTGGGATGGCCTTCATGACCGAGGGAGCCATTCCGTACGCCGCCCGTGATCCGTTGCGCGTCATTCCCGCGTTGATGGTCGGTTCGGCGACGGCCGGCGCGCTGACCATGAGCATGGCGATCGAACAATGCGTACCGCACGGCGGCATTTTCATCCTGCCGTTCAAGCAATTGGTCTCGGAACCGCTGTTGTTCGGCATGAACGTCGCGCTAGGCAGCGCCATCACCGCCGTGTCGCTGCGCCTACTGAAACGCCCGGTCGGCGTCTAAGCGACCGTGCGGGCAAGCCAGCAGCGGCAGGCCGCCGCCAGCGCTGACGAGGCTTCGCCCACCGCCGTCATGTGTTCGTGCAACACGGCGGTATCGGGATCCGCGGCGCGCTCCTCCAGCGCATACAACAGCTCCGCGTAACCCGCATTGACGTACAGCGCCGCGCTGCCCATGCGATGGGCGATGCGCGCGAGCGTGGCGTGATCCCGTTCTTTCCAGGCCGACCGCAGCTTGGTCAGATCTTCCTCGTCGCACGCCACATAACGCTCGATCAACGTGCGAACGTCCGCCAGACTGTTCTCGAACATGTCCAGCAGCGCGTCGATATCCGGCCCGCTCGCCCTGCCCTCGTCAGCCGGCGCGACGGATGCGCCGCCTTCCTCGCGCAGAGGAATGCCGAAGCGTTGCAGCATGGCGCGCAAGGTGACGAGACTGACCGGCTTGGTCAGATAATCGGCCATCCCCGCCTGCCGCCCGGCTTGAACATCCGACGGAAAGGCGTGCGCGGACAGCGCCACGATCGGCACCGCGGACAGCGCCGTATCCGCCTTGAGGCGCCGAGTCAATTCAAAGCCATCCATCTCCGGCATGGCGATGTCGGTCAGAACCAGAGCGACCTGATCCGCTTGACGCAGCTGTGCCAGCGCCTCCGTGCCGGAAGCGGCGAAACGGGCATCGACGCCCAAGCGCCGCAGTTGCGCGCGCAGGGTTGCCTGATTGATCGGGTGATCCTCGACCACCCACACCGCGCCCTGACGCAACGGCGCCGCAACCGGCGCGGGCGCCGCGGGCGCGTTCTGCGCAAGGGCCGCCGGCGGCAACGCCTCGCAGGGAAGGCGCACGCGAAAACAACTGCCCGCGCCGAGCCGGCTGACGACGGTTACCGTGCCGCCGCACTGGTCAAGCAACTGCTTGATAATGGCGAGCCCCAGCCCGCTGCCGCCGTACTGACGCACCGTTGAGGCGTCCGCCTGCGAAAACGGCATGAACAGCCGCGCCATTTGCGCCTCGCTCATGCCAATGCCGCTATCTTCCACGTCGATCTGCAGCCAGCCGTCCTCATAATCGAGCCGCACGACGATTGTCCCTTGATCCGTGAACTTGACCGCGTTGGACAGCAAATTGCCGATAATCTGGCCCATCCGATATGGGTCGAGCGACAAGGTCAGCGTGGCGTCGGCCGGCCCCTGCAGATGACAAGTCACGGGTTTATCGGCCACGTCCAGGGCGGCACGCTGGGCATCGAGCAAGTCGCTGACCAGTGCGCGGATCGTCACCGCCTCGGGCGCGAATTCGACCGTGCCGGTTTGCAGACGCGTAAAGACCAGCACATCGCTGATGACATGCAGCAATAAGCTGCTCGATGTCTTGATCATCGCCAGCGACTCGCGTTGCGATGCCGTCAACGGCTCGCGCTCCAATAGCTCCAGCATGGCCATGACGCCGTTGAGCGGCGTGCGGATTTCATGGCTCATCACCGCCAAAAACAGCGAGCGTGCCTGGCTTGCCTGCTCCGCCTGCTCCTTCGCCTCTTGCAGCGAGCGGTTGCTGGCATGCAGCGCTTGCTGATAGCGCAGCACCGCCGACAGCGCATTCTCCGTCGGACGCAGCATCAGGCGGCGCAAGGCGAAGTAAAACCAAAGCAACCCCAATAGCGCCGCCAACCCGACAAAGGCATGCGGCACCAGCTCGCGCCATTCGACGCCCGGTTCGCCCGCACGCGACGGCGAGTACAGCAACTGCCATGGCAACTGGGTCAACTGCAGTTTCAGCAGCAATTTGCCGCCGCGATGCGCGGTTTCCGTCATGCCCGCCTGGTTCGCGGCGGTGAGCCCGGCCCAGCGCGGCAACTCGGCGCCTTCGGAAGCGTATAGCGTGCGATCGCCGTCCTGCAGCGCAAACCAGCCCTGCCCGGCGAACAGATTGTCGATGCGCGCAAGGGGTATGGTCTGAACCAGTACCGCTTCGCGCCCGCCGATTACCAGGCCGATATAGGCGGCCACGCAATCGCACACTTGCTGATTGTTGAGCCGAAACACGGTCCACTGCGTCTTGTCGGCGGGCATGGGCGGCAGCTGCCGCGCCCAGGTCAGCATATTCGGCAAGAAGGCATGGCCCTGTGCCGCCGGGTAAACAGACAGATAGTCGCCACCGCGATCGATCAGCATCAGCGACCCTTGCCATGGCAGCACCTTGATCTTGCCGTAGGCCTGGGACATGACGCGGCCGATTTCCGACAGATCGACCGACGCGCCGCCGCGGCGCCACAAGACAGCAAGCGCCTGTTTCGGCAGACCGGGCGGCGCCAGGCCAAGGGCCTCAAAGCCGTCAGCGGCCGGATAACGCGCCGAGGCGCGCAGGCTCGGTCCGTCATAATTCCCGCCGGCAATACGCCGCAGATAAACGTCGATGAGCGCGCTTTCGTAATCGAGCGTCTCTTGCACCGGCATCAGCCGGTCGTACGCCTGGGCATGCACGAGCTGCAGGCGGGCTTGATAACTGGTGTACACCACCAGGGCCACCGCCAGCATGGCCAAAAACAGCATGATGGCACCGCCGCGGCGCAGCAATCTGGCCGCGCGGGCAAGCGAACCGGGATCGAAATCGTCTTGTTCGCGCATTACGGGGAGGGATCGGCGGCGGAGCCGTCGGCAACGCCCAGATCGCCGGCCAAGCGGAACAACTCGGCATCGCTCTGGATGTTCAACTTGCGATAAGCCGTTTGTTTTTGCGTGCTGACCGTCTTGATGCTGCGATTGAGCCGCGCGGAGATCTCGCTGACGCTCTGGCCGGCCAACAACAGCCGCACCACGACCATCTCGCGCGGCGACAGGCTGAGAAAGGCTTGTTCGAAGCCCGAGGCGCGCTTGTAATCCCCCTGCAAGGAAGGGTCGATATACAGCGAGCCTTGAGCGACGCTGCGCACCGCCTCCCGCAGCAGGTCGCCGCTTTGCGTTTTGCGCATGAATCCGTTGGCGCCGGCTTCGATGCAACGGCTGGCCAAGGCCGCCGAGGCGATGCCGGAAAACACCAACAGACGCGTATCGGGAAACATGCGCGACAGGTATTGGATCAAGGCAATGCCGTCGAGCTCGCCGGGCATCGAGTAATCGAGTATCACCAGATCGCAACGCTGTTCGCGCAAAAGCTTGATCAGTTCAGGGCCGGAGGCCGGTTCGCCGACGATGTTGAATTCGGGATCGCCGCGTAAAACGGTTTTCAATGCCAACGACACCAACGGGTGGTCGTCGCATATCGCGGTATTAATCAGCATAGGCTTCTCTTTTCTCCTCCGATCACCGATGATAAGCGGTCAGATTATGATGATTTTTTTTGACATAATAGTGCAATTATGCCGGCAAAATTTAAGAATAACCTGATGAAATCATGAGGAAATCTGACAAAAGCCATGAGAATGCCGACTGAACCGATCATCTTTCTGCTGCACGACAATCCGTCGGCGGCGTTGGCCACCCATTCACAAGCCCTACCGGGTTATCCGTTTGCAAGCACGTTGCCCTTCGTGCCTGACTCGGCCCATTGCCCGGTGTTCCTGATCAGCGGGCTGGCGGAACATACTCGCAACCTGCGCGCCGACGCGCGCGCCAGCCTGTTATTGCAGCCGGCCGACACGGCAGAGCCGGAAGCCAGCCCTCGTCTGACCCTGCTCGGCGACGTCGCCGCCTGCGCGGCCGACCCGGCGCTGGTTGCCCGCTATCTGCGTTACCAGCCCGGCGCGGAGCGCTATTTGGCACTGGGCGACTTCGCCTTTTACCGTTTGCAGCCGCGACGCCTGCGCATGGTGGCGGGATTCGGCCAAATGGGCTGGGTCGAGGCGCAAGATTGGGCTGAGCTTGCTGTGCTGTCGCCAGACGACGAGGCGGCGCTGTTGGCGCGGGTCAAACCGGGACATGAGGTGCTGGGCATCGATTGCTACGGCATCGATTGGCGCCGGGATGGCCGCCGGCAGCGGCTGGCATTCGAACACGCGCTCGACGCCGGCGCCATTGCCGAGCGTCTGAGCGCGCAAGGCGTGATTGACTAGGGTTGGCGCGTCGGCTGCAGCAGGATCTGCGCGCGCAGGTCTCGCGCCACCGCATGCACCAGCTGATTGAGCAACGGATAGCGCTCCGGCGCCAACACCGGCGCATTATCCTTGAGCACCAGTTCGCGCCGCACCTCCACCGCGTGGCCGACGCGCCGATACGCCGATTCGTAATACCCCAGCGGCGACTCGGTGCGGGTGGCGCGCGGCAACGCCAGCACGTCGATGCCGGCAGGCAGTTGCAAGGTGACGGTTTCCTGGTAGTAGCCGTTATCGAGCATCGTCGGCGTGCGCCGCGTCGGCTGCGCGCCGCCCCAGCTGACGAACGAAGCCAGACCGACCACCGTGTCGCCGCCCGTGGGCAATACCACGGCGGTCGGGCCGCTCAAATCGACATATTCGGGCAGCGTCAGCGCCGACTGATAGCCGAACGACTTGGTCAGGTCGTACATATCGCCCAGCATCAGCGTGCCGCTGCCCTGCAGGCCGCGATTGGCCAGCATCTTGCCGGCCGCGTCGCTCTCGGTACCGGGCGACACCCCCGACAGCGCCGCGCGCGCCATGAAATCGTAGACCCCTTTCAAGCGAATCACGCTACCGCCCTTGATGCTGCCATCCGGCAACAGCGACAACTGGCTATCGATCTTCACCTGGTCTTGCTCCGGCGTGGAAATCGGCAGCGTCATCAGCTGCGGCGAGCCCTTGCCGTCATCCATCACCAACGCCGTCTTGCCCGCCTCGGTATCCGGCAGAATGCCGAATGGCGCGAACTGTGCGGTGGTATCGACGAACAGGTTCCACTGCGGCAGATAGGTGATGGCGTGATTGAAGGCGCCGGTCGGCACCGCCACGCGCGACAACCACCAGCCCTGATCGGCGTTGATCAGGACAGGGCTGCTCTTGATGTTCTTGGCCTCCAGCAGCGCCTGATAGAGCGTGACGTGGTCTTTGCAGTCGCCATAGAGCGCGCGCGCCACCGTCTCGGCATCATGCGGCACCACGCCGCCGACGCCGAAGTAGATGGCGACATAGCGGATGTTGTTGCTGACCCAGCGGTATAACGCCTCAGCCTGCGCGCGCGGATCGCTGATGCCGCGGGTGATGTCGTTGGCGAGCTGACGCAGATAGGGCGTGACCGCCGCCTTGGGGTTGGCGCGGGCGGCATAGTCGCGCGCCAGCTCGTCATAGCCCGACAAGGTCGAGATCGCGATACGCGGACTGAAATCGACTTCGCTGATGGCGTCGCTCTCCGGCGCCTCGGCGACATTACGGCCCACATGCCAGTGCCAGCTGCGGTACCCGGCGCGAATCGGCGCAATCTCGCCGCCTTGGACGTCGATGGTTTCGACGTCCAGCTTCATGCCGCGCGGCAGATGCACATACAAATCGGAGGACTCGCGCGCCTCGTTGCGCGAATAGAACTCCTGCATCGAGAACACCCCGGGGAACAACGGCTCATGCGCGACGCGGCGGAAATGCACATGAATTTGCGCACCGGCCGACAGCGCCGGAAAAATCACGTTCAGCACTTTGGAATCGTCGAACATCGGCGCGTCGGCGCTTTCGCTGCTCTGCTGCAGCAGGATGCCATCCTTACCCACCGGAATTTTCTTGCCGGCGGCGCTCACCGTGTACGCCGACAGCACCTCGACCGACTGCAACGAACTGCTGAATTGAATCGGATACTGGCTCAGATCGTCGACGCCGCCTTGGGTATTGACGCGCAGATCCTCGGTGACGTCCTCGGTATAGCCGCCGCCCGGCTTGACATCGTAAACCGCCACCGAACGCAGCACGGTATAGGACGGCGTGAAGTTCGCCGCGACGACGGGCAGCGCCAGCAGGACGCCAACCAGAAAAAACAAGCACTTACGGTCCATGCCAGATCCTTGCGCAACACAGCTGTTTCACTCGACTAAAAACCGCTATAGCATGGGACGCCAATAGCAATTCGCATTATGCACGATATACGCGCGCAAACTAACCCGAGCCCACATGCCGCTTACCGTAACCGTTCTGGTGGAGAACCGCACGACGCAGCCAGACCTGGCCCGCGCGCGCGGGCTATCGCTGTTTCTCGACGACGGCGAGCGACGCGTGCTGTTCGACACGGGACCGGACGCGCGCCTGATCGGTCATGCCGCACGCCTGGGGGTCGACTTGGCGGCAGTGGACACCATCGTGCTGTCGCACGGTCATTACGATCACAGCGGCGGCCTGCCGGCCCTGGCCGACTGGTATGCGGCGCGCGGCTTGCGCCCGCGGCTGATCGCGCACCCCGGCGCCTTCGTCCGTCGCCGTGTCTTGCTTGGCTTGGGACGCTGGCGCTGGTCGCTGCGGGAGCTGGGCGCCCCGCTCTCGCTTGACGAAGCCCAAGCCCGCTTCGATCTGCACTTGTCGGCCACGCCCCACGGTTTGGCCGGCGGACGCATGCATTTCCTCGGTCACATCGCGCGCCTGCCGGCCTACCGTGGCGGCCGGCGGCTCGGTTGGAAGCAAGCCTATCACGGCATGGCACCGGACGATATCGACGACGACTCCGGCCTGGTCTGGCAAGGAAAAGACGGGCTGGTGGTGATCAGCGGCTGCGCGCACTCGGGTATCTGCAACCTGACCGAAGCCGCGCGCGCCGCCACGGGCGATGCGGCGGTGCAAGCGGTGCTCGGCGGCTTTCATTTGCGCAGCGCCGGGCCGTTCGATCTATGGCGGACCAGAACGTATTTCAGGCAATTGGGTGCGCCGCGGGTGGCGGCTTGCCACTGCAGCGGATGGGGAAGATATTGGCTGCCGGCGCGCGAGGACATCGCCACCGGCAGCCGACTGACATTCAATTAACGCGACATCACTTCGATCATCACGTCCTTGATCACGAAGCCGACGACGCCGACGCCCAACACCAGAAACAGCATCGCCGTGCCGAAGCGGCCGGCGCCGGATTTCTTGCCCAGATCCCAAATAATGAAACCCATGAACACCATCAGGACCGTCAAGCACACGCCCATGCTGATATTGGTGAATTGTTGTTCCGACATCGCCATCGTCAATCCCGCAAGCAAAAAAAGGACAATATTAATCAAACGGTTGCCAAATTAAAAGGCCGCTCCTCGCGAAACGGCCCGGCTGGCTTATTTCTTCAGCTGCCGGTGATGCGCGGCAATCCGCATGCGCAGCGCATTGAGGCGGATGAAGCCGGCGGCATCGGCGTGGTTGTAGGCGCCGCCGTCTTCGTCGAAGGTGGCGATACGCGCATCGAACAGCGAATCGGCCGAATCGCGGCCCACCACGTAGACCGCGCCCTTATACAGCTTCAACCGCACCCAGCCGTTTACCGAGGCCTGCGAGGCATCGATCATCTGCTGCATCATCTTGCGCTCAGGCGACCACCAGTAGCCGGTGTAGATCAGATTGGCGTACTTGGGCATCAGTTCGTCCTTGAGGTGCGCCACTTCGCGGTCGAGCGTGATCGATTCGATGGCGCGGTGCGCCTTGAGCATGATCGTGCCCCCCGGCGTTTCATAGCAGCCGCGCGACTTCATGCCGACGTAACGGTTTTCCACCAAGTCGAGCCGGCCGATGCCGTGCTTGTTGCCCAGCCGGTTGAGCTCGGTCAGTACCGCGGCCGGGCTCATCGCGTGGCCGTTGATGGCGACGATGTCGCCGCCGGCATACTCCAACTCCAGATATTCCGCTTCGTTAGGCGCGTTTTCCGGGCTGTTGGTCCACAGCCACATGCTCTCTTCCGGCTCCTTGGCCGGATCTTCCAGCACCGCGCCTTCATACGAGATGTGCAGCAGGTTGGCATCCATCGAGTAGGGGCTGCCGCCGTTGCGCTTCTTGGAAATGTCGATGCCGTTGGCCTCGGCGTAGTTGAGCAGTTTTTCGCGCGAGAGCAGATCCCACTCGCGCCATGGGGCGATGACCTTGACGTCCGGCTTCAGCGCGTAATAGCCGAGCTCGAACCGCACCTGATCGTTGCCCTTGCCGGTACAGCCGTGCGACACGGCATCGGCGCCGACTCGGGTGGCGATCTCGATTTGGCGCTTGGCGATCAGCGGCCGCGCAATCGAGGTGCCAAGCAGGTATTCGCCTTCATAAATGGCGTTGGCGCGGAACATCGGGAACACGAAATCGCGCACGAACTCTTCGCGCAGGTCGTCGATGTAGATGTTTTCCGGCTTGATGCCGAGCGAAACGGCCTTCTTGCGCGCGGGCTCGACCTCTTCGCCCTGGCCGATATCGGCGGTGAAAGTCACCACCTCGCATTGATAGGTGTCCTGCAGCCACTTGAGGATCACCGAGGTGTCCAGACCGCCCGAGTAAGCCAAAACTACTTTATTGATGTCCGACATGATTCATTCCCCACATTTGCTAAAGTCGTACGCAACCATCACGGAAGACCGTGATTCAAACCATCGTTTGGTGCGCCGTCAGGCGCGCAAAGGACTGAGTTGTGTTATCGGCTTCGTCGCAAAGCTTGGGCGGAACTGCCGGCGGAAAGGTTGGACTGGACGTTTGAGAGGACCTGGCCCAGCAATGCCACCTTCGACAGAAGCCCATATCGTCGCGCGCGCACCAGTCGTCGCACGAAGAGGCCTTTGGTCTCTGCGTGGGGCTGGCTGCGATGCGTTGGATATTTGATGGTTTCCGTCATGGTTACATTCCAAAAAGGTGCCATCGCGCACATCGGGTAATGCGCGCAACGGCTCACAAGTACACGCTGGTCTCAAGTCATTCATGCCGCAAGGCAACGTTCCTGGCAGCGCCAAAAACGTACAAATTTGCGACACGCCTTTATATGTATCGGAAATTTCCGCGCCTGACAAGATGTCGGCATAAATTTTTTGCATAGCAACATTAGCGCCATTATCTAATATACCGATGCAAGCGCCTTGCCGCGCCTTCAGGTACAATCCGCCGCATGCTGACCGATGTTGAAAAAGAGGCGATTCGCCACCACTACCGCACCCTGACCCAAAATCTGCCTGGCTTCCGTCCGCGGCCCGCGCAACGGCAAATGCTGGCGGAGATCGCCAACGCCTTTTCGCGCACGCTGGAGAAAAACGGCGAGACCGATCCGCAACGCGAAGGCGAAAGCATCGCCGTGATCGAGGGACCCACCGGGGTCGGCAAAAGTTTGGCCTACCTCTTGGCCGGCGGCGTCATGGCGCGTTCGCGCAACAAAAAACTAATCATTTCCAGCGCCACCGTGGCTTTGCAGGAGCAGTTGATCAACCGTGACCTGCCCTTCACCGTCGACAACAGCGACCTACCGCTGACCTACGCCATCGCCAAGGGCCGCAGCCGTTACCTCTGCCCCTACCGCGTCTATCAACTGACCAGCGACTTCGCCCAAACCGAACTCCTGGCGCCCGACCCCGCTTTCCTTTGGGACCGCAAGCCGGAGCAAGCCGAGCTCGATCAATTGCGCGCGCTGGCCGACGCTTTCGAGGCGCGGCGCTGGAACGGCGACCGCGATCAATGGCCCGAGGTCATCGAGGACGGGCTATGGTCGCGTGTCACCACCGACCGTCAC
>Ga0213872_10001721_pt1 | contig 13758 bp, 13 predicted proteins | sample VelepicomBERX_R2_FD_160071 | JGI IMG/M metagenome (GOLD analysis project Ga0213872, IMG submission 160071) | Rhizosphere microbial communities from Vellozia epidendroides in rupestrian grasslands, the National Park of Serra do Cipo, Brazil - RX_R2 | ecosystem: Host-associated > Plants > Roots >...
CCTGGGCCGCGCCGGATCCGCCGGCGGCGACGACAGTTCCAGCCCCTTCATTTCCGGCGGGAAGCGACTGCCCGACCCGTGCGGCCATCGCCGCCATGGCCTTGGGCGATAAAGGAGCCCGAATGATGGGTCGGTCGGCAGTGCCTTCCTGAACCGCCTCCGACAGATTGGCCGCTCCGAACAGCAGCCCCTGGTCGGATGGATTGATGGGGGCCGCTTCGACCCGAATCAGGACCTCGTCGGGCTGCGGCTGCGTCACGGGAACATCGACGAGCGAAAGTTCCAACTCGCCGCCCGTCTTGATCAGGGTTCGGAGTTGCAGGGCAGTGGCGGGCAGGCAATGTTCCATGGCGGGACCTCCAGCTGGATTCAGCGTGACGACCAGACTACCGCGTTCATCTCTTCAAGGCGCTGCCGCTCTTCCCGCTCCGCCTCTTCGCGCAAGCGGGTTTCGTCACGGGCGGTGGTTTCCTGGATCCAGCGTTCGTCCTGTTCCAGCGCCTGGGCCGCCTCGGGCAGGCTGAGATACCACATCAGGAACGGGATCGCCTTGCGCCGCGCCTCCTCGTTCGAGCCGTGATTGTGGGTGAAGGCTTCCAGGAACGACAAGGTGAGATAGGGGAAGTTGCGGTAGCACAGAAGCGAGAGGAATTCGGCCGTGCGCGGCGTGAAGGGCAGGAAACATTCCAGCAGGGAGTCGCGCAACGCGCCGGCCCGCGCCTTGTCCTGATAAAAGCGGCGGTCGAGTTCCTGCTCATAGAGCTGGCGCAGCCGGGTCCAGGCCCATTCCAGCGACTCGCGGGTGGCGTCGGGTTCGATGAAGGAGGACAGGAGGTCGATCTCGCGCGAGCGGATCTCCGGCAGGGCGAACTTGTCCGAGGCCAGCGCTTCGCGCAGCCAGCGCAGCTCGGGGCCGGCCCGCAGCACGGTCTTCTCCTCGAGCCCCCGCTTCTGCTTGACCCTTTGCGGACGGAAGCGGTCCCAGGCCGCATGCCACTCCTTGGTGATCGCCTTGAGATGATCACCCTTTTTCGCCAATTCCCAGAAGGAGGCCGAATCGGTCTCCGCCCAACGATAGAGGGTGCCGATGTGGCGGATGGTCCGCGATTCCAACATGATCGGCACGATCTTTTCCTCGATCACCCGATCGAGCGCGGCGCCGAATGAGGTCGACAACAGAAACGGTGTCTGGATGCGGCGGAACACGCGGGGGTTCCAGCGCTGAAAGAAGGTGAGAGTGAGGCCGGCCTTGTAGCGCAGCGCGGCCCCGAACAGCTTCTCGAAAGTCGGATGGGTCTCGGCGGCGTGCGGCGGAATAATGACGATGCGGGTAGGCTCGGCGGCCTGCCCGCGCACGGGCGCATCCGCATCCTCTTCCAGGCTGGCGTAGATCGCGTCGATTTCCTCGGCCGTCATCAGCGACGCGCCGCGCTGATGGCGGATCTGCATGATGATCGACACCACTTCGACGGCGAAATTGCGGGTTTCTTCGGTCAGCGTCTGGCCGGCCGGCGAGGCGAAGAAGGCTTGCACCCGGTCCAGCGTGCGGCTCCGCAAGGCGATGTCCTCCTCGCGGCGCAGCAGCTGTCCAATCATCTTTTCGGTAAAGGCGGCCAGCGCCTCGACGCTTTCTACGGAACGGAGATGTCCGAGGACATGCTCGATGATGTGATCATTACCGGCCATACCCCCTTTTTACCGTGGTTTAAGCCCGCTTTGAACCGGCGATGATCGTTTTTTTATACAATTGTCGCAATTTCTCCGCCTCGACCTCGACGCAGATCGCCTGCGACGGCCGGTTATCCCAGGCGCCGCCGGGAAATTTGCGGCTGTCCGGTTTCTGGATGGTTTCGCCGAAGGCCAGCCCCTCGGTCACCACCCGGATTGCGCCGGAGCGGGTCCTGAACAGCGATGGGTCGGCCAGATAGGCCACCGCCGACGCATCGTGGCAATAGATGCTGGGCATGCCGATAGAGCGGTAGAAATTCTCGTAGAATCGGGTGATGTCCCAAATGAATTTGCCGGGTTCCCCCGCTTCGGCGGCCAGCGCCTTGAGATAGTCCTGAGGCATCTCGACTCGGTGCGTGACGTCGAGCCCGACCGCGGTGACGCGCCATTTGGCGGCGAAAATCTCGTCGGCGGCGGTGGGATCACCATGAATATTCGCTTCGGCCGCCGGCGTTACATTGCCGAGCGCGCCGAAATAGCCGAAGGCCCCGCCCATGATGACGACTTCCTTGACCAGGCCAGCGATCTCGGGGTCCTCGCGCAGCGCGGTGGCCAGATTGGTCATGCGGCCGACCGCCAGCAGGGTGACTTCACCGGGATGGGCCCGCACCGTCTCGATGATCAGGCGATGGGCCGGACGGGGATCGAGCTCCCGGGAGATCTTGTCGGGCAGCGCAATGTCGCCGAGCCCGTTCTGGCCATGCACATAGACCGGCGGCGGACCGTTCTCGCCGACCAGCGGGTTGGCCACGCCCTTGGCCACGGGCGCGGCGATCTTGAAGCGCTCGGCCATATAGAGGGCGTTGCGGGTGGTGACCTCCAACGTGTGGTTGCCGAAGCTGGTGGTGATGCCGAGCAGGTCGATCTGCGGTAGATAATGCAGGAACAGAAGCGCCATCGCATCGTCGATGCCGATGTCGGTATCGAAGACCACCCGACGCTTCGCTTCCTTCGCCAAGGCTACGGAGGGCAAGCCTTGCATTGCGGCGGCAGTACCGCCGGCCAGCAGCAGGCCGGAAAAGTCACGCCGCGAGATCCCCTTGGTCATGAGTTCGTCCTCCCCTTTTTCTGATCAAGTGATCAGATTACACTCGCGGCAGAAAGTAAACAGGAGTGGCGGCGTGAAGCGCTTATTGATCGGTCTGCTGGTGGCGCTGTCCGGAATGGGGCGGGCCTCCACCTTCGTCTATGTCAGCAACGCCGAGGACGGCACGATCGGCGTCTATCGGCTGGATGAGAGGCTTGGCCGCCTGACACCGAAGGGCGCGGTCGAGGCGGGCGCGAAAGTCATGCCGCTGGCGCCGAGTCCCGATCTTCGCAGCCTCTATGCGGCGATCCGGAGCGAGCCGTTCCGCGTGGTTGCTTTTTCCATCGGCGCCGACGGGACTCTGATCCGAACAGGCGTAACGCCCCTGCCCGACAATATGGCCTATCTCGCCACCGACCGTACCGGCCGCTGGCTGCTCGCCGCTTCCTATTATGGCGACAAGGTCTCGGTTTCGCCGGTCGGCGGCGAGGCCGCGCAAATCCTCGCGACCGGGCGCAATGCCCATTGCATCCTGCCGGACCCGACCAACCGCTTCGTCTTCGCCACCAATCTCGGCGCCGACCAGATCCTGCAATATCGCTTCGATCCGAATTCGGGAAGCCTGACCGCCAACGATCCGCCGCTGGTCAAGACCGATGCCGGCCAAGGTCCGCGCCATATGGTCTTCTCGCCCGAGGGCCGATTCCTCTATGTGCTGACCGAGTTGACGGGAGAGGTGCTGCAATTTGCCGTCGATCCGGCGGCGGGCACCCTTCGGCAGGTCGCCGCGGTCTCAAGCATTCCGCCCGCTTCCGCGCCGTCGAAAATCTGGGCCGCCGATCTCAAGATCACGCCCGATGGCCGTTTTCTCTATGCCAGCGAGCGGACGTCCAGCCGCATCGCGCTGCTGTCGCTTGATCAGCGGACCGGGACGCCGCGCCTGACCTCGGTCACGCCGACGGAATTGCAGCCGCGCGGCGTCGCCATCACGCCCTCCGGCCGCTTTCTGGTCGCCAGCGGGGAGAAATCCAATCGGATCGCCCTCTATCGCATCGACGCCAAAGATGGCCATCTGACCTTGGCCGGCCGGATCCGCGGCGGCAAGGGGGCCAATTGGGTCGAGATCATCTCTCGCCCACGACCTTTGCCACGGTCCGGCTGAGCTGAGAGTAGCGGAAGGGCTTGCGCAGCACGGTGAATTCCTGCGAGGCCTCGCCCGCTTCGCCGGCATAGCCGCTGACCAGCAGCACCGGCAGATCCGGTTTCTGCTCACGCAGGATACGGGCTAGCGTCAGCCCGTCATAGCGGCCCGGCATGACGATGTCGCTGATCACCAGATCAAACTCTTCCGTTTCCAGGAGCGCGAGGGCTTGGTCGGCGTCCGCGGCGCGGCGCGTCGCATAGCCGGCCTGCTCCAGCATGGATTGGCTGACTTCGGCGACATCGGGATTGTCCTCGACCAGCAGCACGGTGCCGGCCCCCTGGGAAGAAACCTTCTCACCCGCCGGAGGGGCGGCGCTTTCGGGCTTATTCAGCGCGCACGGCAGATAGAGGGTCACGGTGGTGCCATGTCCCAGCACGCTGTCGATGGTGACCGTGCCGCCGCTCTGATGGGCGAAACCATAAACCTGCGACAGGCCGAGTCCGGTTCCTTTGCCGACCGGCTTGGTCGTGAAGAAGGGATCGAAGACCTTGTCCAGCAAGTCCGGCGCAATGCCGGCTCCGGTGTCGGTCACGCGCAAGGCGACGAACTTGCCCTCGAGCCCGGCCGGGGTATCGCGACTTCCCAGAATGGCATTTGTGGCTTCCACCGTGATACGCCCGCCATTCGGCATGGCGTCGCGCGCATTCAGCACGATATTGACCAGGGCCAGCTCCAATTCGCCGGCATCCACATTGATCCGCCAAGTGCCGGGATCGATCACCACATCGATGTCGATCAAGGCGTCGACCGCGCTTTCCAGCATGGTGCCGACGGTCTGGAGGAGCTCGGCAAGGTCGATCACCGTCGGCGTAAAGCTCTGGCGCCGCGAAAAGCTGAGCAATTGGCGGGTCAGGGCGCCACCGCGGTCGGTCGCGGTCTCGATCGCCGCCACAGCGCGCAACATCTTGGGATCGTCGCCGATCCGGTTGCGGATGGTGTAGATATGGCCCGACACCACCATCAGAAGATTATTGAAGTCATGCGCCACCCCGCCGGTGAGCTGGCCCAGTGCCTCCATCTTCTGGGCCTGGGCACGCTGCGCTTGGGCCTCCTGCAAGGCGATCTGCGCCTCGCGCCGCTCGGTTATGTCGCGGGTGATCTTGGCGAAGCCGAGCAGGTCGCCCTCCTCGCTGCGGATGGCGTCGATCACCACATTGGCCCAGAACAATGTGCCGTCCTTGCGCACCCGCCACCCCTCGGCTTCGAAGCGGCCGGTGGAACCGGCAACCTCCAGCACCCGCTTTGGCAGATCCGCGGCGCGGTCGGCCTTGGTGTAGAAGCGCGAAAAGTGCTGGCCTATGATCTCATCGGCCCGATAGCCCTTGAGGCGCTCCGCCCCCAGATTCCAGCTCACCACGATCCCGTCCGGATTGAGCATGAAAATGGCATAGTCGGTGATCGCGTCGATCAGCCGCTCGAAACGATGGGCATCGAGAAGAGTGTCAGGAGTTTTATACGCCGTCATGAGAAGTGATTTTATGACGTCATTCCGCGGACTGCGTCTGTGACTTTTCGGTGATCAGCAGTCCAGGCCCCTCCAATTGCTGCCACAAAATCGCCGCCAGCCGCTCCACCGTCGGCGAAGGCGACGCCTCGGCGCGGTAAAGCGCCAGGCTCAGCATGCCCAAAGGCGGCAACCCCGATTCCTCCGGTGTCAAAGGAGTGACGCCGGCCGGCAGTCCGTAGGCGGTGCGCAGCGACAGGCCCAGACCAGCCTTCACCGCCGCCCAGATGCCCGACAGGCTGGCGCTGGTGAAGGCGATCCGCCAGGGAATGCCGGCGCGGCCGAGCGCCGAGGTGGCGGCGCTGCGCATCAGGCAGGGCGCTTCCAGCATCACCAGCGGCAAAGGCTCGGCGCCAGGCCAGAAGGCGCCGCCACCCACCGGCCCGATCCAGCGTAAGGGAACCTCGCCCAGAGAGGTGGCATGCGGCAGCCCCTTGCCGGCATCCCAGGCCAGCGCCAGATCGAGCCGGCCGGAGGCGATGAAGTCGAGCAGATCGGTGTTGCGCGCGATGCGCACCTCGACCCTCACCCGCGGATGGGCGCGGGCAAAACGGCCCAGCACTTCCGGCAGCAAGCCCTCGCCGAAATCCTCCTGCAGTCCGAGCCGCACCGGTCCTTCCAGCCCGGCGCCCTGCAAGGCCGCGGCGGCTTCATCATTCAGCTCGATCAGGCGGCGCGCATAACCCAGCATGATCTCGCCGGCGTCGGTCAAGGCCAGGCCTCGCCCGGCTTTCTTCAGGACCGGCGCGCCGGCCTGCTCCTCGAGTTTTTTCATCTGCGCGCTGACCGCCGAGGTCGAGCGGCCCAGCCGGTCGGCGGCGCGGGCGAAACTGCCCTGCTCCACCCCGGTGACGAAACTGCGCAGCACGTCGAGATCGAAGGTCACGCGCTTCATATAATTATCCTGTTTTTTGGTACAGTAAGTTCATTTTTTTCTGATTTTACGGACGATGATGGGGGCCTAGAGTGAGTCCTGTCAAGAAGCGAGGACGATCCCCACATGTTCGCCATGCAATACAGCTTCACTCTGCCCGCCGATTACGACATGGGCATCATCCGCAACCGGATCGCGGAGAAAGGACCGGCGCTGGACAGGTATGACGGGCTCGACTTCAAGGCCTATCTGCTGGCCGACCGCGCCGATCGGGCCTTGGGCAGCCGGGAACATCTCTATGCGCCTTTCTATCTGTGGCCGGACGCCGAGCAGATGCAGATTTTCATGGAGGGGCCGGTCTTCCCCGGCGTCGCCGGGGCTTTCGGCTGGCCCTCGATCCGCACCTGGCCGGTGTGGAACGCGCATCTTTCGGCCGAAGCCCGCAAGGCCCGCTTCGCCACCCGCGAAACTGCGCCGATCGTCCCTTTCACCGCGCTTGCCGACCTGAAGGAAGCCGAGCACGAGGCGCTGCTGAACGATATCTCCGACGGCGCCGTGGCTGCGGTCAGCGCCTTCGAGCCGACCGGCTGGACCTCCCTGCGCCTCCGCCTGTGGCGCGACCTTCCCGATCTGCCGGCTGCTCCCAACCGCCAATTCTATGCGGTCGGCCATGTTTCCCAACCCAAAGACACGCTGGAGTAACCCCAATGCCCCTGGTTCGCATCTCGCTTCGCCGCGGCAAGCCCGCCGAGCACATCGCCGCCATCAAGGATGCCGTCTATCAGGCGATGACCGAAAGCTTCGCCGTGCCGGCGCACGACCGCTTCATCCTGGTGCAGCAGCATGAGCAGGAGGAGCTCGACTATGACCCGAACTATCTCGACATCCAGCGCACGGACGAGCTGGTGATCATCCAGATCACCTGCAACAACACGCGCACGACCGAGCAGAAAAAAACCTTCTACGCCAAGCTGACCGATCTCTTGAAAGCGCAACCGGGTTTGAGGCCCGAGGACGTGTTCATCAGCCTGCTGGAAGTGCCGAAGGAGAACTGGTCCTTCGGACATGGGATCGGGCAGTACATTTAAAGAAGAATTCACCACAGAGGCACAGCTGCTCACGGCGCCTTGGCTTTTCGCTTGCGGGAGAAGTCCCACCAGGGAAGAGCTTCGCCTGTACGCGCCTGATGGATGGCGGCGGCGAAGACATCCTCGACACAGGGATCCTGGCGGGCATTGGTGAGGAGAGAGAGGCGTTGGTAAAGCTCGCGGGCGTCTTCATCCGCCAGCTGGTGCACGCTGACCACGCCCAGCAGAGCGAAATCACGCAGTGCCGCCTTGCCGACATTCCTCAGATCGCCAAGCTTTTCCACCAGGATCATGTCCCGCAGAAGGTCTGCAGCACCCGCTCATCCGGCAGCGGCGGCTGTTCGTAGAGGGCGAAGTCCGGTCGGTCCGCGAAGGGTTCGGCCAAGGCTTCCCGCATCTCATGGAAGGGCGCGAAATCTCCCTTGTCGACCGCCGCCCGGATCACCGCCTCGATGCGGTGATTGCGCGGAATGATCGCCGGATTGTGCCGGCGCATCGAAGCGCGGCGTTCGGCGGGATCGCCGCCCTCTTCCGCCAGCCGGGCGCGCCACAGCGCCAGCCAGCCGTCGATGGCGCCGGTGTCGGCGAACAAAGCCCGCAAGCCTTCCGCATCTTCCTGCGCGTCGCACAAGCGGCGATAAGCGATGGTGAAATCGGCGCCGCTCTCGGCCATCGCCGCCAGGAAGCCGTGGGCGAGATCGAGATCGCCGCCCCTTTCGGTGAGCAGGCCGAGCTTACCGCGCAGGCCGGCCAGATAAGCAGCCTGGAACAGCGGCTCGAAGCGATCGAGCGACGCCTCGGCCAAGGCCACCGCCGGCCCTTCCTCGTCGGCGAACAGAGGCAGCAGGCATTCGGCCAGACGGGTCAGGTTCCAGCGGGCGATCCGCGCCTGATTGCCGTAGGCGTAGCGTCCGTTCTGATCGATCGAGCTGAATACCTGGTCGGGATCGAACGCATCCATGAAGGCGCAGGGGCCGAAATCGATGGTCTCGCCCGAGATGGCGCAATTGTCGGTGTTCATCACCCCATGGATGAAGCCGACCAGCAGCCATCGCGAAATCAAGGAGGCTTGCGCCGCGATGACCTGGTCGAAAAAGGCGAGATAGGGATTTTCCGCCTGAGCTGCCTCCGGGTAATGGCGGGCGATGGCGTAGTCGGCCAGTTGGCGGATCGCCTCCATGTCCTGGCGCGCGGCGAAATATTGGAAAGTGCCGACGCGGATATGGCTGGCGGCCACTCGGGTCAGCACCGCCCCCGGCTGCGGCATGTCGCGATAGACCGTCTCGCCGGTCGCCACGGCCGACAGCGCGCGGGTGGTGGGGATCCCGAACGCCGCCATCGCCTCGCTCACCAGATATTCGCGCAAAACCGGGCCCATCGCGGCACGCCCGTCGCCGCGCCGGGAGAAGGCGGTCAGGCCCGATCCCTTCAATTGAATGTCGCGGCGGCGCCCTTGATGGTCCACCACCTCTCCCAGCAGGATGGCCCGCCCATCGCCGAGCTGCGGCACGAAATGGCCAAACTGATGACCGGCATAAGCCATGGCCAGCGGCTCGGCGCCCTCCGGCACCTCGCTTCCCGACAGGACCGCGGCGGTCAGCCCCGCTTCATCGATGCCGAGTTCCTGGGCCAATGATTGATTGAGGGCGATCAGGCTTGGCGCGCCGACCGGCGTCGGCTTGACGCGCTGATAGAAGCGCGCCGGAAGGCGCGCATAGGAATTGTCGAAGGGGAAAGGCAGGGTCATCCCGCTAATATGATGCCTTCCCCGCTCCGGTCAAAGCCCCCGCTCACCAGGTCGTGGTGGAGAACGGCGTCGCGGTCGGATTGTCCAGGCCGCCGCGGCGCTTTGCGTCGAGTATCAGCTCTTCATGGATGGTATTGCGGTACCCGCTGGCGGTGCGACGGGCTTCGCGATTGATCGATTTGGCGGCTTGCGCGAACTGGCAATAGGTCATGCCGCCTTCTGACAATTGGTCCAGCTTGGCCGAAATCTCCGCCTCGGCCTCGAAATTCACGCTGTCGAACTGCGCCATGAAACGCGCCATGCGCTCGGTCGCGTCCGGCGGCGGCTTGGCCAGCACGGCGAGCTGAGCGATAAAGGCTCCTCGCGCCGCGGACCAGCGCTTGAGGGCGGTCTTTTCGGACTCGGTCGGATAGGTGTCGTCGGCTCGACCCAGGCAGGGCGATCCGAGCCTCGGGTAGCTGCCGGACAAGGCGATCTTGTCGCGGATCGGATCGAGCGCCGGATCCTCGGTCTGCTGCCGATACTGGGCCCGCAAGAGCGCGATCTGCTCAACCTGCCGATCGATCTCCGCATGGAAGGCGTAATCCGTCTTATTGGCGCCACAGGCGGACAGACCGAGGGCAAGCACTAGACTGACGGCCTTTTTCATCGCAACCTCCGAGGGTAAGCTCGATGAAGAAATGCTACCCAGCACCCCCGGGGAACCACAACTGCGATTCATGACATCATTTTGAGGATTCAAGGAGCGGACATGAAAAGCCGGCACTCTTATTTGACTTTATTGCTCGTTGGATTGGCCGCCTGCAGTGAGACCCCGCCGCCTCCCCCTCTTCCGCCGGGAAAACCCACCGCCGAAGCGCCGCCGCCGGCTGAGGCTCCAGTCGCCCGGATGGCAGCGCCGAAAGCCTTGGCCGGATTGGCATTCTTTGCCGGCAGCGTAGACGCTTGCGAGCACGCCAGCCTGAAACCAGCCGAGACCGAGGCCCGCCCGTTGAAAGTGGGCCTCATTCCCACCACCATTTCGCCCGCCCTGGCAAACGACCTGACCGCCAAGACCCGCGTCTGGAAGGTGGAATCCTCGCCCTTCGATTTCTACCGGATCCTGTCGGGCAATCGGCCGGACGGCCTGCGTCCGAACCGCCCCGCCTTGGGATGCATACGCTATTCGATGACCGAGGAAGACGGTGCGTCCAACGCCGACATGACCTTCTCGGTGACGTACGATCCGAAGACGCCGGAAGTGCTCAGCGTCATGCCGGTGCGGCTCCATTACCGCCATGGCGGCGCCGGTCAAGCCGCGATGGAAGTCGCATTGAGCCTGAAAACCTATGCGCTGGAGCGCAATTCCGGGCGCGTCGCAACCAGCCTGCAGAACCAGGAGATGGCCGTCGAAATCTTCCAGGATCCGGGCGCCGACATTGCCTACGACCCGGTGAATGGGCCGAGCATCGTGGTTCCCCTGCCCGCCTGGGACTACTCCGCGAAATCCGACAATCCCCGCCACAATCTGTCGGTCCTGGCCCTAACCGTCACCGAGATCGCCGATTTCGACTGGCTGCAATCGCAAACCTACCGCCTGTGGCCGAGCTGGGAATATGAGGCCACCGACGTCGCCAAGATCAGGTTTTCGTCCGAGTATTACAGCCATACGCACGCGCCGTAAAAGAGTGGGTGTGCCACCGAAATGTCACACCCCTAGGCCTGTGACATTGATAGGGTTGCCCTGCAATCTCAAGGCTGGAGGGCTGAAATGTTCAAGACCTACAATGTCGTCGAGAGCGCCTGGCAGATGAATTTGTTCGTCGCCCTGCAGGTCGGACGCAACCTGTCCAATCTCGATTATCTGACGACCAGGCTGTCGCCCGACGAGGAAGAAGCCGATGCCGAGGAGGTCACCCCCCTCCATAAAGGCGACGCAGATCGAGCTTCAGTAACTTCCCGGTAGCGGTGTGCGGCAGCGTATCCGTGACGATGACCTCGTCCGGCTCGAAGCTCTTGCCCACCCGCCCCTTGAAGAAAGCGCGCAGCTCCTCGGGGTCCGCGGTCATGCCCGGCTTCAAGGTGACGATGACGATGGGACGCTCGCCCCATTTGTCATGCTTGCGCGCGATAGCCGCCGCCTCGGCCACCGCGGGGTGAGCGACCGCGACATTCTCCAGATCGATCGAGCTGATCCATTCGCCGCCCGACTTGATCATGTCCTTGCTGCGGTCGACGATCTGCATATAGCCATCGGCGTCGATCGTCGCGATGTCGCCGGTCGCGAACCAGCCGGATTCGGCATGCGCGGACGATGAGTCTTCGCGGAAATAGGACTCGCAGACCCAATGGCCGCGGACTTTCAGATGGCCGAAGCTGGCGCCGTCGAAGGCGCGCTCCTCGCCCTCTTCTCCGCTCAGCTTGAGGTCGATGCCGAACAACGGCCGCCCCTGCTTCACCGCCAGTTCATTTGCGCTGGAAAGGGTCCGGCGCGTCGGCGAATTGACGACGCCGAGCGGGCTCAGTTCCGTCATGCCCCAGGCGTGGACCGGCTGGATTCCCCGCGCGAGGAAAGCGTCCAGCATGGAGCGCGGCGCCGCCGAGCCGCCGATGATTACCCGGCTCAGGCTGGGCAGGCTCTCGCCGGTTTTATCGAGGTGATTGAGCAGGTTGAACCAGACGGTGGGGACCCCGGCGGTCACCGTCACCGCCTCGCCATTGATCAGCGCGGTCAGGCTGGCGCCGTCCAGATTGGGACCGGGCAGCACCAGCTTGCAGCCGGTAATGGCCGCGGCGTAAGGCGTGCCCCAGGCATTGACATGAAACATCGGCACCACCGGCAGCAGCGAGTCCCGGGCCGACAAGTTGAAAGCGTCGGGCAGGCATTCCGCCATGGCATGCAGCAGGGTCGAGCGATGGCTGTAGAGAACGCCTTTCGGATTGCCCGTGGTGCCCGAGGTATAGCACAAGGACGCCGCCTCGTTTTCGTCGAGTTCCGGCCAATCGAACCGTTCGCTCTGGCCGGCTAACAGCTCCTCATAGCAGATCGGGTTTTTCAGGGTGGTTTCCGGCATGTGGGCGCGATCGGTCATGATGATCACGCCTTTCACCCCCCCGAGTTCGTCCTGGATCGATTCGAGCAGCGGAACGAAGGTCAAATCGGTGAACAGATAGCGGTCTTCCGCATGATTGACGATATAGGTGATCTGCTCGGCGAACAGGCGGGGATTGATGGTGTGGCAGACGGCGCCCATGCCCGAGACGGCGTAATAGATCTCGACATGCCGATAACCGTTCCAAGCCAGCGTGCCGACGATGTCGCCGCGCTTAATCCCCAAGCCTGTCAAGGCGTTCGCCAGCCGGCGGGCGCGGCGCGCCATCTCGGCAAAGCCGTATCGGTGGATCGGACCCTCGACCGTCTTCGAGACGATCTCCGCGTCCGCATGATATTTCGCCGCGAATTCCAGAGCCGCCGAAACGATCAACGGCATCCGCATCATCTGCCCCAGCATCACCGCGCCCCCCGCATTTCTTCCACGACGTTCCTGACCGCCATTTCCAGCGCCACCGCCTGACGTCCGAGCTCGTCCGCGGTTTGCGACATGGCGCGCGCGGCATTGTCGGTTTCGCGAGCGCCGTCCCGGGCCTCGCCGATATCCAGCGTGATGCCGGTGACGGCGTCCGAGGTGCGCGCCACGCCATCGGTCACGATCGACAGCACGTCGCGCTGATCATGCGCGGCCTTCCCGACATCCGTCGAGACCGCCGAGATTTCGGCAATGGTGGCGCCGATATTCCTCATCACTCCGACCGCGACGCCAACCCCGTCGCGGATCGTCTCGATACTGGCGGAAATCTCTTCGGTGGCGTGGCGCGACTTGGTGGCCAAGGCCTTGACCTCATTGGCCACCACGGAAAAGCCCTTGCCCGCCTCGCCTGCGCGCGCCGCCTCGATGGTGGCGTTGAGCGCGAGAAGATTGGTCTGATGCGACACCTGATAGATCAGCTGGATGATGTCGCCGATCTTTTCCGCCTGCTGGCTGAGAGTCTGGATCGTGTCCTCGGCATGGCGGGACTCCTCGACGGCGCGGCTGGCGCTCTGCTCCGCCGAGCGGATGCGCCGCTCCATTTCGGCGAAGGCGCCATCCAGCTTTTCGGTGGCGTCCTGGCTCTGCCGGGTGACGCCGGCGACGCCGACGGCCGTCTCCGAGATCGAGTCGGCCTTGACGGCCGAACGCTCCGCCAGCCCGGCCAGACTATTGGCGCTGGCCTGCAGTTCGGTGACGCCGGACGACAGGCCGGCGATGACTTCTCGCACCGCCGCTTCGAAGCGGCCGGCCGAAGCGTCGATCGCCCTCATCCGTTCCAGCTCCGCCTCCTCGGCGCGCCGCCCCGCTTCGAGCGATGCAACCCGCGCACGGCCGATCTCGTCGAGCAGCTCGTTCAATCCGGCGCCCATCTGGGCGAGGTCGTCCTGGCCGCGGATCTCGGCGCGCAGCGAAAAATCATGGGTTCTGCGGACCTCGGCGATGGTCTGGCCGATGGTTTCGACGCCGCGGCCGATTCGCCTTTGCACCACCAGCATGAGAAAGAAGGCGCCGGCGGCG
>Ga0213872_10001722_pt1 | contig 13756 bp, 12 predicted proteins | sample VelepicomBERX_R2_FD_160071 | JGI IMG/M metagenome (GOLD analysis project Ga0213872, IMG submission 160071) | Rhizosphere microbial communities from Vellozia epidendroides in rupestrian grasslands, the National Park of Serra do Cipo, Brazil - RX_R2 | ecosystem: Host-associated > Plants > Roots >...
GAGACCGGTGCGGTGATAGACATCGATGAAATTAAGGCCGATGGCGGTTTGCCGCAGCAGGACCTGGCCGGGGCCGGGTTCGCCGATTTCGATCTCTTCCCACGTCAGGACCTCGGGTCCGCCATTCTTATGCAGGATGATGCCTTTGCTCACGATGATTCCTCCGATGATTGAAAGCGCCGGGTCGAAAGCTTAGGTTGGGAAGAACCGCGCCCTACGCAAGGATCAAAAGGCGATGAAAATCAGCGTCGATATCGATTGTACGCCGGAAGAGGCGCGTGCCTTCTTCGGCCTGCCCAATGTGCAGCCGATGCAGGATGTTCTGATGAAGAAGATCGAGGAGCGCACCATGGCCAGTCTCGACGCCATGGCGCCCGAAGCCCTGCTGAAGAACTGGCTGCCGGCCGGCGTGCAGGGGCTGGAACAGCTGCAAAGCCTGTTCTGGCAAAGCCTGCAGGGCAAGACCCCCAACAAATAAGGAATCAGATGTCTCAGGACCCCGCCCTCTATTACAAGCTGCATGCTTTCGTCTGCACCAATCACCGCGACGAAAGCGATCCGCGCGGCAGTTGCGCCGCCCGCGGTTCGACCGAGCTGCGCGACTATCTCAAGAAGAAGGCCAAGGAAGCCGGGGTGATAAAGGGGGTTCGCATCAACAACGCCGGTTGCCTCGATCGCTGCGATCTCGGCCCGGTGATGGTGATTTATCCCGAGGGGGTATGGTACGCCGCCGATACTAAGCAGGATATCGACGAGATCATCGATACCCACTTGGTGAAGGGCGGGCGGGTCGAGCGTCTTCTGCTGCAGCCGGAGGACCGGCGCCGCGAACGCCCGGTGAAATGACCACCACCATATTCGCCCTGGCCTCCGGCGGCGGGCGGGCGGCCTTGTCCGTCTATCGCCTGTCGGGGCCGGAGGCCGGGCCGATTCTGCGGGCGCTGACCGGCGATGATCACCCCCGGCCGCGTTTGGCCAGTCTCAGGACCTTGCGGGACCGGCGGGGCGCCGAGATCGACAAGGGCCTGGTCCTGTGGTTTCCCGCTCCGGCCAGTTTCACCGGCGAGGATGTGGTCGAGCTGCATCTGCATGGCGGGCGAGCGGTCTCGCAGGCCATTGCCGCCGCGCTGGTCGATCTCGGCGCGCGCCCGGCGGAACCGGGAGACTTCACCCGCCGCGCCTTCGAAGCCGGCAAGATGGACCTGACCCAGGCTGAAGCGATCGCCGATCTGGTCGATGCCGACACCGCCGCTCAGCGCCGCCAGGCTTTGGTGCAGATGGAAGGTCGGCTGGGCCGGCTCTATGAGGGGTGGCGCGGCGAGATCCTCCGGGCCCAGGCGCATCTGGAAGCGGCCATCGATTTCGCCGAGGAGGATCTGCCGGCCGATTTGATCGCGTCGTCCAAGGCGGCGCTGGCGGACCTTGCCGGACGCATTCATTCCCATCTCGCCGACGGCGGACGGGGCGAAAGGGTGCGGGACGGGCTTCGCGTGGTGCTGTTGGGCGCGCCCAATGCCGGCAAATCCAGCCTGCTCAATCAGCTCGCCGGCCGTGACGCCGCGATCGTCTCCTCCACGGCGGGCACCACCCGGGATGTGATCGAAGTATCGGTCGATCTCGGCGGCTATCCGTTGCTGTTGGCCGATACCGCCGGGCTGCGCGGCGGCGCCGAGGAGATCGAGCGCGAAGGGGTGCGGCGGGCGCTGGCGCGCGCCGATGCGGCGGACATCAAACTGCTGGTGTTGGATGGTGCGGCCTGGCCGCATCTCGATGCCGAGAGCCTGGAACTGTTGGACGAGCGATGCCTGGTGATCCTCAACAAGGTGGACCTGATTGCCGGCGCCATTCCCGATCGTCTGCACGATCATCCGGTAATCGGGCTGTCGGCTCTGACCGGCGAGGGGATCGAGCTTCTGCTGCAACGCCTGACCGCGGCGGCCGAGGAGCGCATGGCGGGCGACGGCGCGCCGGCCCTTACCCGGGCCCGCCATCGCGCCTCGCTCAATGATGCTGAAGCGGCGCTGCGCCGCGCCCAGCAACAAACTCTTCCCGAATTGGTGGCAGAAGATGTAAGAGTTGCCGCGCGCGCCATCGGGCGGATCACCGGGCGCGTCGATGTGGAGGCGATGCTGGACATCATCTTCCGCGAATTCTGTATCGGGAAGTGAGCATGATGGACGTTATTGTCATCGGCGCCGGGCATGCCGGGGCGGAAGCGGCGGCGGCGGCGGCGCGTCTGGGCGCCAAGACGCTGCTGCTGACTCATCGTCTCGAGACCGTCGGCGAGATGAGCTGCAATCCGGCGATCGGCGGCCTGGCCAAAGGCCAGCTGGTGCGCGAGATCGATGCGCTGGACGGCGTCATGGGCCGGGTCATCGACCAGGCCGGCATCCAGTTCCGCATGCTCAATCGCAGCAAGGGTCCCGCCGTGCGCGGTCCGCGCGCCCAGGCCGACCGCAAGCTTTATCGCCAGGCTATGGCGGCGACGCTCGGTGCCATTCCCAATCTTTCGATCCGCGCCGCTGCCGTCGAGGACCTGCTGATCGGGCCCGACCGGCAAGTGTTGGGCGTGGTGACGTCGGAGGGCGAGGAGATCCGCTGCGCCGCCGTGGTGCTGACCACCGGCACCTTCCTGTCGGGAATGATTCATCTCGGCGAAAAGACTTGGCCGGCCGGCCGTATGGGTGACGCGCCCAGCCTCGGCCTGTCGAAGACGCTGGCCCGGTTGTCCTTGCCGCTCGGCCGCCTCAAGACCGGAACGCCCTGCCGAATCGATGGCCGCACCATCGATTGGGCGTCGCTGGAGAGTCAGCCGGGCGACGATCCGCCGGAACCCTTTTCCTATCTCACCGACAAGATCCGCGTCCCGCAAATCGCTTGCGGCATTACCGCCACCACGCCGGCGACGCATGAGCTGATCCGCGCCAATCTGCATCGGGCGCCGATGTATAGCGGCCAGATCGGCAGCGTCGGTCCGCGCTATTGCCCGTCGATCGAGGATAAGGTGGTGCGCTTCGCCGATCGCGACCGCCACCAGATTTTCCTCGAACCCGAGGGTCTGGACGATCACACCGTCTATCCCAACGGCATCTCCACCTCGCTGCCGGAAGAGGTGCAGCTCGATCTTCTGAAGACCATCCCCGGTCTGGAGAAGGCGGTGATGCTCCGTCCCGGCTACGCCATCGAATATGACTATGTCGATCCGCGCGCCTTGGGGCCCAGCCTCGAGCTCAAGGACGTGCCGGGTCTGTTCCTGGCCGGGCAGATCAACGGCACCACCGGTTATGAGGAGGCCGGCGCTCAGGGCATCATCGCCGGCCTGAACGCAGCGCTGCGCGCCGGCGGCGGGTCCGAGCCTTTCATTCTCGATCGCTCCGAGGCCTATATCGGTGTGCTGATCGACGATCTGATCACCAAGGGCACATCGGAGCCCTATCGCATGTTCACCTCGCGGGCGGAATATCGCCTGACGTTGCGGGCCGACAATGCCGATCGCCGCCTGACCCCGCGCGGTATGGCGCTAGGGTGTGTGTCGAGCGAGCGCCGCACCGCCTTCCTTGCCAAGTCAGAACTGCTCGATCAGGGCAGGGAGTTGATGCAAGCCCTGTCGGCGACGCCGCCGGCGTTGCGGGCGGCGGGGCTGTCGGTCAACCAGGATGGCGTTCGCCGCTCGGCCTTCGATCTGTTGGGCTATCCCACTGTGGAGTGGGCGGATCTGATCCGCCTATGGCCGGAATTGAGCGATCTTCGCCCGGATGTCGCCGAGCAGCTCATCATCGAAGGCGGCTATGCCGGCTATCTCGACCGGCAGGAATCGGATATCGCCGCCTTCCGCCGCGACGAGGATTTGGCTCTGCCCGAGGACCTCGATTACGACGCCATCGGCAGCCTGTCCAATGAGATCCGCGCCAAGCTGAAAGCGGCCCGCCCGGCCAGTCTCGGTGCGGCGTCGCGTATTCCTGGCGTGACCCCGGCGGCTCTGACGGCGCTGCTGGCCCATGTGAAGCGGCAGCGCCGAGCGGCTTGAACGGTTCCCCTGTGACTTATCTTACCGAAGAAGAGTTCTTCGCCGCCGTCGCTGTTTCACGTGAAACAGCCGACAAGCTGCGTCTCTATGCGGAGCTGCTGAAAAAATGGCAGGCCAAGATCAATCTGGTCGGGCCGGCCACCGTCCCCGATCTGTGGCGCCGCCACTTCCTCGACTCGGCCCAGCTATTCCCGATGCTACCCGCCGGGCCGGTGCTCGATCTCGGCAGCGGGGCGGGATTTCCCGGCCTGGTCCTGGCAATCCTTCGCGGTGCGGGCGAGCCGGTTCATCTGGCCGAATCCGACGGCCGCAAGGGCGCCTTTCTGCGTGAAGCGGCGCGGCTGACCGAAGCACCGGCCATTGTCCATACCAGCCGCATCGAAACAATCAAACCCTTTGAAATCAGCGCGATAACCGCCCGCGCCCTGGCCCCGGTGTCGACCCTTCTGCGCCTGGCCGAACCGTTCCTCGCCCCCACCGTTCAATGCCTGTTTCTGAAGGGCGAAAAGCTCGAAGATGAATTGACCGAGGCAGCCAAAGATTGGAAGATGACCGTCGAGCGGATCCCCAGTGAGAGCGATCCGCATGGTGTCATCCTCAGTCTGAAAGAGGTCAGTCGTGGCCGATAAAACCAGCCAGCCGCGCATCATCGCCGTTGCCAATCAGAAAGGCGGAGTGGGCAAGACCACCACGGCGATCAATCTGGCGACGGCAATCGCCGCCACCAAGCGCCGGGTGCTGATCATCGATTTCGATCCCCAGGGCAATGCCAGCACCGCGCTAGGCGTCGACAAGAAGGCCTGCCCGGCCAATTCCTACGATGTGGTGATGGGCGAGGCGACCCTGGCCGAAGCCCTGGTCGATACCGGGATTCCCGGCCTGTTCCTGGTTCCCTCGTCGCAGGATCTGTCCGGCGCCGAGGTCGAGCTGGTCGACGTCCAGGGGCGCGAGCGCCGCTTGGCCAGCGCCCTGGCTGGTGTGCAGGGCTTCGATTTCGTGCTGATCGACTGCCCGCCATCGCTCAATCTGCTGACGGTCAACGCCCTGGTGGCGGCCAAGTCGGTGATGGTGCCGCTGCAGTGCGAATTCCTGGCGCTGGAAGGCGTGTCGCTGCTGGTCAAGACCATCGAGCGGGTCAAGGCGTCGCTGAACCCCGAGCTCGAGCTGCACGGCATCGTGCTGACCATGTTCGACAAGCGCAACAGCCTGTCCGGCGAAGTGGCGGCGGATGTGCGCGGCTATTTCGGCGACAAGGTCTACAAGACGGTGATCCCGCGTAATGTGCGGGTGTCCGAGGCGCCGTCCTATGGGAAGCCGGTGCTGCTGTATGATTGGCGCTGCGCCGGGTCCGAGGCCTATGTCCATCTGGCCGGCGAAGTGCTGCGACGTGAAAGGGAGTTGGTGGCGTGAACAGTGTGGATGAGCCGCGCAAGCGGGGATTGGGACGGGGCCTGTCGGCCCTGTTGGGGGATCCGGTCTCCAGCGCGGTGAAGGAAGAGGGTGCGGTTCCGGCGGCGGTCGCCGCCGGCGGTTTGAAGACTCTGCCGGTCGAGCATCTGCGTCCCGGCAAGTACCAGCCGCGCCATCATTTCGACCAGGCCGCCATCGACGATCTGGCCCAGTCGATCCGCGAGAAGGGGATCATCCAGCCGCTGGTGGTGCGCCAGATCGCCGAGAATTCCTACGAGATCATCGCGGGCGAGCGTCGCTGGCGTGCGGCTCAGGCGGCCATGCTGCACGAAGTGCCGGTGGTGCTGCGCGAGCTGAGCGACACGGAGGCCCTCGAGCTCGCGCTGATCGAGAATCTGCAGCGCCAGGATCTGACGCCGCTTGAGGAGGCCGAGGGTTTCCGCCGGCTGATGGACGAGTTCCAGCACACCCAGGACGCTTTGGCCAAGGTGATCGGCAAGAGCCGCAGCCATGTCGCCAACATGATCCGTCTGCTCGGCCTGCCCGATCCGGTCAAGCGCATGATGGACGATGGATCTCTCTCGGCGGGCCATGCCCGCGCCCTGCTGACGGCGGAAGACCCGGTGGGGTTGGCCAAGCAGGTGGTCGAGCGTGGTCTCAACGTCCGCCAGACCGAGAAGCTGGCGCAGGAAGCGGCGGGCAGCGCCGGGCGTGCCTCTCCCACGCCTAAAGTGTCAGCGGGAGGGGAGAAGGATACCGATCTGATCGCGCTGGAGCGGTCCCTGTCCAATCTGGTTGGACTGCAGGTCACCATCACCACCCTGCCGCGCGGTGGTGAATTATCCATTCATTACAATACGTTGGATCAGCTCGACGATGTGATCGCGCGGCTGAGCGGGAATTCCCGTGGGTAAGGGGCGGCGAAGCCATTTAGATATATTCACCACAGAGACACAGAGAACACAGAGGTATATAAGAAGCGCTTTTGTTTTTTCTTCTCGGTGTCTCTGTGGTGAACTAATCTTTTTTAATTGCGCCGCCCAGCGGCGCGGGTAAGTTGAAGGACCGCCCGACCACAGATTTCCGGCGCCGGAAGTCCTGTCGTCTTGCACTCCATTTCTGCCGTCAGCAGAAGATCGAGAGCCGTGGCCAATTTCTCGCTCGGCCAGCGCGATAATTGGCTTCTCATCCGTCCCGCCACACGAAAATGCGGCGGTGGCTTCAGCGAAGCCAGCGCCTGATCGGCGCTTTTGCCGTCGGTAACCAGCCCGGCGGCCTGATGCATGCGGGTGAAATGGCGCTGCAAGCTACGAATCAGGGTGATCGGCGACACTCCTTCATTGAGAAGACGGTCTAAAACCCGCTGCGCCGTCGCCTGATCGCCTTCGGAGGCCGCCATGGCGAGGTCATCCTGGGACAGGGCCGCCGTGTCGCCGGTGACCGCCGCGGCGTCCGCCAGCGTAACGCGCTTCTCGTCGCCCATATAGAGCGCCAGCTTGTCGAGTTCCGAGCGGGTCAGTAGGCGATCGCCGCCGAGATGATCGGCCAGCCACGCCACCGCGTCGGGCTCGGCGGTCAGGCCGTGATTGCGCAGGGAATCGGCGATTACCGCGTGCAGGCTGCCGCCCTCGTCGGCGTAACAGGCCAGGGCCGCCAGCTTGGGTTCGCTCTCCGCCAGCTTGCGCAAGGCGGAGCGGGGGGTGAGCTCGCCGGCCTCGATCAGCAGTAGGGCGTCGCCCACCGGATTGGCAAGCCAGCTCTGCAGCGGCCCAGCCAGGGCGTCGGAGGCGTCGCGCACCCGGACCACGCGGCGGCCGCCCATCATCGACAGGGCGGCGATCTCGTCGGCCAGGCGCGCCGGATCCTCTTTCAGCATCGGCATGGTGAGATCGGTCAGGCGAAACGGATCGGAAAGATCGGGCAGAACCGACTTGGCCAGCCGGTCGAGCCGCTCCTTCACCAGCCCGGCGTCGGGGCCATAGATCAGCACGGCCGGTACGTCGGGCGCCTTGACGAACGCCTCGACGCGGTTGGCGGCCAGCTTCACTTGTTGGCGGCCGGCTGGGCGGCTGCCGCAGCGGCTGCGGCGGCCTTGTGCCGGGCGGCGTCGGTGAAATAGATCGCCAGGCGGTTATGCACCTCGGTGGCGATCTGGTCGCTGACGCGGGTGCGCACATCTTCCTGGGCGCTGACGTTGGCGTAGTGTTCCTGCAGGAAGTTGTAGGAGAAGATCTCGGGGAAGGTGCCTGAGGTCAGCACCGTCGTGCCCTCATAGAGCTTGTAGAGCACCAGGAAACGCTGCACGTCGCGGGTCGCCGTCTCGTCGGTGGACAGGGCGGCCTGGGATTCGGTGACCTGGTAGGTGACGAACAGGTGATAGCGCGGCTTTTCCGGTGGTCCTTCCGGGGTCAGCGTCTTGATCAGGGCGTTGTGGATTTCCTGGCCCTGGCGGTCTTTCAGGGGATCGACCTGGATGCCGGCGAATTCCTCGCGCAGATTGGTGTCGCCCCCGGATTTGCCGTAAAGAGGGTGGAAGCCGCAGGCGCTGAGGGACAACGACAGCGCCAGGGCAATCAGCGCCGGAGGAGCGTAGCGACGACCCCGAGGGGGCGGGGGAGGCTCCCCCGCTGAGGCATGATGACCGAAGTCATCATGCGGTATACGTGGCCTAAGCCACGACATTGACGATCCTGTTGGGCACGACGATCACCTTGCGCGGCGCCTTGCCGTCGAGGCCGGCGATGATTCCGGGAACGGCCAGGCCGGCCCGTTCGGCGTCGGACTGCGGGCAATCCTTGGGCAGGGTGATCGTGCCCTTCAGCTTGCCGTTGAGCTGCACCGCCACCGTGACGCTGTCCTCGGTCAGCAAAGCCGGATCGGCCTTGGGCCAGGGCGAATCGGCCAGCAGGGTGGTGTGGCCGATCTCGGCCCACAGCTCCTCGCCGAGATGCGGCATCATCGGCCCGAGCAGGCGGATCAGCGCCTCGAAGGCCTCGCGCAGCACCCAGCCGGCATCGGCGCCGGCGCCGTCGAACTCGGCGATCGAATTGCTGAATTCGCGGATGCGGGCGACCGCCTTGTTGAAGTGGAAGCGCTCGAGATCGTCGGTCACCTGCTGCACGGTCTTGTGGGTCAGGCGGCGCAGATCGAGGGCCGGTTCGGCGAAATCGGCCGGAGCGGCGGCGCCGAGCGGCGCCAAAGCCGGCTGGAACTGGGCGACCAGGCGCCACAGGCGATGGACATAGCGATAGGCGCCGTCGATTCCGGCCTCGGTCCAGTCGAGATCGCGCTCGGGTGGGCTGTCGGACAGCATGAACAGGCGGGCGGTGTCGGCGCCGTAGCTGTCGATGATGAAGGCGGGATCGACCACGTTCTTCTTCGACTTGCTCATCTTCTCGGACCGGCCGAGAACGGCCGGGCGGCCGCTGCCGATCTCGATCAAAGCGCCCTCGGCGGTGCGTTCCACCTGGTCCGGGAACAGCCACTGGCCGAGCTCGTTCTTATAGGTCTCGTGGCAGACCATGCCCTGGGTGAGGAGGCCGGCGAAAGGCTCCTCGACGTCGAGATAGCCGCATTGCTTCAACGCCCGGGTGAAGAAGCGCGAATAAAGCAGATGCAGCACCGCGTGCTCGATGCCGCCGATATATTGGTCGACCGGCAGCCAGCGCTTGGCGAGATCGCGGTCGATGCCCTTCTCGCTGTGCGGCGAGGCGTAGCGGGCGAAATACCATGAGCTTTCGAAGAAGGTGTCGAAGGTGTCGGTCTCGCGCTCGGCCTTGCCGCCGCAGGTCGGACAGGACACATGTTTCCAGCTCGGGTGATGTGACAGCGGATTGCCCGGCTTGTCGAAGCTGACATCCTCGGGAAGAGTCACCGGCAACTGATCGGCCGGCACCGGCACCACGCCGCAGGACGGGCAGTGGATGATCGGAATCGGGCAGCCCCAATAACGCTGGCGCGAGACGCCCCAATCGCGCAGGCGGTAATTGATGGTCGCCTGGCCGGTCCCGCAAGCCTCCATCAGGGCGATCACCTTGGATTTCGCCTCGGCGACCGAAAGACCGTCGAGATCGCGCGAATTGATCATCACGCCGTCATCGGTATAGGCGACGTCGCCGATCGTCACATCGCCGGCCGCGACACCCTTGGGCGCCACCACCGGCAGCACCGGCAGGCCGTATTTCCGGGCGAAATCGAGATCGCGCTGATCATGGGCCGGGCAGCCGAACAGGGCGCCGCTGCCGTAATCCATCAGCACGAAATTGGCGACATAGACCGGCAGTTTATGGCCGTCGACCAGCGGATGCAGCGCCGACACGCCGGTGGGGAAGCCCAGCTTCTCGGCGGTCTCCAGCGTCGCTTCCGAGGTGCCCATGCGGTTGCACTGGGCGATGAATTCGGACAGTTGCGGATTGTTCACCGCCAGCTCCTGCGCCAGCGGATGGTTGGCGGCGATGGCGACGAAGGAGGCGCCGTACAGCGTATCCGGACGGGTGGTGTAGATCTCGAGCTTGTCTGCGCGTCCCGCCAGGGCGAAATCGAGACGCAGTCCTTCCGAGCGTCCGATCCAGTTCTCCTGCATCAGGCGCACGCGGTCGGGCCAGCGGTCCAGCGTGTCGAGGCCTTTCAGCAGATCCTCGGCGAAGGCGGTGATTTTCAGGAACCACTGGCTGAGCAGGCGCCGCTCGACCAGGGCGCCGGAACGCCAGCCGCGCCCGTCGATGACCTGCTCGTTGGCGAGGACGGTATTCTCCTCGGGGTCCCAATTGACCCAGCTTTCCTTGCGGTAGACCAGCCCGGCCTTGAGAAAATCGAGAAACATCTTCTGCTCGTGCCGGTAGTAGTCCGGCTCGCAGGTGGTGACCTCGCGCGACCAGTCGTAGGAAAGTCCCATCGACTTCAGCTGGGTGCGCATGGCGGCGATGTTCTCGCGCGTCCATTTCGCCGGATGGGTGTTGTTCTGGATGGCGGCGTTTTCGGCCGGCAGGCCGAAGGCGTCCCAGCCCATCGGGTGCAGCACGTCGAAACCCATCGCCCGCCGGTGGCGGGCGACGACATCGCCCAGGGTGTAGTTGCGCACATGGCCCATATGGATGCGCCCCGAAGGATAGGGAAACATCTCGAGCACATAATATTTCGGCCGCGGGTCGCCGTCACGAACGGCGAAAGTGCCCTTGCTCTCCCACGCGGCCTGCCACTTCGCTTCCGTCTCCCTGACGTTGTACCGCTCGTCCATCGCCGATCAGTCGTTCTTCTTGACGGAAACGGCCAGGGCGCGCAGCTCGCGGGCGCGGGTCAGGATGGCGTTTTCGACTTCCACCTGGGTCTTGGCGGTGACGGTGGCGTCGGTCCACGCGTTGTTGTCGCCCTTGACCTGACGGAACACCGAAACGTGCAGGCCGTCGGCGTGCAGATCGCGGTCGGTGATGTAAACCGACATCTTGAAGCGCTCGTTCGGGCTTTCCGGCGGGGCGTACCAGTCGGTGATGATGGTGCCGCCGAACGGATCGGCCGAGACCAGCGGCAGGAAGGCCAGGGTGTCGAGGCTGGCGCGCCACAGATAGGCGTTCACGCCGATGCCGACGCCGCCCTGGTCCTTGTTGCCCGAGGTGCCGCCCCAGCTCAGGATGCTGATGCCGCCATCGCCGAAGACATTGTCGTTCTTTAGGCTGTTCCAAGGATGCGGGTTGGTGTCGCCGGCCTGCTTGTCGGGATATTCCGAGGAGAAGATGCTGCAGGCGGACACGGCCATGAGACCGGCAAGGGCGAGGGCCGCTCGCGTGATTCTGCTTAAGGACATGGTAGCTATCAAGACCTCGGATACTGAAGCCGCTCAGGGCGCGGCGGCGGAAAATCCTCCTACCATAGGCGAGGGCCGGGACCAAGAGAAGTATTTCACGGCCGAAAACCGGCCTCCGCGCGCGGACAGGCGGCAGACTCCAACAAAAATGTCATAATATAGCCTATTGGTTGCGCGCTATACCTTCGTGTAAAGAACCGTGATTCATCGTGCCATGGGGGATTTCAGGTGGATCAGCACGATCATCATGATCACCAGGATCGTCATGGCTCCATGCGCGTGGGCGGTCCCTACCTGTGGGCCGGCATCGTCGTCGGAGTCCTGATCATCGGCCTGCTCCAGGCCGGCAAGGCCGGCTTGTTCGGCGGCAAGGAGAGCGCCGCCCAGCCCGCTCCCTTCCAGCGACAGGCCGACGGCAGGATCGCCATACCCAAGGACTCGCCGCTCAGGGCGCGCATCGCCGTCGCCGCCGCGACCACCCGTTCGATCGGCGCCAAGCTTTCGGTGCCGGCGGTGATCGAAGCCGATCCGGCACGGTCGGTGGCGGTGCTGCCGCCGCTGGCCGGCCGCCTGGCCGAACTCAAGGTGGGCTTGGGCGACCGGGTCGCCGCCGGCCAGGTTCTGGCGGTCATCGATTCGCCGGACCTCGCCCAGGCCTATGACGATGACGAGAAGGCGGCCGATCTGCTCGCCCTGACCGAGAAGACTCTGAAGCGCCAGGAACAGCAGGCCGAGATCGGCGTGGCGTCGGCGCACGACCTCGACCAGGCCCGCAGCGATTATACCCAGGCGCTCGCCGAGCATACCCGCGCGGAAGCCCGCCTGCGCGACATCGGCGCCCAGGCCGTGGACCACCATCGCCTGGTGGTGCGCGCCCAGGCGGCGGGCAGCGTCACCACCCTGACCGTCGCGCAGGGCTCGATGATCAACGATCCGACCCAGCCGATGATGACCGTGGCCGATCTGTCCACCGTGTGGGTGACCGCCATGGTGCCGGAAAACAACATCGGCGAGATCTCGAAGGGCCAGACCGCCGAGGTGAGCCTGGACGCCTATCCCGGCCAGGTGCTGAAGGGCAGGGTGCAGTTCGTCTCCGACGTGGTCGAGCCCGACAGCCGGCGCGACAAGGTGCGCATCGCCTTCCCCAACGCCAATCTGGCGCTCAAGCCCAACATGTTCGCCACCGTCACCCTGGACGGCACGGCGAAGTCCCAGGTGGTGCTGCCGACCTCGGCGCTGCTGATGAACAACGACCGCACCACGGTGTTCGTCGAGACCGGCGACTGGGTGTTCGAACGCCGCATCGTCGATCCCTCGCTCGAGGACGGTCCCGAGGTCGCCATCTCCACCGGCGTCAAGCCCGGCGAGCAGGTGGTGGTGAAGGGGGGACTCCTCCTCAATGATTGATCAATTCGTAGGCTTCTGCCTGAAGCACCGCCTCTCGGTGATCGTGGTGGCCTTCCTGCTGGCGGGTTTCGGCATCTATGCCTGGGAAACCCTGTCGGTCGAGGCCTATCCCGAGCTGGGTGACGTTTCCGCCCAGGTGACGACGCAGATGCCCGGATTGGCCGCCGAGGAAGTCGAGCAGCTGATCACCGTGCCGCTCGAGCGCCAGATCAACGGCACGCCCGGCCTGTTCCTGATGCGCTCGACCAGCACCTTCGGCCTGTCGCTGATCACCGTGCTGTTCCGCGACGGCTACGAGGATTATTGGGTGCGCCAGCGCCTGCTGGAACGCATCTCCCAGGCGACGCTGCCACCGGGTGCCGCACCCTCGCTCGATCCGGTGGCCGGTCCGGGCGGCGAGATCTTCCGCTATACGCTGGAATCCGACAGCAAGAACCTGCAGGAACTGTCCGAGATCCAGCGCTGGATCGTCATCCCGGCGATCAAATCGGTTCCCGGCGTGGTGGACGACACCAATTTCGGCGGGTTTACCACCGAATATCAGCTCGATCTCGATCCCAAGCAGCTCGACCGCTACGGGCTCGGCATCAACGACGTCATCAACGCCATCAACAACAACAACACCAACGCCGGCGGCGGCCGCGTCTCGCGCGGCGACCAGAGCTACATCATCCGCGGCGTCGGGCTGATCCGCAGCCTGGCCGATCTCGGTTCGATCGTGGTGGCGCAGTCGAATGGCGCGCCGGTGATGGTGCGCGATCTCGGCAAGACCACCCTCTCGCACCAGGAACGCGAGGGAATCCTGGGCAAGGACGGCAATCCCGACACCATCGAGGGCATCGTCCTGATGCTCAAATACCAGAACCCGTCGCAGACTCTGAAGGGCGTCCACGCCAAGGTCGAGGAGCTGAACAGGCAGCTCGCGCCCGAGGGCGTTCGCGTGGTGGCCTATTCCGACCGCGACGATCTGGTAAAAATGACGGTGGCCAAGGTGGGACGGACCATCGCCGAAGGCATCGGGCTGGTGTTCCTGGTGCTGATCATCTTCCTCGGCAGCCCGCGCAGCGCCTTCGTGGTGGCGGTGGTGGTGCCGCTGGCCTTGGTAGCGGTGT
>Ga0213872_10001723_pt1 | contig 13749 bp, 8 predicted proteins | sample VelepicomBERX_R2_FD_160071 | JGI IMG/M metagenome (GOLD analysis project Ga0213872, IMG submission 160071) | Rhizosphere microbial communities from Vellozia epidendroides in rupestrian grasslands, the National Park of Serra do Cipo, Brazil - RX_R2 | ecosystem: Host-associated > Plants > Roots >...
AGTTCGGGGTTCGGAGTTCGGAGTTCGGAGTTCGGAGTTCGGGGTTCGGAGTTCAAAGTTAGAGTTTAGGCGGTTGGCGCGACAATCTGAACGCCAAGTAGAATGGGTGTCTAGCTAGCTGTCCCGAGTTGCAGTTATCGTTGTCTTTGTTTCAACCCGGAACTCCGAACTCCAAACTCCAAACTCCAAACTCCGAACTCCAAACTCCGAACTCCAAACTCCGAACTCGACCGGTGAACGCTGAACGTCTCAACTATACCGAACTTCACGCCCGCAGCGCTTTCAGTTTTCTGCGGGGAAGCTCTTCGCCGGAGCATCTGGCCTTTACAGCGGCGGATCTTCATTTGCCGGCATTGGCGCTCTGCGATCGTGATGGGGTATTTGGTGCACCACGATTTTACACGGCAGCACAAGAATGCGGTATACGGCCGATTGTCGGCAGCGAATTGACGATGGAAGATGGTTCGGTTTTACCGGTGCTCGTACAATCGAGAAATGGGTACCAAAACCTCTGCCGTTTACTTTCACGAGTTAAACTTCGTTCACCTAAGAACGAGAGCTCGATTCGTTGGTCTGAGCTGTCGGAGTTTAAGGAGGGATTGATCTGTCTGACGGGTGATGAAGAAGGCCCGCTCCATCAGGCTTTAATAACCGGGGATTTTTCACGAGCCGATCAATGCCTGGCTCTACTCAAAGAGATTTTCGGGATTAACCATTTGTTTGTAGAGATTCAACGGCACGCGCTTCGTACCGAGCAGTGGTTGAACCGGCAGCTCTGCGAGCTTGCCGAACGCCACCGATTAAAACTTCTTGCCACCAACGGCGTCCTGTTCGGCACACCTGACCGACGCACCGCGCTTGATGTATTTACCTGCGCACGGAATCACACCCATCTCGATGCGGCCGGCCGATTACTGGAACCTAACACGGAACGGCATCTCAAATCGGCGATAGCGATGGCAGAGATATTTTCAGATTTACCACACGCGGTAGCTAATACCGTTGCTGTGGCCAACGAAATAGAGTTCACGCTGGAGAATCTTGGTTATCAATTTCCCAGGTTCCCGGTGCCGCAGGGTGAAACCATGGACAGCTTCCTGGAAAAAGTGGTCTGGGACGGGGCCCGGCATCGTTACAATAAAATGAGCGGGCGTGTTCGCTCACAAATCGAACACGAACTGGCTTTAATCCGAAAGCTCGGATTCCCCGGCTATTTCCTGATCGTTTGGGATCTGGTCCGTTTCTGCCGCGCGTCGAATATCATGGTTCAAGGCCGCGGGAGCGCAGCCAATAGCGCGGTTTGTTACAGTCTGGATATTACCGCAGTGGATCCGATTGGCGGTAAACTATTGTTTGAGCGCTTTCTGAGTGAGGGGCGAAAGGGTTGGCCGGACATCGATCTGGACCTGCCGAGTGGCGATCGCCGTGAACAAGTCATCCAGGAAATTTACCGGCGCTACGGACGACTCGGTGCGGCTATGACTGCCAATGTCATTACCTTTCGTGGCCGCAGCGCGATGCGTGAAACAGGTAAAGCACTGAACTTGCCCGAAGATATCATGGATCGTTTCTCGCGTTTGTACGCCAATGGGGATTTTCCGCACACGCTGGAAGCGTATGATCAACTGCGTCAAGCCGGTCTACCCGCGGACCATCCTCGAATAAGCGCATTTCTCCAAGTCTATCAGGCCATCTATGGTTTACCCCGTCATCTGGGTCAACATTCTGGCGGAATGGTTATTTGTGAAGGGCAACTGGATGCCATTGTGCCTTTGGAAAATGCCACCATGCCGGGACGCACGGTCATTCAATGGGACAAAGACGATTGCGAAGATCTGGGCATCGTCAAAGTGGATCTGCTCGGTCTGGGCATGATGGCGGCGCTGCAGGACGCCATCGAGATTTGCACCCAGCGAGGCCATCCGGTCGATCTAGCCAAGCTCCCAAAGGATGATCCGCTCACTTATGAGATGCTCTGCCAAGCCGACACGATCGGGGTGTTCCAAGTTGAGAGTCGAGCCCAGATGGCCACCTTGCCTCGGATGAAACCGAGAGAATTTTACGATCTGGTGATCGAAGTCGCGATCATTCGACCGGGTCCGATTCAAGGTCATCTCATGCATCCTTATCTGGCCCGGCGCGAAGGGCTTGAGGCCATTACCTACCTCGATTCTCGACTCATTCCCGTTCTGGAGCGTACGCTTGGGGTACCGCTTTTTCAGGAGCAAATGCTGAAAATAGCGATGGTCATGGCCGATTTCTCGGGAAATGAAGCGGAAGAATTGCGGCGAGCGCTCAGTTATCATCGTTCGCAGGAACGTATGCAACGCGTCGAAAAAAAGTTGCGTGACGCGCTTCGCGCAAAAGATGTCAACGACGAAGTTGCAGAGAAAATCCTCGCTGCCATTACCTCGTTTGCCTTGTACGGATTTCCAGAATCACACGCCATCAGTTTCGCGTTGATCGCTTACGCTAGCTCCTGGTTAAAGGTGCATCGACCCGCTGAGTTTTACGTCGGATTGCTCAACAACCAACCGATGGGCTTTTATGCCCCGGCAACCTTGATCAAGGATGCGCAACGCCACCGCCTCAAAGTACAGCCGGCTTCCATTGTGGATTCTCAATGGTTATGCACAGTTGAATCTGATGAATCAATCAGACTCGGATTTTGTCTGATGCGCGGAGTAAACCAACCTCACGTGGAACAGATGTTAAGCGCACGGCAAGAAAGACCTTTCCAGAGTATGCCCGATTTTCGTGAGCGGACCACGTTCGAACGGGATGAATTAAGGATACTGGCAAAAGCCGGCGCATTAAATCCCTTGATCGGGCACCGGCGCGATGCGCTCTGGTCGGTCGAAAGCGAATTTTATCAGGGAGAATTATTTTCTGATACTCCTGTGGAATTGGTTTCTCCGCTGGCTCCGATGCAACCGGTCGAACGCCTGGCGGCAGATTTTAGCGCGATGCGCCTCACGACCGGTCCTCATCCTATGGGTTATCTTCGCAAATCGTTGCCAGACGATATCTGGCGCAGCGCCGATCTACCGTTTGGGAAAAACGGTACACGCATTCGTATTGCCGGCCTGGCGATTTGTCGTCAACGGCCCGGGACAGCGAAAGGTTTTGTCTTTATCAGTCTGGAAGACGAAACCGGCATATCGAACTCTATTGTTACTCCTAAGATTTTTGAAAAGAATCGACTCGTGATCACGCAGGAAACATTTTTGTTAATCGAAGGTATTTTACAGTTAAAATCCGGCGTTATTCATATTCGAGCTGAAAAAATTGAGCGATTACCTGCCCTGGAACTCGAGACGGCGGAATCTCATGATTTCTGTTAGGCGGGGTAGGGCGAGGCTCCGTCCGAGCCGTGGGACGTGACACCGAAAGGGCAAGGCAGCGTCACGCGCCGCGGCTCGGGCGGAGCCTCGCCCTACCGTACCTCGCTCGCCGCGCGTGCCTCTCCCGGTAGGGCGAGACTCCGCGCGTGGTGATGAATTCCAGCTGCACGCTGCCGTTGTGATGAATTCCAGCGCGCGCTGCGCTAGGCATTCCTGAAACGCCGCTGCGCGCGGCGTCACCGTTGGATCCATGGGGCGCCGTTTTGTGACAAAAAAATTTCATCCGGATCTATTTCTCCGTGCATCCATAGACCGGTCGGAAGCGCATCAATTCGTGCAAGATGAAACTATAGTCTGCAGTTTTTACGGCCGCTCCAGGTGTTTGAGCGATCTAAGAATCCTTAATCTTATGAAATGGCGTTACTTCGTTATTTCCTTAGGGAGTTGCGTCCTATTCGCGTTAGCATTCGGTCTTTGGGAAACCGGGTCCTGGACGCGGCTACCTCGCTCGTCGGTTTCAAGAGAAGAAAGCCTTTCGCCTCGCGAAGTCGATCCATGCGCAATCGCTCTGGCTCCGCACAAGGGAAACGAAGCCATTGACCGCGAGATAAGAGGTCTCCAGGCGGGAGTCAGAGCTAACCCGGAGCGCACCGATACTATGAAGCGCCTCGGCTGGGCATTCGTTGCCAAAGCTCGCCTGAGCTATGATCCGGGGTATTACAAGATCGCTGAACAATGTTCACTTTGCATTCGACTGAAAAACGGTGAGGACCCGGACGCCCTGCTCCTCCAGGGTCATATCTTGCAAAGCCTGCACAAGTTCAAGGAGGCGGAGCCCATTGCACTAAAACTGGTCACTATCCGGAATGATCCGGTCGACTACAGTTTGTTAGGAGACGTCTTGATGGAACAGGGGCGTTTGAATGAAGCGGTAGCGGCTTACCAGAAGATGATTGACCTGAGGCCGGACCTGCAATCCTACACTCGAGTGGCCCATATGCGCTGGTTAAAAGGGGACCTGAACGGTGCGATCGAAGTGATGCGAATGGCTGTAACGTCCGGCAGCCCACGCGACCCGGAACCGACGGCGTGGGCCTATACCCGCTTGGGTATCTACGAACTGCAGGCCGGTGATACCGAGAGGGCAACGGAAACAGCGAGACTCGCCGGACAATTCGCGGAGAACTACGCCGCTGCGCTTCTTCTCCGAGGTCGCATCCTGTTGGCACAAGGTCATCCTCGGGATGCCATTGAATTTTTGGAACGTGCAGCGGCACTGACCCGACTCCCCGAATACGAGTGGACGTTAGCGGATGCCTTGCGAGAAGTGGGCGAGACTCAAGCAGCTGAAGCAGTCGAACGCAATTTACTCCGCGACGGAGCAATGAACGATCCGCGGACGTTCGCGCTATATCTGGCAACAAGGGGTCAGCAGATCCAACAGGCAGTACAACTAGCCGAAGACGAACTACATACTCGCGCTGACATCTTTACCATGGACGCTTTGGCCTGGGCACTGCATGCCAGCGGGCGCATCGCCGAAGCGCGGGAGTACTCGACGAAGGCGCTGCGCGAGGGTACCCAGGACGCACGCTTATTTTATCATGCCGGACGCATCGCGCTCGCCGCGGGCGATTCCGTCGGCGCAGAGAGGGCGTTCGCGTGTTCCGATCGGTTCAAACAAACGCTCATGCCTTCAGAAAGAGATGACTTAAACAAGGAATTTGCTGCTCTAAGTGCTCGAGAGAAATCCCGGCCGGCAGCAGTCAGCAACTAACCAGAAAAGGAATATATGAAAATCACACAGTGGGCGCTCGCCTTCGCGAGAATCAGTGCAGCGTTACCAGCGCTACTCTTGGCCCCAGCCGGAACCAGAGCGTCCAGTCACATGGATGCACCCCTCATAACCCGTGATCCGTCGGCTCACATAACGGATGTGTACGCCTTTGTCTCACAAGTTGGCAATGTCAAATACCTGACTACGGCCGTCGCCGTTTACCCGTTTGAAGAGCCGAGCATCGGCCCAAACAAATATAACTTCGATGACAATGTGCTCTACGCCATTCACGTCTCTACCGGTGCCGATCTCGCAGAGGGCGAGCCAACCATCAGTTACCTGTTCAAGTTCAACACAACTTTCAAGAACAATAACACGATCGCGCAATCTTTCCTCGGACCCATCGAAAATGTAGACGATGCCAACCAAAATCTAGCCCAGCGGTACAGTGTCACTAAAATCGTGCACACCGAAAAACATGAGGGAAAAGGTAACGAGAGGGAACACAGCACGGAAGAGATCCTGGGCACAGATCTGCTTGTTCCACCTAACAATCAAGGGTTGGTGACACCGCACTACAATCAGCACGACATTGGAAACAACTTGGCAAAGGAAGGGGTCAATGACCCTGCGCAGCTGGATGTGTATACTGCTCAAACCATTTACTCAATAGACCATGGGTATACTGTATTCGCCGGACAACGGTCCGATGGGTTTTACGCCAACATCCAAAGCATTTTCGATTTGGATACGTCTTTCTCCGGTCCGGAGAGGCCGTTGGACAGCCAGGCCGGGTTCAATGTTCACACCATCGTAATTAGCATCCCGGTATCTGAATTGGGTGGTGACCAACAGATCGTCGGAGTGTATGCCACCACTAGCCGGAAAGCTCTGACGGTTTTGCGCGATCCGAGAGCTCCAGCGACCTTTGGTGAATTTGTCCAGGTTCATCGCAAAGGGAATCCCGCGTTTTGTGAGCTTTTGGTTGCCGGCAAAGACAAAGATCTATTCACGGAAACTTCTCCGTCCGTCGATCAGACGACCTTCGCAAAATACGCTTTGGCTCCCGAGCTCGCCAAATTGTTAGGCGCTGCTCCCAGTTTACAGACCGCCAGAACCGATCTAGCGGGAATCTTCATTCCGGACTTGATCAAAGTGGACCTCTCAACTGGCCCCGCTCGTCTGGCGGGCAATCCAGACAACCCAATGTTCAACCGACTCGGTATTTTCGGCGGCGACACTCTCAAAAGCACTGTTCAACAAGGTTTCGGTAACGGCACCGTGCCAGGTGGCTGGCCAAACGGGCGCCGGTTCGGGGATGACGTTTTGGGCATAGCTGTGATTGCTATCTTGAGTGATCTGCGAACAAGTCCACCGCAGATTTTTGCCGGATTTGATCCCACTACCTTCAACGTAGGCGGGGTCATACACAACGATATTACTTACAATGGAGTCTTCCCGTATGCGCCGACTCCTCATAACGGACGTGATAACTTACATCACACTCAGCCATAGACCTGGCCGCGGAGAGAGCGCGCCGAGCGACTCAGCCGCTTGAATACCTGAGCGCGCTAATATTGTAGCATAGGCTTCAGCCTGTTCCCCGTTTCCTCGTCTCGTGAGACCCGACAGGCAGGATGCCTATGCTACTTTTTGTACCGCCATGATTCCGCTATGAAATCAATCGCCCCTTTGGCCAAATTTATGTTCCGGTTTTGTGCTTGCTCTTTTGTTTTCATCTATTTGACGTTCCAGGCTTGGGCGCACGACCCGGGCTTGAGCAGCGCGAACGTTACGGTCGGAAATAAGCAAATCGACGTGCTCCTCGGCTTTGCTCAAAAGGACGTCGAATCTATGCTTGCTCCCGGTACGAGTCATGTTAACACGGAAACATCAAAGGGGTTTGCGGCGATTCAATCCGAACTCGAAGCCGTCGCTAAAAACGGATTCAACGTTTATTGGGGGGAGCAGCGGGTGACCCCTGAGCTAACGACCGCACGACTCAAGGATGCCCGGAATATTGAAATTTCACTTCGCTTCCAAAGACCGAACGCTGGGCGGATCCGCTTGGTTGCGACGTTTATCGAACGACTGCCTTTGGGCCACCGTGAATTTATATCCGTACAAAGCGCGGACGGAGCCAACCTTGGAGAAGCCATGCTCTCAGCCGGAGACAACGCCTTTCAGATCGACTTGCCTACGGTCATGGCGTCCACCGCCAAGGCGAACCAGAGTCATTCCTTCTTTGAATTTCTAAAGCTCGGCATAGAGCATATTTTAACCGGTTATGACCATCTTCTTTTTCTGTTCGCTTTGATGGTCGTTTGCCGCGATTTACGCTCGATTTTTACGGTAATCACCTGTTTTACTATCGCCCATTCCATCACACTCGCTTTGGCCACGCTGGATATAGTCCGATTGCCCGGCAGAGTTGTCGAACCGATGATCGCGGCATCGATAGCCTACGTTGGCATCGAAAATCTGATACGAGGTGATGCTCCGAAATGGCGTGGCCTGATTACTTTTTCATTTGGATTAGTACACGGCCTTGGCTTTGCGGACGCACTTCGAGAATTTGGCATCGGCTCCGGGAATTTCGGCATCGTGCTGCCACTGATCGGCTTCAACCTCGGGGTGGAAGTCGGCCAGCTTTCGGTCGCAGCGGTGGTGCTTCCTATACTCTGGCAACTCAGAAAGAATAGGCTGTTTGTGCGTCAATGGGTGCCGGCCTGTTCAGTTGTTGTAGCGTTAGCGGGCAGCTATTGGTTGGTCGAACGGATCATGCAAGATTAGCGTACCATCTCGCCAGCGAAGCGCGAGCTGGCCCTGGAGGGCTACGCTCCGTCGTAGCAGCCACCGCGGAAGAGCTCGGCTTCACCGATTGTCTTGGCCAAACTTTCTCGATCTTCCTGCCGGTTTCGCGGTGGCTGCTACGACGGAGCCCTCCAGAACCACCAACCAGACGCCGGATTAGATAGACTACTGATCACCACTCGCTGCATCGGCCGACGGTGCTTCAGACTTTGGCAGATGGTAAATTTCGAGGCCAGGTTCCAAATACGGCACCGCGCCCCTCTCCCTGCTCCAGACCAACGTTCCCTTTTTAAATAGTTCGGAATAGAATCGTTGCGCTGAGTTAGACGATTGGCCGCCCGCGTCCAAAACCGATACGTCCGGAAAAAATGGTTTGTAATCAGATGCGGACACGACCGCATAGTCGCAGCCAGCGCCGAGAACATGTTCAAACCGGGAACGATCACCCGGATCTACTAACCTATCGTCGGTGAGAAGTTCGAATCGATATTTTTGTTTAGTTTCCACCAAAAGATTCGGGAGGAGCACCGAGGGATCCGCAACGACTTTGCTCCCGGGCGGAAGGTTACCATCCATCCAAGTTAGCAATTCAAGCCGTTGATCCCAGGTGAACGCACTGAAGTAGGGATAGCCACGTAAGAATTCAACAAAACAGGCAGCCAGGCAGACCCCAACCAGCACAGGCAACAACCATCCCTTCACTTGTTCACCAAAAGTTGACAGCAGTTCCGCCCCTGACGCCACCCCAACTACAGCCAATGCATAAGTGAAGCCGATCACCGGTAAAAAGCGCAGGTCGCTTTCGGGTGGCGAGAACAAAAGTAGCAGAAAATAGACCAGCGGGATCGCGACCAAAAGGATTTCACTCATCATCAGCTTGCGGCGCCGAATCCAAAGAACCCATAGCGAAATACCCACCATGACCCAGATAACCGGTGTGGTATTGTGCCACAAGGCAAGCCAGTAAGTACCGTGGACCAGACTCTGCAAACCGCCCGGGGTGCTGCCGAAAGCCACCTCTAGATCTTGTGCCAAATCGAACGCGGTACGGGTGAGCTCCGTTATTGCAAAAAAGTTGATCACGAGAACGGCGAACAACAAGCCGAGACTGAATTCGGCGATCCTGTTGATCCGGAACTCCTTTCCGCCACAGCGGAGGACCGTGAGAAGTGCGGGGACAAACAAAAGAGCGCCCACATATTTCGCCGAAGCTGCGATCGCAACACTGACGCCAAGAAACAAGGCTCTGGCCACGCTTGCTTTTTGTTCCAGCAACACGATGGACAAAAGAGTAAGACTCGACCCGAACATCAGCGAGGTGTTCTCGCTCATTGTGTGGGCGAGATCGAAGAATTGATGCTGGCAAAGCAACAGGAAAGACAGTAACGCCGCCGCAGCTCGGTTGCGGATGAAATAAACCGCCAGGCCGAGGCAGACGATCGATCCAACCGCGAACACTGCCGAGATAGTTCTGCCAAGTTGAACAACGGCTTGTACGTCGTCGGGAATGCGCAAAGCGGTTTTTAACACCCTGGTTGTGATCGCAAAAAACAGCGGTCGATGGAGGTCCCAGTCTTTCTTGATGACGCGCGTCGCCCTGACCTGCTCTTCCGGGTGATAAAAACATGGAAACCGGTTGCCGTGCGTGAACCAGAAGAAGCCCACCAAGAACACCGCGATCATTAAAACGGTGATCCCCCAATCAACCCGGGAGCGCCCTCCGGAAAGTGGCTCAAAATGTCTCTGGCTCACGAGATCCGTCCCGATATACGAGGGAGGCGTTTACCACCCGGACTGTCCGAGCGCTCACCAACCAAAAGTCGTCACAAATAACTAGCCGATTCATCTGCACATGCCCGGTTAAACAAGCGCATTACGATCGAGCCGTCCAGGGTTTCCGCTAGCCTGGATCGCTCACAAATCTTTAGAGATTTGTGAGCGATCCAGGCTCAAACAGCAGAATCTTCCGGCTACGCCGGACAATTCCGCTGCTTTTTGGGAAGAGCTTTCTAGCCCGCAATGAGCTCGTCGATTCTCCCACCGCGTGATTTTTGCGGGCTAGGGCGCCGTCAGTTCATGCAACCGGTGATTTAGAGGCCGCAACGCGCTATAGATGTGCCGATAAATCTCTTGATATAACTTTTCGTAGAAATCCGCGTCTTCGGGATCTGGAGCAATACGTTCATGGATAGGCCCAATCGCCTTCTGTGCCTCATCCTCAGTTGCAAAAATACCGGCAGCCAGCCCAGCCAGCAGAGCAGCGCCAAAACTCGTACATTCGGTTATCGGCGCCAGATCGATTGGGCGTCCAAACGCTGCGGCCTTCAAACGCATGAAGAGTGCGTTCGCGGTGTTACCGCCTATCAGCCGAATCTCGGATGGATAAGTCGTGTTCGGAAATGCCAACATCCCATCGAGTGCGCTGCGCGCCTCAAACGCCAGGCCCTCCAAAATCCCACGAAAAAGCGCTGCACGGCTCGTAGCGGCAGTCAGTCCCAGAAAAGCCCCCCGCGCCTTCACGTCCGGCACCGGGGTCAAACTCCGGCGAAGATGTGGAATGAAGCAAACCGCTCCGCGCTGTTCCTTTTCCGCCCCGTTGACTAAGACTGAATATTCGACTTCAGCTGCCAATGAATGGCGAAACCATTCGATAGCGGCGCCCGAAGTATAGATTCCGCCAGTGAGATAAAAGTGTCGGCTGCGAATCTCAATGACACCTTGAGCCAGGCCGGCGGAAGGGAATCGGGAATCACGTACGGGTTGCTCGACCGAAAAGAGCAGTGCTTCGGAGGTGCCGAGACTGTCCAGTAGAACCCCGGGACGCAGGGTTCCCGCTCCGAACGCACCAACGATGTGATCGTGACCGCCCACCCCGACTCGGGTGTGCTTCGGCAAGCCAGACGCCTTCGCCGCTTCCGCAGAAATCTCGCCCAGCAATGAACCGCTTGGAGAAAGTTCAGCAAAAATGTCTTCACTTAACCCAACTTCTCTCAGGAGCGCCGTTTCCCACCGATAATCGAACAAGTTAAACGCCAGCGTTCGGGACGCGAGACTGTAGTCGGTAACTGGAACACCGCTCAGCCGAAACGCGACGTAATCGGCAATGTTCAACCAACGCCACAGTTTTGGGAAAGCTTCCGGTCGATTTTTTTTGAACCACAGCAGCTTACAAAGACCGAAGATCGTATCCGGATTCAGACCCGAAACGGAAAAAAGCCGGTCAGTGCCGACCTGTTCGGCCAGCCAGGCAAACTCGCCGGCTGTCCTAAGATCAAACCACGCTATTGCTCGGTCGAGCGGCTCACCCGATCTGTCGACCGGGACGGCCGATTCAGCGACGCTGGCTACTGCGATTGCCTGGATGCAGGAGGGATCTTCCAATTGGCCCAGCGCTGAGCGGATCGTTTCGCAGACGCATCGCCAGATGGCTTCTCCGTCGTAGTCAGTCCAGTCTGGACGCGGATGAAACTCCACGGTCGGCGCGCTCGCGAGGGCCAGGATTTTTCCAGCAGCATCAATAATCAGGCATTTGGTCCGGGTCGTCCCGACATCGACACCAACTAAGGCAGGGTTCTTCATGATTGGCAGCAGTAGGGTCGCTGCCCAGCGCAACCGGTGTTGCCGTCTAGCTTGTTGCGCGGCAATCGCCGGTCGCACGGAAAAGCGCGACCCTTCCGGGCGCTTTCGATTACAACATCTCCGCCGCTTGATCGACAGAGGCACCGCTGTGAATGATAGCCCGCAGCGCCGCAACCGTGCCGGCAACGTTGCGGCTCTGCCAGATATTCCGTCCGAACACGACCCCTTTCGCTCCGCCCTGCATTGCGCCGTACACGACCTCCAGAGCCGCTCTCTCAGTGTCCATCTTCGACCCGCCGGCTATGAGTGTGGGCACCGGACAATTGAGCGTCACTTTGCGAAAACCTTCGGTCGTCCCAGTGTAATAGGCTTTAACAATGTCCGCACCAAGTTCGAACGCAATTCGGGCGGCCGAAGCCATGGCCTCCGGCGCCAGTGGATTGGGGATCCGCGACAGGCCCTGACACGGAAGCGCCTCGACCATGACCGGTAACCTGTCTTCGCGGCAGTCGCTGGCTACCCGAGCGACGATTTCAAAGGTTCGCAACTCGACCTCCCCGCCTAAAAAACACATCACGCAGACACCATCGACGCCAAGGCCTCGCGCATCTTCAACGGAGTGCAACAACGACCACTCAGTGTACTTCAGCCAATCCTCACGATAGATTGATGGTCCCCCATCCAGCCGCAAAAACGTCGGCACGCGGCCAATAACTCGGTCGGCATATTTTTTGACAACGCCGTAAGAGGTCATGATTCCGTCCGCACCCGCTTCGATCACCTGATCGAGAACTTTGCCCGGGTCCCCCAACCCCTCCACCACGCCTAGTGTGCGCGCGTGATCGAGTGCAACGACCAACGCCTTTTCCGGTAAACGCATTCTGTTCATTTTGCGTTTCAGTCTATTCGAAATATTTGCCGCGGGAAGCTCATTAGTTTGGGGGCGTGCTCTCATAGGACATATAGGTCTTATAGGTCCCATAGGACTTATGAACAGCGTCGCAAGAGAGTTGGACGTTTCCCGTCCACATCGCAGGCGACTGGCTTACCGGGACGGACCGTATTAGGTTAAGGGAAAATCAGTTATGTCGCATCTTTCTGAAGAGCTTGTTCTCGAGCACCTGAAGGCCGTGAAATTTCCGGGTTACAGCCGGGACATTGTTAGTTTCGGCCTTGTAAAAGAGGTCAAGATAGCGGGGTCAGACCTCCTGGTTCGCCTGAGTGTCGCCACCAATAACCCAGCCGTGCCTGAAGCGCTCAAACGGGACTCGGAAAGAGTGCTGGGCGCAATCCCGGGGGTCGCATCTACGAAAGTGGTGGTCGATATTACTAACCCACCCGATGTCGCTTCGGCCGGGCAGACCAGCACAACGAAAATCTCCGGGGTGGATCACGTGATAGCCATCGCGAGCGGAAAGGGTGGCGTAGGCAAGTCCACCGTCGCGGCGAACCTTGCGGCTGCCCTGCATCGCACTGGGGTACAGGTTGGTCTGTGCGACTGCGATATCTACGGTCCCAGTATATCGCTGATGTTCGGCGCGACCCAGGAACGGCCAATGGCCACCAGTGATAACACGATCATTCCGATGGAACGATATGGCATTAAGCTGATGTCAATGGGATCCCTCCTGGACGACAACTCACCCGCGATTTTGCGCGGCCCGATGGTCACCAGGGCAACGCAACAGTTTCTTCGCCAAGTGGACTGGTCTGGACTCGAATATCTGCTCCTTGACCTTCCGCCGGGAACCGGTGACATCCAGTTGACAGTCGTTCAAACCGTTGCGCTATCGGGGGCGGTTATTGTGACAACGCCGCAGGAGGTCGCTCTGATCGACGCACGCAAAGCCAGTTCGATGTTCGCAAAAGTGAATGTCCCGGTCTTAGGCATCGTCGAAAACATGAGTTATTTCCTCTCTCCAAGTGATGGGAAACGTTACGACATATTCGGTTCGGGGGGTGGCGAACGGGAAGCTATGCGGCTGAAGGTTCCGCTTCTAGGCGCGGTGCCTCTGGACATTGAGACACGCGAATCAGGCGACCGTGGCATGCCGGTGGTGCTAGAGAAGCCGCAGCACCCAGTTTCTAAAGTATTTTCAAAAATTGCCGATCAACTACGAGAGAAAATCGAATTCAGTGGTCAAAATTGACAAAAATTGGTCAGAGCTGATAGCGCAATCATAGTTTCTGATTGACTACACCTGCCAGAAGTACAAACTCGCGAAACATTACCAA
>Ga0213872_10001724_pt1 | contig 13748 bp, 7 predicted proteins | sample VelepicomBERX_R2_FD_160071 | JGI IMG/M metagenome (GOLD analysis project Ga0213872, IMG submission 160071) | Rhizosphere microbial communities from Vellozia epidendroides in rupestrian grasslands, the National Park of Serra do Cipo, Brazil - RX_R2 | ecosystem: Host-associated > Plants > Roots >...
GCGCGCCATCATGAACCAGGCTCGTACGGTGCGCCTGCCGGTGCACATGGTGCGCGAGCTGAATCAGATCCTGCGCGGCAAATACCACCTGGAAGCGCAGCACCACAACGGCAAGGACGCCACCGCCGAGGACATCGCCGAACTGGTAGGCCGCCCGGTGGAAGAGGTGCAGGACATCCTGGCCCTGTCCGAGCACGCCACCTCGCTGGATGCGCCGCTGGACAACGACCCTCAGTCATCCCTGATGGACATGCTGCCGGGCGACAGCGACGACAGCCCCGATGCCCGCGCCGAGCACCACGAAATGACCCTGCTGGTGCGCGACTGGCTGACCAAGCTGCCGGACAAGCAGCGCATCGTCATCATGCGCCGCTTCGGTCTGGACAACGACGACCCCGCCACCCTGGAAACCCTTGCCGAGGAAATGGGCGTCACGCGCGAGCGGGTGCGCCAGATCCAGCAGGAAGCCCTGGTCAAACTCAAGCGCGCCATGGCCGCGCGCGGCGTGGTACGCGACTCTTTGCTCTAAGACATCGCGCCAATCTGCTATCATATTGCGCACTCCGGGGCCGCACACGCGGCCCCCGCCTTTTTGTACCCATTCAATATTGAACGTTATGCAAGAAAATATCATCGAGATCAAGTCGCTGGACATGGAAGCCCGTGGCGTCGGCCACATCGACAACGAAGATGGCAGCCCCGGCAAGGTGGTATTTGTGGAAGGCGCGCTGCCAGGCGAGCGCGTCAGCTTCCAGACGTTCAAGCGCAAAAAGAACTGGGAAGCGGCCAGCATGACCGCGCTGCACCGCGAATCGGCGCTGCGCGTCAAGCCCAAGTGCAAGCACTTCGACTACTGCGGCGGCTGCTCGATGCAGCACGTGGAAGCGAGCGCCCAGGTCGCCATCAAGCAGCGCGTGCTGGAAGATAACCTGGAGCACATCGGCCGCGTCGAACCGGAAAACGTCATGCGCCCGATGTACGGCCCGACCTGGGGCTACCGCTACCGCGCGCGCCTGTCGGTACGCTACGTGGAAAAGAAGGGCACCGTGCTGGTCGGCTTCAAGGAAAAGAAATCGATCTTCGTGGCCGACATCCAGAGCTGCGAAATCCTGCCGAAGCATGTGTCCGACATGCTGATGCCGCTGCGTTCGCTGATTCACTCGCTGTCGCTGTACAACCAGATTCCGCAGATCGAGCTGGCCATTGGCGAAGACGTCACCGTGCTGGTGTTCCGCATCATGAGCGCGCTGACCGCCGACGATGAAACCAAGCTGAAGGCCTTCGCCGACCAGCACCAGGTGCAGATCTGGCTGCAGACCAAGGGTCCGGACACGGCCGCGCCGTACTACCCGCTGGAGCCGCAGCTGCATTACCTGCTGCCGGAATTCGGCGTGCGCATGCCGTTCAAGCCGGTCGACTTCACCCAGGTGAATCACCACATCAACCGCCTGCTGGTGCACAAGGCCCTGGGCCTGCTGGAAGTGCAGCCGCAAGACCGCGTGGCCGACATGTTCTGTGGTCTGGGCAACTTCACCCTGCCGCTGGCGACCCAGGCGCGCGAAGTGGTGGGCATCGAAGGCAGCAGCTCGCTGACCGAGCGCGCGCTGTCCAACGCGCAGGCCAATGGCGTGGCGGAGAAGACCACCTTCTACACCCGCAACCTGTTCGAGGTGACGCCGCAGGATCTGATCGACCTGGGCAAGTTCGACCGCATGCTGATCGATCCGCCGCGCGACGGCGCCATGGCCATGTGCCTGGCTCTGGCCGAGCTGAAGGAAAAGCAGCCGGAGCTGCTGCCAAAGCGTATCGTCTACGTATCGTGCAGCCCGTCCACCCTGGCGCGCGACGCCAACGTGCTGGTCAACGTGGCTGGCTACAAGCTGAGCAAGGCTGGCGTGGTCAATATGTTCCCGCACACCTCGCACGTGGAATCGATGGCCGTGTTCGACTTGATGTAAAAACGGTGCATTTTTCTTAATGTTGTTGACAGCATAGGCGCTCTTTGCAACACTGGTTTGGCTGATTCATCCACGCCAAACCGGAGCTGGCATGCGCGCCTTTCTGTTCTTCGTGTTGTATGGCCTGGGCGCCTGCCTGGCCGTGCCTGCCTGGGCCGACACCTCCATCACTTCCTTTTCACCCACTGGCGCTGTCAAAGGCGTGCGCCAGGTGCAGGTGCGCTTTTCCGCCCAAATGGTGGCCTTTGGCGACCTGCGCGTGGCGGATCCCTTTACCGTCGACTGTCCGCAAGAGGGCAAGGGCCGCTGGATCGACGGCAGCAACTGGAGCTATGACTTTGTGCGCGACCTGCCGGGCGGCGTGGTGTGCCGCTTTGTGCTCAAGGACGGCATCAAAGACCTCGAAGGCAGGGAGCTGGCGGGCCAGCGCAGCTATGGCTTTCACACCGGCGGTCCGGCGGTGCTGGAGTCGGTGCCGCGCGATGGCAGCAACAGCATCGACGAGCAGCAGATCTTCATTCTCGGCCTGGATGGACTGGCCAACGACAGCAGCATCACCCAGCATGCCTGGTGCCGCGCCCAGGGCGTCAATGAGAAGATCGGCCTGCGGCTGCTGAAAGGTGCGGAGCGCGAGCAGATTCTGGAACAGCGCAAGGCTTCGGTGGATCGCTATCTGTCTGTGTACTTCCGCGCGCGCGGCATCGTATGGCGCGCCACCACCGGTGTACGCAGCAAGCGGCTGGAGCAGATGCCGCTGGCGGTGGCGCAATGCCAGCGCCGCCTGCCTGCCAATGCGGACGTCTCGCTGGTCTGGGGCGCCGGCATCGGTGCGGAGAATGGCCTGGTGACGGAACAGGAGCAGGTGCTGTCCTTCCATACGCGGCCCGACTTTACCGCGCGCTTCGACTGCGACAAGCTGGCCGTGAAAGGCCCGTGCATTCCGATTTTGCCGGTGCGGCTGGACTTCAGTGCGCCGGTGCGCAAGGCCGATGCCCTGGCCGTCAAGCTGACCGCGCCGGATGGCCGCAGCTTCAAGGCTTCCGTGGACAAGGATGAAGCCAAGGCGGATTACGTCAGCTGGGTCACCATCCCCGGCCCATTCCCCGAACGCAGCAAGCTGCAGCTGTCCTTGCCCGCCGCGCTCAAGGACGATGCGGGTCGGCCGCTGATGAACCAGTCGAACTTCCCGCTGGCGGTGCGCATGGACGCGCAGCCGCCGCTGATCAAGTTCCCGGCGCGCTTCGGCATTCTGGAAGCGCGCGGAGACAAGCTGTTGCCGGTCACCGTGCGCAATGTGGAGGTGGCGCTGGCGGCGCGCATGTCGCGGGTGGATGCGCCGGTGCAGGGCGCCGCGCTGCGCGTGGACGGCGGCGAGCAGGATCAGGAAGTCATCGGCTGGATGAAGCGCCTGGCGCGTGGGCCGGGCGGCTGGCAACCGCCGGAGCTGGATGCGGAGATGATGAGCAAATCGGTTTTCGCTGGCGGCAAAGCCAAGCCGGAGGCCTTCACCATGCCCAAGCCGGGCGGCACGCAGGCGTTTGAAGTGGTTGGCATCCCGCTGCGCAAGCCGGGCTTCTACGTGGTGGAACTGGCCAGTCCCAGGCTGGGGGCGGCGCTGAATGACAAGCCGTCGACAGCCTATGTCAGCGCGGCCGCGCTGGTGACGAATATGGTGGCGCACTTCAAGCATGGCGGCCAGTCTTCGCTGGTGTGGGTGACGTCGCTGGACAAGGCCAGGCCGGTGGCGCAGGCCAGGGTGGCGGTGCGTGCCTGTACCGGCAAGCTGCTGTGGCAGGGCGTGACCAATGCCAGCGGCGTGGCGCAGGTCGAGCAGGAGCTGCCGGAAGTAAAGTGCGGCTGGAACGACGCCTACTTCGTCAGCGCGCGCAGCAAGGACGATATGACCTTTACCTTGTCGGACTGGGATAGCGGTATCGAGAGCTGGCGCTTCAACCTGCCCACCAATCCACCGCGGCAGGACAACACCATCGCTGCCACCGTGTTTGACCGCACCTTGCTGCGTGCAGGCGAGACGGTGCACATGAAGCACTTCCTGCGCCGCCACGTCAACGAAGGTATTGCCTACAGCAAGGGGGATTTGCCGGACAAGCTGTTCATCATGCATGAAGGCAGTGGCCAGAAATACGAGCTGCCGCTGCGCTGGGGCGCGGTGGGCAGCGCGGACAATCTGTGGAATATCCCGGCCGATGTCAAGCAGGGCTGGTATGCGGTCATGCTGGGCGGGCGCGAGTCCGGCCGCTTCCGCGTCGAGCAGTTCCGCGTGCCGACCATGAAGGCTGTGCTGCAAGGTCCGAAGACGCCCGCGATTCAGGCTTCCAGCGTCGATCTGGATGTGCAGCTCAGCTATCTGTCCGGCGGCGGGGCTGGCGGTGCGCAGGCCAAGCTGCGTACGGTGGTGGGCGACAAGTCGGTGGAGTTTGCCGACTACGAAGGCTTCTCCTTCAGTACCGGCGACGTCAAGCTGGGTATGGAAAAGGAGTCGCCCACCTTCGATGAAGACCAGGGCATGTTCGAAGATGAGGGCGATGACGCGGGCGATGGAGGCGCGCCCGGTACAGGGCGCAGTGCGGTGCGCACGCGCAGCCTGGTGCTGGACCGGGCCGGCGGCGCGCGTGTCGCGCTCGACCAGCTGCCTACGGTGCAGGTGCCGCGCGACCTAACTGCGGAGCTGACCTGGCAGGACGCCAATGGCGAAACGTCTTCCGTCTCGACGCACATTCCGCTGTGGCCTTCGGCCTGGGTGATCGGTGTGCAGCCGAGCGGCTGGGCGCAGGGCAAGGATGGCGTCAAGTTCACCGTCGTGGTGCTCGATACGGCGGGCAGGCCGGTGGCGGATGCGCCAGTAGTAGCCGACTTGCTGCAGCGGGTGAACTACTCGCACCGTCGCCGTCTGATCGGCGGCTTTTATGCCTACGAGAGCAGCAGCGAGGTCAAGGCCGCCGGTCCCGCCTGCGAGGGCCGCACCGACAGCAAGGGCTTGCTGATCTGCGAGGTGAAGTCGCCGGTTTCGGGCAACCTGATCGTGCGCGCGCAGACGCGTGATGCGGACAACCGTGTCACCGCCACCCATGCCGACACGTGGGTGGCCGATGGCGGCGCCTGGTGGTTCAAGGTCACGGACAATGACCGCATCGACCTGCTGCCGGAGAAGAAACGCTACGAGCCAGGAGAAAACGCGACCTTCCAGGTACGCATGCCCTTCCGCGAGGCGACTGCGCTGGTGACGGTGGAGCGCGAGGGCATCATCGATACCTATGTGCGCCAGCTGTCCGGCAGCTCGCCGACGTTCAGCATCCCGATGAAGAAGCAGTACGCACCGAATGTGTTTGTGTCGGCGCTGGTGGTGCGCGGGCGCGTGGCGGGCGTGCAGCCGACTGCGCTGGTGGATCTGGGCAAGCCGGCCTACAAGCTGGGTATCGCGCCTGTGCGCGTGGGCTGGGCGGGCAATGAGCTGAAGGTGCAGGTCAGCGCCGACAAGCCGGTCTACAAGATTCGCGACAAGGCGCAGGTCAAGGTGCATGTCACGCAGGCGGATGGCGCACCTGCTCCAGCGGGTGCAGAAGTGGCCCTGGCGGCGGTGGATGTCGGCCTGCTGGAGCTGATGCCCAACGCTAGCTGGGATCTGCTGGAAGCGATGATGCAGCAGCGCGGCTTGCAGGTGCAGACTGCCACGGCGCAGATGCAGGTGGTGGGCAAACGCCACTTCGGCCGCAAGGCGGTGCCGCATGGCGGTGGCGGCGGCAAGGGCGGCAGCCGGGAGCTGTTCGACACGCTGCTGTTCTGGAATGCGCGCGTCAAGCTGGATGCCAACGGTGACGCCAGTGTGGAAGTGCCGATCAACGATTCGCTGACGGCCTTCCGCATCGTTGCCGTGGCCAGCGCGGATGCGGACATGTTCGGCACCGGCCGGACGGAGGTGCGCAGCTCGCAGGATCTGATTCTGTTGTCCGGACTACCTGCGCTGGTGCGCGAGTCGGACCGTCTGCGCGTCGGCTTCACGCTGCGGAATACCACGGAGGGTGAAGTCAGCGTGCAGGTGGACGGCAGCATGGGCGGCAAGGCGCTGCCTGCGCAGAAAGTGTCGCTGGCGGCGGGGCAGGCGCAGGAGCTGGGCTGGGATGTGCAGGTGCCGGTTGGCGTGCAGGAGCTGGAGTGGAATGTCTCGGCCAAAGTGCTGAGCGGCGGCGACAGCGCGCCTGGCAGCGCGGCTTCCATGGACAAGCTGCGCATGCGGCAGAAGGTGGTTCCTGCCGTGCCGGTGCGGACCTTGCAGGCGACGCTGATGCAGCTGGATCGTCCGCAGTCGATGCGTACCGCGCTGCCGGAGGGCGCCTTGCCGGGACGCGGCGGCGTGCAGGCGATGTTCAGCGCGCATCTGGGTGGCGATCTGCCGGGCGTGCGCGAATACATGGCTGCCTATCCCTATACCTGCTTTGAACAGGAGACTTCGCGCGCCATCGCGCTGCGCGATACGGCGCGCTGGCAGGCGCTGATCGCGCGCGCACCAGCCTATCTTGATGGGGATGGGCTGCTCAAGTATTTTGCCCAGATGCGCCTGGGTAGCGATAGCCTGACTGCCTACGTGCTGTCGGCGGCGCAGGAGGCGGGTTATCCGATCCCGGCCGATATCAAGGATCAGATGGAGCAGGGGCTACTGGGCTTCGTGCAGGGCAAGGTGATGCGGGATTCGGCGCTGGCGACAGCGGATCTGGTGGTACGCAAGCTGGCTGCCCTGGAAGCCTTGTCGCGCTCGGGACGCGTGACGGCGGCGGAGCTGGAGTCGTTTGTGATTCAGCCGAATCTGTGGCCGACATCGGCGGTGATCGACTGGTATCTGATCCTGCACCGCACGCCAAAGCTGCCACGGCGCGATGCACGTCTGGCGGAGGCGCAGCAGATTCTGCGCGCGCGCCTGAACCTGCAAGGCACCACGCTGACCTTTGCCACCGAGCGTAACGATAACTGGTGGTGGCTGATGTCGTCCGCTGACGCCAACGCCAACCGGCTGCTGCTGGCAATGCTGGACAATCCGGCCTGGCAGGCGGATATGGGGCGGCTGGCGCGCGGCGCATTGGGGCGGCAGCGTAGGGGACACTGGGATACCACGGTGGCGAATGCCTGGGGTGTGCTGGCGCTGGACAAGTTCTCGCACCAGTTCGAATCGACGCCGGTAACGGGCATCAGCAGCGCATCGCTAGGCAATGCCAGCAAGAGCATGGCGTTTTCTGCGGACGTGGAGCAGGGTACGGTGCTGTTGCCCTGGCCGCGCGGCGAGAGCGAGCTGCAACTGGAACATGCGGGCAAGGGTAAGCCGTGGGTGACGGTGCAAAGCCTGGCCGCGCTGCCGCTCAAGGCGCCGCTGTCGAGCGGCTACCGGATCGCCAAGACCATCACGCCGCTGGAGCAGAAGACGCCGGGTGTGTGGTCGCGCGGCGATGTCTATCGTGTGCATCTGGATCTGGAGGCGCAGTCGGATATGACCTGGGTGGTGGTGGATGATCCGATTCCGGCCAGCGGCAGTATCCTGGGTACGGGATTGGGGCGTGATTCGCAGATCAGCAGCGGCGGCGAAAAGCGCACCGGCTGGGTGTGGCCGGCGTTCGAGGAGCGCAGCTTTGAAGCCTTCCGATCGTACTTCGAGTTTGTCCCGAAAGGGAAGTGGAGCGTGGAGTACACGGTGCGCTTGAATAATGCCGGCCAGTTCAACCTGCCGCCAACGCGCGTGGAAGCCATGTACAGCCCCGAGATGTTCGGCGCCGCGCCGAATGGCGCGCTGACGGTGAAGTAGGCGAGGGCGAGATGCGATGGGCCGCAATACTGGTGCTGGCGCTGTATGGATCGGCGGGCGGGGCGCTGGCTGCTCCCGCGCCAGCGCTGCCCACGTTCGGGCAGGTGCGCGCGGCCTACCTCTCGTCGGAAGCGGAGCTGCTGGACCGCCATGGCGTCCCGATCCAGTCGCTGCGCATCGACATGACCGTGCGTCGCCTGCCGTGGACCGCGCTGGACGACATCTCTCCCAGCCTGCCCGCCGCCGTGCTGCAGGCCGAGGACCAGCGCTTCTACCAGCACTCCGGCGTTGATTTCACCGCCATGGGCAAGGCCGCCTGGGATAACCTGTTCCGCAGCCGTCCGCGCGGCGCGTCGACCATCACCATGCAGCTGGCCGCGCTGCTCGATCCGCGCCTGCAAGCGCCTGCCAAAGGCCGCAGCCTCGGACAGAAGTGGGACCAGATGCAGGCCGCGCGCGACATCGACGCACACTGGACCAAGCCGCAGATCCTGGAAGCCTATCTCAACCTGGCATCCTTCCGTGGCGAGCTGCAAGGCGTGGCTGCCGCCTCGCGCGTCATGTTCGGCAAAGCGCCATCCGGCTTGAACCTGAGCGACGCCGTGATCCTGGCCAGCCTGCTGCGTGGCCCGGCGGCTGCGCCCAAGCTGGTGATTCAGCGCGCCTGCGCGCTTGGACGCGAGATCAAGGCCAGCACCAGCTGCAGCGACATCGAACTGAGTGCGGTCGTCGCGCTGAGTAAGCCTTTGCTGGCGCAGTCGCTGCAAGCCGCGCCGCAAGTGGCGCATCAGCTGCTGGGCGAGAGCAGCGGCAAGCAAGTCCGCAGTACGCTGGATGCCGACCTTCAGCGCTTCGCACAAAATGCGCTGCGCCAGCAGCTGATGGCCCTGCGCGACCGCAACGTCAACGACGGTGCGCTGATCGTGATGGACAATGCCAGCGGCGACATCCTGGCCTACGTCGGCAATGCGGGCGGCAGCGACGTCGATGGCGTGACGGCCCTGCGCCAGGCTGGCTCCACGCTCAAACCCTTCCTGTACGAGCTGGCGCTGGAGCGCCGCCTGCTGACCGCCGCCTCGATCCTTGACGATACCGCCATCGATATCGCGACGCCCACCGGCCTGTATATCCCGCAGAACTACGACAAGGAATTCAAAGGCTACGTCAGCGCCCGCACCAGCCTGGCCAGCTCGCTCAACGTGCCGGCCGTGCGCACCTTGATGCTGACCGGACTGGATCGCTTTCACGAGCGCCTGCGCACGCTGGGCATCAGCAGCCTGACGGAACCGGCTGACTTCTATGGCTATTCGCTGGCGCTGGGTTCCGCCGAAGTCTCGCTGCTGGAGCTGGCCAATGCTTACCGTACGCTGGCCAGCGGAGGGCAGCAGGGCACACCGGCTTTGCTGCCGCATGGACCGGAGAGCAAGCGCCGGGTGATGGAGGCGGGCGCCAGCTATATCGTCGGCGACATCCTGTCCGACCGCGCGGCGCGCAGCATCACCTTCGGGTTGAAAAATGAGCTGGCCACCGGCTACTGGAGCGCGGTCAAGACTGGCACCAGCAAGGACATGCGCGACAACTGGTGTCTGGGCTTCAGCGACCGCTATACGGTGGGCGTCTGGGTGGGCAATTTCGACGGGCGGCCGATGTGGGATGTCTCCGGCGTCAGCGGCGCGGCGCCGGCATGGCGTGACGTGATGGACTATCTGAACCGCGACCATCCCTCGCGGGCGCCGTCGCCGCCGCCCGGCGTGCTGCGGCAGGCGATCAGCTACCAGCCTGCGGTCGAGCCGCCGCGCACCGAGTGGTTCCTTGCCGGGACTGAGAGTCCGGTGATCGCGCTCGTGCCCAGCCCGCAGCGCGAGCCGAAGATTTTGTATCCGGCGCCATCGACCATCATCGCCATCGATCCCGATATTCCGGATGCGGTGCAGCGCGTGTTCTTCCAGGCGCAGGCGGGGCAGGGCTTGCGCTGGCAGCTGGACGGCCAGGAGCTGGGGCAGGCTGGCGCCGATTACTCCTGGCGTCCCACGCCCGGCCCGCACGCGCTGGCGCTGGTGGACAGCGCCGACAAGACCATCGCCGAAACCCGCTTCCAGGTGCGCGGGGCGCGGCCGTAATCAGCGGGTCTGGCTAAGAATGATTCGGTCGAACATGCGGTCGCCTAGCCACACGCGCATGCGGATCAACATCTTAGCGAACTTGCCAGCCGCGTAGCGGGTGTGTGGATTACTGCTGGCGACAGCTTCGGCGATAACGTCTGCAATCACGTTTGGATCACTGCCCGTGCCTTGGCCATAGGTTTGCTTGATCGACTTGGTGACCATCTGCACCATCCGGCCATAGGGGCCATCGACCGAACGCTTGACGATGCTCTCGGAGGCACCGTCACCGAAGCCCGTTTCGATCACGCCCGGCTCGACGATCACGACCTTGATGCCGAACTCGCTGACCTCCAGGCGGAGGCAGTCCGACCAGCCTTCCAGCGCATGCTTGGTCGCGTGATACCAGGCTCCCAGGGCGCTGTACATCTTGCCGCCCATCGAGGTGACGTTGATGATGTATCCGGAATGTTTGGCGCGCATCGATGGCAGAAGCAGTTGAGTAAGCCGCGCCGCGCCGAATACATTCACCTCGAACTGGTAGCGCGCTTCGTCAATGCCGATTTCTTCCACCGGCCCGTACAAGCCAAAGCCCGCGTTGTTGACCAGTACGTCCACGCCGCCCGTCTTGGCGAGGATGATTCCGACGCCAGCAACGATCTCTTCATCCTTGGATATGTCCATGCGCAAGGTCTGAGCACCCAACCCGGCCAGGTCGGACATCTTGTCGACGCTACGCGCCGCCACATAGACCTGGTAGCCGTCCTGGATCAGTCGCTTGGCGATGGCCTTGCCCATACCCGACGATGCGCCGGTGACTAGGGCGGTTTTCTTTCCTTTGATGAACATGTTAAACCTCGGTTGTTTGGATTGCGCCTATTTTCCGGATGCAGCAGATAAGTTTACATGCAATACGTGCCAGAAACCTCACCCTTTGCGCCACCTCTGTTCGCGGAGACGGTGCCGGTCTCAACGGGCTCCCCGTAGATAAGCTCTCAGCGCCTTGAGCGTTCCATAGGGTGTGTCCACCACGGTCTGGTTGGCCAGCCAATTGGGAATGGAGCCGCCGGGAGCCGCATGCATCTGGTAGGTAACGCTCACACCGTCGGCACTGGGTACCAGCTTCCACCGGCCGTTCGCCTGAGGGATGCGCACCTTGCCTTCACGCTGCGGCGCGTAGTCGGGAGTAGCTTCCACCCAGATTGTGACCGTGCCATCGCCAGCCTTCGCATAGGTGAAGTGGTAGACGCCGTCGCGATTGGATACCGGCCAGGGGGCCTTGTTGACCAGGTAGTGAAATTGCTCGGTGTCGGTCGCCTTCAGCAGTTCCGAGGTGACCACATCCGGCATCCATTTGCGGAAGGCGCTGGCGTCCCGCAGCACTTTGACCACGTCGTCAGGAGCAGCCTTCAGTTGAGTCTCGCCCCGGAATTCGCGCAGAGGCGAGCCCTCGACATTGCGCACATAGACCTTGATACCTTCGGCATCCTTGGCCAGTGACCAACCGTCCTGTGCGAGCGCTGATTGAGTCATGAGCAGGCCGGCCGTCAGTGTGGCGGAAAGCGCGTAGTGTTTGATGTTCATGCAGAACCTCATCGTGTCGTGATAACACGACGACTTTAGCGGCGACGGGGCCGCAGTCCACTGGTATTACGCGCCACTGATGCGGCGATCGGCGCCAACAAGTTTGGGGCATCAAAGCGCAGCACCTCAGAGGCTGCCCGACCTGCCCTTAATTCAAGCGCATGGCATGCCGGGCGCTGTCAGGCGTCTGCCCAGTCCAGTCCTGGAATGCGCGATAGAAGGAATTGGGATCTTCAAAGCCAAGGAGGAAGGCAATCTCTCCTCCAGACATTGTGGTGCTGCCAAGGTAATGGCGGGCCAGACTTTCCCTCGTGGCGTTGACCAAGGCACGAAAGCTTTTCCCTTCGTCTTCAAGTCGACGCTGCAGCGTACGTTTGCTCATACCCAAGCGTTCGGCAGTCTTCTCGATGGTGGCCGCATTACCGGGCAGAAGTTCCAGCAGGACTGCGCGCACGCGTTCCGCCGTCATCGCGGTTGCATCGAGCTCGCTGAGTCGGCGGCGGAGGTCGGGTTCGAACACGCGCCACATGCCTTCATTGGCGGTAAGAAAGGGGAGTAAAACGTCCCCGGCTGCGAATGTGATACTTGGATTCTCCCCGTGCCGCACGGGAGCGCCGAAGAAGCTCTCGTAACGTCTGGCGTAGGCGCCAGAAGGAAGTTTCGGCAACGTCAATCGAAGCGCTTTGACGGGCTCGCGGGTCGCGAGCCTGGCCAGCCGTAAGAAAAATGCGATCTCGGCCACTTGCAGCGAATATGGCACATCCGTCTGCACCGACAACCAGTGAGGCGACACCGTCAGGTCACCTGACTTGCCCACGTTCACTTCAAGGCTCATGGGGGCCACGAGCTGCTTGTACTTGGCAAGGCGCTGTACCGCCTGCATTAGATTGGTGCTACACAGTGCTGCGAACAGGGGCGGATCGAAAGACTCGGCCGAGACGGCTTCGACGATGCGCAAAGGGAACATGACATCACCTGCCTCAGTCTCCAAGGCGCGCCAGAAACGGAAATATTCTTCAGCGGAAAGCCCCTGCCTTCCACGGGAAAGCAAGTCTTCAGGAAGCCCGGCCCGGCGCAATACACGAGCGGACTGAAGGCCAAAGTCCTTCAGTAAAGCCTGCCAGCCGATGCCCACTGAAAAAGCTTTGTTTTGCATAGTCAGAACTCCATCGCCATTCAAGCCACACTCTGAGTATAGAGAGGTCGTGCGATATTGGTAATGCAAGATGCGCCACACCATCTGCAAACAACGCCATCTTGAATGGAAGACCGGGTCAGGCACATAAAAAAAGCCGGCGCATGGCCGGCTTTTTGAGGGAGCGCGAAGCGCTTAGTCGCGGTTGCCGCCGAAGATGCCCAGCAGGGACAGCAGGCGGGTGAAGATGTTGTACACGTCCAGGTAGATGTTCAGCGTGGCGGTGATGTAGTTGGTCTCGCCGCCATTGATGATCTGCTGCACGTCGTACAGGATGAAGGCCGAGAACACGCCGATCACCAGCACGGAAATCGCAATGTACAGCGCTGGAATCGCGAAGAACACGTTGGCGATGCTGGCCAGGAACAGCACGATCACGGCCGGATACAGCCACTTGGCCATGCCGGAGAAGTCGCGTTTGCTGACGGTGGCGATGGTCGCCATGGTTGCAAACACGGCCGCCGTGCCGCCAAACGCGGTCATGATCAGCGCCACGCCATTGCTATAGCCCAGAATCACGCCCAGCAGCGGCGTCAGCATCAGGCCCATGAAGAAGGTGAAGCCCAGCAGCAGGGCTACGCCCAGGCCGGAATCCTTGTTGCGCTCGATGCCCCAGATGAAGCCCCAGGCGATGCCCAGGAACAGCAGCATGCCGACCACGCCGCGCGGCATCGGAATGCCGGCCATCAGACCGACCACGGCGCCCAGCACGGTTGGCACCATCGACAGGGCCAGCAGCCAGTAGGTATTGCGCAGGACATTGTGGCGGACCGCGCGGGCGCCAGCCGAGATGTCATACGTGTTATTTTGCATATTGATCATATTGCCTCCTTCTAGGGTGATCAGAAACTGCTTGAGGAAAGCATAACATGCCGGGCAAAAAAGGGGCGAAAACGGCCTTAAACCTGACTTAATTGCTCGTTGGCAAGCAAATAATGCCCGCCGGGAAAGTTATTGGCTCTCCGATATCGGCCATATGGGGTGTTCTATGGTAAAATCAAAGGTTGATTGAGTTATCAATTCTGTTTTAAACCTTTCTTTTTATTGGAGTTTTTCAAATGGCAATCGAACGCACCCTGTCGATCATCAAACCAGACGCA
>Ga0213872_10001725_pt1 | contig 13741 bp, 7 predicted proteins | sample VelepicomBERX_R2_FD_160071 | JGI IMG/M metagenome (GOLD analysis project Ga0213872, IMG submission 160071) | Rhizosphere microbial communities from Vellozia epidendroides in rupestrian grasslands, the National Park of Serra do Cipo, Brazil - RX_R2 | ecosystem: Host-associated > Plants > Roots >...
CCCTGCGTGATTTCCAGGCTCAACAAGATGCTGCTGCGCCCATGGAGTTGATCGCTGCGCCCGTGGACAACGTCAATGACGTCCCCCGCCGATGCGGCGACTGGATGCCCGGCGACAACGGCCTGCGGCGCATGCGCTACGTGGTCTACGAATGGCTGGCTTGGTGGGCCAATCGCTAAAAGGGGTGATCTCGGTTTCGGTGCAAAAAGTCCCGCTTTCTTATGAGGGTAAACACTAGGGTTGCAAATTGACGCGAACCGGCATCACATGCTTGGCAGTTTGCACCGACGTCGTAGAACAGGCCCCAGGGTTGAGTGACCAGACAGTGTCATGTACAGGTACTGAAATTTTCAGTGGGAGATGCCCAAGCTCTCACGTCCTAAAGTTCCGGCCACAGCCATGAGTCGCAGCCTTGCGGATTGCCATTCGGCCAAGCATCGAATCCGCTGCAATTGGGCATCGGTCAGAGCGGCTTGAACGTTCAACATCTCCAGCACATCTGCGACGCCTCTGTCGAGCTTTCTTTGGACGGATTCCGTGGCACTCTGCGCTGTTTGCAAAAGCAATTTTGAAGCATCTAGATTGCCCAGGGCGGATACAGCGTCGGCATGTGTCTTGACCACGTCCATCAAGATCTGGTGTTCAATGTCCGCCAGGTCCGCCGATTTTTGCTCCACCTGGGCCAACGCACCTCGTACTTTGTAGGTTCTACCGAAGCCTTCGAACAAGGGGATGGTGAGTGTGACCGCAAGCACGGTTTCATTGGTATGCATCGTTGGCAAACCCAAATTGGGGCGGCCGTTCTGGTAGTAGTTGGCTGAAAAATCCACGGTTGGCAATCCGTCGGATTGGGTTGCCTTGACCTTGTTTCTCGCAGCGTCCAATTGCGCCCTGGCCGCCAGGATGGCTGGATGCTGCTGCTGAGCCTGTGCGAGCCACTCGCTAAGTTCTCTGCGGCTCTGTGTATTGTCGTCCGCCAGATCGGGCGCAAGTGTCAATTGCGTGCCTGCTGGTCTGCCCAGGCAATAGACGAGCACAGATAGTGCTTTTTGTAGATCACCGGCCGCACGGCTTTTATCCAGACTGGCGCGCGCCAGAGCCGTGGCTGCCTGCAAGGTGTCTGCCTGTGACGCTGCACCATGATCTTGTCGACGCTGGATGATGGCCAAGGTATGAGCTGCGACCTGTTCACTTTTGATCCTGGCATCCCACGTAGCTTGTGCGGTCTGGGCGTCAAAGTACGCACCGATCACGGTCTCCAGGACTTTCTGAATCGCCGCATCGTGGCTGGCCATTGCGGCACCGAGCAAATCCGTTGCGACTTGCTTGTTTGCCGCTCGGCTACCAAAGTCGAAAAGACGCCAATTGAGGCCCAATGTTTTTTCGTCGTCTCTTAAAGTCTGGACAGGCAGGCCTGCACCTGGGTAGGTCGTTCGATCGTCCACGTGGCTCAGCTCGGCGGAAGCGGTGGGCAAATATGCTGCTTTGGCCTCACCCAGTGCTGCAGCTTGTACCTTGATGGCTGCCCATGAACTTTTGAGCTGTGGATTGGTGCATAGTGCAATGTCTATCGCATCGATCAAGCCCAAGGGCTTGGGATTGCCTTCAACATCCGGATGGATGCTTGCGTTGGGGCACGGCAATGGTGCGGCATCACCTGGCAAGATGATGCCATTCGACAACATAGGCGGAACGGTTCTCAGGGGATCAAATGTCTGTGTCGACATGAACCCAGTAGAGGAATTCGAGGAATCAAGTGCCTGGTTCGAGATGTCGATGTCCCCGGGGGCAGCAATTGCGGCAACACTCGTGACTGCAAGTGCGCCAATCATCAATGTCCTGGTGATCATTGGAGCGCACGGCGCCAAATCAGCGCTCATGCAGGGCTTCATGGACATGCTGCGCTAAGGGAGAGAGAACGTATTCGATCACGCGCCGGGATCCGGTCTTGATTTCCGCATTGACGGACATGCCGGCCGACAGTTTCATCAATTGCCCATCGACGTTGATCGTCGGTTTATCCAGCGCGACCTTGACCGAATACAACAGTCCTTTCTTTTCATCCTGTATGGCGTCTTGCGACACGTGGGAGACGTGCCCCGGAACCGTTCCATACTTGGTGTATTCAAAGGCATCAATCTTGACCTGTACATCCTGGCCCAGCTGCACAAAGCCGACATCCTTGTTGTCCAGAAAGGCTTCGATCTCGACCTGATGCTCTTGCGGCACGATCATCATCAAGGGCTGAGCCGCTGGCACAGCGGCACCCAATGTGTGGACCGTCAACTGTTGGACCGTCCCGTCCACCGGCGATCGCAGCGTCAACAACTTGCTGTGTTCGCCGGCGCGACGCGCATCCTGATGGCTGGCAGCTTCAGTGCGCACGCCTTCCAATAGGGTGTCATGCGCCTCCTTGCGGGTTTGAGCAATCAAGCTTCGGCGCTGGTCAGTTGCGTCGGCCAACTGCCTTGACACATCAATACGCGCCTGTTCCTTTTCGATCCAGGAATGTTCGGACACGTCGTGATTTTGCAGCAGCGCCTTGTAGTCCGCGGCACGTTGCGTCGCCAGAGGCAATTCTTGTGTGTATTGCGCAATGAGGTCGTCGAACCTCATCAGCTTGGCGTGAAAGTCTCGCCATTGCCCGTCCAATTGACGTTGCGCCTCAAGCCATTGCGCAGTGCTCGTGCCGGCCACAGAGGCCAGTCGCGGCGCGGCGAGCGCGTCAACCGCTTTAATCATGGCCTGTGAGCGCGCCACCTCCAGAGCCGCCAAAGCAGCGTCGCCTTCCGCTTTGTCGTGCTCAGCATCCGTGGAGCTTCTGTCAAGTTCCAGCAGCACATCACCAGCTTTCACTGACTGACCTTCTTGAACATACAGCGCTCGCACCACGGCCACATCAACGGAGGTGATGGTTTTGGTACGGGCTGACGGAACGACCTTGCCGTTTGCAGTGACGATGATGTCAGCCGTGCCCATCACGGACCACGCAATGGCGCTCAGCACCAGCAACATCAATACACGGCCTGTCCATTTGGCGGTGCCGGAAAGCGGTTTTTCCTGCAGCGCCAAGGCGGCCGGCAGGAATGCCGCTTCGTCTTCGGTCAAAAAGTGGTCGCCCAGATTCTGCCGTTCTCGCCAGGCGTAGGTGAATACATCACGGTACCGCTCCCACATGGAGCCCCACGCGGCCCAACGAAGCCTCAAGCTCATGCTGCCACCACGCCTACGTCGAGTTGTTTGGTCGAGTCGGCATCGAGAGCCATTGTGCGGTCGGCATGGGGCTGAGGATGCAACGGGTGCACCGTGCTTGGCCCTTGCTGAAGCCGATACAAGTGCGCGTAAATACCATCAGTCCGGTTCACGAGTTGCTGATGCGTTCCTACTTCTGCAATCTCGCCGCGTTCCATGACCACGATCCGGTTTGCATCGCGTACGGCGGACAAGCGGTGCGCAATGATGAGCACGGTACGCCCTTCGCAGATTTGGCGCATGTTGTCCTGGATGATGCTTTCCGATTCGTAATCCAGCGCGCTGGTGGCTTCGTCAAAAATCAAGATACGTGGATTGCTGATGAGTGCGCGGGCAATGGCGATGCGTTGCCGCTGTCCTCCTGATAAACCCGTGCCGTGCTCGCCTACGAGCGTGTCATAGCCTTCAGGCATCTCGGTGATGAATTCATGCGCACCTGCGAGCTTGGCCGCGGTGATGACGGCTTCGAGCGGCATGGCCGGATCGGCCAGAGCAATGTTTTGTCGGACAGAGCGGTTGAACAGCGTGTTCTCTTGAAGAACGACGCCAATCTGTTGGCGCAGGGAAGCGCTGTCGATGACGCCAATGTCATGCCCGTCGATCAGCACACGGCCACGGTCCGGCACGTAGAGTCGTTGCACCAGTTTGGTCAAAGTGCTTTTGCCGGAACCGGAGCGGCCCACTATGCCAATTACCTCGCCGGGCTGAATCTCCAGGGCAACGCCACGCAGCACGTCGGGCGTATCGGGCCGATAGCGAAAAGACACTTGCTCGAAAGAAATGGCACCCTCGACCCGCGGCAGCCGACTCTTTTGCGCAGCGACCTCAGTCTTGGCGTTCAAAATGTCACCCAGGCGGCTCATGGAAATACCGATCTGTTGGAAGTCATTCCAAAGTTGCGCCAAGCGCAGGATGGGGGACGATACTTGACCGGCCAGCATGTTGAACGCGACCAGTTCGCCCACGGTCAGCTTGTTGTCTACCACCAGGGTGGCGCCCATCCACATAATGCCGGCCGTCACGAGCTTGCTCACCAGCGTCACGCCGCCGCTGGCGACCATGGCCACGTTATTCGTGGCCTGCCCAGCCGATACGTAGGCGGCCAGTTGCTTTTCCCATCTCGTTTGCCAGCGCGGCTCAACCGCCATGGCCTTGACGGTGTCGATGCCACTGATCGTTTCTACAAGGAAGGATTGGTTTTCCGCGCCCTTGTTGAACTTGTCGTTCAGACGAGCCCGGATGAGCGGCGTGAATACCACCGAAAGCAGCACATACAGGGGAATCGATGCCAAGACAATTAAAGTCAAAGTCACGCTGTACCACAGCATCACGCTCAGGAACACGAATGAAAACAGCAGATCCAGTACCAGCGTCATGGCATTGCCGGTCAGAAAACTGCGGATGCTCTCCAACTCCCTGACCCGGGCTACGGAATCGCCTACACGACGCGCTTGAAAATACGCCAGCGGCAGATGTAGCAAATGCTTGAACAGGCGAGCCCCCAACTCCACGTCGATCTTGCTGCTGGTATGCGCAAAGACGTAGGTGCGTAAACCGGTCAGAACGGTGTCGAACAGCGTGGCGCAAATCAATCCGATGGCGACCACATTCAAGGTTTTCATTGCGTGATTGACAAGGACCTTGTCCATCACGACCTGGAAGAACAAAGGAGTGATCAGCCCAAGTATTTGCAGCACCAGGGAAATGGCCAGAACCTCTAGCAGCAATCGTCGATATTTTACGATTGCCGGAATAAACCATGAGAAATCAAAACGAGCAAGTTCTCCAATATACGATTGTTTGCTGCTCAGGTAGATGAACTGACCAGACCATATTTCCATGAACTCTGGCATTGAAACAATGACCGGAGACTCACTACCGCGCTGAATCAGTACGCGGACTGTTTCTGCATTGGAAGTATCAATTCTCGCCGCAATGAAGAACTCTCCATCCTGACCGATGGCGATGACGGGGAATGGTGCTTGCGCAAGCCTGCGTACATCTTGATACACCAATTTGGCGGCCATACCAAGGTGTTTGGCGGCTCTAAGAACGGTGGAGGTATCAAAGCTCTGAGAACCGAACTCATGTTTTAGTTGTTCGGCATCCGCTGCCAAGCCGTGAAAACCGGCCATCGTGACTAATGCGCGAAGGCCGGTTTCCAACTCAGGGGACCCGTTCGAATTTGGGCTCATCTATAAAAACATCAAATATATAAAATAGAAATCATTAATCCAAACAAATCGCAGGGACTACAGATTATCTATTTTATCTTCAGCATCAACGCACATGGCCACCTATGATATCAGTATGCATTGACGGCATCAGCGGTCTGTTTGAATGCAGCGCGTTGCTGCTGGCTGCGGGAGGTGAAAATGAGGCCATGGAATCAATGAGCTTGTTGATGGAACTTTGATGTACGGCGTTGTTAACGCCGACCGAAGGTTGCTTCCTTGCAGGGTTTGCCTTGATTGCCTCTTCATCCACTGGTATCTTGTTATGATGAAGTATGAAACCCTGTACACTCTCGCCCGCCCAAAAACATTTGTCATTGACAGATATGTGTTGAACGGAAATATCTCCAATGAATTCAATCGACTCAATCGGCTCCCATTCAATAATTTCCTTTCCATCTACAATTCGAAGAGTTGCGACGGACTTTCCATGCAATTCTGCTGGATTGAACAATCCATCTGGAGTTGGGATGGGCGCTGAGGCGGAACAGCGCAAACTAATGCCACTTCGTGTAACGATCCGGTATCCTGGTTGAATCTTTGTTTTTGAATAGGTGACGACGCCACGATCGGCTTGCAACGACTTTTCATCAGCCAAGGCAATTTCATCACCTTCTTTCACGTCGATGGCTTGGGTGCCATCCAAAAGATAGGATGAAATTTCAACACAACCTTCACCGCCGCCGCCGCCGCCATCTCCACCGTCACCACTGCCACTATCTCCGCCACTATCTCCAGTCCCAGTCCCACTTCCACTTCCACTTCCACTTCCACTGCTGGAGGTAACGGATATTCCAGAGCCATTCACAAGCCCATTTGATGAGCAGGAAACATTTCCGGTGCCATTTACAGTTTCAGAAGTACCATTGCAAGAAAACGTATTTGATGTACCGCTTCGCACATCCACTGTCGCACCCGTACCAAGCGACAAACTATTTCCAGATCCGCTTAAATTTACAGATGAACCACTAGTTACTGCCCCAGTTAATTGATTCCCCGAGACATTTAAGGTGGATGAACTGCAGCTCATCGATTCAACACCATTTAATGTAACGCCTGATGATCCACATGTTGCTGTATTGCCATTACCAGAAACCGTTGCGCTGGCGCCATTGCCCATGCTAACCAGATTGCCTGAGCCTGTGATATTTACAGAAATACCGGGCGCGAGTAAGGTTGTCACGTTATTCATACTCATGCTAACATTCCCGGTAACCAATAAAACGGAGTTTGATGGATTTATAGTTAAAACCTCAGTCGTCAAACTATTCTCTCTATTTTGTTGTGACGTTCTGGTGGTGGGATTGGTTCCTTGGGTTGTCTGAGTCATTATGTAATTTGTTATACTTGATAATGACAACTGTGTAGTCGACGGCAGGGCAGCAAGATACTGCTCCAACGCCCCGGTCGCCCCAAGATTAAATTGATTCGCATAGTCAAGCAATGCAAGCTGAAGCGACTGACTTTGATATATTTGATCAGCTATACTTGGGTTAGTCTGGTAAATGTTGTTGAGCGCATTTTGGAGTTGAGTTACCAATCCAGCGGCCCAATTTGAATTGAGGGTTCCAAGTGCGGCCGCATTGGTTGAATTTTGTAGAGCAGTTTGCAATTGGGTGCTCATCGTTTGCACTTGCGCCGCGCTCAACCCTCCGGACTGAGAGAGTTGATTTACCTGAGCTTGAGTAAATCCAGCATTTAATAGGAATTGCGCTGCCGCCGAATTTGTTCCAACATTGTATTGATATAAACCAAATGAATAACTACTGCTGCCACCAGCATAAGAAAATTGATATACCGGCGTTGATCCGAGCTCAGTTCTCCCTGCGACCAAGTTGTAATTTGGAATTAGTGTTGACGCAATATAGTTGCTATTCAGCTGAATAGGGGAGCTGTTTGACATGTTTCCTCCGGTATTATCTAAACAATTAAGTCAGTAATTTTATCCGCCGTGCGGAAGGTGCTGTAGAAAATATATTCTCTTTTTTGTCTCATCTATCTGGCATTGAATTGATTGATAAGTGACCCACCCATTACTGCCGCCCTGCAGTCCGCCAATAAAATCGCAATTTTCGTGCATGTATGTTAGCCACGAATTTTGAGCCTTAACAAGTTGTGATTTGCTTTTTCTGGCATCAAACTCATTATCATCGTGAATATTTGAGATGGCGACCGAATAGGCAGAATCAAGATCCTTCGATGACGCCTCTAATTTTCCGCTAGCGCACTTAATTTCGCTTACCGTGTCTGGCATGTCGCATATCTGGGTGTCAGCATGCAAGCTTCCTGACAAAATACATGCAAGGAAAAATGTTATGAAATACTTTTTCATTTTAAAAACAATGTTTGAATTGTTAAAGCCTGTGGCGACAGCGAATTTCCCGTCTAATTTTTGGAATGGCAGGCGTGTTGCGATATTGATTATTCGTGCAGATATCTCGCGCAGATCAGAACTTTTATTGAATTGACGTATGCGAACGCGGGGAGGTAATGTTCAGCATTCATACAGTTCTCTAAAAAATGGAATGCCCTGGAGGGAGCGGCTATGTAGTTACCTAAATCACCAGAATTTCGGCTGGCAGCAGGGCTTGTTCACGCCCACAATTTGGGGCAAGTAATTACATCCGGTGTTCTTCATCTCCGTAAAGAGGCGCCGCCACCTGTCGCTGATGACAACGGTATGCAAGACCAGATGGATCGTCTCTGAACCCAATGGTTTCTTTCTTGGCCGGCGCCACTTCTTGAATTTGACATCGCATTCCCTCTTGATTGAAGCTGATTGCAACAACGCATCAGACCGCAGTAAATCCCTCCAAGTGGGGGGAATGTCGAAGATCGCACACAAGAGATGTGGCTACTGACAGCCCGATCTGAGCAGAACATGGCCCCCTGCAGTCCTGTTCAATCTCATTCAAGACTTCGTCTTTTGAACAGTGCTATAGAGATAATCCTTCTTATCGCTATAGCAGCATTGAATGGCTAAACTGGCAAGCATGAAAATCGACTTGGCCTTGGCTGACGACGGGACGCATGACGTGGCAATGCCCGACGCCGCCTCGCTGGCTGCCTTACGGGCCTGGTACCAGGGCCTGTCGGCTCGCGAGTGCGCCACGCGCTACCTTGAGCATGTGAAATCGGAAGGCCAGTCGTCGCGGAGCATGATCAGCGCCATTCGACGGTGTCTCAAATCGATTGCCATAAGGCGCCACCGCCCGGATCTGGCATCACTTTTTGATCACCCGGATTCGATGCGCGTCAAGCATGCGCAGGCTGTTGTCAAGGCCATCGAACTGTTGCCGACCCTGGCGATGCCAGAACCCATGTTGGCCGACGACATAGCGCAATGGCTTGCCCCGCGTGCCGCAAAAGCACTTCAGGCTCACGGCATCAAAACGCTGGCGGCACTGACCTTGCGCATTCCCCGGCGACGGCGCTGGTGGACGTCAATCCCAGGGCTCGGCGCTGCCGGCGCCAGGCATATCGAGGCATTCTTTGCTGAACACCTCAATCTCACCGAGCGAGCGCGGGCCTTGGTCGAGCAAGACCAAGTCCAGGATATGGTTCCCTGGGAGCGTCTCGTGGTGCCAGAGGTGGTCGATGGCTCGCGGGGCAGTTTTCGTGCACCTAAAGCGACCTGCGCATTGCGCGCCGACAATGACTACGAGGCCGTCCAGGCCTGGCTGTCGTTACATGAATCGGCAGCCACCCAGCGCGCCTACCGAAAGGAAGCCGAGCGACTGATTCTGTGGGCCATCCTCGAGCGAGGTCGTGCCTTGTCTTCACTGACCACCGAGGACGCCGTGGCCTATCGGGCGTTTCTGCGACATCCAACACCGCGAACACGCTGGGTAGGGCCAGCGCGGCCGCGACATTCACCAGAATGGCGGCCGTTCGCTGGCAAACTGGCGCCACGCTCGATTGCGTACTCGCTTTCCGTTTTGGGGGCGCTGTACCGTTGGCTGATACAACAGCGCTATCTGCTGGCCAATCCATTCGCCGGCCTGAAGATCCGTGGTGCTGCGCGGGACCCCTCGCAACCAGCTCAAAGGGTCTTCTCCGACGGCGAATGGTCCTTGATTCAGACCATATCGGAGGGGCTGGAATGGTCCTATGGATGGGACGCGGCGGCAGCGCAGCGTTTGCGCTTCGTCATCGATTTCGCCTACGCCACGGGATTGCGGGTCAGTGAGCTGGTTGGCGCCACGTTGGGGATGATCGAAGTCGACATACAGGGTGACGAATGGCTGCACTTGGTGGGCAAAGGTGCCAAGACAGGCAAGGTGGCGTTGCCACCACTTGCGCGTGCAGCACTGGACCGTTATTTGGTACAGCGGGGGCTACCCACGACCAGAAGTCACTGGAAACCAACGACGTTCATTCTGGGCAGCCTGGACGAAGACGCCATGGCCGGCATCACGGCGCCTCGGCTTTGGGCCATCATGAAGCGGTTCTTCATTCTGGTCGCTGATCTGATTCAGGATCAGAATCCGGCGATGGCTGGGAAATTGCGTCGAGCCAGCCCGCATTGGATGCGCCACACCCACGCCACACATGCGCTGGCACATGGAGCTGACCTGGCGACGGTTCGGGACAACTTGCGACATGCTTCACTGTCGACCACGTCAATCTACTTGCATGGCGAAGATGTGAAGCGAGCCAAGCAAATCGGCGATGCATTCAAGGCCAGATGACATCGTCGGCACTGATCTGAACTGTCTGCATGGTTGGCCCGATTCAATGTCCGGACCGGTTTACGGCATGCGTCCCATGCGGGGTGAGCGCGCCCGCCGGGACGTATTCTGCGTAACTCCCATTTTCGAGAAAGCGGGACTTTTTGCACCGATCCCAAGCGGCGTCATTTATGGCCCGATTTCTAAGTCATTGATTTTAAATAGGCCATAAAACCAAACCGGGACTTTTTGCACCAATCCCAGCGGAATTGTATAAAAGCCTCGTCGGCGCTCATGTGAGCGTCGCCGACGGATTTCTATGCTTGCCGGCGCTCGGCTTGTTGCCTCTGTAGCAACGTCGCCGCATGCCGCTCAACACCAAAAGACATGGTGCCGCGGAAATTGATATTCGCAAAGTGCACGGGTCCCATGCGACGCAGCCAAGCTTCCTCCACGTCACGCTTTGCTTTGCGCCATTGATCGACGACCTCTTGCATCTTCATGGTGTTCCAGGCAATCACAATGTTGGTCAGCAAGGCATGCGACCCCGAAATGGCACGCATCTCGTCCGAGCGGCGCCCTCGATCGTGCATCATGCGGCCATGAAACACGGCGCGCTGAAGTTCGTGCACGGACTCGCCTCGGTTGAGCAGGGTATGGATCTCACGACGAAAGTCCAGGTTGGCAAAAAAGTCGCACAAATACAGGCTGCGCAGCATTCGTCCCAGTTGATCGGCTGCCTTGTGCAATGGATCGTCCTGGGCCGCACTGCCCATTTTTTCCAGCACGAACTTGGGCGAGACGCGCCCGGTTCGGATGGAAGCGATCAAGCGCAGCAATTCGTCCCAGCCTCTGATGATGGTTCGTTCCGAAACCTCGCATTTGGCGGCGCGCTCAAGATTGGCTGGCACCTTCATGCCGCGCGGCAGATACAGATGTCGCTCGGACAAATTGCGCAATTGCGGGCACAGATCGAACCCCAGAAGTTTGGCCACGGTCATGGCCACATTGGTGTAGCCATGGGTATCGACAGCCAGCAGTGAAAGTTTGATGCCGTCCTCCACGCGGAGGTTGTATTTTTCAACGCCTTCGACGGCCGCGCCGGCCTGGCGTTCGTTCAGAACGATGGGTTGGTCATAAATGACACCATAGGTGCCCAGGACGTGGGTGTAAATGCCCACGGCATACGTGCGCCGACGCGGATCAATCCGGGCGCTGAATAGGTGCTTGGACGCATCTAGCGCCATCATGTCGGCAGAGGCCTTGTCCCCTTTACCCCACAACTCAGCGATCGGGAAACGACGCTGAAAGGTCACCACGCGGTCGTTGGCTTTGCGCAGTCGCCCCTGAGCTTCCAGGGCTCGCATGGCCCCCGTTACATGAGCGGTCTCAAGTCCTGGCACCATGGCGGCGACGCCCTTGGCGTCGTTCTCGGTACCATGGGCCAGCAACGCGCCATAACAGCCCAGCAGTTCCTGGATTGAGTTTGCCTTGCGGCCAAGCAGGACCTCACTGATGCCGGCGTGTACATCGATCTCGACAATCATGTCGCCGAATTGAGATTCGCCGATAGCGGAGAAGATCGCATTGCGAGTCTTGTTGACTTGCTCTTCAGCTTCCAGCGGCTCCAATGCCGGAAGCCTGAAATCGCCGTGCTCGTCGACATCAAGCACGCCATTGCTGACAGCCTCCGAAAGAGCTTGCAGTCCAACTTCAAGGTTGGCATTGAGCCGTTGAAGGAATTTCTTGGGATCTGTCGTCAGACTCAATGCGCTGACCAAATGGCTGCGCTCCTTACGCCACTGTTCGACCGGAATGAGCAATTCCTCTCGATTGCGAAAGTTCTGGCTATGATTGATCCAAAGCTTGCCGGCACGAAGGTCCCTCCGAACTGACATCAAGGTACTGGCACGCAGCGCCGACAAGGCACGGACACGGTCCGTATTGCTGACCAGATCGTGCCAAACAGGGTCGACCAAGGTGGCGTCAAAATCAGCCGGCAATTCTTTGATGCCCCCAGCTTGGAATTCACAGAGCGCGGCAATCTGTTTGAGCGAACTGGTGGAAGATTGGCCCTGGATTTCAAGGCCCATCAAGGCATTGACCAATGCAGTAACGCGTGCGTTGTCGTCGACCAAGGCTTGGCGCACCAATGCTGCGCGACTGAACCGAACCTCCCGCTCGTCCTTGGGCAGCAGTTGCTTCAGCGTTTCGATCTTTTGCTCAGGCGCTGATTCTTCCTGGTGGACGATGGCACGGATCTGTTCCTGACGCTCGCGGTAATGGGTCAGACCGCGTGTCTGTTTGGACTGTACCCGCGCCGCTGCGCCGCGTATCAGATCGCTGACTCGTCTGCCGGCCATAAAAAGCGCCGTGTCCGTCAATTCCAGCAAGGTCATGCGCAAGAAGCAGGTGACCTCAAGATATTGAGTCTCCAATTTCAGTCGGCGCGTTTCGATCGGCGGACGGTGCATCACTGACTGTCCATAGGCCCGCATGCGTGCGCTCGGAATGCCCGATAGGGTCCAGCCGTGAGTGCCCAGCGACTTCAAGAATTTGATCTTCTCAATCACCGAGTTCAGCCCACCAGGGCTATGCTTGCCGACCGTGCTTTTGAGCCATTCGAGCGTGGTGGCCCCACCTCGACCTCGACGCTTGACATGTACCGCAGCGATTGCCTTGTGCAACTGATGCAGCGGCACCTGATCCCGAATGGCGGCGACGGAGGCCTCGTCGATGGCGGAAAACGCCGAACGAGCAAGGTCCCGCAGGACACGATCGCCAGGCAACAAATAGCTCTGATCGAACAGCCAGACTTCCGCACCTTTGACCAGTTCGTCGACCGAGTTGGCCGTACCCGCCAATTCCGTGAGTGCAGTCGCCAGTTCGGCAAGAATGGCCTCACCGGGTTCAGATGAACCACAACTTTGGCGGGCCCAGGCTTGGTGCTCATACAGAGTTGACCGTCGGGTATACAACGTCTTGAGCGACGCGATGGATGTTTCATTCAGACCAAGGGTCGTGCACAGATATTGCAACAGGGGGCGTGGTACACCAGCAACTCGGTCAAACGCACGGCCTGTGGCCCGAATCACAACCAGGTGAATTGCGGCGCCCAATCGCCGCTCTGTCCTGAAACGTTGCCGGATCAATTCGACATCGTCAGAACTGAGCTGGAACGACTGCTCAACGTCGAAATCCGAAAGTGATTTCGGCAGTTCGGTGACCCCGACAAAACGCTGACGAAATGTAGTCACGGCCACTCCTTTGGCTAGACAGACGCCAAAGGCACTGTATCAACCTCTCCAGAACTTGCTAGGCGTTTATCGCCCAGGCATCGCCTCAGTCATGTAGGGTTTACGCTAGATTCAAAGCGGGACTTTTTGCACCGAAACCGAGATTACCCCTAAAACGACGCCCAAAAAGCGAAACCCCTTCCGGCATCTGTCGGAAGGGGTGGATGGCTCACGCCATCATTGGGGCTCCCAGGCTCTCTACCCAGGGGCTCCTGGCGCGCAGAGACTGCGCCAGAGAGGTTACCTTCAGTAAGGTGCTACAAACATAGAGCATGGGGCGCGGGCTTTC
>Ga0213872_10001726_pt1 | contig 13737 bp, 11 predicted proteins | sample VelepicomBERX_R2_FD_160071 | JGI IMG/M metagenome (GOLD analysis project Ga0213872, IMG submission 160071) | Rhizosphere microbial communities from Vellozia epidendroides in rupestrian grasslands, the National Park of Serra do Cipo, Brazil - RX_R2 | ecosystem: Host-associated > Plants > Roots >...
CGGTGCCGCCCTTGGCTCGGACTGCCGAAACTTGGGACTTGCAGCAGCTGATGGCGGCGCTGGCGCAAGTGCCGGCGCGCGAAAGCCGCTATAACGAGAAAAAGACCCTGGCCCTGTTCAAGGCGCCGGCCGAGTCCAGCGGCGTGCTCAGTTATCGGCGTCCCGACCATGTGGAAAAGCACGTGCTGCAACCTAAGGACGAAGCGATCAGCGTCGACGGCGATCAATTGACCTGGAGCGGCGCCAACGGCAGGAAGCGCAGCCTGCGCCTGCAAGACAATGCTGTCGCCGCGGCCTTGGTCAACAGCATACGCGCCACGCTGGCCGGCGACTTGCCGGCGCTGCAGCGTTATTTCACGGTCAAGCTCGACGGCGCACAGGCACACTGGACGCTGGCGCTGACCCCGATAGACGATGCCTTGCGCCGCAATATGCAAAGCATGCGCATAGAAGGCAGCGGCGACCACGTTGCATCCATTGAAGTGCTGGAAAGCGGCGGCGACCGTTCCTTGATGTCGATCGAAGATCATTGAGCCGGGAATATATGGGTAAGCCGATGGGTAAAAATCTTATCCTGCTGGTATGGCTGACTGCTCTGGCGCTGAGCGCCTGGGTGATGTTGGCGCATACCCGGGTGGATGCCGACTTGACCGGTTTTCTGCCGCGCGCGCCCGAACAGAGTCAACAATTATTGCTCGACCAGCTGCGCAACGGCCCTGCTTCGCGTCTGCTGCTGATTGCCATCGAGGGCGGCGACGAAGCTGCCTTGACGCAAGCCAGCCATGCGCTGGCGGCGGCGTTGCGGCAGGACGGCAAGCTGGCCTTCGTACAAAACGGCGAAATAGAGAGTTTGGCCGCCGAACGCGCCCTGCTGCTACGTTACCGCTACCTGCTCAGCCCAGCCGTCGTGCCCGCGCATTTCAGTGTCGACGCGCTGCATCAGGCCGTGCAGAATAGTGCCGATCTGTTGCAATCGCCGGCCGGCGCCCTCCTCAAGCCGCTGGTGCCGCGCGACCCGACCGGCGAAGTGCAGCGCATCGCGGCTGGCTGGGCGCCGGCTTCGTCGGCGACCGAGCGCGGCGGCGTATGGTTTTCCGGCGACGGCAAGCGGGCGCTGCTGGTTGCACAGACCGGCGCGTCCGGCATGGATGCCTTGGCCCAGCAGCAGGCGGTGGCTACCGTGCGCGCGCACTTCGAAGCGGTGCGCACCAGCTTGCCGGCGGCCGACGCCGGCGCCATGTATTTGCTGCTGTCCGGCACGCCGGTGTTCGCAGCCGAGTCGCGTGCCTTGATCGAGCGCGATTCCTGGCGCTTGTCCTTGATCGCTGCGGGCCTGGTGTTGAGCGTGCTGCTGCTGGTCTACCGCTCGCCACGCTTGACGCTGCTGGCTTTCCTGCCGGCCGCTTGTGGCTTGCTGATCGGCGTGGCGGCAGTATCGCTGTGTTTCGGCGGCGTGCATGGCATTACGCTGGCCTTCGGCGCCACCTTGATAGGCGAAGCGGTCGATTATCCCAACTATGCCTTCCTGCACACGGCGCGCAACGAAGCGGTCGGCGCTGCCTTGCGGCGCATCGCCCCGACGCTGAAGCTGGCGGTGCTGACCACGGTGTTCAGCTCGATCGCCCTGTTGCTGTCGAGCTTTTCCGGTCTGGCCCAGCTCGGTTTGCTGTCGCTGACCGGAGTAGCTGTCGCCGGGTTGACCACGTATTGCGTGCTGCCGCTGCTGGCGGGTGAGGCGGTCGGCGCGCGCAAGGCCGAGCGTTTGCCGTTTTCCTTGGACCTGGGCCAGTCTATGCGACGCTTGGTTCTACCCGTGCTGTTGTTGGCATTGGCGGTTTTGGTCTGGCGGCATGGGTCCCTATGGGACGACGACCTCGCCAATCTGAGCCCGGTGCCGGAGGCCGCGAAAAAGCTCGACCAGCAATTGCGCGGCGAACTCGGTGCGCCCGATATCCGCTATCTGCTGACCATTAGCGGCAGCGATACCGAGCAAGTCTTGCAGCACAGCGAAGCGCTGGAAGCGAAATTGCAAGACCTGGTGCATAACGGCGCCCTAGGCGGTTACGACATGGCCGCGCATTATCTACCCAGCATGGCCTTGCAAAGGCAGCGGCAGCAGGCGCTGCCTGATAGCGCCGCCTTGCAGGCCAATTTGCGCACAGCTCTGGTTGGATCGCCCTTTCGTGACGATGCCTTCCAGCCTTTTGTACACGACGTGGCCGAAGCCAGACAACAGGCGCTGCTGACGGCCGCCGATATGCGCGGCAGCGCACTCGGGCTCAAGCTGCAAGCACTGCTGGTGCAGGATGGGCAGCATATGACAGCCCTGATCACGCTGGCGGGCGTAAGCGATCCCGCGCGCCTGCGTCAGGCAGCCGGCCAGTGGCCGGGCGTGAGTCTGATCGATTTGAAAGACGACACCGGGCGCCTGGTTAACGCCTACCGCCGGCAATCGCTCTTGCTGTCGGCGCTAGGCTTGGTCTTGATCGCCGGCTTGCTGGTGCTCAGTCTGGGTTCCGTGCGCACCAGCTTCAAGGTCTTATATCCGGTGGCGGCCGGCACCGTGTTGTGCGTGGCGCTGACGCTCTTGCTGGGTGAAAAGCTGAGCCTGTTCCACCTGGTGGCGTTGCTGCTGGTGGTCGGCATAGGCTTGAACTATGCATTGTTTTTCAATCGGCACGAGTCTAACGAGAGCGGGACGCGGCGCAATCATCTGTCGCTGGCAGTGTGCAGTCTGACAACATTCTTGTCTTTCGGCACCCTGATGTCCTCGGCCATACCGGTGCTGCATGCCATCGGCCAGACCGTGGCGCTCGGCTCGCTGTTATGCCTGATTTGCGCTGCTACTTTGGCGGAATAAGTACATGCGGGCATGTTGCGTTACCATGTGGGGCCTGTTCGCACTCCCAAATTAAGTGCCAGCAAGCACCATTCTTTGTAGGAATTCGATCGTGTCTGCCCCTATTTTCATGACGGCGTTTACCGCCACCAGCGCCCTCGGCGCGGGCCTGGATGCGACCCTGGAAGCCCTGCAATCCGGACGTTCCGGATTGCGTGCCAATGATTTTGCGGCCGCCCCGGTCGACACCTGGATAGGGCGCGTCGACGGCATCGAGCAGGAAAGCCTGCCGGACGAATTGGCCGATTACACCTGCCGCAACAATCAATTGGCGCACCTGGGCTTGCGCCAGGATGGTTTTCTTGAAGCGGTCGAGCAAGCCAGACAGCGCTATGGCGCGCAGCGCGTCGGCGTCCTGCTGGGCACCTCGACTTCCGGCATTTTCGAAACCGAGATGGCTTTCCGCGTCTATCGCGCACAAGGCGCATGGCCGGACAGCCTGCACTACCGTGAGCAGCACAACCTGTTCAGTCTCAGTGATTTCGTGCGCAGGCGGCTCGGCCTTGCCGGCCCCAGTCACGTGATCTCGACCGCCTGCTCTTCGAGCGCCAAGGTATTTGCCAGCGCAGCACGCCTGCTGCGCCAGAACCTGTGCGACGCGGTGCTGGTAGGCGGCGTGGACACCCTGGCGCTGACCACGCTGTACGGCTTTTCTGCATTGGAGCTGGTTTCGGCCCGGCCTTGCCGGCCGTGGGATGCGGCACGCAACGGCATCTCGATTGGCGAGGCCGCCGGGTTCGCCTTGCTGGAGCGGCGCGAGAGCGACATCCGCCTGGCCGGCTACGGCGAATCGAGCGATGCCTACCACATGTCCACGCCGCATCCACAGGGGCGCGGCGCGGCGCAAGCGATGCGCGCAGCGCTGCGGCGTGCGCAGCTTGCGCCCGAACAAATCGATTACATCAACCTGCACGGCACCGGTACGCCGAGCAATGACGCGGCCGAGGACAAGGCCGTGCTCGAAGTATTCGGCAATGCCTTGCCGTGCAGTTCGACCAAGGGCGCGACCGGCCATACGCTGGGTGCGGCCGGCATCATGGAAGCCGTGATCAGCGCGCTCTGCTTGCGCCATGGCGTGATTCCCGGCGCCGGCAATACCGAACAGATCGACCCGCAATTGCAGGCCGATTTCGTGCGCGCCAGCCGGCCAGCGCCGCTCAGGCACGTGCTCAGCAATTCCTTCGGATTCGGCGGCAATAATTGCAGCCTGTTGTTTGCGCGGGAGGGTGCATGCTGAGCGTCTATGTCGACAGCATCGGCCTGCTGGCGCCGGGCTTGAGCGATTGGGAGCAGGCGCAGCCTGTCTTGCGCAGAGAGGTTCCCTATGTATGGGACGCGGTGCCGTCGGCCGCGCCGGCTATCCTGGCGCCGGCCGAACGGCGGCGCTGCATTGCCACGGCTCGCTTGGCGTTGACGGTGGCGCATCAAGCCTTGCAAGCGGGTGCGCCCGCCGACCTTGCCGCACAGCCGGCCTGCGTATTCGCCAGCTCGGACGGCGACAGCCAGGTGATCGCGCAAATCATGGAAAGCCTGGCGCAAGACACGCCCGACGTCTCGCCCATCCGTTTCGCCAACTCGGTGCACAACGCACCGGCAGGCTATTGGAGCATCGCCACCGGCCTGATGCAGGGTGCAACCTGCCTGAGCGCCTACGATGACAGTTTTGCCGCCGGCCTGCTGGAAGCGGCCACGCAGGTGGCCGATGAAGACATGGCTTGCCTGCTGACAGTATCCGACGTTTGTTTCCAGCCACCGTTCTTTGATCTGCGGCCTATCGCCATCGATTGCGGCGCTGCCTTGCTGTTGCGCCCCGAGTCTTCCACGCGCAGCCTTGCGCGGCTGGCCCGGCTCGATATCGTGCTGGGGGAAAGCCGCCCCGCGCCGCATGTTTTCCCGGCCTGGCTGCCCGCGCAATACGTGGAGAAATTCGTAAGCAATCCGGCAGTGCGTGCCCTGTCCTTGCTGACTGCGCTGGCCGCTCCTGCCGGGCAGATTGTCGAACTCGATTATCTCGGACAGACCCTGAGCGTAAGGGTGAGCGCATGCTGAATCCGCCCATCAATATCGCCAGCCTGATTCCGCACCAGGGCGCAATGTGCCTGCTGGAACGGGTGCTGGAGTGGGACGCGACGCGCATACGCTGCAGCGCGATCAGCCATCGCGACCCGCAGCATCCGCTGCGCACGGCGGCCGGTTTGCCGGCGGCGTGCGGCATTGAATATGCGGCGCAAGCAGTGGCCGTGCATGGCGGCTTGCTGGCGCCGCAGGCCGGCGCGCCCGAATCTGCACCCATTGCCGGCTATCTGGCCAATGCGCGCGATGTCAGCTGGAACGTCGATCGGCTCGACGATCTAAGCGGCGAATTGGCGGTCGAGGCCGAGCAATTGATCAGCGAGGGCGGGCGTTCGATTTATGCGTTCAGCTTGTCGCATGCGGGAGAGATTGTGATGCAGGGCCGCGTGGCGGTCTCGCTCAATTTTGCCGATCAAGGGACCACTGCGGGAGGTGCGGCATGAAGCGCGCCCTGGTCACCGGCGGCAGTGGCGCCATCGGCGCCGCCGTGTGCCGCCGCCTCGCTGCGGCCGGCATGCACGTGATCGTGCACGCCAACCGCAATCTGGAAATGGCGGAACTGCTGGCCGAGGAATTGCGCTTTGCCGGATCGGCGGCGCAGGCGGTCAGCTTCGACGTGTGCGATGCGCAACAGACGGCGCAGGCGCTCGAAGCCCTGCAGGCGGACGGACCTATCCAGGTGGTGGTAAACAATGCCGGCATGCACGACGACGGCTTGTTCGTCGGCATGGCGAGCGAGCAATGGCAGCGCGTGATCGATATCACCCTGAACGGCTTTTTCAACGTGACGCAACCGTTGTTGCTGGCGATGATGGCGACGCGCTGGGGCCGCATCGTCAACATGTCGTCGATTGCCGGCATCATGGGCAACCGCGGCCAAGCCAATTACGCTGCCGCCAAGGCCGGCCTGCATGGCGCCACCAAATCCCTGGCGCTCGAATTGGCGACACGCGGCATCACCGTCAATGCGGTGGCGCCCGGCATCATTGCCACACCCATGAGCGCCGACGCGTTTTCTCCGGAGGCAGTCAAGCAACTGGTGCCGATGAAGCGCGCCGGCACCCCTGAAGAAGTGGCCGCTTTGGTGGCGTTTCTTGTTTCCGAGGAAGCGTCCTACATCTCGGGACAAATCATTTCGGTCAATGGAGCGATGGCTTGAGCGAATACTCCATGGAAGCGTCGATCCTGCCGGTGCAAGCGGGGCAACGGGAAGCCAATGCCGACATTGCGGTCGTGATACCGGCCTACAACGAGGAGCGCACCATACGCGAGGTGGTCGAGCGCTGCCTGCTGCAGGTCGAGAAGGTGATTGTGGTCGACGACGGTTCGAGCGACGGTACGGTACAGGCCCTGGCCGGACTGCCGATCACTTTGTTGCGCCACGCCGTCAATCAGGGCAAGGCCTGCAGCCTGTGGGACGGCATGCAGGAAGCACGCCGCCAAGCGGTCAGCGCGATCGTCACCCTCGATGGCGACGGCCAGCACCGGCCCGAAGACATCCCGCGCCTGCTGCAACATTATCGCCAGACGCCGAATACCATCGTGATCGGCGCGCGCCTGCACGAATGGGAAAACATCCCGCGCTATCGCTACAACGCGATCCGCTTCGCCAATTTCTGGATCGGACTGTGCGCCGGCTATGCGATCAGCGACAGCCAGTCCGGTTTCCGCATCTATCCGGCCAACCTGCTCGACCGGGTGGCGGTTGCGCACAATCGCGCTTCCGGATTCGTATTCGAAAGCGAGATCCTGATCGAAGCCGGGCGTGCCGGCATCGTCAGCACGCCGATCGCGATTCCGGCCATCTATTCCGAGCAGGCACGCGGCAGCCACTACCGGCCGGTAAGCGATACCTGGCGCATCGTGCGCATGGTGGCGGGGAAATTGCTCGCGCACGGCTTTTATCAACACGCCGCGCCGCACGGCGGCAATGAGCGCAGCCCCGGACGCAGTCCCGGAAATTCGACCTGAGCTTTATCGTGCGGATAGGACCAGTTGCGGCGATTTGCTAAAATCGGCAAATTCATGGAACGCACCGCTCTTGTCATGTCGACCCCGCTTTCGCGATTTTTACTCCCTGCCCTCGCGGCGCTTACCTGGCTGGTATCCGGGGTGGCGGCTGCGCAGGCCCAAGGCCAGCAGCTGGTGGTCCAGGCGGACCAGTGGTGCCCCTACAACTGCAAGCCGGGTGCCGCCCAGCCCGGTTACGCTATCGAGATCTTGCAGGCGGTGTTCGAGCCCGGCATCAAGATCAAGTACGAAGTGGTGCCCTGGGACCGGGCCATGTATCAGACCCAGCAGGGCGATGCGGGCGCCGTCGTGGCCGCGACCCAGCGGCAGGTTGATGCCTACGGTTTGCTGACAGGACAGGAAACGGTGGGGAATTCCAACGACTGCCTGTATGTGGCGGCAGCCAACCAGAAGAAAATCTCAAGACCGCAGGACCTCGATACGCTGAACAGCGTTGCGATCGTTTCCGGCTATACCTACGCCGGCGACTTCAATGCCTGGCTGGGCAGACCGGAAAACAAGGGCAAGATCGTAGTGCAAAGAGGGGAAGCGCCGGCCGAGGCAAACGCCAGGAATCTCGCCCTGGGACGCCTGGACGGCGTGATCGAAAATTACCAGGTCATGTCGCACATCATCTACAACCAGGGACTCGGCCATGATTTGGCGGCAACCATCTGCCAGAAGCAGACACCGATCTATATCGCCTTTAGTCCCAAGCTGGCCAACGTCAGGCAGATAGTCAAGCAATTCGACGACGGCGTGGCCAAGCTGCGTCAGAGCGGACAGCTCGCCAAGATCCTGGCCAGGTATGGCCAGGGCGATTGGAAATAAGTCGCGCAAATAAGCCGCAATAAATAAGCTGTGATGGGGGCAGGGCTTTGAACGCCCTGCTCCCTATTACCGCGCCAACTTATTGCGCTAACTTATTGTGCAAGATTACGCGCAATAATCGCCTGCGCCGCAGCCTCCGCATCGGTCACCGGCTGCTTCAGCGCCTGCGTGGCGTAGACCGGCGCAGCGGCCATCGGTGCGCCCAGCACGGCGCCGTCGCGCTGATGGGTGTCGACCGTGACTTGCGTCGACAAGCCTATGCGCAGCGGGTGTTCGGCCAGTTCCTTGGGGTCGAGCGCAATGCGCACCGGTACGCGCTGCACGATCTTGATCCAGTTGCCGGTGGCGTTTTGCGCCGGCAGCAGCGAGAAGGCGCTGCCGGTGCCGGCCGCCAGGCCGACTACCCGGCCCTTGTATTCGACCTTGCCGCCGTACAGATCGGTTTCGATAGTCACGGCCTGGCCGATGCGCAGGTTCTGCAATTCCGATTCCTTGAAATTGGCGTCGACCCAAAGCTGGTCGAGCGGCACGATGGCCAGCAGCGGCGTGCCCGGCGTCACGTGGGCGCCCACTTGCACGCTGCGCTTGGCGACGTAGCCGGTGGCCGGCGCCAGCACGGCGTTGCGGCGCGCGCCTACCCAGGTCTGGATGAAATCGGCCTTGGCTGCCTGCACGCTGGGGTGCTGGGCCAGGCTGACGCCGCTGACTGTCGCACGGGCAGCGTCGAGCTGGCGTTGCGCGACTTCGAGCGCGGCCTTGGCGTCGGCCACGGCTTCGCGCGCATGGGTCACGTCTTCGGTGGCCAGCGTATGGTCGGCTGCCAGCGGTGCGCGGCGCGCCAGGTCTTCCTGGGCGCGTTGCAAGCTCAGCTTGCGCTGTTCGATCAAGGCTTCGTATTGCGCGACGCTGGCATAGCGTTCGCGCAACTGGCGCACGGTGGCGCCGAGTTTGGCTTCGCTCTGGCGCAGCGCGACGTCGGCGTCGAGCGGATCGAGCTTGATCAGCGTAGCACCGCTCTTCACCATTTGCGTTTCGTCGGCATAAATCTCCTGCACATTGCCGGTGACTTGCGAACTCAGCGTGATCAGATTGCCGCCGACGTAGGCGTCGTCGGTTTCTTCGCGCTGGCTCAGCACGCGGTCGTAATAGATGGCGTAGCCGATGCCGGCCAGGATGAAGAACAGCGTCATGCCGACCAGCAGGCGTTTGCGCTTGGTGCCGTTCAGTTCTTCGTTGTTGCGATTTTCAGTTGCCATGATGATGGTCCGTTCCGTTTTTCTATTCTCTGGATTACTGGGTGATGCCCGCAGTCTTGGCTGCGACGGCGTCTTGCGGATTTGCTGCGCCACTGGAGCGATAGCCGCCGCCGAGCGCCTTGATCAGCGTGACGTCGGCCTGCAGCAGCTGACTCCGCAATTCCAGCCGCAAGTCTTGCTGGCGGCCGACGGCGAGCTCTGCCGCCAGCAGCGCGCTGTTGTCGGCCAGGCCGCGCTCCATGCGCGCTTGCGTGCTGTTCAGGATGGCGGCTGTGGCGCGCACGTTGCTTTGCTGCTCGACCAGCTGGCTTTGCATGCCTTGCACGTTGACGGCGGCTTGCGCCACGTCGCGCACGGCATTGCAGACCGACTGGTTGTAGTCGGCGATCATTTCATTGCGCCGCGCGCGCGTCGCTGCCAGGTTGGCCTGCAGGCGTCCGCTGTCGAACAGGGGCAGGCTGAAGGCCGGGCCGATCGCCATGGTGCGGCTGCCGTAGCGGAACAACTGGTCGAGCGAAATCACGTCGCTGCCGACAAAGCCGCTCAGGTTGATGTCGGGGTAGAACGCCGCCTTGGCTGCTTCGGTGCGCTCGAGCGCCGCTTCCACGCGCCAGTGCGCGGCTTGCAGATCGGGACGGCGCGCCAGCAATTCCATGCCGAGCTTGGCCGGTAGGGCAGCGGGCGTGTCGGGCAGCGGGCGCGGCGCCAGGTCGGCCAGCGCCTGCGCGTCCGCGCCCAACAGCGCGCGTAAGGCTTCGCGTTGGCGTGTGGCCTGCGTGGTCAGGAAGGCGTCCAGCTGGCGCAGGTTGGCGTAATCGTTTTCGGCACCGTGCTCGGCGTCCGAGCTGGCCAGGCCGTGCGCAATGCGCTTGGCCTTGTCCTGTATCAGCGCCTGCTGCAGGTTCTCCATCTTGTGCAGGTTGTCCAGGTGTCCCCAGGCGTCCTGCAAGGAGAAATAGGTTTGCACGACGGCCGCTGCCAGCGTCTGCTGCGTCTGCGCATATTCGGCATTGCGCGCGTTGACTTCGCCGACTGCGGCGCCGATGGCGGCCTTGTGCTTGCCCCACCAGTCGAAATCGTAACGCGCGCTCACCATTGCCGTGGTTTCGGTGTACCAGGCGCCGCCTATCGGCGGCGGGTAGAGGCCGTCAGCCGAATACAGGGTGCGCGTGGCGGCGGCGTTGAGGTCCACGGTTGCGCCGGCTTCGCTGCGGCTTTGCTGCACGGCGGCGCGCGCCGTTTCGATATGTGCGGCCGCGCTTTGCAGAGTCGGGCTGTTGCGCAAGGCTTGCTCGACCAACTGGTTCAGCTGCGCGTCGCCATACTGTGTCCACCACTGCGCCTGCGGCCAGCCACTTTGCGAATTCGTTTGTGCGAGCTTGATGTCGGCGGACAGTTGGGCACCGGCCAAGTCGCGTTGCGGCAAGACTTCGCGGTCGCTGGGAATGGCGGCACAGCCAGCCAATGCTGCCAGCGCCGTCAGCAAGCTTGCGGACACGATGCGCGCGCGCGTCTGCCGGAATGAGGAAAGAGTGAGCGGATTCATTGTTTACTCCATGGCGGCGTGGTCGATGGCGGGCGCCTCGTCCTTTTTCGCCGGGCGGATCAATAACAGCAGCGGGATGACCAGCAAGGTCAGCATCAGCATCAGCCAGAAATCGTCGAGATAGGCGACCATCGCGGCCTGGCGCGTGATTTCGCCGTTCAGCGAGGCCGCACCAGCGCCGCTGCCAAGGTTGTAAGAGGCGGCCAACGCCGGGTCGAGCAAGGCGGTATTGCCGATGTTGATGTGTTCGGTCAGCGAGGCGTGCATGGTTTGCGTATTGCGCACCAGCAGCGTCTGCACCAGCGAAATGCCGATACTGCTGCCGATGTTGCGGATCAGGCTGTACATGGCCGTGCCCTGGGCGCGCATTTCCGGCGCCAGCGTGCCGAAGGTGGCCGCGCTGAGCGGCACGAACACCAGGCCCAGACCCAAGCCCTGCACCACGTTCGGCCAGGCGATGTCGCGCTGCGCGAGCGTCAGCGTATACGAAGTCATGCTCCACAGCGAAAACGCGGTGATGCCGAAACCGATCGCCAGCAGGACACGCAGGTCGACCCGGCCGACCAGGCGGCCCACGATCAGCATCGAGATCATGGTTCCCAGCCCACCCGGCGCGGTGACCAGACCGGCGGCTTGCGCCGAATAGCCCATCAGGTTTTGCAGCATGGTCGGCATCAGCGCGCGCGTGGCGAACAGCACCATGCCGACGATGAAAATGAACAGCAGGCCGGTTATGTAGTTGCCGTTTTGCAGCAGGTGGTAATCGACGAAGGATTTCCTGGCCGGCGTCAGCACGGTGTGCACCACGAAATAGGAAAAGCTGACGCCGAGCAGGATGGCTTCGATCCAGGTTTCGCTGGAAGAGAACCAGTCGTTCTGCTCGCCGCGGTCGAGCAGCATCTGCAGTGCGCCGATCGCCAGGCTCAGCGTAACGAAGCCGAACATGTCGAAATTCATGCGGCGCGCGGCCGGCACATGCTTGATATAGCGGCCGATGCCGTAGAAGGCCATGATGCCGACCGGCACGTTGATGAAGAACACCCAGCGCCAGTTATATGCATCGGTCAGCCAGCCGCCCAGGGTGGGGCCGAGAATCGGGCCGACCATCACGCCCACGCCCCAGATCGCCATGGCCGAGCCGTGTTTTTCGCGCGGATTGATGTCCAGCAGCACCGCTTGCGACAGCGGCACCAGGGCGGCGCCGAACACGCCTTGCAGCATGCGCGACAACACGATCTGCGCCAGCGAGGTCGACAGCCCGCACAACACCGAAGCCAGCGTGAAGCCGGCGATCGAAGTCAGGAAAACCGTCTTTTGGCTGAAGCGGTCGCACAGCCAGCCCGTCATCGGCGTGGCGATGGCGGTGGCGACGATGAAGGAAGTCAGCACCCAGGTGATCTGGTCGCCCGAAGCCGACAGGCTGCCCTGCATATGCGGCAGCGCCACGTTGGCGATGGTGCCGTCGATTGCCTGCATGATGGTGGCCAGCATGATCGACAGAGTGATCATGGCGCGGTGCGGCACGCGCTCGCCTGCGGCGACGGCGTTCATGCGGGCACTGCTGCGGACGGCAGCCTATTTAATAGCAGCCTATATTGAAGGCAGGGGAATATGAGACTCATAATTGCAAGAGTTCTAATAATTAGACATCTAACTAAAATTGTATTATGATTTCTCTGGAAAGACAAATGGTTTGATGGAAAAGGACAAAAATTGCCGAGGCAAACGGTCCTTGGCCTGTTATTGGATTTTTGCACCCTCTTAGCGAGGAAAACGATGTCGAACACTTTGGAAGAGCGCTTCACCAGCGCTTTGCACAATACGGCGCGCGCCTGGAAAGCGGCGGTGGACCGGCGCCTAAAATACCTGGGCTTGAGCCAGGCCAGCTGGACCACGATAGCGGCGGTGGCCAAGGCCGGACAGCCGATGTCGCAAATCGAATTGGCTAACCGTCTCGGCGTCGAGGCCGCGACCATGGTGGCCATGATAGACCGCCTGGTGAAAGCCGACTTGGTGGCGCGCGAAGCGTCGGCGCAAGACCGGCGCGTCAAGTTCGTCGTATTGACCGGCGCCGGCACGGCGCTCTATGCCAAGGTCAGGGCCGAGGCCGACGCCTTTCGCACCGAAATGCTGGCCAAGGTCGACGTCCAGCAATTGCAGATTGCCACCGAATTGCTCGAGCATCTGCAAGGCGTGACCGAAGCCGCGACGACCTGAGTCGAACGCCATTTACAAATATCCGCTAACATTTTCGGTTGCCGATCGAAATCCCGATCCAAGCCCGATCTAAGCCGGATCTAGGCCCGCCCCAAGCCCGATAGCAACATCAGCACGGAAAAGCATTAAAAATGTGGATTGTACAAATAGCATTGCGCCGGCCATACACCTTTATCGTGATGGCCTTGTTGATTCTGTTGTCGACGCCGCTCGTCCTCTCGCGCATGGCGACCGACATCTTCCCGGACATCAATATCCCGGTCATCAGCATCATCTGGAACTATGGCGGCATGTCGGCCCAGGAAATGGGCCAGCGTTTCGCGGCGGGTAATGAGCGCTTCCTGACCACCACCGTCAACGACATCGAACACGTCGAATCGCAATCGCTGGCCGGCACCTCCATCATCAAGATCTTTTTCCAGCCGAACGCCAATATCCAGACCGCCATCGCGCAGGTGGTGGCGATCGAACAGTCGGCGGTGCGCGCCATGCCGGTCGGCACCACGCCGCCGCTCATCATCAAATACTCGGCATCGAGCGTGCCGGTGATTCAGCTTGGTCTGTCCAGCCCGACCATGACCGAGCAGGGCTTGTTCGATACCGCCGTCAACTTTTTGCGGCCGCAATTGATCACGATACCGGGCGCTGCGATTCCCTACCCCTATGGCGGCAAGCTGCGCCTGGTGTCGGTCGACCTCGATAACCAGGCGCTGCTGGCCAAGGGCCTGACGCCATCCGACGTGGTCAATGCAGTCAACGCGCAAAACCTGACGCTGCCGACCGGCACCGCGAAAATCGACGCCACCGAATACACGGTCAGCCTGAACGGCTCGCCCGATACCATCGCCGGCCTCAACAGTATCCCGGTGCTGGCCAAGAACGGCAGCACCACGTATCTGTCCGAA
>Ga0213872_10001727_pt1 | contig 13737 bp, 10 predicted proteins | sample VelepicomBERX_R2_FD_160071 | JGI IMG/M metagenome (GOLD analysis project Ga0213872, IMG submission 160071) | Rhizosphere microbial communities from Vellozia epidendroides in rupestrian grasslands, the National Park of Serra do Cipo, Brazil - RX_R2 | ecosystem: Host-associated > Plants > Roots >...
ACCAGTGGCAGGGCCAGCGCAGCGCTCACACCCGCCGAGATCAAAACCTTCCTAATCATCCAGAGACCTTCGCTTTGCGTGCGGTAAGCCACGGCAAGGGATTGACAGGCTGACCGTTGTGGCGGAACTCGACATAGAGGAGCGGTTTAGACTCCGCCTGTCCCATCACGCCGACGGGTTCGCCCGTGGCCAGACGCTGGCCGACCGAGCCGTCTATCCGGGACATCCCGGCAAGTAATGTATGATATCCTTCGCCGTGCTCGATTATCAAGAGCAGCCCATAGCCGCGAAACGGTCCGGCGAACACGATCTGCCCGTTATAAGGCGCGACGACCTGGGCGTTTTCCCGGGTTTCGATGCTTATGCCCTTGGACAGGGCCTGCTGCTCGTCGCTTTGCCCGAAGCGCACCACGATCTTGCCGCGCGCCGGAAACGGCATGTCGCCTTGCGCCCGCGAGAAGGGGCGATTGGCGCGCTGTTCCTTTTCCTTCTGATCCTGGGCGATGCGCGCCGCCGCGATGGCCGCGTCCCTGGCGGCGGCCTTGGCCTTCTGCTCCGCCGCTTGCGCCGCCAATTGCGCTTCGCGCTCGGCTTCCTTGGCCTTCCTGGCCTCGGCCATCTCAATTTCATGTTTCTGCTTGGCGGCCCGCGCCGCCGCGGCTTCCGCCTCCTTCTGCGCCTTCAGCGCCTGGGCTTGCGCCTCCCTGGCGGCGCGTTCGGCGGCGAGTTCCGCCTCATGGGCGGCCTTCTCGGCGGCGGCGCGTTCGGCGGCCTCCTGCTCGCGGCGCTTTTTCTCGATTTCCAGGCGGGCCAGCAGATCGCGCAGATCCTCGGCCTCGCCGGCCATCGCCTTCAAGCGCTGCTCCATGGCCTGGCGCTCGCCTTCGGTCTGTTCCTGCACCTGCTGCTTTTTCTCGAAAAGGGCGGCCAAGCGGCGATGATCGGCGTCGAGCCTGGTGGCGGTGGCGCTGATCAGTTTTTGCTGGCGGGCGATGTCGGATTTGATTGCGGCCAGGCTTTCAATGTCGTTCCTGAGCGCCGCCACCTGCGCCTCGATGCGCGGCACCACATCCTTGAGAAGAATGGCGCTGCGCACCGTTTCGGCGGGCGAAGTCGGCTGCGCGATCAGCGCTTCGGAAGGCCGGAAGGCCAGGCGCTGCAGCGCGGTCAGCACCGCGTTCAATTGCTGGCGTTTGAGGTCCAGCGTCTGCGCCCGATCCTTCTCCAGCCCACCCAGATCTTTCATCTGGGCCTCGAGCTCGGACAGGCTGTCTTCGTTTTCCTGGACGCCGCGGGCGGCGGCCACCATGTCGGAACGGGTCTTTTCCGCCGCCGCGGCGGCCGCCTCGGCGCGCTTTCTGATTTCCTGCGCCTGCGCTTCCTCTTTCTGCAGCGCCGATTCCAATTCCTTGAGACGGGCTTCCGGCGCCGGCTGCTGGGCCGCGGCGCCCGCCCCTAGGACAAGCGCCGCCGCGACAAGAAGAGCCTTAACCGGCCGCAAGGCGGGACGCGGCGCCGGCCGGCAGCAACGAGGTTCCGGTCATCGAGATCGGCTGCTCGAGACCCATCAGCTGGAGAATGGTGGGGGCCACGTCGGCCAGCCTGCCATCGGAAAGTTTGGCGACGCCGGCGGGAGGATTGACCAGGACCACCGGCACCGGACCGGTGGTGTGCTGGGTATAGGGCTCGCCGGTTTCGGGGTCGGTCATCATCTCGCAATTGCCGTGATCGGCGGTGATGAGCATCGAGCCGCCCACCGATTTGATCGCGGCTTCCAGCCGGCCGAGGCTGGCATCGATGGTCTCGACCGCGGAAATCGCCGCCGACAGGATGCCGGTATGGCCGACCATGTCGCCATTGGCGTAATTCACCACGATCAGATCATATTTCCCGGACGTGATCGCTTCGACCAGCTTGTCGGTCACTTCCGGGGCCGACATTTCCGGCTGCAGATCATAGGTGGCGACTTTCGGGCTTGGCACCAGGATGCGGTCCTCGCCGGGATAGACCTGCTCTTCGCCGCCATTCAGGAAGAAGGTGACATGGGCGTATTTCTCGGTCTCGGCGATGCGAAGCTGGGTCAAGCCCGCCTTCGACACCACCTCGCCGAGGATCCCATGCAGGGTCTGGGCCGGGAACAAAGCTGGGAACATCGGGTTCAAGGCCTGCGAATATTCGGTGAGGCCGAGCTTGGCGGTGTAATCGGGCAGATGCTTCCGGGCCACCTCGGTGAAGGCGGGGTCGGCCAAGGCATGCAGGATTTCGCGCGCGCGGTCGGCGCGGAAATTGCCCATCAACAGCCCGTCGCCATCCTTTGCGCCCTGATAGTCGGCAATGGCGGCGGGGATGACGAATTCGTCGGTCTTGTCATGCCGATAGGAGTTCTCGAGCGCCGCCAGAGCATCGGGGAAACGCGGCGCTTCGCCTGCGAGGATGGCGTCGGCGGCCAAAGCGACCCGGTCCCAGCGCTTGTCGCGGTCCATGGCGTAATAGCGGCCGCTGATGGTGGCGATCTTGACGTCATGATCCTTGATGTCGGCGAGGAATTTCTTGAGAAAGCCGGCCGCCGAGGAGGGTGGGGTGTCGCGGCCGTCAAGGAAGGCATGCACCAGGACCGGGACGCCGGCTTGGGAAATGATCCGCGCCAGCCCGGCCAGATGATCCTGATGCGCATGTACGCCGCCGGGCGACATCAGCCCGAGCAGATGGAAGCGGCCGCCTTTGGCTTTGACCGCGGCGACCGCCGCTTGCAGCCGCCGATCCTTGGCCAGGCTGCCATCCTTGAGCGCCTGATCGATGCGCGGCAGATCCTGCATCACCACCCGGCCGGCGCCGAGATTCATATGGCCGACCTCGGAATTGCCCATCTGCCCTTCCGGCAATCCCACCGCCAGGCCGGAAGTCGCCAGTTGCGCGTGCGGCTGGCTGACCCGCAGACGGCTCCAGACAGGGGTCTTGGCCTGCAGAATGGCATTGTCGGAGGGGTCGGCGCGCTCGCCCCAGCCATCGAGGATGCAAAGCAGGACGGGGCGCGGAGTGGGATGGGTCTGGCTCATGGCTTCTCTATAAACAATTTCCAGATGGCGTACAAATGGGGCGAAATTGGGACTTGAAACCAATTGCTACCATTACTGGCGAGTTTCGACATCTAGGCGAAACAAAAGCGTCTTAGGCTGTCAGAATGATGATGAAACGCCTTATCCTCATTGTGCCGCTGTTTTTGCTGGCAACCGCCGCCGGCGCCGCCTCTCTATCCTTGCCGCCGGAGGCGGAAACCAGGGAAGGCGCGCTCCATGCCTTGAACCGCCTCGGCTTCGGCCCGCGACCGGGTGAGGTCGATCAGGTGATGGCGATGGGGGTGGGCAATTGGATAACCCGCCAGCTGCAGCCGCAGACCATTCCCGAGCCGATGGCGCTGACCGCGCGGCTCGACAGCATGTCGAGCCTGGCCGCCACCGACAGCGAACTGATCAATCACGAGACCATGCTGCGCAAGGACAAGTCAGATAGCGGGGAAGCGGCGCATCGCGACTATAACCGCACCGTGCTCTATGAGGCGCAGGCGTCGCGCATCGACCGCGCGCTATTGTCCGACCGCCAGCTCCAGGAGGCGCTGGTCGGCTTCTGGTACAATCATTTCAACGTGTTTCGCGGCAAGGGCTATGACACGGTATGGGTCGGCAAATTCGAGAATGAGGCGATCAGGCCTTATGTTCTCGGCAATTTCCGCCTGCTGCTGGAGGCGACGGCGCGCCATCCGGCCATGCTCTATTATCTCGATAATTGGCAGAACAGCGCGGCCGGCAGCCGCGGCCGCAAGGGCGAGGAAATCGGCCTCAACGAGAATTATGCCCGCGAGCTGATGGAGCTGCACACGCTTGGCGTCAATGGCGGCTATACGCAAAAGGACGTCACCGAGCTGGCCCGCATCCTCACCGGCTGGGGCCTGCGCGACCGCGCCGAGCCGATGCGCCAAGCCTTCGGCATGCAGCGCCAGGCGGATTTCTCCTTGGTGTTCGACATTTCCCGCCATGACTATGGCGACAAGGTGCTGCTCGGCCAGACCATCAAAGGCGAAGGCTGGCGCGAGGTCGAGCGGGCGCTCGATATCCTGGCCGCCAGCCCGGCCACCGCCAAGCATCTCGCCTTTCAGCTGGCGCAATATTTCGTCGCCGACGAGCCCGATCCGCATCTGGTCAATTCCATGGCCACCGCCTATATGCGCTCGGGCGGCAATCTGACCGCGGTGATGCGCGCCATGATCGAAAGCCCGGTGTTCTGGGCGCCCTCGACCATGGGCCATAAATTCAAGACGCCGTTCGAATATACGGTCTCGGCGATGCGCGCCGCCTCGGTGATGCCGGAAAATCTGCAGCCGGTGATGGGGGTGCTGAACCAGCTCGGCCAGCCGATCTATGGCCATGAGACGCCGGACGGCTATAAGCAGGTGGAAAGCGCCTGGCTCAATCCCGACGCCATGGCGCGGCGACTGTCCTTCGCCACCACTTTGGGCAGCGGCCACATCGCCGGCCAGAATTTCACTGTCGACGACGCCACCATCCGCACGGCACTGCCCGCCAGTCTGCAGCCGCAGACGGCGACGGCGCTGGCGCAAAGCGACCCGCAGCTGCGCTCGGCGCTGCTGCTCGGCAGTCCCGATTTCATGTATCGCTGAGGTCCGACATGCAGCGCCGCCAATTCCTCGCCACCACCCTTCTCCTGCCCTTGGCCGGCGCCTGGGTGGCGCGCGCCGCCGAGCCCGCCGACCAGAAACGTCTGATCGTGGTGTTCCTGCGCGGCGCGGTGGATGGCTTGAATGTGGTGGTGCCCTATGGCGACGACCGCTATTACGACAATCGCCGTTCCATCGCCGTGAAGAATCCGGGCAAGGACAATGGCGCCCTGGATCTCGACCGGCATTTCGGGCTGCATCCGGCCCTGGCATCGGTGATGCCGTTGTGGCAGAAGGGCGAATTGGCCTTCGTCCATGCCAGTGGCTCGCCCGACCCCACCCGGTCGCATTTCGACGCCCAGCTTTTTATGGAAAACGGAACCCCGGGCCGCGCCGCCAATCCGGATGGCTGGATGAACCGGCTGCTCGGCGTGATGCCGGGGGTCAAGACCCCCTCTTCCGCCATCGCTTTCGGGCCGCAGATCCCGCGCATCCTGTCCGGGCCGCAGACCGTGGCCAATCTCTCCAACGCCAATGACATCGGCCGCCAGCTGCCGATCGACAAGCCGGGGGTCAGCGAGGCCTTCGCCAAGCTTTATGGCGGCAATGACGCGCTCAGCCGCACCTATCAGGACAGCCAGCAATCGCGTCAGCAGATGCAGATGGCCGACGCCGCGGGCGACGACAAGGAACAGATGGCGGCCAATGCCGGCGCGCCGCTGCCCAACGGCTTCCCCACCGACGCCGCCCGACTGGCCCATATGATGCGCCAGGATCCGACCATCCGCCTGGCCTTTTTCCAGCTCGGCGGCTGGGACACCCATATCAATCAAGGCGCCGGCGAAGGTCAGCTGGCCAACCGGCTGAAGCCCTTGGGCGAAGGTCTGGCCGCCTTGGCCAAAGGCCTTGGTCCCGTCTATAAGGACAGCCTGATCGTGGTGATGTCGGAATTCGGCCGCACCGTGCATGAGAACGGCAATGGCGGCACCGATCACGGCCACGGCAATGTCATGTGGCTGCTGGGCGGCGAGGTGGCCGGCGGCAAGGTCTATGGCAATTGGCCGGGCTTGGCGACCGATCAGCTTTATCAGCAGCGCGATCTGGCGGTGACCACCGATTTCCGCACCATCCTCGGTCCGACGGTGACCCGCCATCTCAGGCTGCCCGATACGCAGATCGCCACCTTGTTCCCGGATCTTCCGGCCAACGGCACCGCCTTCTCCTCGGTTCTGCGCGCCTGAAAGGCCGTTCTGTCCTTCCGGACTGCCTTATTCTCCTCTTTCGACAACGCTGTCAGTCATGGCATAGTGAGGCAACTCATAAAGCCAAAGAGGAAACCGGGAATGAATCGCCGCGATCTTTTGAAGAGCTCGCTCATGCTGGCGCTGCCGGCGCTGCCGCAAAGGCTTCTGGCCGCCGCGGCGCCGCAGTTTCCCTCGAATTTCCTGTGGGGGGCGGCCACCGCTTCCTATCAGATCGAAGGCGCGGTGACGGAGGATGGGCGCGGCGAGTCGATCTGGGACCATTTCGCCCACACCCCCGGAAAAGTCAAAAATGATGACACCGGTGACGTAGCTTGCGACAGCTATCACCGCTATCGGGACGACATCGCCCTGATGAAGCAGCTCAATCTCAAGAGCTACCGCTTCTCGATCGCCTGGCCGCGCATCCAGCCCGACGGGCGCGGCGCCGCCAATCAGAAGGGGCTGGATCATTACAAGCAGGTGATCGACGCGCTGTTGGAGGCCGGCATCCGTCCCTTCCCCACGCTTTATCACTGGGATCTGCCGGAGACTCTGGAGGATGCCGGCGGCTGGCCCAATCGCGACACCGCGTCCCGCTTCGCCGATTACACCGATCTGGTGATGAAGGGATTGTCGGACCGCATCGGCCAATGGGCGATCTTCAACGAGCCCAAGACCTTCACCGGGGTCGGCTATTGGAATGGCCGCCACGCGCCGGGCAAGACCGACCCGCTGGCTTTCGTGCGCGCCACCCACACGGTCAATCTGGCGCAGGGCATGGCCTTCAAGATCATCAAGGCGGCCAATGCCAAGGCGCAGGTGGGGGGCGCCTATGACGTCTCGCCGATGATGCCGGCGACGGAATCCGCCGCCGACAAGGCCGCCGCCGAACGCTGGCATAAATTCCAAAATCTCTGGTTCCTCTATCCGCCGCTCCGCGGCCACTATCCGGAAGGGGTGCTGGAGCGCCAGTCCGAGCTATTGGGCATCCAGCCGGGTGACGAGCAGATCATGCGGGCGGCCTTGGATTTCGTCGGTCTCAATTATTATTCGCGCTTCACGGTCTCGGACAAACCCGAGGGCAATGGCGTTCCAGGCCTGAACACCGAAGCGCTGTGGGCGGACGGGCCGCATGAAAAGACCGATCTCGGCTGGGATATCTATCCCAAGGGCTTCCATGACATTCTCGTGGTGATGAGCAAGGAGACCGGCGGCCTCCCCATCGAGATCACCGAAAGCGGCTGCGCCTACAATGTCGGCCCCGGCGGCGACGGCCGGATCCATGATCCCAAGCGGATCGCCTATTTGCGCTCGCATCTCAAGGAATTGGCGCACGCCATCAAGGATGGCGCCCCGGTCCGCGCCTATCATTGCTGGTCGCTGATGGACAATTTCGAATGGTCCGAAGGCTATTCCCAGCGTTTCGGCCTGGTCTATGTCGATTTCAAGAATGGCGACAAGCGTACCATCAAGGATTCCGGGAGATGGTACGCCCAAGTCGCCAAGACCAACCAGGTTACGTGACGGTCACCGACCCCACCATGTGGGGATGCAGCCGGCAGAAATATTGATAGGTCCCGGGCTTATCGAAGCTGTGGGTATAGCTCTCGCCGCCATCGATGGCGGGAGACGCGAAGCTGTGGTCGCTGGCGACGATATTGTGCGGCGTATCGTCCTTGTTGCGCCAGGTCACCGAACTGCTTTTGGTCACTGTTAGGGCGGCGGGCGAGAAGGCGAATTGTTCGACATCGATGGTCGCCGCCGCCAGGGTCCGATCGATCGTCTGCGCCGGACCGGCTGACACCGTCACTTCGCGCACCCCCAGCACCTGCCGCAATTGCTCGGCCGGCACCTTGAGCGGTCCCGGACCGGCCCCCTCGCCCGGCTTCGGCTGCGGAAAGGCGGTCGACATGGCGGTGAAGAAGGAGACATTGCCTTCGACCTTCTGCACCACCTGATGGATATGGCCGTTCAGCACGGTGACCGAACCGAAGCGCTGCAGAAGGGCCATGGCCGGCGCCGCGTCCGAGGTCGACCAGCCCCAAGGCTCATAGACGCTCCACAGCGGAATATGGGTGAACACCACGATGGGCGTGCTGTCCCTGAGCCGCTTCAGATCGTCCGCCAGCCAGGCCAGCTGCGCCTCGCCCAGATGGCCGCTGCCGCCGGCGGCGAAATCGATGACATTGATGAGGGCGATGAAATGCACGCCCTGATGATCGAAGCTGTACCAGCCGTCACCCTGCCCGCCGCGATTGAACCGCTCGCGAAACAAAGCCCCGGGGCTCTCGTCCAGCACGTCATGCTCACCCGGCACCACATGCATCTCGATGCCGGAAATCGGCGCGAACAAAGCGTGGGCATGGTCGAATTCCGGCGGCTTGGACAGATGGGTGACATCGCCGGTATGCAAGATCAGCTGCGGCTGCACCGCCATCGAGCGGATGCGCTCGACCGCCAAGGCGGTGGTGGCGGCGGCGTCGGGATTGGCGTCCTTGGCGAAGCCGACATGGGTGTCGCTGATCTGCACGAAGCTGAGGCCGCCCTTAGGCGGGGTCGCCGTTTGCGTCGAGCCGAGCGCGACCGGGATGCCGCCTTGCACCGACCACACGATGCCGGCGCCGGCCCAAGCCATGCAGGACAAAGCGCGGCGGCGAGAGATGGGAAATTCGGACATGGAAAGTCTCCTTTCCCTGACTGATACCGCCATTCGCACCGGTCTATTCCCGGTGTCGGGGAATATTTCGCAGCTTTGGGCGGTAGAGTAGAGTGAGATGATCGTGCCTACTCCCTTCGAAACCCGTTTGCTGCCGCATCTCGACGCCGGTTACCGCCTGGCGCGCCGTCTGATGCAGACCCCCGAAGATGGCGAGGATGCGCTTCAGGACGCGCTGGTCCGCGCCTGGCGGCATTTCGGGGGGTGTCGAGAGGAAAGCGTGAAACCTTGGTTTCTCCGCATCGTGCGCAATGTCTGTTTCGACCTTTTGACCGCGCGCGGCCAGATGCGTCAGGAAGGTTTCGCCGACCATGATCCACTGGATCCGGATGGCAGCCTGCATGTTGAAGATGTGTTCGGCAGAAAGAGCCTGGATCCGGAATCCGCTCTCGCCGAGAAGTCGGAGCTGACCCGGCTGGAGGCGGCGATCCAGGCCTTGCCGCCTTTGTTTCGTGAAGTCGTGGTGCTGCGCGACGTGGAGGGCATGAGCTATGCCGAAATCGCCGCCGTCACCGGGGTGCCGAACGGCACCGTGATGTCGCGTTTGTCGCGCGGCCGCGATCTGTTGATGAAGGAGTTGTCGGCGGAAAATGGATGAACTGACCTGCCAGATCGCCAAGGTGCAGATCGACGGGATGATCGACGGCGAATTGCCGCCCGCCGCCAGCGCCCGGCTGCAGCGCCATCTGCAGGGTTGCGCCGATTGCCGCGGCCGGCTGGCGGCCAAGCGCAGGCTGGCCTCGACGCTGGCCAATTTGCGCGGCCTGCCCGCGCTTGACGAGAAGGCGCGGCAGAGGCTGGTGGCGGGACTCCCCGGCGAACAGCGGCGGGCCTGGTGGGTGGCGGCGCCGGCGGCTGCTTTGGCGGCTTCGCTGGCCTTGTTCCTGATGATCCCCGGTCAAAGCGACGCGCTGTTGAGCGCGCATCTGCGCTCGCTCACTCCGGGTCATCTGATCGACGTGGAATCGAGCGACCGCCATACCGTCAAACCCTGGTTCAATGGCCGCATCGGCCTGTCGCCGCCGGTGCCCGATCTGGCCGCCGACGGCTTCCCGCTGGCCGGCGGCCGCCTCGATTACATCGCCGAGCGGCCGGCCGCCTGCCTGGTCTATCGCCGTCAGCAGCATGTGCTCAATCTCTGTCTATGGCAGGGCGGCGATCTGCCCGCCGCCGGCAAGAAGGGCGGTTTCAACATGTTGTCTTGGAAGCAGGACGGGCAGAACGCGGCGCTGATCTCGGACCTTAACCGGCCCGAACTCGAACAATTCAAAGAAATGTGGATCGCCAAAGCGAAGGAATGATGCCAATACGCGTCTTGTAGCCCTCAAACGCCGGGCGCCGCCTCGGCGGCTTGGCTTCGCGCCAGGAGGCGGGCGGCCGCAGTCGCGGCCGGGAACGATTTCAAAGTTGGAATCGTTCCGTCAGGGAGATTGCCATCAACTTCGTTGACGGCAATACTCCCGCAGCCATGCCGAAGATTCTGTTTTTCATCACCGAAGATTGGGCCTTTCTGTCGCACCGCCTGCCTTTGGCGCGGGCCTGCCGCGACATAGGATGGCAGGTCGTGATCGCCACCCATGTCACCGATCGCGCCGACGTCATCAGAAATGAGGGCTTTCTTTTAGAGCCCGTGCCGCTCGATCGCGGCGGCAGCCATCCCTGGCGGGAATTGAAGGCGCTGATCGCCTTGGCTGGCGCCATCCGGCGGCAAAAGCCGGACATCGTTCATTCAGTGGCGGTGAAGCCCGTGCTTTACGGCAATCTGGTCGCCAAGCTGCTGGGCTTTAGGAACCGGGTGAGCGCGCTGGCCGGCATGGGCTACGCCTTCACCGCCAAATCCTTCAAGGTCAGGCTGCTGCGCGGCGTTCTGTCGACGCTGCTGCGCTTTTTGCTGAAGGGCCATCCGGTCATCGTGCAAAATGACGATGACCGCGAATTGCTGCTGTCCATCGGGGTTTCCGACCTCACCTTGATCCCGGGTTCCGGGGTCGATCTCAAAGCCCTGCCGGCCTTGCCGCCGCCCGCCGCCAAGCCGGTGGTGTTCGCTCTGGTCGCCCGCATGCTGGCCGACAAGGGCGTCCGCGAGGCGGTCGAGGCGATCCAAAGCGTCGATAATGCGGAACTCTGGCTGGTGGGCGCGCCCGACAGTCACAATCCCAGCACCATCGCCGAAGCCGAGCTGCAAGGCTGGCAGGCCGGCGGCAAGGTGCGCTGGCTGGGTCATCGCAGCGACATCAAGGCGATTTGGGCCGACGCCCATGTGGCGCTGTTGCCCTCCTATCGCGAAGGCATGCCGAAGGCGCTGTTGGAAGCGGCGGCCTGCGCCCGTCCCATCGTCACCACCGACGTGGTGGGATGCCGTCAGGTGATCGATGACGGGATCGAGGGCTTCATCGTGCCCGCCCGCCAATCCGCAGGCTTGGCCGCCGCCATGCGCCGGCTGGTGGAAGACGAAGCGCTTCGCCTGAGGATGGGTCAAGCCGCTCGCGCCCGCGCCGAAAGGCTGTTCGGACAGGAACGCGTGGTCGAGGCGCATCTGGCGATCTATCGGCGGCTGTTAGGCGAAACCCCATGTGCGGCATAGCCGGCTTTTTCGACAGCAGACGCCAGACCGGCGACATCGAGGGGGTGTGCGCCAAGATGATCGATCGCCTGGCGCATCGCGGTCCCGACGATCGCGGCGTCTGGACCGACGCCGAAGCCGGCATCGCGCTCGGCCATCGCCGGCTGTCCATCATCGATCTCAGCCCCGCCGGACATCAGCCGATGGCCTCGTCGAACGGCCGCTATTGGCTGTCCTATAATGGCGAGATCTTCAATTGGAACGAACTGCGCGACCAATTGCCACCGCCCGACGGCGGCTATCGCGGTCATTCTGATACCGAAATCTTCCTTCGCGGGGTTGAGGTCTGGGGTCTCGATGCCACGCTGCAAAGGCTGATCGGGTTCTTCTCGATGGCGCTGTGGGACCGCGAGGCCAGGCGCCTGACTTTGCTGCGCGACCGGCTCGGCATCAAGCCGCTTTATTGGTCGAAGCAAGGCGAAGTTCTGCTGTTCGGCTCGGAAGTCTGGGCGCTTAAGCAACATCCCGCCTGCCGCGCCGAGATCGACCGCGACGCTCTGGCCGCCTATCTGCGCACCGCCTACGTGCCGGCGCCGCTTTCCATCTATCAGGGCGTCAACAAGCTGGCGCCCGGCGGCCGGCTCGATATCGGCATGGATGGCGAGGTCAGGCTCAGCCGTTTCTGGGAGCTGGGCGCAGCGATCGAGGCCGGCGCGCGTCAGCGCTCCACCCCGCTGCCGGAAGAGGCGTTGGCCGAATGGGAGGATCTGCTGACCGACGCGGTCAAGCGCCGCATGGTGGCCGATGTGCCGCTCGGCGCCTTTCTCTCGGGCGGCGTCGACAGTTCCGCGGTGGTGGCGCTGATGCAGTCCCATTCGGCGCGCAAGGTGAAGACTTATTCCATCGGCTTTGATGAAGCCGGCTATGACGAAGCGCCCCATGCCAAAGCCGTAGCCGAGCATCTCGGCACCGATCATAGCGAATTCTATGTCGGCGCCGAGGAAGCGCTGGCCATGGTGCCGCAGCTGGCCGGCATCTATGACGAGCCCTTCGCCGACAGTTCGCAGATCCCCACTGCCCTCATCAGCCGGCTGGCGCGACAACAGGTGACGGTGGCGCTGACCGGCGATGGCGGCGACGAGCTGTTCGGCGGCTATAACCGCTATCGGGTGGCGGAGCGCCATTGGCCGCGCATCGCGCCTTTGCCGCATCCGCTGCGCCAGCTGGCGGCCAAGGCGATGACCTCGCTGTCGCCCAACGCCTGGGATCGTCTCACCGCTAGGATTGCGCCGCGCGGCATGGGGCAGATCGGCGACAAGATCTACAAATTGGCCTCGGTGCTGGGCGCCAAGGATCTCGACGCGCTTTATCTGCGCCTCATCAGCCAGTGGCCCGATCCGGCGGCGCTTCTGGTGGCGGGACGCGAACCGCCTCGTCTGCCGCAAGATTTCAGGCTGGGCGGCATGGACCGGCTGCAGGCCTACGACATTCTGACCTATCTGCCGGACGACATTCTGACCAAGGTCGACCGCGCCAGCATGAAGGTGGCGCTGGAAGTGCGGGTGCCGCTGTTGGATCACCGGCTGATCGAGAAGGGCTGGCAGCTGCCGGTGGCGGCCAAGACCAACAAGGCGACGCTCCGGCGCATCCTCTATCGCCATGTGCCGAAATCATTGATCGAGCGGCCGAAAATGGGCTTCGGCGTGCCGCTCGACCGCTGGCTCAGGGGACCTTTGAAGGACTGGGCGGCGGATCTTCTCGATCCCGCCAAATTGCGCCAGCAAGGCTATCTGAATGAACAGCCGATCTCGCAGGCTTGGGCCGAACACCAATCCGGCCGACGCAATCATCAATATGGGTTATGGACGGTTCTGATGTTCCAGTCGTGGTTAGCCGCTGGTAACTAACCGCACCGCGCTCTGTAGGTCTTCTTCGGAATCCCAGGTCACCGGCAGCGCCGGCACCGCCACATCCTGACCGTGCTGGTCGCGGATGACGATCTCGCGTTCGATCACGGTGAAAGGCAATTCGGCGCTGATCACGGCGTCGCCTTCCGCAATCTGCAGCACCAAATCGTAGCTGCCCGGTTGCGACAGAGCCACCGGCAATTGGCAGCGCAGCTGATTGCGTCCCGCCACCACCGGCACCGTGGTCCAATGGCCGTCGCCGCCTTCGCCCACCGCCACCACATGACCCCAGGAATCCCGGACCATGGCGGCCAATTTGAGGATGCCGGGCCGTAACGCCTTCAAGGTGACGCGGCCATCCAGGATCTCGCCCATCGGCAGATTTTCGGAGGCCAGGGACAGTTCGGCGATCTCGGTGCCTTGCAGGCGGGGTTCGCCATCTTCGGCGTGCTGGCTTTGATTGCGCTGGCGCAGCTCTTCCCGATAGCGGCTGATCACCGCATCCGGGCTGCCATCCATGGTGAGGCGGCCATGGTCCAGAAGCAGGCAGCGGGTGCAAAGGCGGCCGATGGTATCGAGATTATGGGCGACGATGACGAAGGTGCGGCCGGACGAGATCAGGCTCTCGATCCGGG
>Ga0213872_10001728_pt1 | contig 13734 bp, 15 predicted proteins | sample VelepicomBERX_R2_FD_160071 | JGI IMG/M metagenome (GOLD analysis project Ga0213872, IMG submission 160071) | Rhizosphere microbial communities from Vellozia epidendroides in rupestrian grasslands, the National Park of Serra do Cipo, Brazil - RX_R2 | ecosystem: Host-associated > Plants > Roots >...
TGGCTGTTCTGTCTGGTTGGATGTCCCGCGCCGCGGTGTGTACGGCTCTGCTGGCCCTGTCGGGATGCAAGATCTGGGTCAAGGATGAGCCGCCGCCGTGCCCCCGCGTTTCCGTGCTGGAAGACGCCTCGAAGCTGGTCCGCTTCACCGGCGCCGGCAATAGCGCCAACGACATCGAGATGACCGCCGAGATCACCAAATATCGCGGCAGCTGTTATTACGACAAAGACGACAAGACCATGCAGGTCTCGATGAAGGTCGGGATCGACGCGCTTCCCGGCCCGGCTTTCGTCGAAGGCCCGCATCAGGTCGACTATTTCGTCGCCATCCCGGCTTTTACCGGCCCCGACGGCAAGAAGATCTTCCCGGTCAAGCTCGACCTGACCAAGAACCCCAAGGGCACCCATGTCGACGATGCCGAGGTGTCGCTGACCTTCCCGGTCAAGGACATCAAGAAGCTCGAAGCCTACGAGATTTTCGTGGGCTTCCAGCTGAGCCAGGCCGAACTCGACTTCAACCGGAAGCACGATCACCGCTGAGTTTCGGGATGCTTGACCAGAGCCCGCGCGAAGAACCGGAAATCGAAAGATCCTCTGAGGGACGGCGCGGGCCGTCGCCGGTCATGTTGCTGGTGGCGTTCGTGCTGATCATCGGGCTCGGTTATTTTCTGACGGCCAAATTGCGGGAAATGGGACGCATCCAGGATTGCGTCATGTCCGGCCGCACCAATTGCGCGCCGGTTTCGGGAGGAAAAGAACAATGAGCCAGGAAGAGGTTTTGCGGACTCCGCTCAATGCGCTGCACCGTGAACTCGGCGGCAAGATGGTGCCTTTCGCCGGCTATGACATGCCGGTGCAATATCCGGCCGGCGTGCTGGCCGAGCATGTCCATACCCGCACCAAGGCGGGACTGTTCGACGTGTCGCATATGGGCCAGGTCCGCTTGTCCGGCGAAGGCGTCGAGGCGGCGCTGGAGAAGCTGGTGCCCGGCGACATCCAGGTGCTGAAGCCCGGTAAGGTCCGCTACACCATGTTCACCAACGAGCAGGGCGGCATTCTGGACGATCTGATGGTCAGCCAGACCGGCCACGACCTGTTCATGGTGGTCAACGCCGCCTGCAAGGCACAGGACATCGCCCATCTCAAGGCGGGCTTGGGGGCAGGCATCAAAGTCGACGTGCTGGAAGACCGCGCGCTGCTGGCCCTGCAAGGCCCGGACGCCGCCAAGGTGATGGCCCGCCATGCGCCGGGCGCCGCCGAGATGGGCTTCATGACCTGGACCGAATTGAAGGTGTGCGGTTTCGACTGCTTCGTCACTCGCTCGGGCTATACCGGCGAGGACGGCTACGAAATCTCGGTGCACGAGGATCATGCCGTGGCACTTGCCAAGAAGCTTCTTGCCGAGCCGGAAGTGGCGCCGATCGGCCTGGGTGCGCGCGACAGCCTGCGCCTCGAAGCCGGGCTCTGCCTCTATGGTTCGGACATCGACGAGACCACCTCGCCGATCGAGGCCGGGCTGAACTGGACCATCTCGAAGCGCCGCCGCGCCGAAGGCGGTTTCGCCGGCGCCGCCACCGTGCAGAAGCATCTGGCTGAGGGCGCGCCGCGCCTCCGGGTGGGCATTCGCCCAGTCGACAAGGCGCCGGCCCGTGCCCATACCGAGATCGTCGATGCGGCCGGCCGCAAGATCGGCGAAGTCACCAGCGGCGGCTTCGGGCCGACCCTTGGCGGTCCGCTGGCGATGGGATATGTAGAGGCCAAGTTCGCGACTCCGGGCACCGAGGTCCAACTGCTGGTGCGCGGCACGCCGCGTCCGGCTCATGTGGTGGCCATGCCTTTCGTCGCCCACAATTACGCCATTTCAGGGAGCAAGACCCCATGAGCAAGACTTATTTCACCAGCGAACATGAATGGATCAAGGTCGAGGGCGACGTCGGCACGGTGGGCATCACCGACCACGCGCAGGGTGCCCTGGGCGACGTCGTGTTCGTCGAGCTGCCGGCGGTGGGCAGATCGGTTTCCAAGGGCGGCGACGCCGCCGTGGTCGAGTCGGTGAAGGCCGCCTCGGACGTCTATTCCCCGGTGTCGGGTGAAGTCGTCGGCGCCAACGACGCCATCGTCGATCAGCCGGCACTGGTCAATGAGAGCCCCGAGGACGGCGCCTGGTTCTTCAAGGTCAAGCTGTCCAACGCCAGCGAGCTGGACGGGCTGATGGACCGCGCCGCCTACGACGCTTTCGTCGCCGGCCAGTCGTAAGCGTTCAAAGGTAAGAGAGAACAGATGCGCTATCTTCCGCTGACGGCCGCCGATCGGCGGTCGATGCTCGACGCCATCGGCGTCAAGTCGGTCGATGATCTTTATCGCGACGTGCCGCAGGCGGCGCGCCGCGACAAGCTGATCGACCTGCCTCTGTCCGCCAGCGAAATGGAGGTCGAGCGGCGGATCGCCAAGCTCGCCGCCAAGAACCTGACGGCCGCCACCGCGCCGATGTTCTGCGGCGCCGGCGTCTATCGCCATCACGTGCCGGCCGCGGTCGATGCGATGATCCAGCGCGGCGAGTTCCTGACCTCCTACACGCCCTACCAGCCGGAAGTGGCGCAGGGCACGTTGCAATATCTGTTCGAGTTCCAGACCCAGGTGGCGCTGATCACCGGCATGGAAGTGGCCAACGCTTCGCTCTATGACGCGGCGACCGGCACTTCTGAGGCCATCGCCATGGCCGCGCGCGTGACGCGGCGCACCAAGGCGCTGATCTCGGGCGGCGTGCATCCGCACTACTCCCAGACCTCGGAAGATTCGCTGCGCTATACCGGCCTCGAGATCGAGACCCTGGCGCCCGATCCGCTCGGCACCGAGGATCTGCTCGGCCGCCTGTCGTCCGACCTGGCCTGCGTCGTGGTGCAGAACCCGTCCTTCTTCGGCCGTCTCAACGATCTGAAGCTGCTGGCCGACAGCTGCCACGAAATGGGCATCCTGCTGGTGGTCGTCGTGGCCGAACCGGTGTCGCTCGGCCTGGTCGCCAGCCCGGGCGAGATGGGCGCCGACATCGTCGTGGTCGAGGGCCAATCGCTCGGCATCGGCATGAATTTCGGCGGTCCCGGTCTCGGCCTGTTCGCCACCCGCGACAAGTTCCTGCGCCAGATGCCGGGCCGCCTGGCCGGCCAGACAGTCGATCAGGACGGCAAGCGCGGCTGGGTGCTGACGCTGTCGACGCGCGAGCAGCATATTCGCCGCGAAAAGGCGACCAGCAACATCTGCACCAATTCGGGCCTCTGCGCCCTGGCCTTCTCGATCCATATGACCATGCTGGGCGAGACGGGCTTCACCGCCTTGGCCGAGTTGAATCACGCCCGCGCGGTTGATCTGGCGCAAAAAGTCGGCGCCATCAAGGGGCTAAAAGTTCTCAACGACGCGTTCTTCAACGAGTTCGCCGTCACCGTTCCGGGCTCGGCGGCCGAACTGGTCGAGAAGCTGGCCGCCAAGGGCATCCTGGGCGGCGTGCCGGCCTCGCGCCTCTATCCGACCTGGCCGGAACTGGACAATGTGCTGCTGCTGGCGGCGACCGAGACCAATTGCGACGAGGATGTCGACGCCCTGGTCTCCGCTCTGAAGGAGTTGGTGTAATGAGCGGTACCATCAGCGGTAACAAGGGCCCGCTCATCGAAGAGCCCCTGATTTTCGAGCAGGCGACTCCCGGACGCTGCGGCGTCGATTGGGAAATGCCCGACGCTTACGAGGACCGCCTGGGCGGTTTGCGCAAGAAGGGCAAGATCGGCCTGCCGGACATCGCCGAGCCGACGGTGATCCGCCACTACACCCGCCTCAGCCAGAAGAATGTCGGCATCGACACCGTCTTCTATCCGCTGGGTTCGTGCACCATGAAGTACAATCCGCGCCTCAACGAAAAAACGGCGCGGCTGCCCGGTTTGTCCCAGGCCCATCCGTTCCAGCCGGTCAGCACCGTGCAGGGCGCCTTGGAGCTGATGGACCAGTGCGCGCATTGGCTCAAGACCCTGACCGGCATGCCGGCGGTGGCGATGAGCCCGGCCGCCGGTGCCCATGGCGAGTTCTGCGGCCTGATGGCCATCCGTGCTGCCCTCGAGGCGCGCGGCGAGACCCGCTTGAAGATCCTGGTGCCGGAATCGGCCCACGGCACCAATCCCGCCTCGGCGGCGATCTGCGGTTTCGAGGTCGAATCGATCCCGGCCAATGACCGCGGCCGCGTCGATCTGGCGGCATTGAAGGCCAAGCTCGGCCCCGACGTGGCGGCGGTGATGGTGACCAATCCCAACACTTGCGGCCTGTTCGAGGACGAGGTGCTGGAAATCGCATCGGCCGTGCACGATGCCGGTGCTTATTTCTATTGCGACGGCGCCAACTTCAACGCCATCGTCGGCCGCGTCCGCATCGCCGATCTCGGCGTCGACGCCATGCACATCAATCTGCACAAGACCTTCTCGACCCCGCATGGCGGCGGCGGCCCCGGTGCCGGCCCGACCGTCCTGTCGGCGGCGCTGGCGGCCTATGCGCCGGTTCCCTACGTCGTGCATGACGATAAGGGTTTCCGCCTGGTCGAGCATGTGCATGAGTCCGAAGGCAAGCCGTGCGGCCGTATCAAGGGCTTCCACGGCCAGTTCGGCGTGATGGTCCGTGCGCTCAGCTACATGATGGCGCTGGGTGCCGACGGCCTGAAGCAGTGCGCCGAAGACGCGGTGCTGAACGCCAATTACCTGCTGGCCCAATTGAAGGACGAGCTGACCCCGTCCTTCGAGGGCCCCTGCATGCATGAGGCGCTGTTCGACGACCGCTTCCTCAAGGATACCGGCGTGACCACGCTCGATTTCGCCAAGGCGCTGATCGACGAGGGCTTCCATCCGATGACCATGTACTTCCCGCTGGTGGTGCATGGTGCGTTGCTGATGGAGCCGACCGAGACGGAAAGCAAGGCGACGCTCGACAAGTTCGTCGCCAGCGTCAAGGGCCTGGCCCGCCAGGCAAAGCAGGCCAATTCGGCCGATGCCTTCAAGTCGGCTCCGATCCATGCGCCGCGCCGGCGTCTGGACGAAACCGCGGCGGCCCGTACCCCGGTGCTGCGCTGGAAAGATCAGGCGGCCGAATAGTGGCAAGCGAGCCCGTCTCCTCCCGCAAACCGTGGACCTTGCTGTGGTTTCGCCGCAAGGTCTATCAGATGCTGGGAGGGGAGGGGCATCGCTCCTGGGCGGTCAAGGCGACCGACTACGCCCTGATGCTGCTGATCAGCGTCAATTGCGTCTTCTCGATGCTGGAATCGGTGGAGCGTCTGGCCGTGATGCACGGCAAGGTGTTCCACGATTTCGACGTGATCTCGGTCGGCATCTTCACTGTGGAATATGCGCTGCGGCTGTGGACGGCGGTCGAAATGCGGCGCTATGCCCATCCCGTCTGGGGCCGTCTGCGCTGGATGATCACGCCGCTGGCCATCGTCGATCTGCTGGCGGTGCTGCCCTTCTATCTCGGCTTCTTCGTCCAGTTCGATCTGCGTGAGCTGCGCGTCCTGCGCCTGCTGCGCATCTTCAAGCTGAGCCGCTATTCCAACGCGATGAGCATCATGAAGTCGGTGCTGCGCCAGGAGGCGAAGAGCCTCGGCACCGTGATGTTCCTGTTCCTGATCCTGCTGATGTTCATCTCCAGCCTGATGTATCTGGTCGAGCATCCGGTGCAGCCGCAGGTCTTCTCCGACGTGCCCACCTCGCTGTGGTGGGGGGTGGAAACCATGACCACGCTGGGTTATGGCGACATGATCCCGATGACCTCGCTCGGCAAGCTGCTGGGCGGTGTCACCGCTTTGATGGGCGTCGGCATGATCGCGCTGCCCGCCGGTATCATGGCGTCCGGCTTTACGGAGCAGATCCGCCTGCGCCGCGAGCAATTCGCCGACGACATCGAAAAGTTCGCCATGGGCAGCGAGTTGAACACCCGCCAGCGCCGCCGCCTCGAAGCGGCCCGCCTGACCCTCGGCCTGACCCGCGAGGAGGCCGCCCATATCCTGCGCCATGCGCGGCTGGGCAAAGGCATTCGCTGCCCTCATTGCAACAAGCCGATCGCATGAGGCGGCTGCTGTCGGTCTGCGCGGTGGCGCTGCTGATCCAGGCCGGAACCCGGGCCGAGGATCCGGCGCCGCTGTTCAGCCCCGCCGTGCGCAGCGCCGACGCTCAGATCAAGCAGGGTCACCTCAAGGAAGGCATGGCCATGCTGCGGGCCGCCGCCGATGGCGGAGACGCTTCGGCGCAATATGGGCTGGCCCATTATCTGACCAAGGGCATGGGGCACGCCGAGCAGGTCGATGGCGGCAAGGGCTATGTGGTCCGCGAGATCACCGACGCCGACAAGGCTGAGGCGGCCGGACTGATGAGCAAGGCGGCGGGGCAGGGCTATCCCTTGGCCCAGGCCGAACTCGGCTGGCAATACGAAATGGGCAACCCGCTGCCCCGCCATCCGCGCCTGGCGCGCGACTATTACGCCGCGCTGGACGCCAAGGGTGCCGTGTCCGGCCATCGCGGCACAATGCGTGCCAATGCGGCGCTCGGCAAATGGGCGCAGATCGCGCCCGGGGCGGATGAGGCGCAGGCCGACAGGAAGATCCAGGCCCAGGACTATGTCGTCGCCGTCGTACTCTATCTGAAAGCCGCCTTGGCCGGTTCGGCGTCCGCCGCCTATGAATATGCCATCCTGTGCGATCGCGGCCTGGGCGTCGCAAAAAACGCCGAGGAAGCGAAGAAGTGGTTCCTGGCCGCGGCCGGGCAGGGCTATGCGCCGGCCCAGCTCGAATTGGGGCGCGGCAAGCTGCTGCCCGATGCCGAGAAGCTGGCCTGGCTGACCAAGGCGTCCGACGCGGGCTCGCCCCAAGCGCAATATTGGCTGGGCCAATCCAAGCTGCAGGGGCGCGACGGCACGCCGAGGGACGAGGCGGGCGGCTGGGAGCTGCTGAAGAAAGCGGCGGCGCAGGAGGAGACCTTCGCCAAGCTCACTTTGGCCGAGGCCTATCTCAAGGGCAGCGTCGAAGGCTTCCCCAAGGATCTCGACAAGGCGGCGACCCTGGCGGTCGAGGCGGCCCAGGACGGCAATCCGGTGGCGGCGGAACTGGTCGCGGCGATCGCGGTGGCGAAGCCGAAGTAATACCCCTCACCCTCCCGCTGCGCGGGCCCCTCCCTCTCCCACAAGGGACGAGGGGGGCGCCAGAAACAAAAAAGCCGCCGGGCTTGCGCTCGGCGGCTTTTCTATTGGGCTGCGTCTCGCCTTAGTGCAGGCGGTTCGGCAGATCCTTGATCGCGGCGTCGATCAGATCGTTGGCCTTGTCGGCCGACAGCGTGTCGGCGACCAGCTTGCCGGTGGCGGCAACGGCGATCTCGACCGCCTTGTTGCGCACTTCGCGGGTCGCTTCGGCTTCCGCCTGGTTGATGCGGTCGATGGCCTGCTGTTCGCGGCGCTTGACCAGCTCGTCGAGATCGGCGGCGGCCTGCTTGGCCAGGCGCTCGGCCTCGGCCTTGGCCTGGGCCACGATCTCCTCGGCTTCCTTCATCGCATCGCGCTGCTTCTTCTGGTAGGTGGCCAGCATTTCCTGCGCTTCGTCGCGCAGGCGCTCGGCTTCGGCCAGGCGCTCCTTGATGCGGTCGCGGCGGTCGTCGAGGCCCTTGGTGATGCCCTTGAAGACGGGCTTGGCCAGCAGGACGACGACGATCAGCCAGGTGATCGCAACCCAGCTTTCCGGGTTCTGGAAGAAGCCGACGGCTTCGGCGTTCTCGGCGGCGGTTTCCGCGGCCTGGGCGACAGAAATGAACATCAGGCCTTCCCTCCCAGGGCGGCGGTCACGGCGGCTTCAGCCTGGGCGTCGTCGACGCTCTGGCCGGTCAGTTTTTCGACCGAGGCGCGCACCAGTTCGGTGGAGATTTCGCGGATATGGCCCAGGGCCTCATCCTTGGCGGCCTGGATGCGGCCTTCGCCGTCCTTGATCTGCTTGGCCAGCTTGTCGCCGATCGCCTTGTTGCGGGCTTCGGCGGCCTCAGCGATCGCCTTGGCATTGTCCTGCATGATCTTGTGGGCCTGGGCGCGGGATTCGGCCAGCGCCTTTTCATAGGCGGCGATCGCGGCTTCGGCTTCGTGCTTCAACTGGGCGGCCTTGTCCAGATTGCCGTCGATGCGCTTCTGACGCTCTTCCAGCACCCCGCCGATCTTCGGCAGCGCGAAGACGGACAGCAGGATGAACAGAACGATGAAGCTGGCATAGAGCCAGAACAGCTGGGAAGCAAAATAGGTAGGGTCGAACTGAGGCATGGCGCTTCCAGAAGACGGATCTTAATGCGCACGAACCGGCCGGTGCCCTTGGGCGCCCAGCCGGTTCGCAAACTTCAACTGAGGCTGCTTACGCGAACAGCAGCATCAGGGCGACGACCAGCGCGAACAGCGCGATAGCTTCGGTCACGGCGAAGCCGATCCAGCCGTACAGCTCGACGCTCGACTTGGCGGCCGGGTTGCGGCCGACGGTGGCGATCAGCGACGACCAGATGTTACCAACGCCGATACCGGCACCGATCATACCGATCGCGGCCAGACCAGCACCGATTTGCTTAGCAGCAGCAACGTCCATCACAAACTTCCTTTCACAACAAAAACACTAAAACGAAAACCTGTGACCCTCAGTGCATATGAATCGCGTCATGCAGATAGATGCAGGTGAGGATCGTGAACACATAGGCCTGCAACAGCGCGATACCGAATTCGAGGACGGTGACGCCGCCCAGGAAAGCCATCGGGGCGATGCCGGCGATGCCCAGCATGATGATGAAGCCGGCCATCACCTTGAGGATGATGTGGCCCACCGTCATGTTGGCGAACAGACGGATCGCCAGGCTGAAGGGGCGCGAGCAATATGAGATCAGCTCGATCGGCACCAGGATGATCGCAGTGGCCAGCGGCGCGCCGTGCGGGAAGAACATCCGCAGGTAATGGGTGCCGTGGCGGGCGAAGCCGATGATGGTGACGCCGATGAAGATCACGATCGCCAAGCCGAAGGTGACGGCGATGTGGCTGGTATAGGTGAAGGTGTAGGGGATCATGCCCAGCAGGTTGCCGAACAGCACGAACATGAACAGCGTGAACACGAAGGGGAAGTATTTGCGCCCTTCGGTGCCGACATTGTCGCGGATCATGTTCGCGACGAATTCGTACATCAGCTCGGCCATCGACTGCCAGCGGCCCGGAACCAGGGCGCGGCCCTTCACCGACAGGGTCAGGAACGCGGTCGCCAGGACCACCGCCACCACCATGAACAGCGAGGAGTTGGTGAAGGAGACGTTCACGCCGCCGATTTCCAGCGGGACGATGGGTTCGATCTTGAACTGTTCGACCGGATTAGCCAAAACGCGCCTCTCTCAATTATTTGCGCTTCCGCCGCTGCGCCTGCCCGAGCCCGACCGAATCGTCGAGGCCGTTGACGGCGCGGTAAATGTTCAGCACGGAAGCTGCTGCACCCAAAAAGAAAAACACCAACAATAACCAGGGTTTGGTGCCCAGCCAGCGGTCCAGGGCATACCCTATGCCGCCGCCGACCGCGATCCCCGAAATCAGCTCGACGCCGACCCGGACACCCATCCCCATACCGGCCCCTATACCGGCGTTCCGCGGTTCCGGGCCCTCTTTTTCGGCACGCTCGCCGCGGGCAGCCCGCAGTTTGGCGTCGAACTCTTCAAAAGGCCGGGGATTTCCCAAGTCATCCGTCATCATATTCACAGACACTAGAGAATAGGTCCCGCTTTCCACCGCGGAACGGTAAAAAGCGCCGGCACCATAAGGTGCGGACCACCCTCTGTCAAGGTGGCAAAACCGAGGCCGGGAAAAGGCCGCAAAGCCGCCCCCAGCCTCGACTTTATCAAACCTTACGCTGCGTCCTTCTGACGCAGCCACCGATCGATCAGATCACGCTGTTCGACAGTGAATTTCAGGCGGCACAAACCGTCCTTGCCCTCGATCACGGTGGCGGCCACGTCGAGCGATTCGATCCGCATCCGCACCGCGGCGCCGGTCGCCATTTTCGGCGTGCCGGTCACCCGGGCACCGCTCGACGAGATGTCGGCGATCCGGCCCTGATGCCCGTCCACCGTTACCGGCGCGTCGATCGGATAGCGCGGCGCCTGGCGGCGATTCACTTCCGGGGTCGAGGTGCGGACCATGCGGGTGAGGGTACGGCCCAGCTCGCCGACCTGTTCGGCCATGTCCTGCAGCATCTTCTCGACCTGGCCGGCCTGGCGGCCGGTATTGACCGCTTCGTCGGCGACCTCGACGATGCGATCCGACACTTCACGCGCGGCGATCGCCGATTGCGAGACATTGCGCGAGATCTGGTCGGTGGCGGCCTGCTGTTCCTGCACCGACTGGGCGACCTCGGTGGCGATCACCTCGACGTCCTGCACGCGGCCCACGGTGCTCTGGATGGCCTCGGCCACCTTGCGGGCCATCTCGCCCAGATGGGCGATGCGGTCGGTGATCTCGGTGGTCTGGCGCGCCGTCTGGTTGGCCAGGTTCTTGACCTCGTTGGCGACGACGGCAAAGCCTTTTCCGGCCTCGCCGGCGCGGGCGGCCTCGATGGTCGCGTTCAGGGCCAAAAGGTTGGTCTGGCCGGCGATGTCGGCGATCAGCTGGACCACATGATCGATGGCGGCCATGGCCTGGGCAAGGTCCTCGACGGTGGCCGAGGCGTTGTCGGCGGCGCGGACGGCTTCGCCGACCACGGTGCGCGATTTCTCCATCTGGCCGGCGATCTGGCGGATCGAGCCCGACAGCTTGTCGGTGGCCGTAGCGACCATCTGGGCATTGTTCAGGCTCTGCTCGGCCGCGGCGGCGACCAGCTGGGCGTTTTCTTCGACCATGGTGGCGCCGCGCGCCATGCTTTTCGCGGTCTCATGCACCCGATCGCTGTCCTCGGCGATGCGCCCGACCGTGGCGGAAGTCTGGCTCTCGATGTTCTCGGCCATGCTGATCAGGGCTTCGCGGCGTTCTTCCTCGCTCTTGGCGCGCTCCTGCTCGCGCACGCCGGCGATGCGTTCGACGGCGCGGGACTGTTCCTGGAACACCAGCACGGCGCGCGACAATTCGCCCAGCTCGTCGGCGCGGTTCATGGCCGGCAGCGTGACGCTGAGATCGCCCTTGGCGAGGTCGCGGGTCGCCTCGGTCAGTTCCTGCAAGGGGCGGGTGACGCTGCGGGTCAGCAACAGCGCCAGCACGGCGCTGCCCGCCAGGGCCGCGGCCAGCACGCCCTCGAACCAGCCGGCGTCGATGCCGGCGGCCTGCAGCGCGGCGCTGTGGGCGTGGATATAGATCAGGCTGGCCAGCGCTGCGGCGCCCGGCAAGGCCACCGCGGCCCACAGGCGCATCGAGAAGCGGCCGTTCAGCGCGATCAGTACCGACTTCATCATCGGCGAGGCGCCCGACCAGCTCACCGCCGCCGAACGCTGCCAACGGAACATGGCGTTGTAGAATTTCTGCGCGGTCTGGGCATAGGCGCCGTGTTCGAGATCGCGCCGCGCGCCATTGGCGTCGCCGCTGTTCGCCTTGCGGATGGCCTCGCCGGCGGCCTGGTGGAAATCGGCATGCAGGCGCTTCACCTCGACGTAGCTGCGCGAGGCGCGCACGTCCGCCGGCAAGGCCGGATCATTCAGCCATTTGCCGAACGTACACAGGCCGTCCTTGCAGACGTCCTCCGGTGTGAATTCGCTTTTTCCAGTGGCGGCGGCTCGTTCGATACGCGTTTTCCAGAGCGTGTGCGAGCCGAATGCCCTGGCGACTTCCTCGTTGATCCCCATTGTCCCCTACTCTCAACAAGAAGCTTTGCTTCCTCTCCCATGCCGCTTCGGACGTCGGCACCCGATGATGTCAGCTTTATTGCGGAATATCGAAGATTAGACAGGTGGTGGTCGCCGAGGCAAACAATTTGCCGTTGCTGTCGACCAAGGTCGCCTCGGCCACCCCTGTTTGCCCGCCGCTATGGATGATGCGCCCCTCGGCGCGCACCGGGCCGCTCTTTTCCGTCAGCGCGCGGATCAGATTGACCTTCAGCTCCAGCGTCGTATAGCCCTTGCCGCGCGGCAGGGTGCTGTGCACGGCGCAGCCCAGCGCCGAATCGAGGATGGTGCAATACCATCCGCCATGCACCGAGCCGATCGGATTGTAATGGCCGAATTGCGGCGAGCCCTGGAACACCACGCGGCCCTTCTCGGCCTCGATCAGGGTGAAATTCATCGCTTCCATGATCGGCGGGTACTGCAATTCGCCGCGCAGCATCGCCTGGAGGAAGCCGAGGCCGTCATAGCGGCCGATGGTCTCGCGGTCGGCCGTGCCCGGCGTGGAAAAATTCGCGCGAACCGCCGCTTCCTCGGCGAGCCAGGCGGCTTTCATGTCTGCGGATGTGTCCAACTTACTGACCCTCATAACCTTGTTGGACACTTATTAAACTCTATTCAGCCCTGTTGCGACAGAGCTTGCAGGTGGGCGGCGGCGCCGCGCAGGGCGACATTGTGGCCGGTGATCAGCAGGGTGGGAATGCGCTTCAGGAGGTCGGACATGCGCCCCTTGGCCTCGAAACGGCGGCGGAAGGCGCTGGCCTTGAGAAAGTCGGGGAAGCGGGGCGGGATGCCGCCGCCCAGGTAAACGCCGCCCAGCGCGCCGAAACTCAGCGCCATATTGCCGGCGACTCCGCCCAGCAGGGCGCAGAAAGTCTCCATGGTCTGCTTGCACAAGGGATCGGCGGCGTCGCCCGGCGCGGTGCCGAGCCGGGTGATCTCGGCGGCGTCCATCGGCGGGGCGTCGAGATCGAGCACGCCGGCGATGGCGCTGCGCAGCAGCTGCAGGCCGGGGCCGGACAGGATGCTCTCGATCGAGGTGCGGCCGCGCTCCTTGCGCACGGCGCGCAATACCTCGATTTCCAGCTCCTCGACCACCGGCAAATCGACATGGCCGGTCTCGCCGGGCACCGCGACCCAATCCTTGCCGGCCGGAACCAGCCCGGACGCGCCGAGGCCGGTGCCGGGACAGACGACCACCTTGGAATGGCCCGGTGAGGCCTCGCCGCCGCCCAGCGAAATCAATTCCTCGGCCGGCAGCTGCGGCAGGGAATAGGCGAAGGCGGCGCAGTCATTGATGACGTCGAGCGGCAGGCCGGTGCGGCGGCGCGTATCCGAAATCGAAAAGGCGAAGGCCTGGTTGGGAAAGCTGATCTGGTCGCTCATCACCGGCCCGGCCACCGCGACGCAGGCGGCGCGGGGCTTTTCGCCGGTCTGCTCGCCGTAAGCGCCCATCGCTTCCGCCAGGCCGGGATAATCGCCGGTCCTGAGATGGAGGATGTCGCGCAGCTTCATGCCCGGCTCGTCGATCATGGCGAAGCGGGCATTGGTTCCGCCGATATCGGCGACCAGGGCCGGGTAGATTTGAGTCATTTTCCGACCCGCGCGAAAGCCGCGCCCAGCGGCGGCAAGGTCGCTTTCCCGTCGCCGATCTCCGCGGTGAAGCCGCTATCGGGCAGCAATTCTGCCGAAGTGACGCTGGGCAGGTCGACGGTAACGGTGTCGCGGCCGAGATTGAACAGGCACAGCAGCGTCTCGCCGCCGGTCTCGCGCAGCAGGGCGAGCACCGGTTCGGGCGTTTCCAGGAAACGGATCGAGCCGGTATAGAGGGCTGGCTGCGTGCGGCGCCAGGACAGGAACTGGCG
>Ga0213872_10001729_pt1 | contig 13730 bp, 11 predicted proteins | sample VelepicomBERX_R2_FD_160071 | JGI IMG/M metagenome (GOLD analysis project Ga0213872, IMG submission 160071) | Rhizosphere microbial communities from Vellozia epidendroides in rupestrian grasslands, the National Park of Serra do Cipo, Brazil - RX_R2 | ecosystem: Host-associated > Plants > Roots >...
CTTGGCCTTAGAATGACTAAGGCCGGCGCCCCCCGCCTAGCATCTGGCCATTTACCAGGCCAGCGCAGTTCACAAATAGTTTGCAGACAGGCCCTAACGGCGCGACGCGGACGCGGATACCCGTGCGCGCGGCTCGGCCGGCGCATAGGGCGAACCGGGCGCCGCGCGGCAGGCGGTCAAGCTGGCCGTCAGCCAGTCGAGCCAGCGCGCCAAACCCTGGCCGTTTTTGGCCGACACTTCCCACAACGGCACGTCGCGGCGCACGCCGCCAACGGCCTCGTGCGCGCGGGCCAGGTCGAATTCCTCGATATACGGCAACAGATCGGTCTTGGTGATCAATACCGCATCGGCCGCGCGCACCATGACGGGGTATTTCGCCGCCTTGTCGTCGCCCTCGGTCACCGACAGCAATAGCACGTTGCAATGTTGGCCGATATCGAAATTGGCCGGACACACCAGGTTGCCGACGTTCTCGATGAACAGGATGTCGATCGCGGACAAATCCAGCCGCTGCAACGCCTGCCCCACCATATGCGCGTCCAGATGACACGCCATGCCGGTGGTAATCTGCACCGCCGGCACGCCATGGCGGCGGATGCGCGCGGCGTCGTTCTCGGTCTCCAGGTCGCCCTCGATCACCGCCACCCGCACGCCGGGCGGCAGCGCCTGGATGGTCGCCTCCAGCAAGGCGGTCTTGCCGCTGCCGGGCGAGGACATCAGGTTGACCGCCAACAAGCCGCGGGCATTGAAGCGCGCGCGATTGCGCATGGCCTGAAGGTCGTTCTCCGCCAGCAGATTTTCCAGCACCTCGATGGTTTCTCGTGGTTCAGCCGCCACCAGGTGCCGGTTGGCGTCGGTCAGGTTGCAACCGCAGGTATCGCACATCGTTCTCTCCCAGCGTGTTCTGTAAGTGATTAACCACCCATTTGCCACATCGGCGCGGCCGTCTCCGCCGTTTGGCCCGAGGCGGCAAAATGGTGACGAGGCGGCTTGCTGGCGATGGCCGCGCGGATGGCGTCTTCCAGCGCCGCGTCCGACGTTTGCTCGCGTAGTGCCGGACGCAAGTCGACGCCATGGTCTTGACCAAGGCACAACACCAAGCGGCCGCTGCAGGTAAGACGCACGCGGTTGCAGCGCGGGCAAAATCCATGGCTCATCGGCGCGATGAATCCCAGCCGTTGACCGGTTTCCACCACGCGGCAGTAGTCCGCCGGCCCGGTGCTGCGTTCGCTCAGCGGCTGCAGCGTCCACCGTTCGGCGAGCCGGTCGCGCACGGCGTCGAGCAATAGCGCGGGACCGGCGGCGGCGCCCTTCATCGGCATGCACTCTATCAGCGCCATATCGCAGCCATGACCGCCGCTCCACGCCACCAGGCGATCCAACTCGTCGTCGTTGACTCCGCCCTGCACCACGGTGTTCAGCCGTACGGCGATACCCAGCGCGCGCACGGCCTCGATGCCGGCCAGCACCTGCGCCAAGCCATCGTGGCCGGTGATGGCCTGGAAACGCGAGGCGTCGAGCGTGTCGAGCGACACATTGACGCGGCGCACGCCGGCGGCTTGCAACGCGGACGCGTGGCGCGCGAGCAGAATGCCGTTGGTGGTCAGCGTCAGCTCCTCCAGCCCGCCGCCGTCAAGCAGCGCGCCGAGACGCTCGATCAAACCGACCACGCCGGGGCGGGCCAACGGCTCGCCGCCGGTCACGCGCACCTTGACCACACCCAAGCGGACGAACACTTCGCTGACGCGCAGCATTTCCTCCAGCGTCAGGATCTCGCGCTTGGGCAGGAACGTCACATCGCCGCCCATGCAATAACGGCAGCGCAGGTTGCAGCGGTCGGTCACCGATAGCCGCAGATAGCGGATCCGCCGGCCAAAGGCATCGGTCAGTCCTGCCGCGATGTCAACGCTCGTCATCTCTCGACTCCTCGGCGGGCTCGAAACTCTCGATGTAAAGTTCCTGCCCGCTGATCACCGTCACCTCGCCCGCGCCGCAGCGCGGGCAGTCGAAACGGTAGCGCGGCACCTCGAACTCCGCCTGACAATGTGTGCAGCGCGCGCGCACCGGCACCGGATCGATCACCAATTGGGCGCCGGCGGCCACCGTATCCTCGGCGAACAGCTCGAAGCACAGTCGCAGCTGCGCGGGCTCGACCGCGCGCAAGCGACCCACCTTCAGGGTAACGCGGGCGATGCGCTTGACGTCGTGCGCGCGCGCCTGCGTGTCGAGAATGCGCATCAAGCCGGAAACGATGGCGGTTTCGTGCATCGATCATCCCTCTCACGCTGCCTATGGTCCGAATTAAGGCAGATCCCGGCGCGGCGGCAAAGCCCCTCGCGGCCATCGAAACGCCACTGTCACGAATTGACACAACGGTTTTCCAGATACGGGGTTTCCGTTGTGGCTGTCTCAAGCCGCCGCCAATACTGCAGGAAACCGGGATGACCCCGAGGCTGCTTATTTGCAAGACATGACTTGGAACCACGGAAGGGAAAGACCATGCTACTTCACGTAACACAGGATCCCAGCCTGATTGCTTGGCTCGGCGCCGCGCTTCTGCTCTTCGGGGAGATCGCCGCCTTGTTGTCGATGCGGGACCTCAAGCGTCTGATCATCGTCTCGACGCTTGCCGAGGTCGGCTATCTGCTGATGGGCATCGGTATCGGCGGACCGGCGGGGCTCACCGGCGCCACCATGCATCTGGGCTATCAAGCGGTCATGCGCGGGCTGGTGATTGTCAGCGCCTGGTGGCTGGCGCGCCGCGCCGGATCGAGCAAGCTCGACGACCTGGCGGGCAGCGGCGCGCGTCAACCGCTGCCGGCGCTGCTGTTCGGCTTCGGCATGTTTTCGGTGCTGGGGCTGTCGCCCTTTAAGGGATCCTACAGTAAATTTCTGGTGCTTTATGCCGCCATCGATCACGGCCAGCTGCTGCTGGCGGCCGTCGGCACGGTGGCCAGCATCGTCGCCGCCTGCTACTACCTGATCGTCATCCAGCGCGTCTGCTTCGAGTCGCCGCGCGGCGAGGAGGCGCTCAAACCGGCGCCGCGTCTCGCCCAGCCGTTGGCTTGGCTGTTGGCCGCCGTGACGATCCTCATCAGCGTCTGGCCGCATCCGTTCCTGCACGCGGCCGAGCAACTGGCCGGCGTAGGGCGCGCGCCGCGCGTGCCCGAGTTCGAATCGCCGTGGGATACGCTGGTGCTGGTGCCCTATCTCGGCGGCTTCGCGCTCTTCATGCTCGACCGCGTCTCGCGCGGCATGCGCGATTACGCCGCGCTGGCCTTGGCCGCCGCCACCGTGGCGCTGGCCGCGCTGACACCGGGGCTCGATCCGGCTTCGCGCCTGTTCGCCCTGCTGTTCGCCGGCATCCTGTTCCTGGTGGTGCTCTACTCGCTCGGCTACATGCGCCATGCGCACCACGTCGGCCGTTATTACTTCTTCCTGTTCCTGCTGACCGGTTCGATGCTCGGGCTCGCCACCGCGCACGAGTTCGGCAACTTCTACGTGTTCTGGGAGCTGATGACCTGGACGTCGTACTTCCTGATCGTGCACGAGCAAACCGATAAGGCGCTCAAGGCCGGTCTGGTGTACTTCCTGATGTGCGCCGGCGGCGCCTACGTCATGCACTTCGGCATTCTGCTCCTGCATGCCCAGACCGGCAGCTTCGAGTTTGCCGTGGCGGCGACGCAGATCGGCCGCATCGATCCGGCAATCGGCGCGCTCATTGCGCTGTGTTTCTTCATAGGCTTCGCCGTCAAGGCGGGCCTGGTGCCGTTGCACAGCTGGCTGCCGCTGGCCCACCCCGAGGCGCCGTCGTCGATTTCCGCGCCGCTGTCCGGCATTTTGACCAAGGCTGGGATATTCGGCCTGGTCAAGGTGCTATACGTGATCATCGGCCTAGGCGCGCTGCACCGCTTTAGCGCCGGTGGCGCCGGTATCGGCTCGCTGCTGACCTTGCTCGGCGCCGCCACCTTGCTCTATGGCGAGGTCATGGCGCTCTTGCAAGTCGAACTCAAGCGCATGCTGGCCTATTCGACCTTGGCGCAGATCGGCGAAATCGCCGCGGTGCTGGGGCTCGGCACCTCGCTCGCCACCGGCGCCGCGCTGTTGCACGTCACCAACCACGCCGTCATGAAGACCCTGCTGTTCTTCGCCGCCGGCGCCTTCATCCTGCGTAGCGGCAAGCGGCAAATCGCCGATCTGGCCGGTCTGGGACGCAAAATGCCGTTTAGCGCCGGCTGCTACGCGCTGGCCACGGTCGCCATCATGGGCCTGCCGCCCTTCTCCGGCTTCATCAGTAAATTCCTGATGATCGCCGCCGCCGTGTCGGCCGGGCGGATCGATGTCGCCGCCCTGTTGCTGCTGGGCAGCATCATCGCCGCCTTCTACTACCTGCGCGTGGTCCGCCTGCTGTTCTTCCATCCCTACCAAGGGCCGGCGGACGTGCATGAAGCGCCGCTGCCGATGGTCATCGCCATCGGCGTGCTGGCTGCGGCCATCGTCGCCGGCGGCGTGCTGCCGGGCGCGCAGATCGCCTGGGTCGGCGCGATCGGCGACTGGGTAGCCGCGCGCGGCGCGCTGGCGCCGGCGGTCTGGCCCAATCTGACCATCGCTTGGCCGGCCGCCGCCCTGGTGGCCGCGCTGGGATCGCTGGCGATCTGGCTCGTCGGCAAGCGTTCGCAACCGGCGGCCGGCTGGCTCGCCATCGCGGTGATCGCCGCGAGCTTCGTCGCGGTACTGCTGCAGCCCGGGCATTACGACGGCTTGTCGTTCGCCTTCGCGCTGCTGATCACCGGCGTCGGCACGCTCAATATGGCCTACGCCACCGGCTATATGGCGCACGGCCATGCGCAAGGGCGCTTCTATGCCGCCTTCGCGCTGATGATCGCCGGCCTCGTCGGCATGACCGGCAGTCACGACTTGTTCAACTTCTTCGCCTTCTGGGAACTGATGAGCAGTTGGGCGCTGTATGTGGCGCTCGTGCATGAAGAAACCGAGGACGCGCGGCGCGAGGCATTCAAGTACTTCATCTTCAACACCGTCGGCGCCTGCTTCATGTTCCTCGGCATCGCGATGTTCGGCCACGCCGCCGGCAGCTTCGATTTCGCCGCGCTCGCGGCGGCGGCGCCCAGCATGCCGGCCGCCTGGCTCGGCGGCGCGCTCGGCCTGGTGTTCCTCGGCATGTTGATGAAGGCGGCGATGCTGCCTGTGCGCATCGACTACCAGATGCACCCGGCCACCGCGCCGACACCGGTATCGGGCTACATCTCCGCCGTGCTGCTCAAGAGTGGTCCGTATGGGGTGCTGCGGCTGTTCACGCTGCTCGGCGGCGCCGCGGTGGTCGGCCGGCTAGGTTGGATCGCCGGCACGCCGACGGTGATGAACGTCGTGGCGGTCATCGGCGGCATCACGTTGCTCTATGCGGGGGCGATGGCGGTGGTGCAAACCGGCATCAAGCGCCTGTTGATCTACAGCACCGTCAGCCAGCTCGGCTACATCACCATGGCGCTCGCGTTCGGCACGAGCCTGGGCGTGGCCGGCGGCCTGATGCACTTCGTCAACCACATGATGCTCAAGGACCTGCTGTTCCTGTGCGCCGGCTGCATCATGGTGGCGAGCCACGCCACCACGCTCGACCAGCTGGGCGGCCTGGGGCGCAAGATGCCGATCACCTTCGGTATCTTCCTGTTCGCCGGGCTATCGCTGGCGGGCATTCCGCCGCTCAACGGCTTCGCCTCGAAGTGGCTGATCTATATGGCGGCGTTCCAAAGCGGCCACGTGGTGCTCGGCGTGTTCGCCATGATCTCGAGCCTGTTCACCCTCGCCGCGGTGCTGAAATTCGCCCACGCCGCCTTCATGGGCGTGCCGGGCGCGGCCGCGGCGCAGGCACGGGAAGCGCCGCCGGTCATGCTCGTGCCGATGGCGGTGCTGGCTGGCGCGAGCCTGATCGTCGGCTTGTTCCCGGGTGTGCTGCTGGTGCCGATCGCCTCGCTGCAAGTTCAGCTCGGCATGCAGCCGATCGCCGCGAGCTGGGCTGGTCCACTGCCCGGCACCGACGGCTGGCATCCGGGCGTGTTGTCGGCCCTGCTGCTGATCCTGATCGGCCTTGGCATGCGCTATCTGCGCGCGGGCCGGGCCGGCGCGCCGGTGGTGCGCTCGCCGATCCACCTGTGCGGCGTCAACGACCTGACGCCGGAGGCCGAACACGTCGGCGCCTCCAACCTGTTCGAAACCCCGGACGCGGCGATCCGCGCGCTGCTGCGCGCCCGCCACGATACCGGCTATAGCGCCGACCCGGCGCAGTCGGCCGAATCGCACTTACCGGAATGAGGGAGACCATCATGCAACCGTATGCTTATCCGCTCGCCGTCTTGCTGTTCCCGGGCGGGCTGTTCGCCCTCGTCCTCGGGCTCGCGCTCAAAGGGGTCGACCGCCGTCTCGCCGCGCGGCTGCAGCGCCGTGTCGGCCCACCGCTGGCGCAACCGTTCTTCGACCTGGTGAAACTGGCCTTCAAGCGCACCATGGTGCCGGATATCGCCAGCCAGCCGGTATTTCTCGGCGCGCCGCTCGTGGGCGCCGCGACGATGATGCTGGCCGCGGCCATGGTGCCGATCGCCGGCGTCTACACGCCCGATCCCGCGCTCGGCAATCTGCTGGTGCTGCTCTACCTGCTGGCCATTCCGGCGGTGGTGCTGATGATCGCCGGCTCGGCCTCCGGTTCGCCCTTCGGCGCCATCGGCTTCTCGCGCGAAATGGCGCTGATGCTGGCCTACGAGGGACCGCTGGTCTTGGTCGTCGCCGCCATCGCCGTGCGCGTCGGTCACGGGCAAGGCGGGTGGGCCAGTTTCTCGCTGACCGAGATCGTCGCCTACCAGGCGCGCCACGGCGCCTTCCTGTTCGATCCGGTGATGTGGCCGGCGCTGTTGGCGTTCCTCGCCTTCTACCCGGCCAACCTCGGCATCATTCCGTTCGACATACCGGAAGCCGAAACCGAAGTGCTGGAAGGACCGCTGTTGGAGTACTCCGGTCCGGCGCTGGGACTGTTCAAGGTCATGTCGGCGCTCAAATCAGTGGTGGTGCTGAGCTTGGGCATCGCGCTGTTCTTCCCGACCGCGCCCAGCGGCGTGGCGGGCCTGGCGGTGCAGTTATGCAAGCTCCTGCTGCTGATGCTCGTGGGCGTCACGCTGGTGCGGGTCTCCTGCGGCCGCATGCGCATCGACCAGGCGTTCCGTTTCTTCCTCAAGTGGCCGCTCGCGCTATCGCTCGCGAGCCTTGTCGCCGTGGTTGTGATCTGAGGGGCTTCGCCATGACCCGATTCATTCAAACACTGACCGACCAAGCCAAACGGCTGGCGACCCGCTCGCCCTGGATCTATCGCATCAACGCGGGCTCCTGCAACGGCTGCGACGTCGAATGCGCCACCACCGCCTGCATCCCGCGCTACGACGTCGAGCGGCTCGGCTGTCAATACTGCGGCAGCCCGCGCCACGCCGACATCGTGCTGATCACCGGCCCGCTGACCGCGCGCATCAAGGACGACGTGCTGCGCGTGTTCGCCGAAATTCCCGAGCCCAAGGTCACGGTGGCGGTCGGCGTCTGCCCGATCTCCGGCGGCATTTTCCGCGAGAGCTACGCGGTGCACGCGCCGATGAACCAGTTCATCCCGATCGACGTCAACGTGCCCGGCTGCCCGCCCCGTCCGCAAGCCATCATCGAAGGCGTGGCCGAGGCGATCGCCATCTGGCGCGCGCGTCTTTGAGGAACCACGCCATGAACATTCTGAAATTGTTCTACCGCAACCTGACGCAAGGGCCGTCGACCGTGGCGTTTCCCTTCGGCCCGGCCTGGACGCCGCCGAAATTGCGCGGGCGCATCCGCTTCGACCTGCCGGCCTGTACCGGCTGCCGCGCCTGCGAGCAGGTCTGCGCGCCCGGCGCCATCCGTTTCGACAAAACGCCGGAAGGGCTGCGCTTCATGATGTGGCACAACAGCTGCGTGTTCTGCGGCCTGTGCAACTTCTACTGCCCGACCGACGCCATCGTCCAAAGCGACGACTGGCATCTGGCGCACCCGACCGCGCGGATGTACGAGATGGCGATCCGCGAGCTCATTCCTTACACCGCCTGCAGCGCTTGCGGCACCAAGACCCTGGCGAGCGCCCCCAATCCGGTGGGGGTCGAGCCGCCGTTCAGCGCCGAGGAAATCGAGCAATTCCGACACTTGTGCCCAGGCTGCCGCAAGAAGGCCCTGGAGGAAAGGACTCCGAATCATGCGCCAACCGAATGAGATCGACGCCTGCCTCGCGGCGTCGGCGCCGTCAGGCATCCTGTACCGCCAAGACACCGACGACAAGGGCGTGACCACGGCGTGGTGCACGCTGGCGAGCCACGGCGATCTGCTCCCCGTGGCGAGCTGGCTGAAGACCGTCGGCGCCCGGCTATCGACCATCACCGTGTTCCAGCCCAAGGCGCCGCCGGCGCCCAAGGTCGCCGAGGGCGAGACGGCGCCCCCGCCGCCGACGTTTTTCGGCGGTGTGCCGATGAGCGGCCATGCGTATGAAGTCGATTACCACTTCGACCTGGACGGCTTGACGCTGACGGTGGTGGCGCACGTGCCGGAAGGCGGCGCGATCGCCTCGCTGACCGGCCTCTTCCGCGCCGCCGACTGGCCCGAGCGCGAAATGATGGAGATCTACGCGCTGCAAGTGCACGGCCATCCCGACCCGCGCCGGCTATTCATCGACGAGGGCATCGAGGGCGCGGTGCTGGAGCGGCTGATTCCGATGTCCACGCTGACCAACAGCGCCACGACCAAGGGGCTGTGGGAAAAGATCCTGGCCCAGACGGAGACCCCTTCATCATGAGCAACTTCACCATTCCGGTCGGACCGCTGCACGTAGCGCTGGAGGAACCGATGTACTTCCGCCTCGACGTGCAAGGCGAAACGATCGCCCACGTCGACATCCATGCCGGTCACGTGCACCGCGGCATCGAATACCTGGTCACCAAGCGCAACGTTTTCCAAAACGTGGTGCTGACCGAACGCGTCTGCTCGTTGTGCTCCAACAGTCACCCGCAAGCCTATGCGATGGCGATCGAGCGCATCGCCGGCATCGTGGTGCCGCCGCGCGCCCAATACCTGCGCGCCGTCGCCGACGAGGTCAAGCGCGTCGCCTCGCATCTGTTCAACGTGGCGATCCTGGCGCACCTGGTCGGCTTCGACGCGCTGTTCATGCATGTGATGGAAGTGCGCGAGCGCATGCAGGACGTCAAGGAAAGCGTGTTCGGCAACCGCATGGACATCGGCGCCAACGCCATCGGCGGCGTGCGCTACGACATCGACGCCCAGGGCATCGGCTACCTCAACCAGCAATTGGACGCCATCGACGCCGAGGTGGTCGAGATCATCGATCTCTACCGCACCAACGGCTCGATTCTCGGCCGCACACGCGGCATTGGCGTGCTGCCGCACGCCGACGCGGTCGACTGCGGCGTGGTCGGCCCGGTGGCGCGCGCCGCCGGCATCGATTACGACCTGCGCGTCAAGGCGCCTTACACCGCCTACGACCGGCTGGACGTCACGGTGCACACGCTGCCGGACGGCGACGTCTGGTCGCGGGCGATGATCCGCCTCTACGAGGCGCGCACCGCCATCGGCCTGATCCGCCAGTGCCTGCGCGACCTGCCAGACGGCCCGACCATCGACAGCCGCGAGCGGCCATCCATTCCGGCCGGCGAGGCGATCGCCCGCTGCGAAGCGCCGCGGGGCGAGCTGATCTACTACGTGCGCATGGGCGACTCGCCCAAGCCCGAACGAGTCAAGTGGCGCGTGCCGAGCTTCATGAACTGGGATGCCCTGCGCATCATGCTCAAAGAGGCCAAGATCGCGGACATCGCCATCATCGTCAACAGCATCGACCCGTGCATTTCCTGCACCGAGCGCTGAATCGGAGAAGCGATATGGACATCTACGAAGAAATCATCCGCCTGCGCGGCGAGGGCCGAAACGCGGCGCTCGCCACCATCACCAACACTCAAGGATCCATTCCGTCCTTCGCCACCGCCAAAATGCTGGTGCGCGACGACGGCAGCATCGTCGGCACGGTGGGCGGCGGCGGCGCGGAATGGGAGGCCATCCAGGCGGCGCGCGAGGTCATCGCGCGCGAAAAGCCGGTCACGATCAGCTTCGACCTCAACAAGCAGCCGGGGCTCGATGCTGGCATGGTGTGCGGCGGCAGTCTCGAGATCTACATCGAGCCCTTGGTGGCGGCGCCCGCCCTCTATATCTTCGGCGCCGGCCACACCGGCCGCGCCACCTACCAAGTCGCCCTCCCGGCCGGCTTCGACGTGATCGTCGTCGACGAGCGCGAGGCGTTCGCCAATCGCGAAAACTACCCGCAGGCCAAGGACATCGTGGTCGCCGACTACGACACGGCCATGAGCCGGCTCGCGCCACGGCCGAACGATTTCATTCTGATCCTCACCCCCAGTCACATGACCGATATGCGCGTGCTGCGCTGGGCCACCGGCACCGCCGCGCGCTACATCGGCATGATCGGCTCCAAACGCAAGGTGACCGGCATCTTTCACGAATTGCAAAAGGAAGGCATCGCCGCTGAACGTTTCGGCAACGTGCACGCCCCGGTGGGATTGGACATCGGCGCGCAAACGCCGGAAGAGATCGCCATTTCGATCCTGGCGGAAATGGTCGCCTGCCGGCGGCGCAGCGAGGCCGCGCTGCCGCACTTGGGCCTCGCCCTGCCTAGCGCGGAGGATATCCCACTGAAAAAAAAGGCGTAGCCGTTACTTGAGCTTCATCCCTGTCAACGCACTGGTTGGAGATTGTCATGAAAAGACTGACCCTGAACATCAACGGCGTCGATCGCGCATTGATCGTCGATCCGCAGAAAAAACTGTCGGATGTATTGCGTGAAAACCTGCTGCTCACCGGTTGCAAGGTGTGCTGCGACACCGGTCAATGCGGCACCTGTACGGTATTGATCGATAACAAGCCGATCAAAGCCTGTATGGTTCCGGTGGAAAAATATACCGCCGGTCAGAAGATCGTCACGATCGAGGGCATCGGCACGGCGGACAACCTGCACCCGCTGCAAGTCGCCTGGATGGCGCACGGCGGCGCCCAGTGCGGCGTCTGCACGCCGGGCTTCCTGATGTCGGCCAAGGCTCTGCTCGACAAGAACCAAAGCCCGACGCGCGAGGAAGTGCGCACCTGGTTCAACCGTAACCGCAACGCCTGCCGCTGCACCGGCTATCAGCCGCTCGTCAACGCGGTGATGGATGCCGCCGCCGTATTGCGCGGCGAAAAGAAGAAAGAAGACCTACTCGAACGCGCACCGCAAAACGGCAGCATCATGGGTTCGCGCTATCACCGTCCGTCGGCCGTGGCCAAAGTGACCGGCACCTGGGACTTCGGCGCCGACGTCACCATGCACATGCCGCCCGACACGCTGCACCTCGCGCTGGTTCAGGCACAGGTCTCGCACGCCAACATCCGCGGTATCGACACCAGCGAAGCGGAAAAAATGCCGGGCGTGGTCAAGGTGGTGACCTGGAAGGACGTCAAGGGCCGCAACGCCATCACCGGCCTGATCACCTTCCCAACCAACAAGGGCGACGGCTGGGACCGCCCGATCCTCAACAAGGACAAGGTGTTCCAGTTCGGCGACGCCATCGCCATCGTCTGTGCCGACACGGTGGAACATGCCCGCGCGGCGGCGGACAAGGTCAAGGTCGACCTGGAAGTGTTGCCGGCCTATATGGACGGCTGGGCCGCGCAAGACCCGGAAGCGCTGGAAATCCACCCGGGCGTGCCGAACGCCTACTACGAACAGGGCGTGATCAAGGGCGAGGAAACCGCGCCTTTGATGGCAAAGGCCGATGCGGTGGTCGAAGTCGAAACCTACTGCAGCCGCCAACCGCACTTGCACATCGAGCCGGACTGCGGTTGCGCCTATTTCGACGACCAGGGCGTGCTGACCATCCAATCGAAGAGTATCGGTCTGCACCTGCACCACGCCATGATCGCGCCGGGCCTCGGCATTGCGCCGGACAAGCTGCTCCTGATCCAAAACCCGACCGGCGGCACCTTCGGCTACAAGTTCAGCCCGACCATCGAGGCATTGCTCGGCGTGGCCTGCATGGCGACCGAACGCCCGGTCTCGCTGGTCTACACCCAGTTCCAAAACATCACCTATACCGGCAAGCGTTCGCCGGCTGACGTCAAGGTCAAGCTCGGCGCCGACAAGAACGGCAAGCTGATGGCGATGGAAACCGACTGGTGGCTCGACCACGGTCCCTACTCCGAGTTCGGCGACCTGGTGACCTCGCGCCAGGGGCAGTTCACCGGCGCGGGCTATGACATCAAAAACATCCGCGGCCATGGCCGCACGATCTGTACCAACCATGCATGGGGCTCAGCCTTCCGCGCCTTCGGTTCGCCGCAGGCCTTCCTCGCGTCGGAAACCGCGATGGACATGCTGGCGGAAAAGCTCGGCATGGACCCGCTGGATCTACGCTACCTCAACATCTACCGCGAAGGCGCCACGACGCCGACCGGGCAGAAGCCAGACGTGCTGTGTCTCGAACAGCTGCTCGACATGATCCGGCCGAAGTGGGAAGAGGCCAAGAAGCGCAAGGCCGCGTACGCCGAACCGGGCAAAGCCTATGGTATCGGCCTGTCGATCGGCATGTACGGCTGCGGTCTCGACGGTCCGGACAGCTCCGAGGCGGCAATCGAGCTGACCCCGACCGGCGTGACCGCCTACAACGCCTGGCAGGATCACGGACAGGGTTCGGACCTGAGTACGCAGACCTTCGTACATGAAACCCTGCGGCCGCTCGGTCTCATCCCCGAGCAGATCAAGCTGGTGATGAACCGCACCGACCTGCCCAACAGCGGTCCGGCCGGCGGCAGCCGCTCGAACGTGTTCGTCGGCCAGGCCATCAGGGTGTCGTGCGAAATGCTGCTCAACGCCATGCGGAAGCCCGACGGCAGCTACCGCAGCTATGAGGAGATGGTGGCCGAGCACATCCCGTTGCGCTACGACGGCAAGTGGGTGGCACATGACTGCACCGAGTGCGATCCGGTCACCGGACAGGGCAATCCGTTCCCGGTCTACATGTACGAGGTATTCCTGCCTGAAGTCGTGGTCGATCTGGAAACCGGCAAGACGACGGTGGTGAAGTTCACCACCGCGGTCGACGTCGGCACGATCATCAACCGCGCCACGGTAGACGGCCAGATCTACGGCGGCCTGGCCCAGGGTGTCGGGCTGGCGCTGACCGAGGACTTCGACGATCTGCAAAAGCACACCAACCTGCTCGACTGCGGCCTGCCGTATCCGCGCGACATTCCGGACAACATGGAAATCCTGTACCTGGAAACGCCGCGCAGCGAGGGTCCATACGGCGCGGCGGGCGTCGGCGAAGCGCCGCTGACCGCGCCGCACCCGGCCATCCTCAACGCCATCTACAGCGCCTGCGGCGTACGGGTGTTCCGCGTGCCGGCATTGCCTGAGCTCGTCAAGGCGGCGTTGGACGCCAAGGCGCAAGGCAAGCCGGCGGTCGTGCCCGCCCGCCTGTAACGGGGCGCGTCGGCCAAGCCTGGGCGGCGCGCGCCGCCTGGGCTTTTCCCCCTACCAGGGCAAGAGAGGAGCGAGGATCATGGACGGCACACGGGTTCGCGAATGGGAGGCGCGCTGCGTCGAGGAACAG
>Ga0213872_10001730_pt1 | contig 13717 bp, 12 predicted proteins | sample VelepicomBERX_R2_FD_160071 | JGI IMG/M metagenome (GOLD analysis project Ga0213872, IMG submission 160071) | Rhizosphere microbial communities from Vellozia epidendroides in rupestrian grasslands, the National Park of Serra do Cipo, Brazil - RX_R2 | ecosystem: Host-associated > Plants > Roots >...
CATCAGCAACCAGCTGCGCTACAACAACGAAACCCGCAATTACCGCATCACCGAGCCGCAGCTCGATCTGCCGGCCAAAGCGGGCGCCGGCGCCACGACCCAATTGGTGGCGCCCGGAACGCCGCTGTCCTCGCTGTCGGTTTCGCGCAATCAGATCTATGGCAACAGCGACGAGACCATGCTCGACGAGCAGCTCGACGGGACCATCCGGTTCAGCACCGGCCCGATCCAGCACAAGGTGATCACCGGCTTCGAGTTCATCCACGAGACCTCGGACCCGACCCGCAACACCACCATCGGCCCGTACAGCACCACCTCGCTGGTCTCGCCCAATTATTCGAACGCCTATAACGCGGTCACCTATCACGCCTCGCAGACAACCACGACCGCCAACACCCTGGCCGCCTATCTGCTCGACGAGATCCAGCTGACTTCGCAGTTCAAGACCATCCTCGGCGTCCGTTACGACCATTTCGACGCCGATTATGCCACGCAGGTGTTCGCCAACCCGGTAACCCATGCCGGCGCCTCGGTTCTGTCGCTCAACCATGTCGACAGCCTGCCGAGCTGGCGCGCCGCCCTGGTGTGGCAGCCGACCGAGGCCGGGATGTTTTATTTCTCGTACGGCACCTCGTTCAATCCGTCGGCCGAGCAGTTGTCCCTGTCGGCCAGCACCGTCAATCTCGATCCCGAGAAGAACACCACCTACGAGATCGGCGAGAAGTGGCAATTCCTCGGCGAGCACCTGCTGGTCACCACCGCTTTGTTCCACACCGAGCAGGACAATATCCGCGAAACCGACCCGACCAATTCGAACTTTCAGATCCTGGCCGGCGACGGCGTCTCCAAGGGCGTCGAAATCCAGCTTGCCGGCAAGATCACCGATAAGTGGCAAGTGCAGGGCGGCTATTCCTACGACTTCACCAATATCATCAGCTCGCCGCAGAACGATGTCGGCCATCGCCTGGCCAATGCGCCGATGCATACCGGCTCGATCTGGACCACCTACACCTTTCCCTATGAGATCCAGGGCGGGCTGGGCGCCAATTATGTCGGCAACCGCTGGGCCAACACGACCGGCCGCACGGTCGGCGGCGTGAATTTCTGGGAGCTGGCGCCGGATTACTGGACCCTGTCGACCATGGTCAAGGCGCCGATCACCGAAGGCGTCTCGCTGCAGCTCAACGTCAACAACCTGACCAACGAAAACTATATCGACCTGCTTCACCCGTCCCATGTGGTGCCGGGTGCCGGGCGGTCGGCGATGTTCACCCTGAACGCCAGGCTGTAAGGAGCGCGATGCACCTCGTCATCGAAAACTTCCTGGAAACCGAAGAGCTGGCGGAGATCGCTTCCGCCTTGCCGGGCGCCGGTTGGCGGGATGGCCGTGTCACGGCCGGCTATCAGTCGCGGCAGAAGAAGAACAATGCCCAGCTCGAAGAGGGAAGTCCGCTGGCGAGGCGCCTCGGCGAAATCATCATGGCCCGCCTGGAGCGCACGCCGGTATTCGTCTCGGCGGCGCTGCCCTTGAAGATGGTGCCGCCGCTGTTCAACCGGTACGGCGAGGGCGAAACCTATGGCGATCACATAGACGGCGCCATCCGGGCCATTCCCGGCACGCCGCTGCGGGTCCGCAACGATCTGTCGGCGACGGTCTTTCTGGCCGATCCCGCCAGCTATGACGGCGGCGAGCTGGTGCTGCATGGCGATGGTGGGGAGGTGAAGTTCAAGCTGCCGGCCGGGTCGATGCTGCTCTACGAGGCCGGGTGTCTGCACCGGGTCGAGCCGGTGACGCGCGGCGTGCGCTACGCCTCGTTCTTCTGGGTGCAGAGCATGGTGCGCGACAATGTCTGCCGCCAGCTGCTGTTCGACCTCGACAATTCGATCCAGCGTCTGGCGCGGGAACGGATCGACCATCCCGAAGTAACGCCGCTGACCCAGCACTACCACCAGCTTCTGCGGCTGTGGGCGGATACCTGAACCGATAAAGGTGACGGAATGACGACTTTGAGTTCCAAGAGCAGTCCGGTTCTCGGCCTGTCCGTGACCCTGCTCATTCACGCGGCTTTGGCTGTTCTGCTGATGCTGTCGCTGAAAACGGCGCTGCCGCCGGTGCTGCCGGAACCGGTGCCGGTCAAGCTGCTGCGCGACGCTCCGTCACCCAAGCCGGAGACCAGGCCGCTGCCACCGATCGCCAATGCGGCGATCCATCCGCAGGTGACGGTGCCGGTTCTGATCGTGCCGATGGTGAAGGTGGCGGACCAGCCCAAGCCCGAACTGCCGAAGCTGGAGCGCCCCAACGCCATCACCCTGCCGCCGCCGGCGCCGCCGCCCGCGCCGGCCGCCCATTCCGAGGATAAGGAACTCGATTTCCAGGCCAGGCTGATGGCCCATCTCAACAGCCTCAAGCGTTACCCCGCCGATGCCAAGCGGCAGGGTAAGGCCGGCGTGGTCATGGTGCGGTTCCGCATCGACCGCGCCGGCCACATGCTGTCCTACCGCATCGAGCAGGGTTCGGGGCATGGGGTGCTGGATGAAGAAACGGCGCGCCTGATGCGGCGCGCCGATCCTTTCCCGGCGCCGCCGGAGTCGGTGACCGGCGCCGAACTCGAATTCGTGGTGCCGGTCCAATACAAGCTGGGGTGAGGCCTTCGGGCCTTATTCCTTCAGCAGTTCCGCCGGATCGATGCCCAGGCGCTCCATGCGCGCCTTGATCTGCGGCCATTCATCGCGCAGGAAGCGGGTCTTCTCGCGGCGCTGCACCGCCTGGCGCACCCCGGCTTTGACCATGAAGCCGACGCCGCGTTTCTTCTCGGCCAGTTCCTCGATGGCCAGTTCCTGAAACGCCTTGGCCACCGTCAGCGGATTGACCTGATAATCATTGGCCAATTGCCGCACCGACGGCAGCATGTCGCCTTCCTTGAAGGTGCCGTCGAGAATCCCCGTCAGCAGCAGCTCCATCAGCTGCCGGTAGATCGGCGTTCCCTCGGCCCAGGCATATGGCTTGCTCGTCATCGGCGCAGAATGACCGAAAATGGCGGGCTTGGCCACAAACTAACTTGCTGTACCGCATCACCGGTGTATTATTACACCAACACAGTAACCGGAGGGTGTGGTGGGGTTGGCGGAATTGAAGGCGAGGCGCCTGGAGAAGCTGGCAAGCGAGCCGGCCGGCGCGCCGCATGCCGCGCCGGCGATGGACCGCCGGGTCAAGGTCCGCCTGCTGACGCCGCGCCTGGCGCTCAACGCCGCCGGCCTGCTGCTGGTCGCCGCCGTCGCTCTCTATTGGACGCTGCATGCCGGCCGCAACAGCGTGCGGGTCGAGCGCAGCCGCCTGACCCTGGCGACGGTCAGCGAGGGCACGTTCCGCGACTATATTCCCGTCACCGGCGCTGTTCAGGCCGAAACCACCGTCTATCTCGACGTCGCGCAGGGCGGGCAGGTCGAGGAAAGGCTGGTCGAGGAGGGGGCGACCGTTCATCAGGGCGAGCCGCTGGTCCGCTTCCGCAACACCGCGCTGGAACTTCAGGTGACGGCGCAGGAGGCTCAGCTGGCCGAAAGCCTGTTTCAGCTGTCCAGCGTCGGGCTGCAGATGCAGGATTCCCGCCTTCAGCATCAGCGCGATCTGACCACGATGGATGCTGCCATCATCGATTCCGAACGCCGGCTGGCGCGGCTGCGTCCACTGCTGGCCGATGGTTTCGTCAAACGCGCCGATTTCGAAGATGAGGAATCGACGCTGAAACGCTATCGGGAAGAGCGCGCCGCCATCGCCGAGGCGCGCGCCCTCGATTTGCGCGCCCAGGCCGACCAGACGCGGCAATTGAACGATGCGCTGGCCCAGCTGGAGCGCAATCACCGCATCGCCCAGCATAATCTCGAAGACCTCGTGGTGCGGGCGCCGATCGACGGCCAGCTCACCACCCTGGATGCCGAGATCGGTTCCTCGAAAAGTCCGGGCCAGCATATCGGCCAGATCGACCGCGAGGGCGCCTTCAAGGTCAGCGCCCCGGTCGACGAATTCTATCTCGGCCGCATCGTAACCGGGCAGGAGGCCGAGGCCGACATCGAGGGACGGGCCTGGCGCCTGGCGGTCTTCAAGATCCATCCCGAGGTCAAGAACCGGCAATTCTCGGTCGATCTGCGCTTCCAGACCAGCCCGCCCGCCTCGCTGCGGCGCGGGCAAAGCGTGCAGATGCGCCTCGAAATCGGCGAGCCCAGCCATGGGCTGGTGGTCGAGAACGGGCCTTTCTACGATGATACCGGCGGACGCTGGGTCTTCGTAGTGGCGCCCGACGGGCAGCGGGCGGACAAGCGCACCGTCTCGCTCGGGCGGCACACGCCGCAATCGGTCGAAATTCTCTCCGGCCTGGTGGCGGGAGAGCGGGTCGTCATTTCCAGTACCGCGGATTTCCGCGATCTCGACACTTTAGATATCACCGGGGGATCGAACCCATGATCAAGCTGTCCAACATCGAGAAGACCTACCGCACCGACGATATCGAGACGCGCGCTTTGGGTGGCGTGTCGCTGACCATCGGCGAGGGCGAGTTCGTCGCGATCATGGGGCCGTCGGGCTGCGGCAAATCGACCCTGCTCAATGTGCTCGGCCTGGTGGATAGGCCGACGGCCGGACGCTACGAATTCGCCGGTGAGGAGGTCTCGAACCTGCCGGAGCGCCAGCTGGTGCAGTTCCGCAAGCGCCATATCGGTTTCGTGTTCCAAAGCTTCAATCTGATCGGCGATCTGTCGGTCGAGGAGAATATCGAGCTGCCGCTGCTCTACCGCGCCATGCCCAAGGCCGAGCGCAAAAGCAGGGTGCGCGAGGCGCTGGAGCTGGTCGGGCTGCAGCACCGGGCGCGGCACAAGCCGTCGCAGCTGTCGGGCGGCCAGCAGCAGCGCGTCGCGGTGGCCCGCGCCGTGGTCGGCGACCCCAAGCTGATCCTCGCCGACGAACCGACCGGCAATCTCGACAGCAAGAATGGCGAGGAGGTGATGGAGATGCTGGCCACGCTTAACGAGCAGGGCACCACCATCGTCATGGTCACCCACTCGCCCAGCCACGGCGCCCAGGCCAAGCGCATCGTCACGGTGCTCGACGGCCAGGTGGTGCCGGAAAAAGAATTCGCGCTGTAAGGGGAGGGGACCATGCTGCGGCATTATCTGGTATGGACCTGGCGGACCCTGGCCGCCGATCCTCTGACGACGCTCCTCAATCTGCTGGCCTTGTCGCTCGGGCTGGTCACTTTCGCGCTGGCGGCGGCGACGGCCTTGTTCCTGCGCAGCAACGACGCGACGCTGCCGAATGCCGATCGCATTTACGCGGTCAGCCAGAAAATCACCAGCTCCGACGGGGTTCTCCTGTCACCCGTCGTGCCCTACACCGCCGGCGTGGTGGCCAAATATGTCGAGGCCGACTATTCCGCCGGGATCGAGGCGGTCACGCTGGTGCATTTCGCCCGGCCGTCCCAGGTCATCGCGGCGGGCAAGGCGCATATGCTGTCGCCGCAATTTTTCGACGACAACTTCACCCGCGTCATCAAGTTGCCGCTGCGTTACGGCGATCCGGAAAAGGCCTTCTCGCAGCCGCGCAGCGCTATTTTGACGGCCGAGACCGCCGAGAGCCTGTTCGGCGCGAGCAATCCGGTCGGGCAACCTTTGCGTATCGCCAACGTGGATGTCACGATTTCCGGCGTATTGGCGCCCGTGGCGGCACCGTCCCTGTTCCATGCGACGTCGTACTTTCACTTCGATCTGCTGGCCAGCCGCGACGTGGGTGACCTGGTGGCGCCGCTGACCCCCGAGCCGGATGCCTGGGATGGCGCCGAAGGCTTCGTGCTGGTCCTGCTGCCCGAAGGCGTGTCGCCGGACGGGCTGCGGGGCAAGCTGGCCGATTTCGGGGCGCGCCATGTGCAGCGTCTGAAGCGGACCTATGAATTCGGTCTGGTGCCGCTGGTCGATATGCAGAAAGCCTCGTTGGATGCCCTGTTGGGCGCCAAAGCGACCGGCCTCTCGATTCCTTCGCTGCTGCTCGGTCTCGGCACGCTGGTGCTGCTCGTCGCCAGCCTCAACTACGCCAACCTCGCCGCGGCCAAGGCGGTCGGACGGCTGCCGGAAAGCGGCATGAAGAAGGTGCTGGGCGCCGGCCGGCTCGATTTGCTGGCGCAATATCTGACCGAAAGCCTGACTTTGACCATCGCAGCCATGGCGCTGGTCCTGCTGATCCTGGTTTTGGTCGCCGGTCCGTTCCTGAGGCTCACCGACATAGACCTGCACCGCCAGCTGTTCCATCGTCCGGTCTTCTGGCTGGTGTTGCTGGCGGGTGTCGCCGGGGCGACGCTGCTGGGCGGCCTCTATCCGGCCTGGCTGCTGTCCGGTCCCAAGGCGATGGCGGCGACCCTGGGCGGCAAGGTCCGCCAGGCCCGCTCGCGCCTGGCCTCGGTGCTGGTCGGACTGCAATTCCTGGGCGCCAGTTTCCTGCTGGTCATGGTCGGCGTCGTCGCCGTCCAGAACAATGCCATGCACCGCCTCGCCTTGCCGACGGATGGAACCTCCCTGCTGGCGATTGACACTGCGCTGGACAAGGAGGCCGTCACGCCGCAGGACGTCCGTAACGCGGTGCGCGATATTCCCGGTGTCCAGGCGGTGGCTGGCGTGAATCTGCCGCTATGGACCATGGGCAGCGCGCAGCGGCGCTATTTCAAGGATGCCGGCGTCAAGGGGCAGGCGCATAAGGGTGTCGATATGGAGATTACCGTCGACTATTTCACCGTACTGGGCAGCCATCTGCTGGCCGGACGTGAATTCGCCCTGGATCGCGGTGGTGATCTCAAGCCCGACGACGACGTTCCGACGGAGTCATACAACGTCGTCGTCGATCGGGATTTCGCCGAATCGTTCGGTTGGGCCCCCGAGCAGGCGGTCGGGCAGAGCGTCTGGCACCTTACCCTGACCGGCGGCTCGGCTCCGGTGCAGATCATCGGCGTCATCGAGAACCAGCCGCAAGCTATCCTCGCCAACGGAGCTTCGGGCACCGTCTACACCCTGATGCCGGCCCACGGAAACATCCCCATTATCCGCCTGGCCCCCGGCGCCGGATCGGATACCCTGGCCGCCATCGACCGCGCCCTGGTCAAGCTTTCGCCGCAGATCGATTGGCACCATCATTTCAGCGACGAGATGTTCAACGAATCCGCCTCGATGCTCAACACGCTGGTGGCGGCGCTGAGCGGGCTGGCCTTGTTCGCGGTGGTCATCGCGCTGCTCGGCCTGGCCGGCATGGCGATCCACACCACCAACAGCCGGACCGAGGAGATCGGCATTCGCAAGATCCTGGGCGCCGATCATTTCGTCATTCTGCGATTGCTGGCGTGGGATCTCACCAAGCCGGTGCTGATCGCCTCGCTGGCCTCCTGGCCGCTGGCCTACATCGCCGGGCAGATCTATCTGTCGATGTTCACCGGCCATGCCGCGCTGGGGCCCTGGCCGTTCGTCATCAGCCTGGCCGCCACCATCGCCATCGCCTGGCTGGCGGTCGGCTGGCGCATCGCGGTGGCGTCGGCGAAGAGTCCGGCGGCAGTGCTGCGCTACGAGTAATGTATCGGTGTAATACAACTTTCGATTGACCGTGCGCGCCCGATCGCCGATCTTCCTCCGGCAAGTTTCCATAATGGAAACGTCAGGAGGTAATATGACTATCAAGGGTATGTACGGAGTGGCGATGGTTGCGGTGCTGGCGGCGGGAGCGGCGGCGCCGGCTTCGGCCCAGTTGATACCCGGGGTGACCCTGACGCCGGAGGTGAGCGTCAGCACGCTGGGCATCGGACCGGAACTGGATGCGCGCCTGTCCGAGCTGCCCTTCGGTTTGCGTGTCGGCGGTAATTTCTTCTCGCTGACCCGCAATATCAGCAGCAACGACCTTGATTATCACGGCAAGGCGGACCTGCAGAGCGGCGCGTTCACCGCCGACTGGTATCCCTTCCTGGCCGGGTTCCGCGTGTCGGGCGGCGTCCGCCTCAATGGCAACAAGGCGACGGTCGATGCGCTGGCCAATAACGGCACCATTACCGTCAATCACATCGCCTATTCGACCGCCGGCAGTTCGGTCAGCGGCCAGATCACGTTCCGCGAGGTGGCGCCCTATGCCGGCGTGGGTTATAGCGGCGCGATTCTGGGCGGCCTGACCCTCGGTTTCGATCTCGGCGCGATGTTCCAGGGAACGCCGCGCGCCGCGCTGTCCGCCCAGGGGCCGATCACCCAGACGCCCGGCTTCGCCGCCAATCTGGCCCAGGAAACCGCCAGCCTGCAGAGCAAGATCAAGGACTTCACCATCTATCCGGTGGCCGAGTTCACTGTCGGATGGCGTTTTTAACCTTTACGCCCGGTATTCGCGTCTCCAGGCGCCCGGCGGCATGCCGATGGTGCTGGTGAAGACGCGGGTCAGATGGCTCTGGTCGGCGAAGCCGCAGATCACCGCGATCTCGGCGATCGGCAGGTCTTCGCCGGCCAGCAGCTCCTTGACCCGCTCGATACGGTGGTCGAGATGCCATTTATGCGGCGTCTTGCCGGTGGTTTCCTTGAACGCCTTGATGAAATAGCTGCGCGACAGGCCGCATTCGGCGGCCACTTCGGCGATCGACAGATCCTCGCCGGCGCTGATCTGCAGGATTTCCTTGGCGCGTTCCTCCTGCCGGCGCGACAGGCGGCCGCTGCCGCGGGCCGAGGGGATGTGCAGCCCGCCATAGCTCTGCGCCAGATGGGTGTTCAGTGCCAGCGCCACCTGATCGACGAACAAAGGCTGCGCCAACTCGGGCTGGGTCAGGCCCGGCAGCAGGGCGCGGGCCAGGCTGGCGGTGACCGGATCGGCGGTGCCCGGCGTGCAGCGCAGGCAATCGACGCGCCGCGCCCCGGTTTCCTCGGCCACGGCGTCGAGCGCCCGCTGGGTTACATGCAGGAACAGGAAGTCGAACGGGCCGCACAGATAGGTGGTGAAGTCCCGCGCCAGATCGCGCACCCGCAAACTATCGGCGGCGTGGAACAGCGGATCGGACAGGCGTCCGCGCTCCGACAGCCTTTCCTGATAGCCGGCCAGGGCGACGATGACCAGGAATCCGCCATCGGCGGCCGGTGCCTGGACCTGGCCGAAAACCGGCGCGTTCGATCGTTTGCGGAACAGCGACAGCTCGGATTTGGCTGTCGTGCTGGTTTGCAGGAAATTACAGTCGTCCGGACCGTAATGCCGTGCCAGATAGCGGCATATGCGTGCCGCGTCCCCCGATGACGAAAGCTGATTCATCGCCGGCTAGCCCCCTCGAACCTGGTTTCCCAGACAAGTCAATATGTTATGGGAAAAACTATAGTGGGGCCAATCTACACCGGATTGGATCAAATGCGCACGATTTGATTAAAAGCAGCCATTTTTCCGCATTTGCGAAGGGTGGCTGACACCGGTTTCTGGATCAGCGCCGTCCGGCCAGGAACATCGCGATCTCCGGGGCCGGCACGAACTGGGTCAGTTCGATGCCCGGCGCGGTCGCTTCGATGATGATGATGCCAGCCAGGCAGCCGCGGGAGGCGTCGAACACGCCGCCGCCCGAGGCGCCGTGGCTGTAGCCGGTGGCGAGAATGTCGGTCCAGTCGCCATTCAGGGCCAGCGACTTCACCGGCACCCCGACCGTCTTGGACAGGGTGATGGCGCCTTGCGCCGCCACGATGACCGGCTGGTTGGGGGCGGTTCCCACCGTGCAGATGTCGAGCGGCTTCATGTCGCGGCGCTGGCGTGACAAATCGTTCGGCCCGACCTGCAGCAAGGCGAGATCAACGCTGCCCTGGCCGAAAGCGACCAGCCTGGCGTCTGTCTTCCAGCCATCCAGCACCACATTGCTGACCGGATCGGCGGGGTTGACCTTGACCACATGTGCCGCCGTCAGGATCAGGCCATTGCCGAGATAGACCCCGGAGCCCTGCGAGAAATGCACATTGTCGCCGGCTGGCTTCTCGATCTGCACGCCCAGCGCGCCGACCAGCGCAGCCTCCGGCGGCTCGGCCAGGGCGGGAGCCGCCAGCAGGAGGGTGAGGAAGGCGAATTTCCGCATCATGCTGCGCTCTCCACACCGTCGGTGAATTGCAGTGCCGCCAGGCGGGCGTAGAGGCCGCCCTCGCGGATCAGATCGTCATGCTTGCCCTCGGCCACGATGCGGCCATCCTCGATGACGACGATGCGGTCGGCCTTCTTTACCGTGGCCAGGCGATGGGCGATCACCAGGGTGGTGCGGCTTTCCGACAGGACCTCGAGGGCTGCCTGCACCGCGCGTTCGGATTCGGCATCGAGGGCGGAGGTCGCCTCGTCGAGCAGCAGAACCGGCGGGTTGCGCAGGATGGCGCGGGCGATGGCCAGGCGCTGGCGCTGGCCGCCCGACAGGCGAACGCCCTTTTCACCCAGGAAGGTGCCGAAGCCTTCAGGCAACGCGTCGAGGAATTCCAGCGCATTGGCGGCACGGGCCGCTTCGCGCACTTCTTCGTCGGTCGCTTCGGGGCGGCCATAGCGGATATTGTCCCAGGCCGAAGCGGCGAAGATCACCGGGTCCTGCGCCACCAGCCCGATCTGACGGCGCACATCGGCGGGATCGGCATCCTTGAGATCGACGCCGTCGAAACGGATGGATCCCTGCTCGGGGTCGTAGAAGCGCAGCAGCAATTGCAGAACGGTGCTCTTGCCGGCGCCCGAGGGGCCGACCAGCGCGACGGTCTCGCCCGGCGCCACCGCCAGGGTGAAGCCGTGCAGCGACGGTTTGTCGGGGCGCGCCGGATAATGGAAGGTGACGCCGTCGAATTCGACCCGGCCGGAAGCGGGAACGGGGATCGCCTTGGGCGCGGCGGGCGCCTCGATGTCGGAGCGCGTGGCCAGCAGTTCCAGCAGGCGTTCGGCGGCGCCGGCGGCGCGCTGCACATCGCCGATCACTTCGGACAGGGTGCCGACCGAGACGGCGGTCAGGATGGCGTAGAAGACGAAGGCCGACAGTTCGCCGCCGGTCATGCGGCCGGCGATCACGTCATAGCCGCCGACCCACAGCACCACCGCGACCGCGCTGAAGGTCAGCATGATGACGATGGCGGTCAGCAGGGCGCGGGTGCGGATGCGGAAGCGCGCCGCATTGAAGGTCTCGCCGACGATGCCGGTGAAATTCTTGCGGTCGATCGGCTCGTGGGTATAGGCCTGGGTGGTGCGGATGGCGTTGATGGTCTCTTCGGCGAAGGCGGCGACATCGGCGACCCGGTCCTGGCTCTTGCGCGACAATTTGCGCACCCGGCGGCCGAACAGCACGATCGGCACCACCACCGCCGGCACCACGATCAGCACCAGCAGTGTCAGTTTGAGGCTGGTCACCGCCAGCATCACCAGCGCGCCCAGCATGGTCAGGATGTTGCGCAGCGCCATCGACAGGGACGAGCCGATCACCGTCTGCAGAAGCTCGGTGTCGGTGGTCAGGCGCGACAGCACTTCGCCGGTCTTGGTGGTCTCGAAATAGGCCGGCGACAGCGAGATCACCCGGCTGAACACGGCGGCGCGCAGATCGGCCACCACCCGCTCACCGATCCAGGACACCAGATAGAAGCGCGCCGCGGTGGCGAAAGCCAGAACGGCGGAAACGACGATGAAGCCCAGCACCGCGCGGTTCAGCAGGTCGGCGTCACGCTGCTGCAGGCCCTGATCGACGATGTGGCGCAAGCCCTGGCCGAGCAGCAGCACGGTCAGCGACGACACCACCAGGGCGACGGTGGCGCCGGCCAGGCGGCGGCGATAGGGGCGCAGGAAAGGGGAAAGCCGGCCGAGAACGGCGATCGGGGCGATGGGAGTAGGGTTCGTTGCCATGCCCCCTTATATAGTCGATCCCCTTGATCTTCCCAGCCGCTTTGGCCACATGGAGGGCGGATTTAATCAAAGGGAGCGGGAAATGCGGCGGTTTCGGGCGATTTTGAGCGCAGGCGCGCTGCTGCTGGCCGGCGCCGCGGGGGCTGCGGACCAGGCTCCGGCGCTGTCGGTGCCGACCCTCGCCGGACCCGTCTTCGACCTGTCCGCCCAGCGCGGCCATGTGGTGGTGGTCAATTTCTGGGCCACCTGGTGCGTGCCCTGCCGCGCCGAAATGCCGGTATTCGACGCTTTCTACAAGGCGCATCACGGCGAGGGGCTGGAGATGATCGGCCTCAGCATCGATACGCCGGCGGCTTTACCCAAGGTGAAGCAGGCGGCGGGCACGGTCAGCTATCCGGTCGCGGTCACGCGCGATGCCAAATCCAATGGATTCCCGGCGCCCAACGCTTTGCCGGTGACCTATGTCATCGACGCCAAGGGCACGGTCGCCGCGGTGCTGATGCCCGACAATGGCGAGGGCATCGGCGAGCAGAAGCTGGCCTCGGTGGTGGAGCCGCTGCTGAAATCAGCCCGGCCGTAAGGCGACTTCCGCCGCATCGATGGCGGCGCTCTTGATCAGCGCCGTTACCGCCTTGCCCGGTTCCAGTCCGAGTTCGCGGCAGGCATCCGGCGTCAGTTCGGCATGCAGAGGCACGCCGACATCCACCGCCACATCCATCAGCGTTCCCGCCGGGGTCAGCGACACTACGCGGCCCGGCACCTGATTACGCACCGACAGGCCTTCGACCGGTCCCAGCGACAGGATCACGTGATCGGCCGGAATGCGCGCCCGCACCATGCTGCCCGCCGCCAGATCCAGGCGGGGCACGTCGATATGGCGTCCATCCCAGGCCAGGCGGGTGGTCTGGCGGGCCGGATCATGCCCTTCGACCGCGGCGGTGAGGATGGTGACCAGGGTGCGGCTGCCGGCGGCGGCGGCGAAATCGGCGCGGCTCATCACCTGTTCGACCGGCCCCTCGGCCAGGGTCCGGCCATTGTCGATCAGCACCATCCGCCCGGCGACGCGCAGAATTTCCTCCGGTGCGTGGCTGACATAGAGGATCGGCAGGCGGAAATGAGCCGCCAGCCGGGCGATGTAATCCAGCAATTCCGCCTTGCGGGCGCCGTCGAGGGCGGCCAGCGGCTCGTCCATCAGCAGCAGGCGCGGACTGGCCAGCAGCGCGCGGCCGATGGCGACGCGCTGCCTCTCCCCGCCGGACAGGGCGCCGACGCGCCGGTCGAGCAGCTTTTCCAGCCCCAGCAGCCCGATGACCTCGTCGAGGGTGACGAAGCGTTCTGCTTCCGGCGTCCGCTTGAACCCGTAGAGCAGATTGCCGCGCACGCCGTAATGCGGCAGCAGCCGGCTGTCCTGGAACACCAGTCCGATTCGGCGGTTATGGGCTGGCAGATCGATGCCGGCGCCGGAATCGAACAAAGTCGTGCCATTCAGCCGGATATGGCCGCCATCGGGGCGGTCGAGGCCGGCCAGCAGGCGGACCAGGCTGCTCTTGCCGGAGCCGGAGCGGCCGAATAGCGCGGTGACCCCGGGGCCCGCGGCGTGGAGGGAGATGTCGAGAATGAACTCGCCATGGCGCTTATGGAGTGAAATATCAAACATGTGGCTGTCCCTTCATCCGCCGTTCCAGCCGGTTGGCCAGGCGGTCGGCGACGAGCAGGGTCAGGAGGGCCAGCGCTACCGACAGGATGCAGAGGCGCAGCGCTTCGGCATCGCCCCCGGCGCTCTGGGTCACGGCGAACAGCGCGACCGGGAGGGTGCGGGTCTCGCCGGGGATCGACGCGACGAAG
>Ga0213872_10001731_pt1 | contig 13713 bp, 13 predicted proteins | sample VelepicomBERX_R2_FD_160071 | JGI IMG/M metagenome (GOLD analysis project Ga0213872, IMG submission 160071) | Rhizosphere microbial communities from Vellozia epidendroides in rupestrian grasslands, the National Park of Serra do Cipo, Brazil - RX_R2 | ecosystem: Host-associated > Plants > Roots >...
GGCATCACCGTGTCGCAGCAGGCGGGCGCCTCGATCGAGGCCGCGTCGCGCGACATCAACACGCTGATCGCGCACGTGCAGGTCATCGCCGACGCCAGCGCCTCGCAAAACGACAAGGTGCGCGCGATCACCGATCAGATCGGCGCGGTGGTGGAAAGCTCGCAGCAGCAACTGGAAGGCTCGCAGGCGCTGGCGGCCAGCGCCACCCAGATGAGCGCCCAATGCGACACGCTGCTGACCGAGGTGGGCGAGTTCCGCTTTACCGGCCATAAGCGCATGCGCCAAGTGGCGGAAGAGGAAATCGCCAAGTGGCGTTTGACTCGCCTGGATCGCGGCGACCTGGAAGGGAAACTGGCGGGGCTGTGTCAACGCCTGCCCGCGCTGGAGATCTGCTACGCCACGGACAAGAACGGCGTGCAGCTCACTGCGGACGTCTCGACCAAAGGACTCGACCCCGACTCGCTCGGCTTCAATTGCAGCCAACGGCGCTGGTTTCAGGAGGCCACGCGGCGCCGGTCGCTGTTCGTGTCCGACATCTACCGCTCGATCGTCACCGGCAACTACGGCTTCACCATCGCCGCGCCGCTATTCGACCCGGCGGGGGAACTCCTCGGCGTGCTGGGCGCGGACGTCCGCTTCGATCATATTCTCGACAGCTGATCGCCTTCGGCGCGGATCCATTGCGCCAACTGCAGCGTGGCGGGCCCGGCAACGGCCGGGTCGGCCACGATCAAATAAACCGGCATCTTGCGCATCCCCCCACTCGACAACGGTAGCGGCATGAGCCGCCCATCGGCCAGCGCCGAGGCGATACCGCTCGTCGGCAGCCAAGCGTAGGCCAAGCCCGACAGCACCGCCGCCAGCGAGGTTTCCTGTTTACTCACGGTCCAGCGCTGCCGCGCGCCCAGCCAGCCGGCATCGCGCGGCGCCGTCCCGCCCGAATCACGGACCACCACTTGGGTGTGCCCCGCCAGATCGTCGGCGTCAATGGCGCGCTCCAGCGAGAAGAGCGGATGCGAAGGCGCCGCCACGGCCTGAAACGCCGCATCGAACAGCCAATCGCCCAGAAAGCCGCTCGGCACCCGCGTGGCGATCGCCAAATCCACCTGCCCGCCATAGAGCGCGTCGTCCGCGCCCGACATCACTACTTCGTGCAGTTGAAGACGGGTATCGCCACAGCCGGCGGCAAATTGCCGCAAGATCCGCAACAATGCCGCCGAGGGAAAGAGGCTATCCACCGCCAACCGGACCTCGCTCTCCCATCCGTCGCGCAATCTCATCGCCCGCGCCTCCAGCCGCTCCAGGCCGGACAACCATTGACGCGCATCGCGCAATAGCGCGGCGCCATCGGGCGTCAAGACCATGCGGCGGCCTTCCGGCACCAAGATCGCCACCCCCAGCTGTTGCTGCAGGGTGGCGACCGCATGGCTAATCGAGGACTGGCTGCGGTGCAAGGCGCTGGCCGCCTGGGCAAAACCGCCCAAATCGACCACCGCTTGCAGCATGCGCCACTGCGCGGCGCGCGTCTTGGGCAGATTCATATCGATTTATTCGAAGTTTAAAAGCGAATATTTGCGCTTTTTTATCGATTATTCAAGGTAAATAATGAAGCACAAACTAAGGAGCAAACCATGACAAACCAATTCCTGTCGCGCGAAGTTGAAAGCCTTCACACCGGCATGCCTGTCTCCGACGGCGCCGGGGTTAGACTGCAGCGCGTACTGACGCAAACGCTGCAACACCGTCTGGACCCCTTTCTGATGCTCGACGAATTCGGCTCGGATCGCCCGGACGACTACATCGCCGGTTTCCCGGACCATCCGCACCGTGGTTTCGAGACTGTGACCTATATGCTTGAGGGCCGCATGCGTCATCGAGACAGCGTCGGCAACGAGGGCGTACTGGGACCGGGTGACGTGCAGTGGATGACGGCCGGGCGCGGCGTCGTGCATTCGGAAATGCCGGAGCAGGAGGAGGGCCGGATGCGCGGCTTCCAATTATGGGTCAATCTGCCTGCGCGCGACAAAATGACCGAGCCCCGTTATCGCGGCATTGCCGCCGCGGATATCCCGCGCTTCTCGCCGAAGCACGGGATCGACATTCGCGTGATTGCAGGCGAACTGGCCGGCTATCAGGGGGCCATCCGCGGCATCGCCACCGATCCGTTGTATCTGGATGTTGCGCTGGATGGCGACACGGCCGTCGACCTGCCCATTGCCGAGGGTTATCACGCCTTCGTCTATGTCTACGAAGGCGCCGCGAACATCGGCACCAGCGGGCGAGCCATCGAGAAGGGACAGTTGGCGGTGCTCGACGGCGCGCCGGAACACGCCGGCGTCACCGTTCGCACGCAAACCGGCGCCCGGCTGCTCGTGATTGCCGGACGCCCGATCAATGAACCGATCGCGCAGTGGGGGCCGTTCGTGATGAACACGCGCGAGGAACTGGAGCAGGCGTTCCACGACTACCACAACGGTTTGCTATGACCGCGTGGCTAATGCCTGCCGGGCGTGTCGCACGGCAGGCATCAGGCCAGCCCGTTCATGCGGGCATATTCGGCCAGATCGAGCGTCGTCTTGAGGTTCAGTTTGGTCAACAGCCGCATCTTGTAGGTACTGACGGTCTTGGGGCTGATGCACAGCGCCACGGCAATTTCCTTATTGCGGCTGCCGCCGGCGATGAAGCGCAATACGGCCAGCTCGCGCCGGCTCAACACCGGGACGTCCTGCTGCGCCTGATGGCTGCCGACCGGGAAACAGCGATAACCGGAACGGACCAATTGCACGGCGTACAAGATTTCCTGCATCGAGCTGGCCTTGCTGATATAGCCGCATGCGCCTTGCTCGGCAGCACGGGTGATATAGATTTTTTCTTCCCGTGAGCTGAGTACCAACACCCTGATCTTCTTGTCGACCAAGCAGATCTGGCGGATCAGACCGAGACCGTCGAAGGAAGACAAAGCCAAATCCAGGATCACCAGATCCGGAACATGCTGTCTTACGCACGCCAGCGCCTCGGCGCCACCGCTCTCCCCGACCACGCGACAGCGGCCATCCTGTTCCAGATAAGTTTTTAACGCCATGCGAATGGGAGGGTGGTCGTCGATCACCACAACTGTGCTCATCATCTGTTCTGCCCCGCTCATGTTTTTGGTGCGTGCAGGGTACTCAAACAACCTGAGCAAATCTTGATGACAGCCGATCAACGGCAAAAAAACACCCCCGTTTCCGGGGGTGCTGTCAGCGTGTCGATCATTCGCGTCAGAAGAGCTGGTCCTTGACCTTCTCCACCGCGTCGGCGGGCGGCGGCGTCTCCTGGTTCTGCTGATCCGGCCCGCTCTGCGCATCGGAGGCGTCGGGCGCCACCGGCACCGTGCCGCGGTTGTTGATCTTAATGTCGGGGTTCGGCGTCTGGAACTCGTCGTAATAGTATTCGTCGCCGCCACGCATACCCGCGCCCGGCTTGACCGTAATCCCTGCCGGCATGGGCAGCTCGATTTCCGGCTCCTTCTTCAGCGCGTTGGCCATGTAGTTGATCCAGATCGGCAACGCCGCCGTGCCGCCATAACCGTAGCGTCCGAGACTCTTAGGCTGATCGTAGCCAACCCAGGTCGCGGCAACGAGGCCCGGATTGAATCCGACGAACCAGGCATCCTTGAAATCGCTGGTGGTGCCGGTTTTGCCGGCGATATCGGTCCGGCCGAGCACCAGGGCCCGCGTGCCCGTACCATAGCGGATCACGTCTTTCATCATATTGGTCATAATGAAAGCGTTGCGCGGATCGATGACCGGCGCGCCGCCTTGGCCGGCAACCACCGGCTGTGTCTTGGCCAGCACCCGTCCCGAGGCGTCCTCGATGCGATCGATGAAGTAGGCGTGGGTGCGATAGCCGCCGTTCGCCAGCGTGGCATAGGCTTCCGCCATCTGTAGCGGCGTCACCGACCCGGCCCCCAGCGCCATCGGCAGATAGGCGGGGTGTTGCTTAGGCGAAAAACCGAAACGCTGGATATACTGCTGCGCATAATCGGTGCCGATCGCCTGCAGAATCCGCACCGAGACCAGGTTGCGCGACAGCGCCAACGCATGGTGCATGGTGATCATGCCCAAGAATTTGCCGTCATCGTTCTGCGGCGTCCACATCTTGCCGGAGCCATCCTGCGGGTCAAAGCTGAACGGCGCGTCGTTGATCATGGTCGAGGCGGTCAAGCCGCGGTCGATCGCCGCCGAATAGATGAACGGTTTAAAGGTCGATCCCGGCTGGCGCCAAGCCTGGGTTACGTGATTAAAGCTGCGGCGGTTGAAGTCGAAGCCCCCCACCAGCGACTTGATGGCGCCGGTGCGCGTATCGAGCGAGACAAAGCCCCCTTCGATATCCGGCAGCTGCACGATTTCCCAATAGCCCTTCTCATTCGCCCGCAGACGAATCACGGCGCCAGGACGGATCTGCTGCTGAGCCGGGCCTCGCGCGCCGAGCGAGCGGCGGGCGAAATCCAAGCCGGCGCCATTGACAATGGCGATCTTGCCGCCGCGCATATAAGCACGCACTTCGTTCTGGCTTGCCGACTGCACGACGGCCGGCAACATGTCGCCGCTGTCGTGAATTTCGCTCAGGGCGTCATCCAGCGCCATACTGAGATCTTCGCCCTGAAGGTTGTTCATGTCGATAAAGCTCTCCGGCCCGCGGTAGCCATGCTTGCGGTCGAAGTCGATCAAGCCCGCGCGCAGGGCGTCATAGGCCCACTGCTGATGGTGGCTATCGATCGTGGTATAGACGCGGTACCCCTCGGTATAGGCGTTCTCGCGGAAACGGTCGTACATGGCCTGTCGCACCATTTCGGCCACGTATTGAGCGGGGAACCCGTTATTGTCGGCCTGGCTGGCGAGGACCAGCTTTTGCGCCATGGCCTGCTCGTATTGCGGTTCGGTGATGAAATTCAATTCCTTCATCCGGCGCAGCACATACTGCTGCCGCAAACGGGCCCGGTCCGGATTGACGATGGGGTTGTACGCCGAAGGCGCCTTAGGCAAGCCGGCCAGCATCGCCATTTCCGCAACAGTCAGATCTTGCAGATTTTTCCCAAAATAGGCCTGGGCCGCTGCACCAAAGCCGTAGGCGCGTTGCCCGAGATAGATCTGGTTTACATACAGTTCGAGGATTTGATCTTTCGACAGCGCATGCTCGATCTTGAACGCCAACAACGCTTCGTTGAACTTCCGGGTAAAGGTTTTCTCCGGCGACAGGAAAAAATTCTTCGCGACCTGCATCGTCAAGGTACTGGCGCCTGAGCGGGCATGCCCGGTCAAAACGTTACCGATGGCCGCACGCAGCACGCCGGTATAGTCAACCCCGCTGTGCTGGTAAAAATTCGCATCTTCGGCCGCCAACAGTGCATTGATCATCTGCTGCGGCACCTCGTGAATACGCAGAAACGACCGACGTTCCTCGCCGAATTCTCCTATCAATACGTTGTCCGCGGAGTAGACCCGCAACGGGATCTTCGGCCGGTAGTCGGTCAGCACGTCCAGGCTGGGCAGACGGGGGTAGGTTATGATGATTGCTATCGCCAAGGCGCCGGCAGACAACACCACCCCACCTAGAAACAGCCCTGCCAGAATCGCAAAAATTCGTTTGACCATGGTTTTCCAGTATTTCGCTGAAACACGGATTATACGACGTGTGGCGACCTAAAGATAAAAAGCTGGAGAAATCACGGATTTGCGGACCTCGGCAAGCGGAGGGTCAAGACCATGTGGCTACGCAAACTTGCGGACTGGGCCGCGAGCACGGCGGCCCCGCCGCCGATCGGACTCGAATTGCGGCCGGACCGTTTCGCGCTGCTGCATGTGGATCGCCCCGCGGCGGGGCCACCACACATCTTGGGACACGCCCGCCATCGTCTGCCGTCATCGGATCCCGGCGCGGCCGCCGCCGTGCTACATGACGCCTGGGCACGGCTAGCCCTGCCCAACCACCGGGTGGTGGTGTCGTTGCCCAGTCCGCCGGCACGTTTCACGCTACTCCCCACGGCTGCCTGGATGAAAAGCGGCGCAGCCGCCATCTGGCCCGACATCACAGCCGGTCAATGGACCTGCGTAGCACGGCTTTTGCCTGGCCAGCCGGCCAGGGTGCTGGTCGGCGCAGTGCCCAACGAGGCGCTTGAAAGCGCCTTGACACTGCTCGATCTCGCCGGTCTCGCCGCGGCGCAAGTGCAGATCGACGTCCTGGCGCTGCTGACCGCCTATCGCCATACCCCGGCATGGACCGGCGACACGCCGCTCGCACGGCTGTTGATTCATGCCGATGACGACGGCTATCGCTGGTACCGGCTGTCGCCCACAGACGGACTTCCCGAGGCAACCGGAGAGGCGACGCATGAGACGGGCGGCTTCGCGGCGCTGGCCGACCAGCACCCTGAGCGCGTCTTTCTCGCCGGACCGGCCGCCAGAGTCCGCACGCTGTTGACCGATTTACAGGCGACGCTTCAGGACGTGCGGTTTTGCTCGAACCCCTTCGCCGGCTTGCCGCTGACGCATGATCAGGATCGGCGATCGTTGACGGCGCAAGCCCCCGAGCTGTCCGTCGCATTGGGCCTTGCGCTGGGAGCCCATCGATGAGTCAAGGCGGCGATCTTGGCAACGCCTGGGCCCTGCTCGATCTGGCAGAACCGCGGCGCATGGCGCGGCTGCGGCGTGTGCGGCGCTTCTGGCTGCTGCTGGCGATCCCGCAGTGCCTTGCAGTGAGCGGGATGATGATGGTCCGCGCGATCTCGCCGGCGCCACGCGTCGAGATCGTCCAACCGCCAGGCCCTCCGCCCGACAACATGGAAGGCGCGGCACGGCTGCGGCACTGGCAGAAACGACGGGAAGAAACCATCGCGCTTTTTGCCATGCTGTCTCATCAGCTCCCCGAGGGCCTCGCGCTGACCTCACTGAAACAACGCGAAGCGCAGCTCACGCTGACCGGCATGGCCAATCGCCTGGAGGCTTTGCCCCTGCTGGAACAGACATTGACGCGTCAGAGCGGCTACCCCTACAGGCTGCGCCGCGAAGCATCCGGCGGGTTCGCCATGGCGCGCCCTGTGCAGCACTTCCTGCTGGAGCTCTCCAAGCACGCGCCCAAACAGGAGGAAGGCCCGCCATGACGCTTTTCATCACTTGGCGCCGCCGGCTGCACGCGGCGTCCGACCTCCCCGTTCATTGGCAGATCGGCGTGAGCGTCATTGCCGCCGTGTTGACTCTGGCTACGGGAGGATTTCACCTCTTCGCCGAACAGCCCCGCCACGCCGGCAATGACCACGGCGCCGCGCCAGTGGACGTATCGCCTCTGACGGGGCTTGCGGCAGAGTGCGATCTCTCCCCGATCCGGCACATCGCGACGCGCCTCCACCTCGCGCCGCTCTTGGGTCCGCCGGCGGACGACACGCCCTATGGCATGTTGATCGAAGCCTCCGCACAGTTATTGACCTCCGGCTCCTTCGAGCAACTACACGACTTTGTCGACGCACTGAGCCGCCACCCGACCCCCTTCGCGCTCGCCGACGTGCATCTCTCTCCAGCAAAAGCGCGCAGATTGGATCTGCACGCCCGTGTCATCTGCCTGCGCTCGGCGCCTCAAGAGGATTCCCCATGACGCCCCCCTCCTGCCCGTGGCTCGTTCCGCTTTCTTTTGTTGTCATCGCCTATGCCCTCCCGGCCATAGGCGATCCATTCGACCCCCAGCGACTGATCTCCGGCAAAAACCTGCCGGCGCGACCACCTCAGGACCTAGGCTTTTATGAGCCATCCCAACTCATATTGGTCGGTACGTTGAGTCAGGGAGGCGCTCGACAGGCGTTGCTGCAGGATCCACAGCGACGTGTCTACCGCGTCGCCAGCGGGCGCCTGATCGGCCACACCGGCTGGCGTGTGGTGCACGTCGGCGAAACGCGGGTGACCTTAGCCCCGCCGTCGAGTGACGCAAGCGGCGCGGCGCACCCCGTTCACCTCTCCCTGGAGCAGCCATGACGCCAAGCCGGCCAATCGGCATATTGCGGTTGTCTTTGAGCCTACTCGCCACCGCGGCGACCGCCGAAGAAACCAAAACACTGTCGCTTAACTTGCAGAATATGGACGTGCGCGCCGCGCTGTATGCGTTGGCGGACTTCGCCGGGAAGGACATGATCGTCAACGATTCGGTCCAGGGACAGATCAGTCTCAGGCTCAACGAAATTCCCTGGGATCAGGCCATCGATTTGATCGTGCAAACCAAGGGTTTAGAAAAGCAAATGATCGGCAACGTCATGCATATCGCCAAGCAGGAGACGCTCTTGGGCCGCGACAAGCAATCTTTTGAAGCCGGTCAGCAGCGCAAGGCCATGACCGCCGCCCTGTTGCATCCCTTCCCCTTGCGCCACCGGCCCGTCGCGGAGATCCGTCAGCTGCTGGAGGAAGGACGCTGGTTCAGCGACAAGGGAGGCGTGCTGGCCGACCCGGTCAGCAATACGCTGTTCGTCCACGACACGCCGGAAAACGGCGCCCGGATACGACAATTCATCGAGTTGGCCGACCGGCCGCAACATCAAGTGATGATCGAGGCGCGCATCGTCGAAGCCAACGATTTCTTCAGCCGAGAATTGGGCAGCAAGCTGCACTTCGCGCGCATGCCAACCGCACGACCGGGACAAGGCGCGGACGGCGAAGTCATCGGCTGGCGCGGCAACGCGCAACGCCATGGAGAAACCGACACCTACGGTCTCCCCATTGGCGTCAATCTGCCGGTGCAAACGGCATTCGGCTCCATTGCCGCGCTGTTCAGGGCCGGTGCCAGTACCTTGATCAGTCTGGAGTTGCAAGCCATGCAGGCCGAGGGGCAAGGCAAAGTGATATCCAGCCCCCGGCTGTTGACCGCCGACCGCAGCGAAGCAACCATTGAAGAGGGTCATGAGCTTCCCTATCCGCGCGCCTCATCCCGCGGCCGCCTGTCTGTCGATTTCAAGAAAACGGCTTTGAGCTTGAAGGTCAAACCGGTCGTCGCGCCCGATGCCCGCAGCCTATGGCTCGATATCGAGATCAGCAAGGACTCGCCTAATTTCAAGCAGTTGGTCAACGATGCGCCTTCGGTGGACACCAAGCGCATCCGCACGCGGGTGCATATCGAGAATGGCGGCACCGTCGTTCTGGGCGGCATCTACATCGACGAGCAGCATCACCAGTATCATCGCGTGCCGCTTCTTGGCGATATCCCCATTTTGGGGGCGCTGTTCAGCCGGCAGAGCAAGCGCCATCAACGGCGAGAATTGCTGGTATTCATCACGCCGCAAATCGTCTCCCGCGCCTAATGACAAGAAAATACTTGTTGCCAGAATGTCCAAAGACAGATTGTCATACCATCAGATAGAATGGTTGCCATGGAAAAATTGGCTGGCAATTTCTTTCTGGTCGGGCTCATGGGCGCCGGCAAGACCACCGTCGGGCGGGCGTTGGCGCGCAAAACAGACAAGACCTTTTACGACTCCGACCAAGAGATCGAGGCACGCACCGGCGTGCGTGTGGCCACGATTTTCGACATCGAGGGCGAAACCCGCTTTCGCGAACGCGAGGCCTCCGTCATTGCCGACCTGGTTCAGCTCGACAATATCGTGCTGGCAACCGGTGGCGGCGCGGTATTGAACGCGCAGAACCGCAGCCTGCTGTCGCAACGGGGCACGGTCATTTATTTGCGCGCCAATATCGACGATCTGCTGGCGCGCACGCAGCTCGACCGCAACCGTCCGCTATTGCGCACGGCCGATCCCCGGGCAAAGCTGACGAGCTTATTTTCCGAGCGCGACCCGCTTTACCGCCAGATCGCCGATCTGATCGTCGACACCACACAGCAAAACGTCAACACCTTGGTCGGCCAGTTGGAAGAGCAACTTCACGCGCTATGCAGAAAGCATTGACATGATCACGCTGAACCTCACGCTACCCGATACCAGTTACCCCATTCATATCGGCCAGGGACTGCTGGATCAGGTGGATCTGCTGCTGCCATTCTTGTCCAGCGGCAAGGTCGCCATCGTGACCAATGAAGTGGTGGCGCCGCTGTATCTGGCGCGTCTTGCCGATCCCCTGCGGGCGCGCGGTATCGATGTGGTGTCGATCGTGCTGCCCGATGGCGAGGATCACAAAGACTGGCAAACGCTGAATCGCATTTTTGACGTGCTTCTGACCGAGCGCTGCGAACGCAGCACCCCGCTGATCGCCCTAGGTGGCGGCGTGACCGGCGACATGACCGGCTTCGCCGCCGCCTGCTATCAACGCGGCATGCCGTTCATCCAGATTCCCACCACGCTGTTGGCGCAAGTCGACTCGTCCGTCGGCGGCAAAACCGCCATCAACCATCCGTTGGGCAAGAATATGGTGGGCGCCTTCTATCAGCCGCGCGCGGTCATTGCCGACATGCGCCTGCTCGACACCTTGCCCGATCGTGAACTCAGCGCGGGGCTGGCTGAAATCATCAAGTATGGACTCCTGGGCGACGCGGACTTTTTCTCCTGGCTGGAAGCGCATATGGCCGAACTGCGTCACCGCGACATGTCGGCATTGCAGTATGCGGTACAGCGCAGCTGTGAGATGAAAGCCGAGATCGTCGCGCAGGACGAAAAAGAGACCGGAGTACGAGCGCTGCTGAACCTCGGGCATACCTTTGGCCATGCCATCGAAACCGGCCTTGGTTATGGTGCTTGGCTGCACGGAGAGGCCGTGGCCGCCGGCATGGTGCTGGCCGCCTCGGCGTCGCACGCCTTGGGTTGGCTCACGCATGACGATCTGGCCCGTATCCGCGCCCTGATCGCTGCGGCCGGGCTGCCGACCCAAGCGCCCGACCTGGGCATCGCACAGTGGCAAACGCTGATGACGCATGACAAGAAAGTTCAACAGGGCAAAGTCCGATTGGTATTGTTGCAACACATTGGCCAAGCGGTCATCGTCGATGATTTGCCGCAAGACATTTTGCAACGCGTTCTCACCGGCGCGGACATCCAATCTTCCTCGCACTGATATTATTCGTTGCTGTCACACCGGTACGCCAGCACCGGCAAGCACTCATTCCAATGTCAAGTCACCCCACCCCGCCAGCCTATGCATCAAGCATGGCTAGCGGGGCCGGCATTTGTGCTAAGTCTGTGACCCCATTGTTTTTTTCCCGACGTACCCCCCCTTGTGCTAAGGATTTCTACGGATTGCTTGTTCGATTTATTCGTCAGAATAATCGGGAACAAAACATAACAAAGCACGAGGGATTAGCATGATGTTGCTTACAGCAATGGCCAGCAGCCTAATGGTCATGTTGGCCTATTATGGTGCGAAGAAACTGTGGCGAGCGGCCCGGTACACCAAGCCGCGACACCGGGGCATCGACCCGGTCGGCGAGGCGGAGGTTTTCCTTGCCTACGGCCGGACCAAGGACGCCGTACGGGTCCTGCGCGACGCGATGCGCGACGAGCCGGACAATCTGGCGGTCAAGGTCACGCTGTTGCGCGCTTACTCGACGGACGGCAATGTGCGCGCCTACAGTACGCTCGCCCGTGACGTACAAACCTCGCTACAAGGTCAGGCGGTCTGGAACACCATCCAGCGCAATGGCCGCGACATGGACCCCGCCAACCCGTTGTTCAATACTTAACCGATTTGCTTGACGTCAGTAGTGGCAGTACCCGACACCGGCTTCGGCCGGTGTCGGTTTTAATGACGCCGCGGGGTTCATGCGCGGGGGCGAATACGCTAGAATCGCAGTCACCCTGGCATCGATTTTTTACTGCCGTTCGGCATGCGCGCGGCGCCCGCCGGAACGGCCCGTCCACGAAAGTTGTAACGACTCCCCACATGACCGCCCCTATCGCCCCCCCTGGACGCATTTTGCTTATCAAGCTGCGCCACCATGGAGACGTCTTGCTGACCACGCCGGTAATCAGCACCCTGAAACACCACTATCCGGATGCGGAGGTCGACGTCCTGGTCTATCAGGAAACGGCACCCATGCTCTCCCGCCATCCCGACGTAAGCCAATTGCATTGCCTGGAACGCGGACGGCGCGGCTGGCGCAAACTGGCCCACCTCGTCGGTCTATACCGACGCTTGGCGGCGCGACGCTACGACTGGGTCATTGATCTATCCGATCAATGGAACGGCGCCCTGCTCACTCGCCTGCTCAAACCGCGCGAAGCCGTCGGTCTCGACTACCCCAAACGGCGCAACAAATACTGGCGCCGTTGCTTTACCCGCCTCGCACCGATGGCCGAGCGCAACACACTGCATACCGTCGAACAAAATCTGGTGGCATTGGAAATATTGGGCGTACAACCGACGGATGACAGTCGACGCTGTACGATGGCCTACAGCCAGGAAGACCGGGAGCAGGTCCGCAGCCAACTCGCCTCCCTGGGTGTTCACGGCGCCTACATCGTCGCACATCCGCCCGCGCGCTGGTTCTTCAAATGCTGGGAAGACGAACGCTTTGCCGCGGTCATTCAATCATTGGCCGACGATGGCTGGCCGGTCATCGTCACAGGCGGCGCATCGGACCAAGAAATGACACTGGTCGGCAATGTCATGAGCCATGTCCAATCGCCCCGCGTGCATTCGCTGGCAGGCCAACTGTCGCTCAACACGCTGGCGGCACTGATCGACGGCGCGCGCTTGTTTATTGGCGTCGATTCCGTGCCGATGCATATGGCGGCCGCGCTGCAAACGGATTGCATCGCCCTTTTCGGACCAAGCAAGCTCAACGAATGGTCACCCTGGATGGCACGGTCGATCGTACTCCATGCGGCCGACTACGCGCCGCTGCCGGACCCGGACACCGTCGACACGTCGACCGACGAGCGCTATTTATCCGCCATCCCGGTCGATGACGTCCTATCGGCGGCACAGCGGCTGTTGCGACCGTCGGATGCCACCCAGCGGCGTGGCTGACCACGAGCTAGGGTCGGTCTGCACTTAGAATCTCTAACAAAAGCACCAGCCAGGCATCCGTCCAGGTTTTGTAGCGTGCATTCGCCGCAGGCAATGCACGTCTTGAGCGAGTCCTCAGGCCGTGCGTTGCTTCGCGAACGCACGCTACCCAACCGCCAAATGCGTTCTGTTAGAGGTTCTTAGACGCGGGTGCATAACGCGCGTAGCTGATGCAGGCTTTCGTCCAAAATCAGTAATTGCAGCGCTTGCTCGGCCAGCGCCGATGCGCCCTGCTGGTAGGACGACGCAAAGGCATCCACCGCAGCGGCATCGAGCAAGCCATCCGTATTCAGCGACAAACGCTGCCCCAGTCCGGTAAAGCGTGTGGCCAAGCTCGTTTTTAGCCAGCCGTCGAGCGGCGGATTGAAGCCGCGCTTCTTGCGCTGAAAGAAATCCGCCGGCACGGCCGGATGCATCGCGCGCCGGAAAATCAATTTGGCCGGGCGGGTATAACGTTCGCTTGCCGCCACCGACAGCAGCTTCTGATACAAGCGATGATCCAATAGCGGTGGGCGCCCTTCCAACCCATGCGCCATGGTGCACAAATCGGACTTCTGCAGAATGTAATCGGGCAGATAATTGGCGAAATCGATCGCCAATAGCGCCTGTAATGCATCATTCTCGCCAACGCTGGAACGTGGCATCGGGTCCGGCGCGCGCCAGTAGCACAGGCGAGCCAGTGGACGCCCCCCCTGCAAAAAGCGGCGTTGGCCAGGCGTCAGCCCGGAAAACCGCAGCGAAT
>Ga0213872_10001732_pt1 | contig 13712 bp, 10 predicted proteins | sample VelepicomBERX_R2_FD_160071 | JGI IMG/M metagenome (GOLD analysis project Ga0213872, IMG submission 160071) | Rhizosphere microbial communities from Vellozia epidendroides in rupestrian grasslands, the National Park of Serra do Cipo, Brazil - RX_R2 | ecosystem: Host-associated > Plants > Roots >...
TGATTGTTGGCGTAATCGGCCGCAATTTTGTAACCGATGTCCCGGTGGATCTGTGGGTGCCGTTCCAGTTTGATCTGAACTCACAGGATATGGCGCATTACTTCACCGTGGCTGCCCGGCTGCGGCTCGGTGTCACGCTGCTACAGGCGAATGCGCAACTCCGGCTTGCGGCGGACCAGTACCGCCGGGCCTATGGCCAAAACTCACTTCCGCCGGGTGGCGGATTTGGCGTCGTCTCGCTCCAGGAGTCGACGATTGGCGATACGCGGTTTCCCCTTCTGGTGCTGCTGGGAGCGGTGGGGTTTGTGCTGCTGATTGCCTGTGCCAATGTTGCCAACCTGCTGTTGGCAAGAGCGTCGGCGAGAAAACGTGAGTTCGCTACGCGGGCCGCACTGGGCGCGGGACGTGGGCAGATCATCCGCCAACTTTTGATCGAGAGCCTCACGCTGTCGCTCTCCGGTGGAGTGCTTGGGCTCATTGTGGGATTTCTCGGGGTTCGCGTATTGCTGAGCGTCAATCCGGGCAATATTCCACGCATCGGCGAGGACGGCTCGGCCGTTTCGCTCGACCTGAATGTGCTGCTCTTTACGCTTGGCGTCTCGATTCTGACCGGCATTCTTTTCGGACTTGTGCCAGCGATCAGCGCGTCCCGGCCCAATCTGATTGCGACGCTGAATGAGAACGGAAGCCGTGCGGGCCTTGGCTTTCGCAGCGGCAAGTTCCGCTCTGCTCTGGTCGTTGGTGAAATAGGAAGCGCCCTCGTGCTCGTCATTGGCGCAGCCCTGCTTATTCGCACGTTCATGAAGTTGCAGGCCGTCGATCTGGGGTTCGCGACGCACAACGTAATCAGCATGGCGATGTCGGTCAGTGGCGATCGATTCCAGAAGACAGCGCCGGTGACCCAAGTGATCCACGACGGCACGGAGCGTGTGCTGGCGGTTCCGGGAGTGCTTGGGGTCGGCGTAACGAATTGTTTGCCGATGGCGGGCGGCTTTGGCATGGTGTTCGATGTGGTCGGGCGCGCCAAAGGCAATTCGCCATTTACCGGCGGTGCAGGCTTTTATTCCATCTCCTGGCGCTACTTCGACGCTCTCAAGATTCCACTGCTGCGAGGGCGTGAATTCACCGAACAGGACGATGCGGCTGCGCCCGAAGTGGTCATTATCAATGAGGCCATGGCGCGGCGGTTCTGGCCGAAAGGTGATCCGCTGAAGGATCGGATTCAGATCGGGCCCGGTGCGGGTCCGGCATTTGCCGAAGGGCCGCGGCAGGTTATGGGCATCGTCGGGGATACGCACGATGGGGGGCCTAACCGCGATCCGATTCCGATCATGTACATCCCTCTGCCGCAGATGCCGGACCTGGAGACGGCGCTGAACTCCGGGGTCGCACCGCTGTGGTGGATCGTCCGCAGCCAGGTGGATCCACGGACGCTGGTTACGCCGATCACGGCCGCGCTGCGCGATGCCAGCGGAGGCCTGCCGGTCGCGCATATTCGCACCATGGATGAAATAGAAGCGCGGAACACTGCGCGGCAGCGGTTCAACATGCTGCTCCTGACTGTCTTCGGATCTGCCGGCTTGCTGATGGCAGCGATCGGGATCTACGGTGTGATGTCGTATTCCGTGCAGCAACGCACTCAGGAACTAGGCGTTCGCATGGCGCTTGGGGCGCAGGCGTCGAATCTTCGAAATATGGTGATCCGTCAGGGAATGGTATTCACGCTCATCGGTGTGGGGGTAGGGGTCGGCGGCGCTTTCTGGCTCACGCGCTTCCTGGCCGGCTTTCTCTTCGGCGTGAAGACTTGGGATCCAATCGCTTTTGTGGCGACGCCTCTGCTGTTGAGCGTGGTCGCGTTATGCGCTATCTGGATTCCTGCGAAGAAGGCGACGCGCGTCGATCCAATGGCGGCGCTTCGGCTTGAGTAGTTGCTCCCCTTGACAATCGACAAGAGGAAAAACTATTGTTTTGTCGGACGTCGAGGGGAAACGATGCCGCAGCCTGCTGATCTGCTCCAGGGCACACTCGACATGCTGATTCTGAAAGCCGTTGCGAATGAGCCGCAGCACGGCTGGGCTATTGCGCAGCGCATTCAACAGGTCTCGGACAACGTGCTGCAGATTGGGCAAGGCTCGCTTTATCCGGCACTGCACCGGCTGGAATACAAGGGCTGGATTCGCGCGCAGTGGGGATCATCAGAGAACAACCGCAAGGCGCGCTTCTATTCACTGACGGCCGCCGGCCGCAGGCAGCTCAACGCCGAACTCGAAAACTGGAGCCGGCTCAGCGGCGCGGTGAACCTGGTCTTGCAGGAAATCTAGGAGAACAGAATGTGGAGCGACCGGCTTTCGCGGATGCGGTTTCTGTTTGGAGGCAGATCGCGTGCCGAGGTGGACGAAGAGCTTGAGTTTCACATCGACCGCCAGATCGACGCGAACGTTGCCGCGGGGATGACGGAAGTTGAGGCGCGCCGCCAGGCAGCGATCGAGTTTGGCGGCCGCGAACGGGTGCGTGAGCAATGCCGGGAACAGCGGCCGTCATGGTCCTTGGAACTGCTGCTGCGCGACCTGCGATTCGCTTTGCGCGGGCTGCTGCGTAATCCGGGGCTAGCGAGCGCGGCTGTCCTCACGCTGGCTGTGGCCATTTGCGCGAACAGCACTATCTTCAGCCTGTTGAGCCAGGCTCTGCTGCGCGCACTTCCGGTCGATGATCCGTCGCGATTGGTTGTGCTGAATTTTGCCGGGTCGCATCCGGGACACCGGCATTCGGAAGGCGGCAGCAGCGAGGGCCACACGTACGAGTTTTCGTATCCGATGTATCGCGACCTGCGCGAAAAGAACTTGGTGCTCAGCGGGCTTGTAGCATCGGCTCCAGTAACGGCAGGCGTGACGTGGAACAACCGCTCCGAAGCCGTTTCGGTAGAGATGGTCAGCGGCGATTATTTTCAGACACTTGGTGTGCGGCCCGCTGTGGGGCGCCTGTTTGCTGCGAGCGACGAAACGGCGCCGGGCGCGAATCCAGTGGCGGTGCTGAATTTCGATTATTGGAGGACGCATCTGGCGGAAGCGCCGGTTGTCGGCAAGAATCTGCTGATCAACGGCACGCCGTTCGCGATTGCGGGTGTAGCTGCGCCCGGCTTTCAGAGTGTAGTGTGGGGGCGCATGCCGCAGGTTTACGTGCCTATCACGATGCAGCGCACGGTCGAGCCGGAATGGGATTATCTCAATGATCGGAAGTCTTACTGGATCACGATTGCGGGGCGGCTGCGGCCAGAGGTGACGCTCGCCCAGGCGGCGGCTTCTCTTAACACGCTTTTTCTTTCGGTGCGCGCGGCGGAATTCACGGCGCTCGCCGATCAGTCGGCGAAGACGCGGCAGGAGTTCATTGATCATGCGCACCTGAACGTTGAGGCGGGCGCGAGAGGATTCTCGCCGCTGCGAGACGATGTGCAGGCCCCGTTGATCATCATCATGGGCATGGTTCTGATGGTGGTTGCGATTGCCATCGTGAATGTGGCGAGCTTACTGCTGGTGCGGGCGGCGAATCGCGTGCGCGAATTCAGCGTGCGTTATGCGCTCGGCGCGACGAGCGGGCAGATCGTGCGGCAGCTTCTATGCGAAGGCCTGCTGCTCGGCGTGCTTGGGGCCGGCCTGGGGCTGGCTCTGGCGCCAGCAACGTTGTCTCTGTTGATTGGCTGGATGGCACAGGATTCTCCCAATCCGCAGGCGTTTACGGCAATGCTCGATTGGCGAGTCTTTGCTTTCACGGCGGTCGCAGTGATTGTGGGAAGTCTAGTGTTCAGCCTCGCGCCTGCGGTTCAGTTCTGGAATCCACGCCTCGCCGAAGCATTGAAGCAGCAGGCGGGAACGGCGATGGGCGGTTCTCTCAGATTCAGGAAGACCTGCGTGGCTCTGCAGATCGGCTTCAGTCTGCTGTTGATTGTCGGCGCGGGCATGTTCGTGTGCACGATCCGGAATCTGCGCAGCGTCAATCCGGGGTTCGAGACTGAGCACCTTTTGTCATTCGAGCTGGCGCCGGCGATGGCGGGGTATCCGGCGGCTGGCGTTGCTCCGGTGGAGCAGCACGTACTAGAAAGGCTCGGAGCTCTGCCGGGCATTCGCTCCGTGGGGGCGACCAACGATGAGGATCTGAGCGGCAACAATCGTGCAGGCGACGTTGACGTGAGCGGCTACAAACCTAAGCGCGACGAGGAGTTCGACGTGGAACTGCCCTGGGTCAGCACCGGATACCTTGAGACACTCGGCATTCCGCTCATCGCCGGTCGTACCTTCAATGCCTCGGATACGGCGACTTCGCAGAAGGTCTCGGTGGTGAATGAGAGCTTCGCGAAGCACTACTTTGCCAGTCCCCAGGCTGCGTTGGGTCGCCATGTGGGCCGCTCGGGCAACGCCAACCGTGCCGCACTCGACACCGTGATTGTGGGCGTTGTCCGCGATGTGAAACACACCACCGTACACGACCCGGCAAACCCGACCTGCTATATGTTGTACTTGCAAATGGGCAAGCCCATTGGGCTCGCATATTACGTGCGCACCTGGCAGGCGCCGCAGTCGGCGGAAAACAGCATTCGTGCTGCCGTGGCGAACATCGATTCGAAGCTCATTGTGAGCGATGTGAAGACGATGACGCAGGCGATCGACGACAGCATCACATCGCAGCGTACGATGGCTCTGCTGGCGGCAATCTTCGGCGGAATCGCAGCGCTGCTGGCGGGGATTGGACTGTATGGCATCCTGGCGTACTCGACGGCGCAGCGCACGAGGGAGATCGGCATTCGCATGGCTCTAGGCGCGCACCGCGCCACGGTCGTGGGCCTGATTCTTCGCGAGACGCTGATCCTTACGGGATGGGCTGTTGCCGTCACGCTGCCAGTTGCTTTGTTTGCTGCGCGTGCCGTGCGAAGCGAGCTTTTCGGGGTGTCTTTTGTCCATCCCAGTGTTTATGTAATCGGCATTGTGACAATTGGGCTGGTCGCAGCGCTGGCGGGGTTTGTGCCCGCGCGGCGTGCCGCGAGTGTTGATCCGGCGCGAGCGCTGCGAACGGAGTGAGCCAAAGATCGCAGAGCGTCTCAGTGTCGTGGCTGCCGGTTTTCCCGACTGACCGACGTGATTTGCACATCGCTGTCGCGAGCGACCGTCATTTCCAACCCGAGAGCGGTATAGAGTCCACTGAAACCATCACCGAGAATTCGCTGAAGCTGATCGCTCCCGCCGTTGGATATGCGAATGCGACAGCACTCACGCGAGTCTTCATGCAAAAGCTGGGAGTGTCGCCCTCCGAGTGGCTTGCCCGGGCTCAGGAACAGAGGAGCTGAACGCATATCTCAGCGGCGCTGTTTTCTTAGATAGGATTCGATCTTCCGTTTGTTCGCGTGATGAGCCCAGTCAGCGGGAATGGCTTCCCAGAGCAGATCTTTGATGTCGAGGTTTGCTCCGCGTTCGACGAGGAGTTGCACGACGCTGAGGCGTCCCGCGAGTGCGGCCTGATGAAGAGGTGTCGAATGGCTGTGGGCTCCGGGTGGGTTGTAGCGATTTGGGTCTTCTCCACGATCGAGCAGGGCGCGCAGTGCGTCGGCATTACCGTATTGAGCGGCCAGGGCCATCGCCAGATGACGTTGGCTGGCGCTGGATGCGGGAAGAAGCGCGAGGAATTCGTCTGTCCTTCCCAGCGCCGCAAGTACGGGCAGATCAGGAGTGGCACCGAGGCGGATGAGTGCGTGAGCGGCGTCCAGTTCGCCGTGCAGAATGGCCGGCTGAAGCGCAGCGTTGGGATCGGCGCCGTAGATGCAGAGGGTCTCGATCAGGGGTATCTGAACCTTGCATTCGCGAGGCACGCGGCCGGTTCCGACCAGTTGCAGCGCAGAGTCTCGGGCTGATTGTTCGGGGCCTGCGTTGAGGATGATTGTCGCTACCTCCACGACGTTGGCTGGAAGAACGCCGCGGCGAACAGGGTTTTCTGCGATGAATTCAAGCAGAGTGGGGTTGCGGAAGTAGTTCTCTCCTTCGAAGAGAACCCGCTGGCGGATGAGGCTGGGGTTTTTCTTGAGCAGGAGCGACAGGCCCGAAGTATCGCCGGAATCGATCAGATCGACGGCGTGGCGGAAGAGCGGGTCTTCGATTCTCTGGTGGTGCGGATGGGCGAGGGCGTCGCGGGAATCGGGTTTTTCGATGTGGCGCTTGAGGCGCGTCCAGCTTGCGAAGCCGTATTCGCGCGCGATGGCTAGCTGTGCATCGCTGAGGCTGAGGCGAGTCGCGAAGATCTGCTTGTCGGTTGCGTCGCGGAAGTCGGGATGGAATTCGCGAATGCGTTGTGCGGTAGCAAGGTCTCTTTGGGAGTGCCGGGTGAGGAGGTCTTTGGCCTGATGCTTGAGGTGGTCGAGACTCGGGTTTTCAGGGAGGCGTTTTGTCGGCATGCAGAACTTCCTTTCGTGTGCCCGAGGTCCGCGTGAAACGGGCTGAAAGTCAGTTCGGTTCAGGTTGAGGTTCTAACTGGGTGGACTTCTGTCCTTTCCGCGGACCGGAGGCGTCCCACGAGCCGTGGACAGAGTACCGGGAAGCAGTAAACCTGATCAAGACTTCGTCCGCGGTCCCCTGGAAACCCCGGAATTGATAAAGCTGCCATTTCTGCTCAGCGTGTGCGCAGGCGAGGTGGGGCCTGGCGGGGGACGTGTGGGCAATCGGCCGATGATAGCAGCCGGAGGATGGGGCTCCCGATGGCTATGTGGTGTCAGCCAGCGCACCGGAGCGGCTAGAGGCCGGGTCGAGCATCACGCCAGACCGGGCGGCCTCGTGGTGCTGCTTGAGGCGTTGATCGGCCATTTCGAGCACGTAAGAGAGCGGCATGCCGCATGCCCAGTGATGAGTGGCGGTGAGGTCAAGGGTCGGGTGCTGTTCGCGGTTGCTGCCCTCGGGTTGTGACGCGGCGGTGCTCATCGCGAAACCGTCCTTTTTGTGACAGCGGGGCAGCGCTGGCTGGATCGACTACAGGAGAATGATCCCACAGGTTGCGGACAGCCCCGGTCCGCGAATTGTGGCAGACTTGAGCCATGCTCGAAACCTCGGCCAGGCTGCTTCGGTTACTGTCGCTATTTCAGGCGCGACGGTACTGGACCGGTGCGGAGCTGGTGGAAAGGTTGGAGGTGACGTCGCGGACACTGCGGCGTGATGTGGACCGGTTGCGGCACCTGGGGTATCCGGTTCACTCGACGTCGGGGACATCGGGCGGGTATCAGCTGGGCGCGGGGGCGACGCTGCCTCCGCTGCTGCTGGATGACGATGAGGCCGTTGCGGTCGCTGTGGGGCTGAGGACCGCGGCCAGCGGCGGGGTGGCCGGCATCGAGGAATCGTCGGTGCGGGCGCTGGCGAAGTTGGAACAAGTGCTTCCGTCGCGCCTGCGGCGCAGGATTTCGGCGCTGCACTCGATCATTGTCCCGGTGACGAATGGCGGGCCGAAGGTCGATGCGTCCGTGTTGTCGCTGATTGCCGGGGCATGCCGCGACTGCGATGGACTGAAGTTCGGGTACCGCGGGAAGGATGGAGCAGCGAGCACGCGCCAGGTTGAGCCCCACCGGCTGGTGAACTTCGGGCGACGCTGGTATCTGGTGGCGTGGGATGCGGGCAGGGAGGACTGGCGGACATTCAGGGTGGATCGGATCGAGAAGCCGGCGCTGTCGGGGCGGCGGTTTCTGCCGCGCAAGCTGCCGGCCGAGGACATTGCGGCCTATGTGACCCGCGGAATCGCGTATGAGCAGTATCCTTGCCGGGCGAGCGTGGTGCTGCATGCGTCGGTGGAGCGGATGGCGGAGCTGGTTCCGTGCTCGATGGGAACGCTGGAGGCGATCGACGAGAGCCGCTGCATGGTGCACATTGGCGCGCACTCGATGGAGATGCTGGCGGCGTATATCGGCATGTTCGGCGTGGATTTTGAGGTGACGGATCCTCCGGAGCTGGTGGAGCAGGTGAGACGGCTGGCGGAGCGGTTTGAGCGGGGGGCGAAAGCCGGAGAGCGGGAATTAGTGATTAGCCATTAGCGATGAGGAAACAATCACTGCAAAGACGCCGCTTTTTGGCCGCGAAGACGCAAAGCACGCCAAGTCTCACGTCCAAAGGCACAAACCGGCCCTTAGGTGAGTGCAGCGCCAGGGGAAAGTAATTCACCACTAACGACACAAAGAGCACAGAGTGTTTTCGGCGCGAAGGCGGGGCACCCCGATTTGCCCCTATTCGTTTCGAAGAGCCTGAACCGGTGCGATAGAAGCTGCGCGGAGCGCGGGCAGAAAGGCTGCAAAGAGTCCGACGAGCAGGAGCGAAACGACCGAGAGGGCAAGGGACTCGATTGCTCCCGAGCCGAACGCGGCGAAGGACTGGCGCAGCAGGCGATTGGCGACGAGCGAGAGCACGGCTCCGATCGCGAGCCCGGTGAAGACCCACAGGAAGGCGCTCCGGAGCACGAGGAGGACGACGTCGGAGCGCTTTGCGCCGACGGCCATGCGAACCCCGACTTCGACGGTGCGCTGGGTGGTGACGTAGCTGATGAGTCCGTAGATGCCGACAACGGCGAGCAGCAGCGCGAGCCCGGCGAAGGCGGCAAGCATATCCACGATGAGACGGCGTCCGGCGAGCGAGTCGGAGACGAGGGAGTCTAGTGGCTGAGTCTCGAACACTGTTTGTGTGCTGTCGGCGGCATTCACGGCGCGGCGCATGGCAGGAGCGAGAGCGCTGGGATCACCGTCAGTGCGGACGAGGAAATCGGTCCGATTATCGGGGGTTTGCGCATAGGCGTAATAGCGCATGCCATCGCTCGTGTCCTGTTCGAGGGAATTGTTGCGCACGGTCGCGACCACGCCGATGATGACCTCGGGTTTGGGTCCTCCGCCAGTAATGTGCTGGCCAAGGGGGCTCTGGTTGGGCCAGAACTTGTGGGCGAGGCGGCTGTCGATGACGACAACAGGTTCCGTGTCGGCACGATCTTGGGAGGAGATCCAGCGGCCGGCTAGGAGGGGAATCTGCATCACTTTCAGGTAATCGGGTGTTGCGTTGCTGATATTGCTGTGCGGCCCTGGATCGTTGGGCGCGGTTGGACGTCCGACGATACCGAACGAGGTTGATCCTCCGTTCGTTGGATCGAATGGGAGCGGGTCGATGGCTGCAGCGGCGCGAACGCCGGGCTGTGCGGAGAGGTTGTCGATTACGGACTGGATGAATGCGGCCTGTCGGGGCTGGTCCTTCTTGAAGTCGTTGCCGGAGTAAAAGACGGACGCGTCCAGGACGCCGTGCGGGTTGAATCCGGGGTCGATCTGCTGGAGCGCACGGAGGCTGAACAGGAAAAGCCCGGTGCCGGTGAGCAGAAGGCATGCGAGCGCGACTTCTCCGACGACGAAGACGCTGCGGAGACGCTGCTTGTCAACTGAGGCGGTGGTGTGGCGCCCGCCTTCGTGCAGATCGAGTGACTTGTGCTGCCGGAGGAGGCGCAGCGAAGGGCCGATCCCCGCAATGAGCGAGGTGAGCAGTCCGGCGCAGGCGGTGAAGGCTAGGACCGAGGGCTCCATGTGGACCTCGTAGCCCTCAGCGAGGCTGTGAGGAATGAGCCAGAGCAGAATGCGGCCGAAGATGGGGCCAGCGGCGATGCCGATGAGCGTGGCGGCTCCGGCGAGCAGTATGGTTTCCGTAAGGAGCTGGCCGACGATTGCGGAGGCGTTGGCGCCAAGTGCAGTGCGGATGGCGAACTCACGGGTGCGAGCAGCTGTGCGGGCGAGAAAGAGTCCGGCGACGTTAGCCGAAGCGATGAGCAGGACTAGAGCGACGACTCCGAATAGGACGTACAGCGGTTTCCGCAGCGGGCCGGCGGCGTACTGCGTAAGCTCCGAAGCGTAGAAGGACCAGTCGGAACTCTTTCCAAAGGATCGTTCGCCTTCGCTGCGAATCTGCTCTCGAACTTTGCCGGCAATTCCGGCGTTCACCTGCGCGATGGTTGTGCCGGGACGGAGGCGGATGAAGGTCTGATAGCTCTCGTTGTAACGCTGGTCTGGCGCGTAGTCCTTTGGTCCGAGAGCGATCGGTACCCATACTTCGTTGCGGCGCGGCCAGTCGAAGTCGCTGCGCATTACGCCGATGACCTGGTACGGCTTCTGGTCAAGAAGAAGGGTCTGTCCCACGACGTCACGTCGCCCTCCGAAGACGCGCTGCCACAGACCATAGCTGATTACGGCAACTGGGCCGGCGTTGGGTTGGTCTTCCTCGGGAACAAACGTGCGTCCGAGGATGGGGCGTGCGCCAAAGACCTGGAACCATTGCCAGCCGACCTGGGCTCCCGAGACATGCTCCACCGTCGCGTCGTGAACAGTGTTGAACCCGACGGCTTTCTCCATGGCTGCTGCTTCGACAACATTCTTGAGGGATGCGGTGTCGGCGTAATCGGGAACCGAGATGAAGGGAACATCCAACGCCAGCTGTTTGTAGAAAACATTCATCACAGCGACACGCTCGGGGTGATCGACTCCAGCAGGGTGCCGGAGGACGGCGTTCACGACACTGAAGATGGCGGTGTTGGCTCCGATGCCGAGTGCGAGAGTGATGATCGCGGTCAGGGTGAAGCCCGGCAAGCGGACCAGCTGGCGGAAGGCATGGCGCAGGTTGTAGAGGATCATCGGCGGGGCACTCCCATAGACTATCTACGCATATGGAGTGCCAGGTTGTTCCCCGCGTATGTGATTGAGGGGAAACGAGTGGCTGCTGACGGGGTTGACGGGCGGCTGTCCGATTACGGACTCTGCCGCCCGGTGATGGTCAGGGTTTCCGGTCCATTTTCATGCAGGCTGGAGTGAAGAGTGTGCGTTGGCGGGCTGGTATTTTCCAGGTTCCATTCGTGCCGAAATGGCGAGGCGGTTCCAGGCGTTGATGGTCGCGACGGCGAAGGTCAGATCGGCAAGTTCCTTGTCCGTGAAGTGAGGGCGGACGGATTCGTAGAGACTGTCCGGGACGTGGCCTTCGGTGATACGCATGACGGCTTCGGTCCATTCGAGGGCCGCGCATTCGCGATCGGTGTACAAGGGGTACTCGCGCCAGGCGTCGAGAGCGTAGAGGCGCTGCTCGGTTTCGCCGATGGCGCGGAGGTCCTTCCAATGCATGTCGATGCAGAATGCGCAGCCGTTGATCTGCGAGGCGCGCAGTTTGATGAGGTGGAGCAGTGACTCTTCGAGACCGGACTGTTGGAGATAGGCTTCCAGACTAGCCATTGCTTTGTATCCGGCGGCCGAGGTTTTGGCGTAGTTGAGGCGAGGCTGCATGGGTTTCTCCCCAGGATCGACTTTAGAAATGGGATGAGGCGGCTGAGGGCTCGGACTCAGGGAAAGATAGGATTCAGCGCACAGAGCCTCAGAGCACAGATGCACCGCAAAGACGGAAGGTCCACGTCCGAAGATCCGGACGTGGGCACCGGTGATGAAGATTGGGTGAATCGTTGATAGGCTATTGGTATGAAGCGTGTGCTGTTGTACAGCCAGCCGGGGTGCCCGCCGTGTGTGGCGGCGAAGCTATTTCTGAAGGCGCGTCAGGTGGCCTTTGAATACAAGGATGTGCAGGCCGATCCGGCGGCATTACGGGAATTGGTGGAGCTCAACAGCCAGTCGACTCCGACGATCGTGGTGGGCGACGAGGTGATGATTGGGTTCGATCCTGAGCGGCTTGACGCGCTGCTCGGGGAGTAAATTCTTGATCCAAGTCTGCTGAAGCCCTGCTTTAGCCGGAGACGTCCTTTTCCGGGGCTAAAGCCCGACGCCTTTCGACAACTTACGGCCCGGCTGAAGCCGGGCCCTGATACCAAACCCTCGTCCAAAAAACAGAATTCTTCCAGAAGGTTGCGAGCGGATATCTGCTTAGACGGATTGGAGGGCGTTGGCCAGGTGAAAGTAGCGCCGGGCTTTCGCGACGTCGCGGAGTATCTGCGCCTTGAGGGCTTCGGGTGAGTCGAAGCGGCGCTCGGCGCGGATGTGTGCCAGGAACCATAACTCTATGGGCGTGTCGGGGGGAATGTCGATCGGGCGGAAGTCGAGCAGATGGGACTCGATCGCGTAAGAGTCCTTGCCGAAGGTGGGACGATTGCCGGCGTTGGTGACGGCGTCGAAGGTTTCGCGGTTCAGGCCGGTTCCGATGGTTACACGGGTGATGTAGACCCCGTTGGCTGGGACGATCTCGTCGTAATTTGCCATGTTGATCGTCGGGACGGTCAGGCGGGTTCCGATGCCACGGCCCTTGGCGCGCGCGGACCGGATGGAGAAGGGCCGCCCGAGCAGGCAGCGGGCAGTGGAGACCTGTCCGGCGGTGATGCGGCGTCGTATTTCGGAGCTTGAAACGCAAATACCGCGAATAGTGAGCGCCGGATGGGCAACGACAGCGAAGCCGAGTTGCTGGCCGAGCTGTTGAAGTTCGGCTGTGCCGGCCTGTGCACCGTGGCCGAAGCGGAAGTTGTCGCCCTCGTGGACTTCGACGGCGTGGAGGGACTGGCGCAGGACTTTGTCGGCGAAGTCGAAGGCGGAGAGGCGGGAGAACTCTTCGGTGAAAGGGATGACGAGGGAAGCGTCGATGCCGGTCTGGGTGAGCAGGTCGAGGCGCTGCGGGAGCGGCGTGATGAGGCGCGGGGCCTGATCCGGGCGGAGGACGCGCATCGGGTGAGGATCGAAGGTGACGGCGAGCGACTGCGCGTCGAGCAGCCGGGCGCGCTCGCGGATCTGCTGCATGATGGTCTGGTGGCCGCGATGTACGCCGTCAAAGTTGCCGATGGCGAGGACCGAGCGAGTGAGGCCGGCGGGTAACGCGTCGAGTGAACGGATGACTTGCATCGGTCAGATCTCGAAGGGGATGCGCAGGCCGTCGTATGCGAGACGAACGTGCGACGGGAGCCGGTCTTCGGTCTCGGAGTGCTCGACTTCGTGCGACATGTGTGTGAAGAAAGCGCGGCGGGCCTGGAGCCGCTCGACCCAGCCGAGAGCCTGATCGATGCTGGCGTGGGAGGGATGAGGCTGCGGGCGCAGGGCGTCGATGATGAGCACGTCGAGGTTCTGGAGCAGCGGAAGGCTCGAGTCGGGGATGGTGCTCATGTCGGTGAGGTAGGCGGCCGATCCAAAGCGGAAGCCACCGACTGTAAGGCTGCCGTGCAGCAGCGGCACGCGCTGGAAGCGGACTCCGGCGACGTTGGCGGAGTCGTGATCATTAAGGCGGCGGATGTTGACGCGGGCGCGGGTAGGGTACTTGTTTTCCGCGGCGAAGGTGTAGTCGAAGACCCGGTGGAGGACTTCGGCGGTGATGTCGTCGGCGTAGAGGTTGAGGCTGCCGGGGTGGCGGAAGCTGAGGGGGCGCAGGTCGTCCATGCCGAGGATGTGGTCGGCATGTCCGTGGGTGTAGAAGACGGCGTCGACATGGTGGATCTTCTCGCGGATAGCCTGGTAGCGGAAGTCGGGACCGGTGTCGATGACGACAGTCTGGTTGGAGGTGTGGTCGGTCCACTGGATGGCGATGGAGGGCCGACTGCGGGAGTTGCGTAGATCGGACGAGGTGCAGACGTTACATTGGCATCCCAGCGTGGGGACGCCCATCGAGGTGCCGCTGCCAAGGATGACGATTTCCGCCTGCAAGGGCTACTTGGCCCCCCTGGGTGGGCTGGGCTGTGGGTTCTGCGCCTGCTTAGCGATGGCGTTG
>Ga0213872_10001733_pt1 | contig 13709 bp, 11 predicted proteins | sample VelepicomBERX_R2_FD_160071 | JGI IMG/M metagenome (GOLD analysis project Ga0213872, IMG submission 160071) | Rhizosphere microbial communities from Vellozia epidendroides in rupestrian grasslands, the National Park of Serra do Cipo, Brazil - RX_R2 | ecosystem: Host-associated > Plants > Roots >...
ACCTTGTTATAAGAGAGCGCCTTTTCGACGTCGGGATGGTAATACTTCATGATGGTGGCGACATCTCCTGCAGCGAAGGCCGCGCGGATAGCTGCTCTGGTCCTTTCGAGTGCCTCGCGGTCGGGATCGGAAGCGGCCCTGGCGCTAACGGCGAATAAGGCGAAGACTAGCGACACAACTGCGGCGGTGCGGAGCCTCGTGCGTTTCATGGCTTGCCCTTTCGGCGCGATACCTGAGCGCTTGAGCGTGACGAGGATAGAATCTCAGATCAGATGGGAACAAGCAGCTTTCACGCATTTCAATGCGAATCCTGGTGATTGGCGGAAACGGCTTCATTGGAACGCCATTAGTCCGTGAATTACTCCAAGCCGGACATGATGTAGGCGTCTTCCATCGCGGCCCTGCCTCGACGTCGAGTCAGAAAGTCGTACACATCGAAGCCGTACAGATCCGGGGCGATCGCAATCGATTGCGCGATCATGAGGCTGAGCTCCGGAGATTCGCTCCTCAAGTCATCGTCGATATGGTTTTGAGCTCCGGTGAGCAGGCCGAGCAACTGGTGGATGTCGCGTGCGACCTGAACGCCCGCATTGTTGCGATCAGCAGCATGGATGTGTACCGCGCCTGGGGAGTAATGCTGGGCATTGAACCGGGGGAGTTGGAGCCAATGCCACTCACCGAGGACTCGCCTGTTCGTACAACCCGCCGCACGTACCCGCCCGAAACGATCGAGAAGATGAAGAGCATCTTCACCTGGCTTAACGCGGATTACGACAAGATTGCGGTTGAGCAGGCGGTGATGAGCGGCAGAACCGGAGGCACAGTCGTTCGCTTGCCGATGGTATATGGCTCCGGAGATCCGCTGCACCGCATGCACGGCATATTGAAACGGATAAATGATGGCAGGCCCGCAATTATCCTGGCCGAAAACCACGCGGAATGGCGGGGGCCGCGCGGCTATCTCGAAAATGTGGCACACGCAATCGCGGTGGCGTCCCTGTTGGAGCATGCGTCAGGGCGGACCTACAACATCTGTGAAGAGCCAACTCTTACGGAACTCGAATGGCAGACGAGAATTGCAGGACACACAGATTGGTGCGGGCGATTTGTTCTGTTGCCCGAACAGCAAACACCAAAACACTTATTTCTGCCGGGGAATGCATCGCAGCAACTGGTCGTAAGTTCCGAGCGGATTCGCAGAGAGCTTGGTTATGTGGAACCCTTCACCATGGATGAAGCGATCCGCCGAACGATTGCATGGGAGCAGGCGAATCCGCCAAGCGGGCCGACCTTCCATCAGTTTGACTACGCTGCGGAAGATGCGGCTTTGGCGCAGGCGCAATCTGACCGTCGCGCTCCCAAGGATTCCTAAGATGACGCTGTTGCTGGAGTTGCCAGCTTGGCTAATTGCAAACTGAACCCCCTGGTGTATCGGAATTGGAGATAACTGGAAAGTCCATCCAGGTCAGGAAACAAGGCATACCGATGGACACCAAAGCGAAGAAGCTTCTTGGTTGCCTTCGTGGTCTCTTTGCGATCAAAAGAAAGTAGGAGCACATGGGTTTTATTGTCGTCCCAGTCTTTGTCGGGCTTACCGTGAACGGTGAATACTCCGCTCTGAACTGCCAGCCGAGGAAGGGCATGAGGCGGTAAGAATGACAATACGTCGCCCTCTGCCAAGTCGAGTGGGCTGCGAACAGACCGTATATCGACCTGCTTTGGAAGTCGTCTAGCGTAGATCGCTGCCGGAGGCCTTGTATCTGCATTGTCAGTTATGTTCGAAGAAGAATCAGCATTGCCCGAACCGGCCGGGAAACGGTCTTCCAACGCGAAATACACAGCTACCAAAGGATTAAAGGTCCAATCGAGAAGCCTCGTAGGCAGGCCATGATGTTGTGCCACCGCAATGTTTTCCCACGGATCATCCAGTCTTCCCAGACGATGGAGAGCGGAGAACTGACTAAACCGATCATAGAGTGCTCTTTCCCTCGTTAGGTTGAACCGCCGCTTACCGTCTACAACACGACCTATTTTGGGCCGTAGTTTGTAGTTAGAGTTGGCGACACCCCGAAAGATGTATGAGCTGCTGTCGAAATCTTTTGATTGAAGTTTGTCTAGAAGGCCATCCCAACTTTTGATCTCGATTTCAATCATGGCTTGCTGCGCTCTATCCCGGGTTTGACCCAGTCACGCAAATGTATGGTGAACGATCGATGGGTATCCTAGCATGATATTCTTGCCGTTTCCCAGCATTTCAGGAGGCAACGCCAACAAAATGCATCAACCGCTCGTCCGTTCGCTCAGCTGTCTGCTGCTCGCAGTCGCAATTCCCGCTTTGGCTGCTGACAAGTCCGACAAGAAGACCAAAACCGCCGAGGCTGAGGTTCCGGCGTGGGAGCAGCCGCAGCCTGCGGTCGAGAAGATCGACTACACCATGTATGCGCGCATTCGCGAAGAGGGGCTGCAGCACTCGCACATCATGGAGTATGCCTCCGCCCTGACGGATGACATCGGGCCGCGGCTGACCGGGTCTCCGAATCTGGCGAAGGCGAATGCTTGGACTCGCGACCAGCTGACGGCGATGGGCTGCGTGAATGCGCATCTCGACGACTGGGGCGAGTTCGGAATGGGCTGGCAGCAACTCAATACCTGGGTACGGATGACCGCTCCTGACACGGCGGTGTTTATCGCGCAGGCAACGCCGTGGTCTCCCGCGACGAACGGGCCGGTGAGCGGCGAAGCAGCGTGGGTAAATATCCAGGACGACAAGGATTTCGACCAGTACCGGGGCAAGCTGGCGGGAAAGATTGTGCTGCTGGGCGAGATGCGCGAAGTTCCGCCACTCGACAAGGCACTGTTTGACCGCTACACGGAGAAGGAGCTGGACGAACTGGCGCAGCATCCGGTAAGCGAAAGGGCCGGACAGGACATGCAGGCCCGGCTCAAGGCATATCTGCAGCGCACGAGAATGGCGGACAAGATTGCGCAGTTCCTGGCCGATGAAAAGGTCGCGGGCGTGATCCGGCCGAGCCGCGACGGCAATCATGGCGGAGGGTCGGGGGGAACGATCTTCGACGACAACGGCGCGGCGCTGGGGCGCACTCCTTACAAGCGCGAAACGGCGGTGAAGGTTCCGGTGGTGGTGATGGCCATTGAAAACTGGGGCCGCGTCTACCGCTTGCTGCAACAACATGTTCCGGTGACGATCGAGATGGACGTCGAGACGAAGTTCACCGGCGACCACGAGCACGGCTACGACACGATCGCCGAGATTCCCGGGACCGATCCCGAGCTGAAGGACCAGGTGGTAATGGTCGGCGGCCATCTCGACAGCTGGATCGCGGGCACTGGCGCGACGGACAACGGCGCCGGCACGGTCGTCGCGATGGAAGTGATGCGCATCCTGAAGGCGCTGAATGTGCAGCCGCGACGCACGATCCGCATTGCGCTTTGGACGGGCGAGGAGCAGGGGCTCTTCGGCTCGCGTGGGTATGTGAAGGAGCATTTCGGCTATGCGGCACCACTCACAACTCCCGACCAGCAGGCCCTGCCGGAGTTCATGCGGCAAACCAGGCCGCTTGAGCTGAAGCCGGATCAGAAGATTATCTCCGGCTACTTCAACGTGGATAATGGGTCGGGCAGGATTCACGGCATCTACACACAGGAAAATGCCGCAGTGGCGCCAATCTTCGCGCAGTGGATGGCGCCGCTCAAGGACCTGGGCGTGACGACCATTACGATGCGCAACACCGGCGGCACCGACCACTTGTCGTTCGATGCGGTCGGGATCCCGGGATTCCAGTTCATTCAGGACGAGTTGGACTACGACAGCCGCACGCACCACTCGAACCAGGACGTCTACGAGCGGCTGCAGCCAGGGGATCTGAAGCAGGCAGCCGTGGTCGAGGCCATCTTCGTCTACAACGCGGCCATGCGCGATCAGATGTTGCCGCGCAAGCCGCTGCCCCATCCCGAGCTGCGCCAGCAGGAGACGAAGCCGCTGCCGGGGGTCTTTCCGGGGGCGGTCGAAAAGTAGCAGCACAACAATTCAGGACGAAGGCGGGTGGAGCAATCTGCCCGCCTTTTGCTTTTTGAGCCGGAATTTCCGGCTCGAATAACGCAGCGGAAGAAGGTAACTACGCCATCAAAAATTCTTATCGGACAAATAACAAATTGGTTGGACAGGCGTAGGCGATTCGGCTCAGACTCTTTTGCGTGAAGTTCTGTTTCGGTCCTGCCGTTTTGCGTCTCATTTCGCTTCTGCTCGTGGTTGCTCTTGTTCTCTGTTCCAGACCTGCGTCCGCGCAAGGTTCCAGCCCGGCTGAAACAGCGGTCGTCTTTTATGCCGACGCTCATGTCACCGATCCGATATGGGCGCCGCTATTCGATGAGTTCCAGGCTGAAGTGAACGCGGAGAGGCAGGAATATCCGCTGCCTGAGCACTTCAAACTAATCCGCGCGACCACGTTGGCCACCGGTCAGGGGTTTGGTCGCATCGTGGAGGTCCGCCTGATCGGGCGCTGCGACGTCGCCGAGCAGGCCTATCGGCCTCTGCCGCATGGACCGCTCGGGTGGGTGGTGCGCGCCTCCGGGGAGATCCAGCCTTTCATTTTTGTCGACTGCGCGCGGGTGGCGCAGTACCTGGGCCCATCGACGCGCGGCCTGAACGAGAATCAGCGCAGGGCCGCCATGGCGCGGGCGATCTCGCGCATTGCGATCCATGAGTGGATCCATATCGAGACGCAGAGCGACAGGCATGAAAGTCGCGGCATCCGGCAGCCGGAGCTGAGCAGCCACGACCTCATCCAGGACCTCATCCACGATCAGATCGGCGTCTCGCGCATCCCGGGCGGGCGCTGAGCCGACGGCCCTCGTTATTCAAAGCAGGTTCTGAGGGCTGGCGCCGAAAATCCGCACGATAGCAAAACCAGGGTCGATGTAGCCCGAAGCCGCTGCGCTCCAGTCGACGCGACCAGCAGGAACGGGCCCCCGCGGACAGGTCTTCGTCCGCGGGGGTGGAGTGAGCGACGACTTTGCACCAATCTCAACAAGGCACAGTAACCCTGGTTTTGCCGTATAATCCTCGGCACGCGAGGGTTACAGGCATGGAGAGATCGCCGGCCCCCCACCCCGATCATTCAATCAGCAGGCTGCTCTTCGAACTGAGCCAGGGGAACCGGGACGCCGAAGCGGCCCTGATGACCCAGGTCTACGAGGAGCTGCGGCGCCTCGCGCGTAAGTACATGCGGGCCGAGCGCGCGAACCACACCCTGCAGGCTACGGCGCTGGTCAACGAAGCCTATCTGCGGCTGATGGGCCAGGAGGGCGTATCGTGGCAGGACCGCGCGCACTTCTTCGCCTCGGCGGCACAGCTCATGCGGCACATCCTGGTGGACCACGCGCGTGCGCACCGGGCCAGCAAGCGCGGCGGCGAGCAGCACCAGATCACGCTCACCGAAGGGCTCGCCTCCGAAGAGGACAGGTCGGTCGAGGTGCTGGCGCTTCACGAGGCTCTGGAGAAGCTGGCCCGGCTCGATGAGCGGCAGGCGCGCGTGGTGGAGCTGCACTTCTTCGGCGGGCTTACCTTCGGCGAGATCGCCTACGTGCTCGACACCTCTGAGCGCACCGTGAAGCGCGACTGGACGATGGCCCGGGCCTGGCTCAAGCTCGAGCTGGCGAAGCAGCCATGAGTCCCGAGCTGTGGGAGAAGCCGGGCCTCTGGGAGCGCCTCAAACCCCTGTTCGATGCGGCGATGGACAAGCCGGAAAGCGAGCGGACCCGCTTCATCGATGAGGCGTGCGGTGATGATGGCGAGCTGAAGGAGGCGCTCCATCGGCTGGTCGAGGCCAGCGGCGAGACCGGCCCGGCGGACGATCAGTTGTTCGACCTTCACAGGCTGATTCCTCAGCAGAGATCCGCCTTCGCCGAGCGCGAGCTGGCGCTGGGGCGCTTCCGCATCGTGCGGCAGATCGGCAGCGGCGGCATGGGCGAAGTGTACGAGGCGATCGATCTCGACCTCGGCCACCGCATCGCGCTCAAGACCATCCGGGCTGACATCGCCGGAAATGCGCAGATGCTGGCGCGCTTCAGGAAAGAGGTGGAGCTGGCGCAGAAAATCCTCAACCCGCACGTGTGCCGCATTCATCACTACGAGCCGCCCGATCCGCGGAATACCAGGCCTGCATTTCTGACCCCCGCATTTCTGACCCCCGCATTTCTGACCATGGAACTGCTCGACGGCGTGACGCTCGCCGACAGGATTCGCAAAAAGGGACCGCTGCCGTGGAAGGAAGTCAAGGCGATTGCGCTTGAAATCTGCGAGGGCCTGCGTGCGATGCACGAAGCCGGCATCATCCACCGCGACCTCAAGAGCCGCAATGTAATGCTGGCCAACCGGAACGGCACGGTGAAGGCCGTGATCATGGATTTTGGGCTGGCCCATGAGGTGAAGACCGCCACATCGGAGACGGCGAGCCTGACTTCGGAGGAGCGCGGAGTTGCGGGCACTCCTGAGTACATGGCGCCGGAGCAGTTTGAAGGCCAGCGGCTCACTCCCGCGGCGGACATATTCGCGCTGGGCGTTGTCATGTACGAGATGGCGACGGGCGGGCATCCCTTTCCCTCGCGCACTATCCTTGAGGCCGCGGTGCAGCGAGGACGAAAGCCGCCCGCACCGTCGTCGATTCAGAAGAAGCTCCCACACCGCTGCGATGAAATTATCGGTCGCTGCCTCGAGTTCGACCCGAAGAACCGGTACGGGTCAGCGAAGATCCTCGCCGAAGAAATCAGGGATAGTTGGCCAGCGAAACTTCGCAGAACATGGCTGAAGACGCTCGCCTTGGCCCTGGTTGCCGTCGCGCTGGCTTCCAGCACCGGCAGTTTGATAAGCCTCCCGGCAGGTGGTCGTGGCAGGACACCTGCCGGGGTTCTCCCTATTGAAGGGGAAGGCAGGGCTGATTCCTGCCTTCATCGTCTAAAGCGGAGAATGTCGGAAAAAAGGGACATACCCGCGAAGTTTTTTAGCACCAGGTACACGCGGCGCTCAGAGATCAGGGATGAGGGCTTCAGTTCAGCTTCCACATGGCGAAGTTGAGGTATGCGGCGAATGTCACCCACGCCAGATAGGGCACGAGGGATCTTGTTTGTAGTTTCCCGCAGTTACTTCGCCGCTATGTACACTGTGGCCGGATTATCCATGGCGGCCTGCATCATCCGGGCCTGCTTTTCAGTCTTTCCCCGGGGCAGGCTTACATTGATATCAGACGATGCGCACAGGATCTCACTGAGGAAGTATTGGTCTCTGTACTTGTGAAAGACCAGCTTGCTCCCGTTGCGGGATTCGTGGCTGTCGTGACTGGTTGAGGTCAGCATGGTGACATCCGTGTCGCGGTTCCGAACTTCGATGACGCCGTAGGATGGTTCGGAGATCTCGTAGTTTCCGGCTGGCAGCAGCTTTTCGCCAACGGTGAAGTCGAAGGGCACGGTCGCGCGTACGGCACGATCCTGTGCCGCGGCTCCGCCCGCTGTGACGAGGGCTGCAAGGGTGAAAAGCGCGGTTGTGGTGATTCGCTTCATGACGGTTCTCCTTAAGATGAAGGCCGGTATGAATGCCTTCACTCCTTAACGCGGAGAACGCCGGTGATTCGTGCCATTCAAGACAAGGTTTTCAGAGCACAGCAAAGAACGACGATGTGAGCGAGGTCGTCAAGTTCTGCCGCCCTGCGCCCTGAACCCTGCGCCCTACGCCTTGCGCCCTGAACTCTGATCAGTTCAGCTTCCACATGGCGAAGTTGAGGTATGCAGCGAACGTCACCCACGCCAGATAGGGCACCAGCAGCCAGGCGGCGGTGTGGCTCATCCTGCGGAACGTCAGAATGGTAAGCAGGATGGCCGCCCAGAGCGCGACGATGTCGAAGAAGGCCGTGAGCACCTGGTGTGCGCCGAAGAAGATCCATGTCCACAAAAAATTTAGTGCGAGCTGGACGCAGAAGAGCCGCAGCCCGCGGGTGCGGCAGGAACTGGGACGCGTCTTCCAGACGATCCATGCCGAAACAGCCATCAGGGCGTAGAGCACGACCCAGACGGGTCCGAAGACCTGGTTGGGCGGGTTCAGCGCAGGCTTCTCGAGTGCGGCATACCACGTAGGAATGGACCGGATGGCAAATACGGACGCGACGCCGTCAACGCCGAAGCAGAGAGCGAGCCATCCGAGAAGGGCAGTGCGGGCGTTGGGCCGGGTTTGGACTGCGTTCGGCGTCATTCGAGAGCTTCACCGGATAGAACACAGGATACTTCGCGGTCTGTGCAACACATCACTTTGATGCACATGCTCGACGCAATTCTCTCAAGACCCTATTCTGAATAGAAGCAATCATTTGAGGCAATTGCAGAATTTTGGTTCGACGACATGGGTGATTCAGGAGATTTGATTCGGGTAAAGCTGCCCGACGGAACGGTAAAGGAATTTGCGTCGGGGGTAACTCCGCGCGAGATTGCCGAGAGCATTTCGCCGCGGCTCGCGGCGGCAGCCGTGGTGGCGCGCATCCGGCCTGCGGCCGGCGGTGCGTTGGAGACGGCCAACGGCGAGGCAGCGATGTATGCGGCGGAGAATCCGCACGCCGAGCGCCTGGTCGATCTGAGTGCTCCGCTCACGGAAGACGTCTCGCTGCAGTTGCTGACCGAAAAGGATCCCGGTGCGCTGCCTGTGGTGCGGCACTCGGCAGCACATGTGCTGGCGACAGCGGTGCTCGAACTTTTTCCGGAGACGAAGCTGGGGCACGGACCGCCGACCGAGTCGGGGTTCTTTTACGACTTCTACCGGCCGACGCCCTTCACTCCCGAGGACCTGAAGGCGATCGAGGCGAAGATGGCCGGGGTGGTCGCGCGCGACGAAAAATTCGTGCGCGAATGGGAACCGCGCGAGCAGGGGCTGGCGCACTTCCGGGCCGAGAACGACTTCATGAAGATCCACTTCATCGAGCGCTTCACCCGCGATGAAGAGGCGATCTCGCTCTATCGCAACGGCGCTTTTGTGGACTTCTGCCGCGGGCCGCATGTGCCTTCCACGGGTCGGGTGAAGGCGTTCAAAGTGATGAGCCTTTCGGGCGCGTACTGGCTGGGCGACGAGAAGAATCCGCAGCTGCAGCGGATTTACGGCACGGCGTTTTTCTCGAAGAAAGATCTCGACGACTATCTTGAGCGGCTTGAGGAGGCGAAGAGGCGGGATCATCGGCGGCTGGGCAAGGAGCTTGAGCTGTTTACGGTGAGCGAAGAGGTAGGCTCTGGCTTGCCGTTGTGGCTTCCCAAGGGCGCGACCATCCGGCGGATTCTGGAAGAGTACATTCTGGAGCGCGAACGCGAGCGGGGATATCAGCACGTCTACACGCCGAGCCTGGCGAAAGTGGACCTTTATATTCGCTCCGGGCATTGGGCGCACTATCACGAAGATATGTTTCCGCCGATGGATCTCGAGACCGAGCAGATGGTGCTGCGGCCGATGAATTGCCCGCACCACATTCTTGTTTACGAGTCGAGGCCCCGCAGTTATCGCGACCTGCCGCTGAAGCTGGCTGAGTTGGGAACGATGTACCGATATGAGCGGTCGGGCGTTCTGAGCGGCCTGAGCCGCGTGCGCTGCATGACTCTTAATGACGCTCACATTTTCTGCAGGCCAGACCAGATCAAGGAAGAATTCTCCAATGTGATGAAGCTGGTGGAGCAGGCGTATCGCGATCTGGGGATCACGAATTACAGTTACCGGCTTTCGCTGCGCGATCCCGCAAACAAAGAAAAATACGTCGACAACGACGAGATGTGGGCTCTGGGCGAACGGGTGCTGCGCGAGGCGCTCGATGGGCTTGGGCTGCCTTACAAGGAAGGTCGCGGCGAAGCAGCTTTTTATGGGCCGAAACTCGACATCCAGCTTGCCGACGTAATGGGGCACGAAGAGACTTATTCAACTATTCAGGTAGACTTCCATCTGCCCAACCAGTTTGACCTCTCTTATACAGGCGCTGATGGCAAGTTCCACAGGCCGGTAATGATCCATCGCGCGATTATCAGCACGATGGAGCGGATGGTTGCCTACCTGATCGAGCATTATGGTGGAGCATTTCCAATGTGGCTGGCTCCAGTGCAGATGGGACTGGTGCCGATCAGCGAGCGTCATCAGGAGTACGCACAAAAAGTTCAGTCAGAGTTACAGAACGCTGGATTCCGCGTGGAACTCGACAGCCGCAACGAGAAGATGAACGCCAAAATTCGCGATTTCACTCTGCAGAAGGTGCCTTACGTGCTGGTCATGGGCGACAAGGAGGCCGCCGCGAATGCGGTCAGTGTGCGTACGCGGGGCAAGGGAGACCAGGGATCGGTACCATTGGCCGAATTTCTGGCGAAGGCCGGCAAGCTCGTGTCGGAAAAATCCATGGAGTTGTAGAGCGGAGTTGTAGAGCGCGGAGCCAAAAATTTGTTCATGTTGTCGCAAAACGGGACAAAAAAGTACTGAGAGTTACGCCATCTGGGTACCCAAGGGGTATCGCGCTGAAGTCCGCTTATCGTTATGATCGGCTGAGTAAGGGAAAACCTGAGGCCTGCTGCAAGCGGGCGCATGGAGGATGAGACCGATGAACCCAGACCCGAAGTTGGAGTCGCTCCGTGAACCCATGCAGGTGACGCCGCGGTTTCGCACGGCCATTGAGACCAGGATCATGCAGCTCGAGCGCGACGCCGCCAGAGACGAGCACATGCTCCAATTCCTCACCAGCCCGGACCATCGTCGGCGCCAGCAGATGCTCATCGACAAGCAGCTCGAAAAGGCCTTCCGGCTGCGCGAAATGCTGGCGCTGGTAACCACGCGCGCCGCACACGCCAGGCGCGAGCCGGTGCGTTAGTCATATCCCCCGAAATAACGTCTTTCGCGGATTCACGGGAACTTTCCCGCGCCCGGCTCCGTATGCGCCTGTCATGAAGACCATGATTGCCAAGACCAGGATTGCCCTTCTACTGGCAGGCGCGGCCGCGCTTGCCGCGGTGCCGGCGCTGGCTCAGGACGCCGATCATCTCTGGACGAAGTCCTATCCGGTCAGTGGCAGGCCGACGCTCAACCTTGAGATCGGAGATGCAGGAGTGCAGATCTCCTCCTGCGCCACCTGCCGCGAGATTCGCATCAAGGTGGAAACCGAAGGCATCAAGCTCAGCGACTATCGCCTCGAAGAGAGCCAGACGCAAGATCAGATCCATTTCCTCTTCAAAGAAAAGACTCATATCGGGGTTCACGTCACCTTGCACAAAACGCGGACCCAGGTGACCGTAGAGACGCCCGCCGAGCTGACACTCGAGGCCCGCTCAGGCGATGGCAACGTCAGCGTTTCGGGGCTGGGCGGCGATCTCGGGCTGACCACCTCCGATGGGAATGTCACGGCGGATCATCTGTCGGGCAAACTGCGCGTGAAGTCGAGCGATGGTCATGTCAAGATCACCGACTCATCCGGCTCGCTCGAGGCGCGGACGAGCGACGGCAATCTCACGGTAGACGGGGTATTCAACGCGGTGGCGCTGCACACTAGCGATGGACAGCTTGAGGTGAGACTGCGCGAAGGGACAAAGCTCTCGGAGCCATCGAGCATCCAGGCTTCCGACGGATCGGTGACGGTGCGGGTTCCGCAAGGTTTTGCCGCCGATCTTGACGTACACACGAGCGACGGGCACTTGGACTGTGCGCTTCCGCTGACCATGGATCACTACGACAGCAAGGACGGCGGCGGCCGTAACCTGCACGGGAAGCTCAACGGCGGAGGCACTCCACTGACCATCCACACCAGCGACGGCAACGTGAAGATCGAGCAGCTCTGATGAACAGCTCAGATCGCTCGGTGCCTCGCCACATCTATCTGATCGAGCAGCTTAATTTGATGGACCAGCTCTGATGAAACTGCTTACTGCGCCTACAGCAAATCCTGAGATGCTGTAGCCCGAAACCGCAATACCCAAGTTGACGCGACCATCAGGGAGCGGCAACCTTGAACAACACTCAAAAGGACACACCTTCTCAGGATTTGCTCTAGCGGCAGCGGCTGAAGATAGCCAGGCTGTAAGGCGGAAGCGTTACCTTGTCTTCGCTTGCTTCGATTCCGACGCGCGATGCGAGCGCAAGAGGAAGGTCGCCAGGCTTCGGCAGATCGACGGTGTTTTCACCAACGTTGCAGAGCATCCTCACGGCGCATTGTTCGCCCCCGCGATCCATTACCAGCCACCGTTTCTCTTCATCGAATGACACTTTGACGTTGCGCAGTTCGCCGTCGTTGAGCGCCGGCGTGATGCGCCGCAGGTGAATAAGGCGGCGATACCAGTCGAGCATCTCAGCGTGGCGTCCCTCGTGGATCTCGTTCCAGTTAAGCTTCGAACGCTGGAAAGTCTCAGGTTTTTCGGGATCGGGGATAACGCTGCGGTCCCATCCGAATGCGGCGAACTCGCTTAGACGGCCCTCGGAGACGGCTCGCGCCATCAGCGGATCGTCGTGATCGGCGAAGTACTGGAAGGGAGACGACGCGGCGAACTCCTCGCCTTGAAAAATCATGGGCACAAAGGGCGCGGTGAAGAGGATGCCGGCGGCCACCTTGGCGCGATCCATGCCGACGATGTGCTCGAGGCGGTCGCCGATGGCCCGATTACCGACCTGGTCATGGTTCTGGATGTATCCGAGGAAGCGGTGCGCGGAGAGTCCTTCGACGGGCCGGCCGTGATGGCGTTCGCGGTAGATGGAGTAGGCTCCGTCATAGATGAAGACGCTTTGCAGCGCCTTGGCCAGCTTCTGCAGAGAGCCGAAGTCGCTGTAGTAGCCCTTGCCGGGCTCGGCGTGCAAAACGGTGAAGAGCGCATGGTGAAAGTCGTCGCTCCATTGCGCGTGCATTCCGTATCCGCGAGCCTCGCGCGGAGTGACGATGATGGGAGCGTTAAGGTCGCTCTCGGCGACGAGCACGAGCGAGCGGCCAAGATCGGCGGAGAGCGCGTCGATCTCGGAGGAAAGCTGTTCGAGGAAGTGAGTCGCCGAGCGATCGATGAATTCGTGAATAGCGTCGAGCCGCAGGCCGTCGATGTGATAGTCGCGCATCCAAATGATGGCGTTGTCCACGAAGAAGCGGCGCACCTGATCGCTGCCAGGGCCCTCGAAGTTGACAGCGTCTCCCCAGGGCGTGCGGTGATTGCTGGTCACGTAGGGCCCGAATTTGCCGGTGTAGTTGCCGACGGGGCCGAAGTGGTTGTAGACCACGTCGAGCAGCACGGCGAGTCCGCGCTGATGAGCGGCATCGACGAAGCGCTTTAGTCCGTATGGGCCGCCGTAGGTGTGGTTCACAGCGTAGAGTGTGACGCCGTCGTAGCCCCAGCCGTGGTGGCCAGGGAATTCGGCGACAGGCATCAGCTCTACATGAGTAACGCCGAGGTTGATGAGATGATCGAGGCAGCGAACGGCAGAGTCGAAGGTGCCTTCGGGCGTAAAGGTGCCGACGTGCAGTTCGTAGATAATGGCCGAAGCCAGCGGCGGTGCCTGGAAGCCGACACCGGTCCATGGAAATCCTGCATGGTCGACAAGCCGCGACGGGCCGTGCACACCTTCTGGCTGCCATGGGCTCCGCGGATCGGGGTAGGCCGTGCTGTCGCCGTCGACAAGGAAAGCATAGTCGGTGCCGGGGCCAGCCTCGGCGACCGAGACC
>Ga0213872_10001734_pt1 | contig 13708 bp, 14 predicted proteins | sample VelepicomBERX_R2_FD_160071 | JGI IMG/M metagenome (GOLD analysis project Ga0213872, IMG submission 160071) | Rhizosphere microbial communities from Vellozia epidendroides in rupestrian grasslands, the National Park of Serra do Cipo, Brazil - RX_R2 | ecosystem: Host-associated > Plants > Roots >...
CCGCCGGTACCTCATGGCCTCATCTTTGCACAGTCCATTGCCCTGCGCGCGGCAAAAATACGGTGGAAAACAGAGCGACGGTGCGGTGGCCGCCGTCGATCTGGTGTGCCTTGCCGGCCATCATCGCTTCGTCACTTTTACCGTTCCCAGGCGCGGTACAATCGATCTGCCCGGCACATCCCCATGGCAGCGCGACACGGACCGCCCATATGATCCACCTCCTCTGCACGCTTGAACCTGCGCGCATTGCATGGCTGCCGCAGCTCGTCCAGCATTATCGGGCGCTGGGCGTCGACCAATTCCTGTTCAGCCTGCAACAGGAGCCCACCGTCGATGTCGCACAGCGTGAGCAGCAGCTTGAGCGATTCGTCCAGCAATTGCGCGCGCTGGACTGTGCGCACGGGTTTTCGCTGGTCGCCCCCTTCGATGTCTGGGCAGTGCGGGACCAGCATGCACGCCTGCAGGCCAAATATGTCGCGCCGCAGGACTGGGTGGTCTGGTGTGACAGCGACGAATTCCAGGTCTACCCCGGAGGACTGCAAGCGTTCACGGCGGAATGCGACAGCAAGGGCATCGAGTTCCTACGGGGCGTGTTCATCGACCGTATCGCCGCCGACGGCGGATTACCCCCATTTGATCCGGCACAGCTCATTTGGGGGCAATTCCCCCTTTGCTGCAACGTGACGGCCTTGTTGGCGAAGGCGGAGACACGCAAAGTGGTATTGAGCCGCGGCTATGTGCGGCTCGACGTAGGTCACCACTGGCCGCTCGGCTCGGGTGCCTACACCTCTGCACGCGGCTGGGTGCAGATTCACCATTTCAAGTGGCACGCCGACGTCATTCGCTCGCTGAATTTTCGCATCCAGCCGGAATGGAAAGCGAAGTGCAGTTGGTGGACCGAATCACAACGCCTGCTGGACTATTTCACCGCCCACGGCGGCCGCTTCAGTCTGGCCGACCTGCAGACGATTCCCTTGAACGGGACGCAACTGATGCAGATCGCTTCGGCACCCGACCCGACGTACCTTGCCTGACAGGCGAAGACCCCTCGTCAACTGCCCTCACCCAAGCAAGGGCGACATGTAGCGATGAAGCCTGCGCCGTGCGCCGCGCATTCTCTATAATGCGGGAATATGACGACGCCATTGACCCAGCGCATGAAGGACCAGCTCCCCGATTTCCGCAATCTGGGTGCCATGCTACGCACCATGGTGGCGGCCAACGTCTTGGCGCTGCTGGTGGCGTTTGCCGGCAGCGCCAGCCTGGCGCAGGTCGGGCCGCATTTCATCGAGATCGCGGCCTTGCTGGAGCCGGTGCTGCTGTTATCGCTGGGTGCGCTGGCGCTGTTGCGCGATGTGCTGGCGCAGTTTGAATACCGCATAGGGGCCTGGCTGACCTGGGCCGTGGTGGTGGTGGTCGCGATTTGCGTGCGGCGGGTGTTCGGCGGCCTTCTGCCGCAGGTCGAGTCGTCCTATTGGCGCGATATTGTCTGGGCCAGCGCCTTCACCTACGGCGAGCTGGCCTATTTCCGCCTGCGTGGCCGCGCCATGTCGCCGCTCCTGACCGAGGCGCGGCTGCAGGCGCTGCAGGCGCGCATCCGCCCGCATTTCCTGTTCAACAGCCTCAATGCGGTGCTGAGCCTGATCCGCAGCCAGCCGGCCAAGGCCGAGCGGGCGCTGGAAGACCTGGCGGACCTCTTTCGCGTGTTCATGGCCGAGAACCGCGAGCTGGCGCTGTTGAGCCGGGAGGTGGAGCTGGCCGGCCAATACCTGAATATCGAAGCGCTGCGGCTGGGCGAGCGGCTGAAGGTGGCGTGGCACACCGACCGCATGCCGCACGATGCGCTGATTCCGCCGCTCACCCTGCAACCCTTGCTCGAAAACGCGGTCTACCACGGCATCGAGCCCTCGGCCAAGCAGGGCGTCATCAATATCAATGTGTACCGCTCGCGCGACGAGGTGCACATCGACATCCGCAACCCGTACTACCGCGATGGCGGCCAGCATCATGCGGGCAACAAGATGGCGATGGCGAACATCCGCGAGCGGCTGGCGCTGCATTTCGACGCCGAGGCCAGCCTCGGCACCACGGTGGGCAGCGACTATTATCAAGTGCACCTGGTCATTCCCTATGTCACGCAAAAGGCGGGTAGCTGACGCAGTTCGATAAAAGCGCTTCTATTATTTCGCGCGGGGTTGCCTAGAATGGATGCAACTGGCGCGATGGCGGATAGGCGGGTATGCGAAGCACCGGCACGTCGCTTACATGCGCAACGGCGATGGCTGGGCTAAAGTGGAATGACACCAAGCCGATCTGCAAGCAGATCGAAGAACAGGATTGCTGGGGACCAAGCAGGCTATGACCGCGCATCTCAGACTTTTTCTGGTGGATGACGAACCACCGGCCCTCAACCGGCTGCAGGATCTGCTGGCCGATTGCCGCACCTCCGTGCCGCATGAGCTGGTGGGTGTGGCGCATACCGGGCCCGAAGCGATCGAAAAGCTGGTGCAGCACCCGGCCGACGTGGTGTTGACCGATATCAACATGCCCGGCATGACCGGCCTCGAGCTGGCGCGCCACCTGGGGCGCCTGCACCACCGGCCCGCCGTGGTGTTCTGCACCGCCTTCGACGAATTTGCCGTGCAGGCGTTCGAAGTGCACGCGCTCGACTACCTGCTCAAGCCCATCCGCCGCGAACGGCTGGAGGCGGCGCTCTTGCGTGCGCGTGAGCTGGCCCACCCGAGCCAGGAAGTACTGGGCGGCCTGTCGCCGCAGCCACGGCGCTATTTCAGCGTGGCCGAACGCGGCCGCGTCCGGCTGGTGCCGGTCGACGCCGTGGTGTATCTCAAGGCGGAGCTGAAATACGTGACCTTGCGCACGGTCGAGGCCGAATTCCTGCTGGAAGAGTCGCTGACGCAGCTGGAAACCGAATTCGGTCCGCGCTTCCTGCGCATCCACCGCAATTGCCTGGTCGCCCGCGAGCGGCTTATCGGCTTCGAGCGCGGGCATGACGAAGGGGAAGGCCACTGGCTCGCCATCCTGGACGGCCTCGCCGAAAAACTCCCCGTCAGCCGCCGCCAGGCGCACGTGGTGCGCGAATTCCGCAAAGGGCAGTTGAGCTAGCCCCCTCCCGCTTTTGAACAGGCTCAGGCGGTTTCCTGCGCCGGCTCCAGTTCCGCCTGCGGCGCGGGCTGTGGCTGTGACGCCGGTTGCGCGCTGGCCAGGAACTCTTGATACACGCGCAACGTATGCGTCGGCTTTTCCAGCATCGGCAAATGGCCGCAGGCCGGCACGATAGCCACCTGGGCATGCGGGATGCCCGCCTGGAACAGCTTGATCGAGGAAATATCAAGTACGCGGTCGTCATCTCCCCACAAGACCAGCGTCGGCGCCGTGATCTGCGGCAGCTGGTCGTCCAGCCACACCCGTTCGCTGAAAATCTCGTGGAAGATCAGATCCTGCTCGTCGGCCACCTGCATGCGGTGGTTGACCATGTAGTCGCGCAGGTAGATCGGCACGAAGGGCTTCTTGTGGTACACCAGCCGCAGCAGCCGCTCGAAGTCGGCCGGCTGGCGGATCAGCAGCATGTTTTCGCCACGCAGGGCCGCCTCGTAGAACGGGCTCTTCACCGGCATGTCCACCCCGGCCGCGTCAAAGAGTGCCAGCGTCGCGATCCGCTCCGGGTATTTGGCCGCAAAGGCTGCGGCAAAATAGCCGCCCATGGAGTTGCCGATCAGGTGGATGTGCTGAAGATGCAACATATCCACGAAATCCTTCAGCCGGCCGATCTGTACGTCCAGCGAGTATGACTTGCCGCTCAGGTAGCCGGTCTGGCCGAAGCCCGGCAGGTCGGGCACGATGATGCGGAAATGCTCGCGCAGGAGCGGTGCGAACAGCACCCAGTTGTCGCCATCGCCACCGAAGCCGTGCAGCAGCAGGAGGGGCGGGGCGTCGCGGCGGCCGGTCTCGTGGTAGACCAGCTCGAAGCCATCGACGCCGATGCTATGCCGCACATAGCCCGCACGGCGGCGCAGGTAATTAATGGTGCCTGTCGCCCAGCGGCTCCAGGTCAGTCCGACGGTGACCAACAGCAAACCGGCTATGCCCACGGCAATCCACCAGATCATGGGGTATCCTTGTGTGTCACATCATTCCATTCTAGCCCGGATGCATGACACGGTTGCGTGTAGTTCGCGCAACGCGCCTTGGGTATTTCCCGCATCCCCTGGAAATGCCGCGTCGGGCGCTGGTCTTCGCGGCGTGTGGCTGAGTGAATTCCTGCAACACCTTTGACCCGGATCACCATGCAGACTGAACACATCACCACGCCCGATGGCGCGACTTTGCGCCGCTATGCCTGGGACATCGCCGCTCCCCGCGGCCTGGTCGTGATCGCCCACGGCATGGCCGAGCACGCCGCGCGCTACGACGCCTTGGCGCAGTGGCTGAACGCCAACGGCATCGCCGTGTTCGCGCAGGATCATCGTGGCCATGGCGGCAGCGTACAGCAGGGCAAGCGCGGCCATTTTGCCGATGCGGGGGGCTGGGCGCTGGTCGTCGAAGACACCATCCGGTTGATCGAAGCCGCGCGGACGTATCATCCCGGCATCCCCACGGTGCTGCTCGGCCACAGCATGGGCTCCTTCATCGCGCGTGCGGCCGTGCTGGCGCGCCCGGGGCTGATCGACGGCTTGATCCTGTCGGCCACCGGTTTCCGTCAAACACCGCTCGCCAAGCTCATGGCGCGCATTGCCGCCTGGGACGGCCGCAAGCACGGCCTGCAGACGCCCTCGCGGTTGATGGCCAAGCTGGTGTTCGGCACCTTCAACCTGCGCTTCCGACCGCGCCGCACGGCGTTCGACTGGTTGAGCCGCGATGCGGCCGAGGTCGACAAATACATCGCCGACCCCGATTGCGGCTTCGACTGCTCGCCGCAGCTCTGGCAAGACCTGTTCCGCGGCATCGTCGATATGGAATGGCGCGAAGCCGGCGCCGGCATCGTGCCGACGCACCTGTCGGTACTGATGATCGCCGGCAGCCACGACCCGGTCAGCATGGGCGGGCGCGGCTGCCGCCAGCTCACCGAGCGCTACCTCAAGCAAGGGCTGCGCGACGTGGTGGTGACGATCTACCCGGAAGGCCGGCACGAGCTGCTGAACGAGACCAACCGGCAAGCTGTATTCGATGGCTTGCTGATGTGGTTGAACCGCCGTTTCACGTGAAACAACTTATGCCCCGAGGTCGGCCCGTGCGGATTTGAACAAGGCGAGCGCCCGCTCGCGTTGTACTGCGTGGTCGACCACGGGCATGGGATAGTTTTCACCCAGCCGTACGCCGGCAGCGGCGAGTTCCACCGGCGTGGCCCGCCAGGGCGCATGCAGTGCATCGGTCGGCAACTTGGCCAGTTCCGGCACATAACGGCGGATAAACTTGCCTTCGGGGTCGAATCGCTCCGACTGGCTCACCGGGTTGAAAATGCGAAAGTAGGGCTGCGCATCGCAGCCGGTCGACGCAGCCCACTGCCAGCCGCCATTGTTGGCGGCCAGGTCGAAATCGATCAGTTTTTCCGCAAAGTAGCGCTCGCCCCAGCGCCAATCGACCAGCAGGTCCTTCACCAGAAAGCTGGCCGCCACCATGCGCAGCCGGTTGTGCATAAAGCCGCTGTGGTTCAACTGGCGCATGGCGGCGTCGACCAGCGGGTAGCCCGTCTGCCCCGCGCACCATGCGGCAAACAGGCCGCTGTCGTTGGGGAAGGGCAGCGCGTCGTATTCGGGTTTGAAGGCACGGGTGACCACATCCGGTCGGTGATACAGCACCTGGTGGTAGAAGTCGCGCCAGATCAGCTCATTCAGCCAGCTCATCGCCCCGGCGGTGCCGCGTTGCCAGGCATGTGCCGCCAGCTCGCGCACCGACACCGTGCCGAAGCGCAGGTGCACCGAGAGGTAGGACACCCCCTTGATGGCCGGAAAGTCGCGCGCGTTCTGGTAGCGATCCATCCGGTCCATGAAATCGGCCCAGAGCGCCTCGGCGCCCTGCATGCCGGGCTGCACGCCGAGCGCCAGCAGATTGGTCGGCTCGAAGCCGAGCGCCGCCAGCGGCATCAGCGGGGTCGCCGGGCAAGGGGCGAGGCGGTCCAGGTAGCGGACAACCGGATAAGGCTGCAGATAGAAGGGCGTAAGCTGCTTCAGCCAGGCGTTCTTATAGGGCGTGAAGACCGAGAACGGCGCGCCGGCGCCTGTCAGCACCTCGTCCCGCTCGAAGATCACATGGTCCTTGAAGCTTTGGAAGGCGATGCCGGCGGCCGCCAGCGCCCCGGCCACCGCCGCATCGCGGTCTTGGGCGGCCGGCTCGTCGTCATGATTCGCATAGACGGCGTCAACGCCAAGCTGGGCAGCAAGGCGCGGAATCGCTGCCTCTGCCCGGTCGTGCAGCACATGCAGATCGCTGCCGCGTGCCTGTAGCGCAGCCTTCAGCTCCGCCACCGTATGCCAGATGAACTCCACGCGACGATCGGCGCGCGGCAGCGTATCGAGAATGGCGCGGTCGAACACGAACACCAGGCTCGCCATGCGAGATTGCTTGAGCGCATGGTAGAGCGCGGCATGGTCGGTCAGGCGCAGATCGCGTCGCAGCCAGCAGAGGGCGTGGTTGAATTGCATGGTCGTACCGAGTCTGGATGCGCAGCGCCAAGGAAGTCAATGCGCGACGCGGCAAGAGGCCCGTGCGTGTGCGATAATTGCGCCTATGGAACCGATCAACCTGAGCCGACAATTCCTTATCGCCATGCCTGCCATGGCCGACCCCATTTTTGCCAAGTCCCTGGTGTTCGTGTGCGATCACAACGACCAGGGTGCAATGGGCGTGATCGTGAATCGTCCGCTCGGCATGGACATGCAGACGCTGTTCCAGCAGGTCGACATCGAACTGCAGCGCAACGACGTGGCCGAGCAGCAGGTCTACTTCGGCGGGCCGGTGCAGACCGACCGCGGCTTCGTGCTGCACCAGCCGCTGGGCAACTGGCAGTCGACGCTGGCAGTGGAAGACGACCTGGGCCTCACCACGTCGAAGGACGTGCTGCTGGCGGTAGGCCGCGGCGATGGGCCGGACCGCCTGTTCGTGTCGCTGGGCTATGCCGGCTGGCAGGCCGGCCAGCTCGAAGGCGAGCTGGCGCAGAATGCCTGGCTGACGGTGGCGGCCGATATCGAAGTGGTGTTCAGCCTGCCGGCCGAACAGCGCTACGAAGCGGCGCTCAAGCTGTTGGGCATCGACATGGCGATGTTGTCCGACACGGCGGGCCATGCCTGAGTACGCCCTTGCCTTTGATTTCGGCGAAGCCCGCATCGGCGTCGCCGGCGGCAGCCGAGAGGTCGGCATCGCCACCCCGCTGTCGACGGTGACCGGCGCCAGCAACGACGACAAGTTCGCCGCCATCGCCAAACTGATCGCCGAATGGTCGCCCACGCAACTGGTGGTGGGCCTGCCCTGCCACCTGGACGGCACCGAGCACGAGATGACCCGGCTGGCGCGCAAGTTCGGCCAGCGCCTGCATGGGCGTTTCGCCCTGCCGGTGGCCTATGTCGATGAACGTTTGACCTCGGCCGAGGCCGAAGGCTTGTTGAGCGAGGCGCAGACCTTCGGCAAGCGCCGCAAGGCTGCGCTCGACCAGGTGGCGGCCATGCGCATCCTGCAAGTCTGGCTGGACGGTGGCGCATGAGTAGCGCCGTGATCGTCCGCCCCTATGCCCCGGCCGACGCCGCGGCGATGGGCCAGTTGCTGGACGCGCTGGGTTACGAGCCGGTGGATGGCCCGACCATGCAGGCGCGGGTCGAGCGGTTTGCCGGCGTGGGCCGGTCTACGCTGTTGGTGGCCGAGCTGCAAGGGCAAGTGGTCGGCTGGATACACCTCGCCGAGGCGCCGTCCCTGATCGCCGAGCACTACGCCGAAGTGCTGGCGCTGGTGGTGGACGCGCGCGTGCAGCGGCAAGGCATCGGCCGCCGGCTGCTGCAAGCCGGCGAGGCCTGGGTGACCGGCACGCTCGGCTGCGACTGCATCCGCCTGCGTTCAGGCGTGCACCGCACCGAGGCACACCAGTTTTACGAACAAATGGGATATGAGAAGCAGCGTGCTGCCTACGTTTTCAAAAAGCACGCCGCGACCGCAATCAGTGAAAGGCAAGCGCACGATGTACAACCCGCAACTTAACAGCCACGGCGAGCTGGCCCACCTGCTCACCATCGAAGGGCTGCCGGCGCGCATCCTGCGCCAGATTCTCGACCGCGCCGCCGATTATGTCGCCGCCGGCGAGCAGGGCACCAAGAAGCACGGCGACCTCGCCGGCAAGTCGGTGTTCAACCTGTTCTTCGAGAACTCGACGCGCACCCGCACCACCTTCGAGATCGCGCAGAAGCGCCTGTCGGCCGACGTGTTCAGCCTCAACATCAGCGCCAGCTCCACCGCCAAGGGCGAAACGCTGCTCGACACCATCCACAACCTCGAAGCCATGGGCGCCGACATGTTCGTGGTGCGCCATTCCGAGTCCGGCGCGCCCTTCCTGATCGCCCGCCACGTGCGCCCCGGCGTCGCAGTGGTGAATGCCGGTGACGGCCGCCACGCGCACCCGACGCAGGCGCTCCTGGACATGTACACCATCCGCCACTACAAGGGCGACTTCCAGAACCTGACCGTCGCCATCGTCGGCGATATCCTGCATTCGCGCGTGGCGCGTTCGCAGATCCACGCGCTGACCACGCTGGGTTGCCCGGAAGTGCGCGTGATCGCCCCCAAGACGCTGCTGCCGCGCGACGTGGAGCAGATGGGCGTGCGCGTGTTCCACGACCTCGACGAAGGCCTGCGCGGCGTCGACGTGGTGGTGGCCCTGCGGCTGCAGAACGAGCGCATGAACGGCGCGCTGCTGCCCAGCGCCAACGAATTCAACAAGTACTACGGCCTCAACGAAGCGCGGCTGGCGCTCGCCAAGCCCGACGCCATCGTGATGCACCCCGGCCCGATGAACCGCGGCGTCGAGATCGACACCCCGGTGGCCGACGGTAAGCAGGCCGTGATCCTCAACCAAGTCACCTTCGGCATCGCCGTGCGCATGGCCGTGACCAGCATATTGTCGGGAGCCCGCGCATGAAGACGCAACACCCTTCCATCGTGATTCGAAACGGCCGCGTGATCGACCCGGCCAGCGGCCATGACGGCGTCGCCGACGTCTACGTCTCGCACGGCAAGATCGTCGGCATCGGCGCCGCGCCGGCTGGTTTTACGGCGCATGAAACGATCGACGCCACCGACCTGATCGTCGCGCCGGGCCTCGTCGACCTCTCGGCCCGCCTCGGCGAGCCGGGCGGCGAACACCGTCAGCTGCTGCAGAGCGAGCTGGCGGCGGCCGTCGCCGGCGGCGTCACCACGCTGTGCACGCCGCCCGACACCGACCCGACGCTCGATGAACCGAGCCTCGTCGAGATGTTGCGCCACCGTGCCGACATGCTGGGCCTCGCACGGGTGATGCCGCTCGGCGCACTGACACGCCATCTCGAAGGCCGCGAGCTGACCGAGTTCGCCGCGCTGCGCGATGCGGGCTGCGTGGCCTTCTCGCAGGCCGACGCCCCGCTGATCGACACCCGCGTGCTCTACCGCGCCATGCAGTACGCCGCCACCTACGATATCCAGATCCGCCTCAGGCCGCAGGATGTGCGCCTCGGCGCCGACGGCGTGGCGCATGACGGCCAGGTCGCCACCCGGCTCGGCCTGCCGCCGGTGCCCACGGTGGCCGAGACGGTGGCGATCTCCACCATCGTCATCCTGATGAAGGACACCGGCGCGCGCGTGCACCTCGAACGCGTCTCCAGCCGCGAAGGGCTGGAAATGGTGCAGGCGGCCCGCAGCTACGGCCTCAAGCTGACCTGCGACGTGAGCATCAACCACGTGCACCTGGCCGACATCGACATCGGCTATTTCGACAGCAATATGCGTCTCAGCCCACCGCTGCGCGGCGTGAGCGACCGCGACGCCATCCAGCACGCGCTGCTCGACGGCACCATCGACGCCATCTGCTCCGACCACACGCCGGTGGGCAACGACGAAAAGCTGCTGCCTTTCGGCGAGGCCCGCCCCGGCGCCTCGTCGCTGGAGCTGTTGCTGCCGCTCACGCTGAACTGGGCCGACCATCGCCATGTGCCGCTCACCCGCGCGCTGGCCAAGATCACCTGCGACCCGGCCGGCCTCATCGGCATCGCGGCCGGCAAGCTGGCTGTGGGCGCGGCGGCGGACCTCTGCGTGTTCGACCCGAAGGCCGCCTGGCGCGTCACGCCCGACGCGTTGCGCAGCCAGGGCAAGCACACGCCGTTTGCGGGGATGGAATTGCGTGGTAGAGTCCGCTACACCTTGGTCGATGGGCGGATTGCCCATCAGGAACCGGGAGCCGCGTGAACTACACGCCAAGTCGATCAGACCCGAGCAAGATTAATACTGAAGTGCGAGGAATAACCATGTCCGATCTGGAAACCCAATTCAAGCAAGCGGCCGAAGACGTCACCCAGCTCTCCGAAGCGCCTGACAACTCGGTCAAGCTCAAGCTGTACGCCCTCTACAAGCAAGCCACCGAAGGCGACGTGAAGGGTGACAAGCCCTCCATGTTCGACTTCGTCGGCGCCGCCAAGTACAACGCATGGTCCGAGCTCGCCGGCACCGAGGGCGACGTCGCCAAGAAGAAGTACATCGACCTGGTCGAAGCGCTGAAGGCCAAGGAATAAGCCTTCGCGACCGATCCGTCGCCAAGCCGGCCTGCGCGCCGGCTTTTTTCATACCACGGGCTGCACATCTTTTTCCGACAGGACGATCGACGAACCCTTATGAGTACTTCTGCCAAAATCTTCATCGCCGCCTCGCTGATCGGCGGCGTGCTGGCCGCCGGGCATATGGGGAGCAACGGTTTTGGAAGCACGACGAGTAGCAGCGACGACACCAATGCCAAGCTCAAGGAAGTGGTCGCCAACATCAACAAGCAGACGCCGGTCGTCAAAGGCAATTTGCGTTTTGATGGCGTCGAAGCCGGCGATATGGAGATTCGCTTCAACTACACCGTGCTGGTGTCGACGATCGCCGAGCAGGACAAGCCGAAGCTGAAGGAAATGGTCCGCCCGAGAATGATCGAGGAATACTGCAATAACCCGCAGCTGGGCGGCATCCACAAGCACGGTGTCAAAGCCGCGTTCAACTTCTACGACACGGAACATATCGCGATCGTTGCTATCGAGATCCCGCCGACCGAGTGCCGCGGGTGAACGATGGCCCGCGTGGACCCTGATTGAAGCGAGCCGGCCTCTGGGCCGGCTTTTTTCATGGGGCCGACCGACTACACTGAATGCAAAGACCGCACGGGCCGTCCGCCCGGGTGCAGTGTAGGAGACAGCGATGAAACTTCGGCAACGGTTCACCATCATCATCTCGGCCTCTCTGCTTGGCTTGGCCGTGGTCAGCGGCTTCGGCCTCTATTCCATGCATCGCGCCATGTTCGAAGACCGGCGCGGCGAGATCTTCAAGATCCTGACGCTCTGCAACGGCGTGCTGGCGCGTTACCAGAAACTGGAAGCGAGCGGTGCGATGAGCCGCGACGAGGCGCAGGCCAAGGCCAAGGATGCGCTGACCGGCATGCGGCAGGGTGACGACTATGTGCTGATCCGCACCATGGACAACATGCTGCTGGTACATGCCGACGCGACACGCATCGGCAAGGTCGACAAAGGCGTGCTGACCACGGACGGCCGCCATACGTCGGAGGTGTACGCGGATGAACTCAGCAAGCACGACACCACCTCGATGCTGATCTATGCGCCGCGCCCCGGTGACCCGACCCACAAGCCGATCCTGAAAATGCTGGGCGCACAGCGCTTCCAGCCCTGGGGCTGGATCGTCGGCATCGGTTTCTTCGTGGATGATATCGAGGCCGAATTCTGGCGCACGGCCAGCTGGCTGATCGTCATCGGCATTGCCATGCTGGCGCTGGTCGGCACGGTGGCGATCGCCATGTCGCGCGGCATCCTGCGCGAGCTGGGCGCCGAGCCGCAGTACGCGGCCGAGATCGCCAACGCCATCGCAGGCGGCAATCTGTCGCGGCAGATCCGCAGCGATGGCGCACAGGACAGCCTGATCGCCGCCATGCAGCGCATGCAGGACGGCCTGCGCCGGATCATCGCGCAGGTCAACGAGGCGGCCGGTATCCTGGTGCAGGCCTCGCGTGAGCTGACCGACCAGATGGGACACATCCTCAAGGCCTCGCACGAATCGGCGGAAGCCACTGCCGCCACCGCCTCGGCGGTGGAGCAGATGGCGGTCAGCATCGATCACGTCAAGAATTCCACCCACGACACCGAACGCGACACCCAGCGCTCCGCCTCGCTGGCGGAAGAGGGCGCGCAGCTCGTCGCACGGGTGGCGGACGACAGCCGCCAAGTGTCGGCCCAGGTGCTGGAGGCGGCCGACCTGGTCCGCGGCCTCGTCGCCAGCTCGCAACGGATCGACAGCGTGGCCGGCTCCATCAAGGACATCGCCGACCAGACCAACCTGCTGGCCCTCAACGCCGCGATCGAAGCCGCCCGCGCCGGCGAACAGGGCCGCGGCTTCGCCGTGGTGGCGGACGAAGTGCGCAAGCTGGCGGAACGCACTGCGACGGCGACCACCGAAATCGTGGCCACCACCAGCGACGTGCAGCGCAACACCGGTTCGGTGGTCGAGAAGATCGAGCGGGTGGGCCAGGAGGTGAACGACGGCGTCGGGCGCACGGAACGGTCCGAAACCGCGCTGCAGGAGATCAAGGGCAGTGTGGGCGCCGTGTCCGGCCAGATCCGCGACGTGGCCAACGCCATGCAGGAGCAGAGCAAGGCCAGCACGGCGATCGCCAGCAATATCGAGCGGGTGGCACAGATGGTGGAAGAGTCGGAAGCCTCCATCAAGAGTGCCATGGAGTCCGTCCTGCGACTCGATACGCTGGCGAAGGACCTGAGCAAGGTGGCGGGTAACTTCCAGCTCGTTTGAGGGGGCGCGCTCGCTTACGGGTTCAAAGACTTGTTTCTAACGCTTAGCGGAGCAGGGTGCTCACCAGGCTATTGATGGCGGCGCCGCCGGCAATCAGCCAGCCGAACAGCAGGGCAGCGAGCAGCAGCGGCTTCACGCCCGCCTTGCGGATCGACGACACATGTGTGGTGAGGCCCAATGCGCCCATCGCCATGGCCAGCAGCAAGGTGTCGAGGTCGGTGGCGACGCTGACGACCGACTTGGGCAGCAGCGACAGCGAGTTGAAGACCACGACGGCGACGAAGAGGAAGGCGAACCAGGGCACGTCCAGGCGGCGCTGTGCAGTGCGGTCCGCAACGCCGGCTTTGTGCTTGGCCTCCCGCGCGAGCCAGGTGGAAAGGGCGATCAGGAACGGCGCCAGCATCATCACCCGCACCATCTTGGCGATGACGGCGGTGTCGGCCGTTTGGGCGCTCACCGAGCGGGCGGCGGCAACCACTTGCGCGACCTCATGGATGGTCGAGCCGGCATAGATCCCGAAGGCGTTCACCCCCGGCGGCACAAAGCCCCAATGCAGATTGAGCGTGTACAGGAGCGGGTAGAGGAAGATCGCCACGGTGCCGAACACCACCACGGTGGAGACGGCGACCGTCACTTTTTCCGCATGCGCCTTCAACACGGGCTCGGTCGC